>ERZ773260.209-NODE-209-length-85967-cov-37.178462_pt1 | contig 85967 bp, 82 predicted proteins | sample MGYA00511387_ERZ773260 | MGnify/ENA primary metagenome ERZ773260 (study PRJEB29015, sample SAMEA2737745) | human gut metagenome | biome: human gut; feature: human-associated habitat; material: faeces | place: China | collected 2012 ...
GACGAGCTGCTTTCGAAGTTCAAAAGCATCTTCGCCCAGTCCGTCGTCTCCGCCGATTTTGCGGGCAACATCATAGCCATTCGCTGCTATACCGGCATGGCGCAGGCGGCGTGCGCGGCGTTCGATTCCATGCATTGGGAGGGGCTTGTCGGCACCCTTGCGGGCGACGACACGATATTTGCCCTTTGCAGAAACGAAAGCTACGCTTCGCAGATGAAGGATTCCATAAAACGACTTATCGAAAAATGAGGTTTGAGCTATGCTTCTCAGTCTGAAAATAGAGAATATAGCAATAATTGAGAGCGCCGACATCGAATTTGATTCGGGGCTCAATGTCCTTACGGGCGAAACCGGCGCGGGCAAGTCGATTATAATCGATTCGATAAACGCGGTGCTCGGCGAACGTACCTCGCGCGAGCTCATAAGAACGGGAGCGCAGTCCGCAAGTGTAACGGCGCTGTTCTCCGGCGTTTCAAAAGCAACCGCCGCGAGACTCTCGGAATACGATATCGAGCCCGACGAGGACGGGAATATACTTCTTCGCCGCACCCTCGGCTCGGACGGCAAAAATACCTGCCGTATAAACGGTGTGCCGACTAATGTCGCTGCGTTGAGGCAGGCGGGGCATGAGCTGATAAACATACACGGTCAGCATGACAATCAGGCGCTCATGGCGCCCGAAAAGCATTTCGAGTTCATCGACTGCATAGCGGACGATGCCGATTTGCTTGAGGAATACAGAGAAAAATTCAGAGAGCTCTGTTCATATATCAGGGAGCGCGACTCTCTCAGAACGGACGAGTCAGAGAAGCTTCGCCGTCTCGACTTGCTCGATTATCAGATATCCGAGCTTGAGCAGGCGGATATAAAGCCGGGCGAGCGCGATGAGCTGAACGAGCGAAAGACGCTGCTGCAAAACTGCGAGCGCGTCACCGCTTCGCTCCGCGCGGCATATGATATCCTCCGCGGCGCGGATGACAGCTTCGGCGTCATAAGCGCAATAGACGACTGCGCCGGCAACGCAGAGGACGCGGCGCGCTTCTATAAGGATGTCGAGCCCGCCGCAAAGACGCTGCGCACCGTCGGCTACGAGCTTGAGGACTGCGCAGGGGAGCTTCGCTCGGCGATAGAGGATTTTTCATATGACCCCTCCGAGCTCGAGGAGATAGAGGCAAGGCTCGATGAGCTTTTCCGCCTTTCCGTAAAATACGGCTCTACGGAGGAGGATATGCTCTCATTCCTCGATTCCGCGCGCGAGGAGCGAAACGAGATAGCGCTCTCCGACGAGCGCGTCAAGGAGCTCGATTCGCTTGTCGGCTCAACGAAGGCAGAGGTTCGCGCCCTTGCCGAAAGGCTTACGACGGCGCGTGAAAAGGCGGCGCGCGAGTTTGAGCGCGGAGTGACCGAGCAGCTCGAGTTTCTCGATATGCCGTCGGTCAGCTTCAAGGTAAACAGAGAAAAAACTGCGTTTACAATAAACGGCGCGGATAATATAGAGTTTCTTATCTCCGCTAACGCGGGCGAGACGCTGAAGCCCCTTGCAAAAATAGCCTCGGGCGGCGAGCTGTCGCGCATAATGCTCGCGATAAAGAGCGTCATAGCGGGCAGAGACGGGCTCGACACGATGATATTCGACGAGATAGACACCGGACTCAGCGGCAGGGCGGCGCAGAAGGTCGCCATGAAGCTCAAGGAGGTGTCCCGCGGCAGGCAGGTCATATGCGTCACCCATTCGGCGCAGATAGCGGCGCAGGCGGACTGCCATATGAAAATCAGCAAATCCGTCTCGGACGGCAAGACCTACACAAAGGTCGAACGCCTTGATACAGAGGGCAGAATACATGAGATAGCGCGGATAACCGGCGGACTTGAGGTAACGGAGCTTCAGCTGAAATCGGCGGAAGAGATGCTCAAAAACGCGGGCAATTCGTAAAAAATAAAAGGGGAGACAAATATGTCGGACAAAAAGAAAGAAAAACAGGACGTTGCCGAAACTCAGAAGCTCAGCACAAAAGAGAATATTCTCCAGACCGTAAAGTTCGCTCTTTTCTCGGCGTCTGCGGGAATCATTCAGATAACGACTTATACTCTGTTCTTTGAGGTCTGCCATTTCAAGGAGTGGGTAGCTTATCTTATCTCACTTGTGCTCTCGGTGCTTTGGAACTTCACCTTCAACCGCAAGTTCACCTTCAAGTCGGCTAACAATGTCCCGATAGCCATGCTCAAGGTCGCGGCATATTACTGCGTGTTTACTCCGCTTTCAACCTGGTTTACAAAGTACGCCACAACCGACCTTTTATGGAATAACTACCTCGTCGAGGTCATCTGTATGCTGACGAACTTCGTCACCGAATTCCTGTTTGACCGCTTCGTGGTGTTCCGCAACTCGATGAACACCAACGATGTTGCAAAGAAAGACAGAGAAAAGGCGGAAAAGAAGGCTCAACAGGGCAAATAAATAAAAATAATAAATATCGTATACCCAAACGGAAAGAAGAAAACATGACGGAAGAAAAGAAATGTCCTCTCTATAAAAAATGCGGCGGGTGCCAGCTTCAAAATCTGAGCTACGCGGAGCAGCTTGGCTTCAAGCAGAGAAAGACCGAAAGGCTGCTCGGCGAATTCGGACGTGTCGAGCCGATAATCGGCATGGACGAGCCGTATCATTACCGCAACAAGGTTCAGGCGGCGTTCGCCACGGCGAGAAACGGAAAGATAATTTCCGGAGTCTATCAGTCCGGCACGCACAGCATAGTCTGCGTCGATTCATGCCTGACGGAGGACAGAAAAGCGGATGAGATAATCGTCTCCGTCCGCAATATGCTGAGGAGCTTTAAGATTCAGCCGTATGACGAGCGAAGCGGCAGCGGCACGCTCCGCCATGTTCTCGTCAAGCGCGGCTTCAAGACGAATCAGATAATGGTCGTTTTGGTCACGGCGGGGCCGATTTTCCCTGCGAAGAACAACTTCGTCAAGGCGCTTCGCAAGGAGCATCCGGACATAACCACAATAGTCCACAATATAAACCCCTATCAGACGAGCCTTGTGCTCGGCGAGCGCGAAAATGTGCTCTACGGTATGGGCAAAATCGAGGATGAGCTTTGCGGACTTACATTCAGGATATCTCCGCGCTCATTTTATCAGATAAACCCAGTGCAGACCGAGGTGCTCTATAACACCGCTATGGAATATGCCGACATGAGCGGGCGCGAAAAGGTCATCGACGCCTACTGCGGCATAGGCACTATAGGTCTTGTCGCGTCGAAGCGGGCGGGCGAGGTAATAGGCGTTGAGCTCAATCGCGACGCCGTTCACGACGCAATATCGAACGCCAAGCGAAACGGTATAAAGAACGTGCGCTTCTTCTGCGACGATGCGGGCGAATTTATGCTCGGCATGGCGCAGGACGGGGAGAGAGCGGACATAGTTTTTATGGACCCTCCGCGCGCCGGAAGCGATGAGTGCTTCCTGTCGTCGCTTGTGACCCTCGCGCCGAAAAAGATAGTCTATATCTCCTGCAACCCCGAAACTCAGCAGCGTGACCTGCGCTTTCTGACAAAGCGCAGTTATAAAGTCGAAAAGATTCAGCCCGTCGATATGTTCCCGCATACGAATCACGTTGAGACGGTATGTCAGTTAGTTCTGAGAAATCCGGTAACACATATCAACATTGATGTGGATGTGGAAGAAATGGTGCAGGATAAAAGAGGACTGGCAACCTATGGGCAGATCAAGGATTATGTTCTGGAACGCAGCGGCTTGAAGGTCAGCAGCCTTTATATCGCACAGGTAAAGCAGAAACACGGCATTATTGAGCGGGAGAATTACAACAAGCCAAAGTCTGAAAACGTCAAGCAGCCACAGTGTCCGCCGGAGAAGGAAAAGGCAATCAGGGCGGCACTACAACATTTCAGATTGATTGAATAATAAGAAGTCAAGGCTTTCAGCTTAATGTTGGAAGCCTTGACTTTTTATGATGTGCTTCACCGGAAGCAGACGGAACAGATTATGTTGAGTACAATAAGTACGTAACCTCGAATGATTACATGGTTTCATCCGTACACAGGGATGCCAGCGTTGGAAGGTCTGTAACGATCAATCTGCCGCGGGTGGTAGATAGAATTCCTCTGCTTCGCAAGTCAGTCAGTTCACGTGTTATTTGAACCCGACTCATGCCGAGAATATCGGCAATATCTTCCTGTGTCATCTCAATGACCAGCCCAGAGTTAGAAGGTTGATTCATGGTCAGCAGGTACAGGAGATTGCAGAGCTTCACCTGCGAGGGGTTGAATTCCTGATGGATGGTTTCAAAGAGAAAGCGGTTGACGTACTTTGAATACCAGTTGACAACACTTTCCGCAAGTTCCTTGTTCGACTCAAACATCGCCCGGAACTGAGGAATGGTAAACTCCAACACCTTGACTTCAGAAAGTGCAATGGTTGTCAGTGATAGTTCGATGCGGAAACCATTCGTGTGATAACCGGGTAAAATCGTCCCTAGACCGTGAAAGCTAATAATCTTTCGTCGCCCACTTTCGTGCTCAGAAAAGTGAACGGATGCACCGGATACATAGTATTGGACACGATCATATGGCTGTCCGGGCTTCCAGAGATAGTCACCTTTCTGAAATATTCGCTTTGTGTGAGGCTGAGAAAGGAAGTATTCGTAAAAAGAGCGGAAGTCATCCGCAAAGTAATATCGTGGTTTCAGCATGAAAATCACCTCACTCTCGGAAAGAATCATAATAATTATACCACAAGATAATGAACTTTTCTATGTGAGGCGGTAAAGAACAGGAGGATACAATGTATATTGTAATGATTACCGGCAGTCCGCACAGACATGGAACGTCCGCACTGCTGACAGATGAATTTATCCGTGGGGCAACAGAAAGTGGGCACGCTGTTTTTCGCTTCGATGCTGCTTTTGAATGTGTGCATCCCTGTATTGGTTGTGATACCTGTCGGTGTGGAAAAAAGCCATGCGTGTTTCAAGACGGCATGAATTACCTTTACCCGGAACTCAAAAAAGCAGACATGATCGTTTTTGTTTCGCCACTTTATTATCACGGACTGTCTGCACAAATTAAAATGGTGATTGATCGATTTCACGGGATTGATGACGATTTGGTAGGCACAGATAAAAAAGCAATTCTGCTGATGACAGCGGCAAGCACTGTCGAGAGTATTTATAATGGTGCCGTCGGCAGCTACATGGAAACTCTGAAATACCTCGGATGGAAAGATTGCGGAGTTTTGCTTGCATATGGCTGCTATGGACGGGATGCCATTGAAAGGACAGACTATCCGCAGAAAGCATATGAAATGGGAAAGGCGGTGCGAGAAAAAGATGTTGAATGAACCGCTGCGAATTTGCGGGACTGAAGTCAAAAATCGCATTGTGGTTCCACCTATGTCTGATTTTGGAACGGTTGCTCCGGATGGATTGGTTCATCAAAGCCATATCGACCGCTATGAAACGTATGCCAAAGGCGGTGCAGGACTTGTTATTGTGGAAGCCTGCTCAGTTTTGAGAATGCCGGAAAACAGGGATACGCTCTGTTTGGAGAACGATGACTGCATTCCCGGAATGAAACTCCTTGCAGATGTCATTCATCGTTATTCTGCCGTTGCATTGGTGCAGCTTATGCTGACCGGACTTTCTACAATGAAGGAGAACCGCATTGACGAAATTACCCGCACAGATTTTCTGCGATACAAGAACGCTTTTATTTCGGCTGCGTTGCGCTGTCAAACAGCCGGTTTTGATGGAATAGAACTTCACGCTGCCCATGGAATGTATCTGGATGAAGTCATCGAAACAAGTGAACGGATGGACGAATACGGAGGCAGCTTTGAAAACCGTGTCCGTCTGCTTACAGAACTGATTACGGAAATCAGAGAAAAGTGCGGAAAAGACTTTATCATTGCTGTCCGCTTTGGCAATCCAAACTACGAAGAACTGCTGAAAACAGCAGATGCCGTTCAAGCAGCAGGCGGCGATTTGCTGGATGTATCTTCCGGCATGGGACGCTATCTGGATGTACCGTCCGGTTTTCCCTATGACGGGAAGATTTATGCTGCTTCTCTCGTGAAAGCACATACAAAGCTGCCGGTCATCTGCGTCGGTAGTATCTTTGCCGGCGATGATGGTGAAGCGATTCTGAAAGAGGGTTTGGCCGACATGATTGCCGTTGGACGGGGATCTCTGGCAGACCCGGCGTGGGCAAGAAAAGCACTCGCAGGAGAAACGCCCAATCCCTGTCTGCGCTGCAAAAGCTGTATGTGGTATATGGATGGAGCGTTATGTCCTGCAAGAAGAAAGGAAAACGAAAAATCATGGGCTATGAGGTAAAAATTACTGTTGTGAAAAGAGGCTATGAGCGGGATCTGGCAGAACGCTTTCTAGCCAGTCCGCAAACAGGAAAATGTTCGGTTTTTCATGATGGTCAGGAATTTCTGGTTACAAAAGAGAATTACAACAATTTTCCATACGAAAATCATTTTTGCACTGCTGCGTGGGATGTAATCAAAAGCAAAGTTTATGCGGCACTGCAAGGTGGAAATTTTTATTGGGCTGGTTGGATGAAAGATCAACGGCAGCAAATCCTCTGCTGTGACGACGGCATTCGTCCGGTAGTTTTTCTGCTGGAACAAATCAAGATCATACAGGGGGAATGATCGATGCAGGTGTTATTGGTAAACGGAAGTCCTCATAAAAATGGAAATACAGGATTAGCCCTTTCTATGCTTGATAATTTCTTTCAAGAAAAGAATGTTGAAACAAAGTGGTTCCAAATTCCTAATCAACCATTGCGTGGCTGTATAGGGTGCAATGGTTGTAACGGTAAAAACCGATGCGTATTCAATGACGACCCTTGCAATGAGCTGATAGAGGATATACTGCAAGCAGACGGCGTGATTATTGGAAGTCCTGTGTATTTTGCCGCTCCAAACGGTGCACTGTGTTCTCTGCTGGATCGAGCCTTTTATGCGACGTGTACCAGAAGTCAGCTTTTCAAAGGAAAACCCGCTGCCGCTCTTGTCACCTGTGCTTGGGCTGGGGGAACGGCGTCACTCGACCGACTCCATCGCTACTTTGTCCCTAGTCAAATGACGATTGTTTCCAGCAATGATTACACGGTATTTCAGGGAGACAGCTTGAAAAGAAAAGAAAGCCGCGCCACAGACATTTTAATGACGTTAGGTGAAAATATGGCTTCCGCCATTCGGACTTGTTAGAAAAAGGAGAATACAAATATGGAACATAAAGTAAAGGTTACAGTACTGGACAAAAAGCTTTATCCAGAATTGCAGCAGGCGTACTGCATGAATCCCGATTCGGGGGTATGTCCCTGCTACAACGTGGGGGATGAGTTCATCTTTTGCCGGGACGAAACGCGGGACGATTTCTGGCACATGGGAGTGAACACGCTGGTCAAAACGAACGGCGACGCGAACACTGTGGCGGGCGGGCCGAAGCTTCCGTTCTGTTCAGAAGCGTGGGACGCGATTGCCCGTTATATCTACACCGGTTTGCAGGGCGGCTCGATCATGAAGGGCTGGATGAAAGAAGAAAATACAATGATTACCTGCTGTTCCGATGGTACAAGACCGGTCATCTTCAAAATAGAGAGAATAGATTGTGAATGATGCCAATATAATTGGGAAAAAATCAACAATCTATAAAAAGCCGCTGTAATTTTCATCTTCATGTATGATGAAAGTTACAGTGGCTTTTGTATTTTCTGAGCAGTGGCGCCAAACTGCAATTTTTACAGTTTGGGTACTCGCGGCGAAGAAAATATGGGGCGTTCAGAGGGGAGAATCCCCTTTGACGCTGGGTTTCCAATAGGGGCGCGAGCATCCCTGTTGGCACACGATTTTGCTCTGCAAAGTCTAGTGTGTTATACCTTTGCTTCCGGCTGACGCGGGAAAGGGGGCTGGCTTCGCCATCTGCTATGAGGGCAGATAGCGGTTGACAGACACTTTTCTGCGGCAGTAGGACAGGCGGATTTTGTGACACCAAGGTGACACAAATGCAGGATTTTGAAAAGAAAAATCCGACTGGCCGGAGAAGGAAGCAGAGGTATATACAGCCCTCGCCCCGCCGCAGCGATACACACTAAAACCACCACGGCAGCTCCAGCCAGAGGTTGTCCATCGCAGTATCTTCCAATGTCTTTGCACGGCTCTCCCGCAGATTGAAATGAATTGCTGAGCCGATCATCGTATGCTCCACATCGTCCGTAAAGCCATAGCGGTACAGCAGATAGGCTTGCTCACGCTCGGAAAGTCTGCCCAAACCTTCGTACAGCTCACGCATGGTTTCTTTGTCCACATAAATCTGTTCCGGAGACTTGACGGTCGGATCCGCAATAGCTTCGATACGCAGAAATCGTTCCTCACCGGGAACGATTTCATCCAGTCGGATTTTCTGCAAGGCAAGTCCGTCTGTGTTGCTGGTCATTCTCTGCTCATATTGAGAGAAAACATCCCGTATCAGGTCGGTCATGGCGTTGCGGATGAACGGTGCGGCGTAAGTCAGAAACTTAATACCCTTGCTGCTGTCAAAGAGAGGGATGGCGGTCAGCAGACCGAGGCATCCTTCCTGTTCCAGATCGCTGGTTTCTGTACTGAGATCGCTCTCTGGCAGATTGGATTTCAAATAAATCTCATTGGCGGTTTTGCGGATGAAACCCAGATTGTTTTTCAGAAGAAGGTCACGAGCCTCTGTGTCCCCTTTTTGAGCCAGCGCACAGAGCCGCTCATTATCCTGTTTCTTCATCGTCCTTCTCCTGTGATGGTGCTTGCTCTAAGGTGGTCTGGAAAAAGCCAGTCAACGCCTGTCCAAGCGTATTCAACGCATCCTGATTGACACCATCCAAGCCAGCCACACTGCCGATAATCAGATCAGATACCTGCTCCGGTGTAATGGTTGGATTTGTCATATCCTGTCCCTTTGCAACCTCTGTAAACATTCTTCTAGCTTGCTCTGCGGTCATCGACTGCATGGCAGCAAAGTCATTGCCGATTTCCTTTTTCACTTCCTTGACCGCCAGCATAAACTGATTTTCAATGGTGACAAGGTCAGCTTGATAAACCGATGTTCTCAAATGTGCGATGTCCCGTGCAGCTTGTTCGCCAGCTTCTGTTTTTACCGTTTTCCGCGTTAGGCTGCTGATAGTCGTATATAGCTGGTTCTGCGCGGCATACCCGGCGGCAACCGTATCGTTGCAATACTGCTCTAATATGTAGGTCAGATCAAGAAAGCGGGGACTTTCCAGCAGGTAATTGACCACCTGAGCGTTTGCTTTTCCAGCATAGAGGTTTCTTGCCGCCTGTGCAGATAAGCCCAGCTCGTCAATGGCGTAATTCTTTTTATCAGGGACATTGGTTATGCCTAAAAGAAAGTCGGTGGAGACATTAAAAGCTCTGGCAATACGGATGATATTCTCGTCTCCAAGCTTGTCTGTCTTTCCGGTCAGAAACCGGCTGAGCAAGCTGTCTCCGCAGCCGATTTTCAGCGCAAGGTCTGTCTGGGATGCTTTATGGTATTTCATCAGATCGGCAATGCGCTCCCGGACAGTACCGGGTAAAAAGGTGTTTTCCATTGGTTATGTCCCCCTTTCCTCTGTCGGCTTTTTGATATACTTCCCGCTTCGGATTCTGGCATCGGCGGGCTTCTCCGCATTCTCCGGGATAATCCAGCGGCTTCCCGCCCGCTGTGCGCCGGTGATGCGCCCCTCATTACAGAGGACGCTCACACGCCGGTGTGAGATACCCCATTTCTCTGCTGTTTCAAAGGTTGACAGGTATTTCATGCGCGTTCGACCTCCTCCCCAAAACTAACTTCATTATATTCAATAAGTGGAATAATATCAAGGTATATCTTGTGAATAATCGCCGTCCTGCGATTTTTGCATTTTTGCAAGAATTCAGGGCGTCTTTTTCTTTTTTTGCGGAAATGCCGGATTTTCCGGCTCATCCCGTTTTTCTCCGTATATTCAGGTGACAAGAGGAAATTGTCAAAAAAATTACGGAGGTATTTGTATGAATCTTTTTGAAAACGTCAAGGCGGTGGTCACAGTGAGACAAGCTGCCGAACACTACGGTTTGAAGGTCGGGCGCGGCAATATGGTCTGCTGCCCCTTCCACAATGAACGCACGCCCAGCATGAAGCTGAACGAGGACTACTTCTACTGCTTCGGCTGCGGGGTACACGGCGATGTGATTGACTTTGTGGCAAGACTGTTCAATATGAGCAACTATGAGGCGGCGCAGAAGCTGGCATATGACTTTGAGATTGACCCGGACAAGCCCCCGGCTGCGGCAGCGCTGCGGAAACCGAAATATCCGCTGGCAAAGGCGTTCCAGAGAGAGGAACTGCATTGTCAGCGGGTATTGTGCGATTATCTGCATCTTCTGGAAAACTGGAAGGTGCAGTACGCACCCGAAACGCCGGAGGATACTCTTGAGGACCGTTTTGTGGAAGCCTGCCAGATGCTCGATTATATCGAGGATCTGACAGATATTTTAACCTTTGCGGAGTTGGAGGCTCGTGTGAAAACTGTGGATATGCTTCAAAAAGATGGCATGATCGACCGACTGGAAGAACGCCTGAAACGGACGGAAAAGGAGGTGGATGCCCGTGACGAAACGGAAATCGGCTAATTTAGATGCGCCCATCTGGTTTGACGACACCAATATCAATGAGGCGCTGTTCTGTGATGAATTTCTGAGCAGCCGGAAAATCATCTTTACCGATGGCGCTTTCTTCACACCGGACGGCAGAGTGGCCGATGATCTGCCGCTTCGGGGCGAAATCTATGAGGAGCTGAAATGCTGTGCCGTGAACAACATCCCACGGAAAATCACCAACATTCTGGAAGTGATGAAGCTGGCGGCTCATATAGAGGACTTTGCGCCGGAGGCAGATAGAATCCATCTGGCAAACGGTACTTTGAAGCTGGACGGCAGCTTTACCGAGGGCAGACCGGACATCGTGCGGAGCAGACTGCCGGTGGCATACTGTCCTGACGCACCAGCTCCTGCCCTCTGGCTTTCTTTTCTGGATGGGCTTTTGTATGCGGAGGACATTCCCACCTTGCAGGAGTTCATTGGCTATTGTCTGATTCCCAGCAATAAGGGGCAGCGAATGATGGTGATTAAGGGAAACGGCGGCGAGGGCAAGTCGCAGATCGGCGCAGTGCTGGGCGCGTTGCTCGGCAGCAACATGAAGGACGGGAGTATCGGTAAGATTTCCGAAAATCGGTTTGCCCGTGCGGATCTGGAACACATTCTGCTGTGCGTGGATGACGATATGCGGATGGAAGCACTGCGGCAGACCAACTATGTCAAGTCCATCGTGACCGCCCAAGGTAAAATGGATCTGGAACGCAAGGGCAAACAGAGCTATCAGGGCTGGATGTTTGCCCGGCTGCTGGCATTCTCCAACGGCGATCTGCAAGCGCTCTACGACCGGAGCGACGGCTTTTACCGCAGACAGCTTGTTCTGACCACCAGGGAAAAGCCTGCGGGACGGATAGATGATCCTGACCTTGCCGAAAAAATGAAAGCGGAGGTCGAGGGTATCTTCCTGTGGGTATTTGAGGGTTTGCAGCGGCTTGTTGCCAACAACTTCAAATTCACGGAAAGCCAGCGCACACGGGATAATCGGGAGGCAGTCAAGCGGGATAGCAACAACGTCTTTGATTTTCTGGAATCAGAGGGCTATATCCGGCTGAAAGCAGACTGTACCATCAGCTCTAAAGACTTGTACGAAATTTACCGGATGTGGTGTGAGGAAAACAACCTGACACCGCTAAAGCGCCGCAGTTTCAGCGAGAGTGTGATTGCGAACCAAAGCAAATACAATCTGGAATACTGCAACAAGATTACGAATGCCGCCGGTCGGCGGGTCTGGGGCTTCTTTGGTATCGAGGCAGTTGCCAGACCCAATATCAACGGGTTTTCCGATGTTTCAGAGCGTACGTACGTACCGGATGACTGGCGATGATTTTTCTGCGACTGTGCTGTGTACGTATGTACGCAGCGTTTTGCCCCAAACGCCGCTATATAGGAAGAATGCTGACCAGCAGAGCCTATATTTTCGAGCATAAATCAGGCCAAGTGAAATCCGCAAAGTGTTTGCCTGATGGCAGAAATGGTTTCACGGAATCGCGCTTCTCGGAATAGCAAAGCAGATGCGCGGAAATATGAGAAATCACACGGTTTAGAGCAAAGCCACACGGAACAGAAAAGTCGATAGGTGTTACCTGTGGACAGGACATCACACCGGCAATTCTGAACGGATTTGATGACAACAGAAATTTTTACGATACAGCGAAGCGGATGCGTTGGAGAGCGTACCTGCTTCGCTGTTTCATGATCTGAATTTTGGAGGGAATTTGAATATGAATGTACGCAACGAAATCAAGGCGCAGATCGTCCGCACCGGTTTTACCATGCAGGAGGTTGTTGACCTCTTGCATGACGAATATGGCTGGTCAGACAGTGTTTCCAACCTGTCTGCCAAACTGCAAAGGGAGAGCATCCGCTACAAAGAAGTCGTGGAACTGGCTGATGTGCTGGGGTATGACCTCGTATGGCAGAAACGGAGGGAGAGATAAATGAGCAAGCCACAGTTTGCCATTCTTCGCTTTGCTAAATACAAAGGACCGGAGATTTCCAATATTGAGTCGCACAATGAGCGCACAAAAGAGAATTACGTCAGCAACCCTGACATTGACAAGAGCCGCAGCCACTTGAATTTTCACCTGATTACGCCGGAACAAAAATACCGGGCAGAGGCAGAGCGACAGATCAAGGGGGCCGGTTGCCGCACCCGCTCGGACAGCGTGCGCGTGGTGGAGGCCCTTGTAACCGCAACGCCGGAATTTTTCAAGGGAAAGAAGAAAAACGAGATCAAAGCCTATTTTCAGGAGGCATTGGATTTCATCAAGCAAAACCAGACCCCAGAAACAATTATATCCGCCGTGGTGCATATGGACGAGAAAACGCCCCATATGCACCTTTCTTTTGTCCCGCTGACGGAGGACGGACGGCTTAGCGCCAAGGAAATCGTCGGCAACAAGAAGAAACTGACGCAGTGGCAGGACAGGTTTTGGGAGCATATGGTCAAGAAATATCCTGATTTGGAGCGCGGTGAGAGTGCCAGCAAGACCGGACGCAGCCATATTCCACCGAGAGTATTCAAGGAAGTGGTTCATCTGAGCAGAATGAAGGAACAGATTATGACGCTCATGGCAGACAGCAATCTTCTTAACAAGAAATCGAAGATGGAAGAATTGGGAGCATTGCTGGATAAATATGTTCCAGCGTCGGAAGCCATGCGCACAAAGCTGAAAAAGTACGATAAAGCTTACAGGGAGCTTTCCGATGAAAACACTGCGTTGGAAGCAGAACTGAAAACAACACAAAACGCTGGCAGAGAGAAAATCGCCAACAAGCTGAAATACGGCAAAATGGAGCAGGAACTTTCTGAGCTTCATGCACTAATGGACAATATTCCGCCGGAAATCATAGCTGCTTATAGGAGACACACGGTAGGATTGCAGAATGAACGTTGAGGGATGCCTATGAATAATGAACTGATGAGGGATGAAAACTTCATTCGTTGTTCTACGATGGTTGCTGAACTACTGATGAAGTACAAAAGTAAGGAAATGGAACTGGGCGGGGAGTCAAAAGAGGACTCCCCGCCCTCTTTTTTTGCTTTTCTGGACTTGAAAATCATCTTGTCATCTTATATAATAGAGAAAAAGAAGATGATTACTACTGACAAAAACACAGAAGATGATTTTAGCATATTGTCGGCAGTCATGGAAGGAGATGCCATATGGAAAACGGCTACATATATACTCGTGTTTCAACGCTTATTCAGGTCGATGGTTTTTCTCTGGATGCTCAGGAAGAAGAAATAAGAGCGTTTGCCAAAATGCACGGAATCAATATCATCGGCAAGTATTCAGACGAAGGCAAATCGGGGAAAAACGCCGAACACCGCCCCGCCTTCAATCAGATGATGGAGGATATCCGAAGCAAGAAGGACAGTATTAAGTACATTCTTGTGTTCAAATTGTCAAGATTTGCAAGAAACACAAGCGATACGGCAAAATACCTTCAGGAATTGGCAAGCTACGGCATTGGACTGTTGGGCGTGAAAGATGGCATTGATACGTCAACGGCAACAGGCAAAATGATTGCCAACATCATGGGTGCAGTCGCAGAAGTGGAGTTGGAGAATATACACGAACAAACACTTGCCGGGAGGCAGCAAAAGGCAAGAAGCGGGCTTTGGAACGGTGCACAGGCTCCCTTTGGGTACGCCCTTGAGAATAAATTCTTAGTGGTATGTCCGGAAGAAGCGGAAATTGTGAAGGAGATATTCCACCTCTATGTCGAGGAAGGGCAGACAATCCGGTATATCACGAAAAAGCTGAATGACGAAGGTGTGAAACGGGAACAGCGCGGAAATACCCGATTTTCCGTTTTCACCGAAAGAACGGTACGTTCAATCTTGAAAAATCCTGTTTATGCCGGTAAAATAGCCTATGGCCGCCGCCATACAGTCAAGGTTGAGGGTACAAATAATGAAACAAAAGTAGTAAAGCAGGATGATGAGAGCAAAATCATTCTTGTTGAAGGCGTCCATGAGGCGATTGTTACACCGGAAATGTTTGCCAAAGCCGAAATAAGGTTGGGTGAGAATGTCCGCCACCGGAAAACAAGGAGTGACAGTACTACGGTTTATCCATTGACAGGTCTTATTCGGTGTCCGGACTGTGGAAAGAATATATTCGGATATACAGCACCTCCAAGACCAAGGAAGAATGGGAAGGAAGGATTCTATCCCCGGTATATCTCCTATCGCTGTATATCAGGGCGAGATCGGAATGGAATTTCCTGTTCACTTGCAAACAAGTATTACAGCGGCACAAAGTTGGAAAAGGAAGTCCGTGATGTTGTTGCATCCATGGTTTCAATCCCTGAGTTTATTGAACTGGTGTCCAAGAAGGTTGACTGTGCAACAGACCTGAGTATTTTGAAAAAGAAACGAGAATCTATCAAAGCGGAATACACAAAGTACTATAATAACCTTATGGTGAACGAAAAGAGACTTGCGGAGCTGGACATGGGCGACAAGCATTATGACAGACGGGTGGATAGCCTGAATCGTGTTATGGATGATCTGTATGAGAAGATCGATGATTCCCAAAGCAGGCTGGATGAACTTGATAATGAGATTGCCATGGCAGAGAAATCCACATTGACAAAGCAATCTATTTTTGAAATGCTGGAAGGATTCAGCAAGTATTACGACGTCATGACTCCGGAAGATAGGAAAGCTCTTTTGCAGGCTATGATATCCTACATCGAGCTTTACGGAGAAAAGCGTGCGGATGGTCATTTTGTGAAAGCAATTCACTTTACGTTCCCCGTGACTTACGATGGAGAAAGTGGTGCGTTGTTTGTCAGAACTAATGAACGGCAAGTTGAGACGGTTGTATTGATTACTCGACCCGAGTAGAGATTACAGGCTGGATGTAAATAAGGAGGCGGAGAACAATGTTTGTACTCAGAGCCGGATGTAAAGTTCCTTTTCCCGAAAAGCTTTCCGAGGAATATATGCTGATTGAAAACCAGATTATCGCAAACATATCGGCGGATAAAATCAAGGATATAATGAATCATTTTATCTACATTCATGAAGAACCTGTTTTTTTCATTCTTGAGTTACCCTCTAAACAGGATGACGAGGAAGAGATTCGACCGGGTATTGTGGAAAAAATGCATAAGGATGTTTATTATATTGACGAATGTACAGGTGAAGAAGCATTTACGATTCTTCTTCGTATCGGCGATTTAATGATAAATGATGGATTGTGTTCATTCGGCTTCGGCTGCCATGAATCAGAAGATGAGATTGTGTTCGGCAAGTATAATGTAACAACCATTTTTAGCAAGAACATCAATCAATACAATAGTTTTATGGCGGAACACGGGATTGCAAAATCAGAAGACATCGTGACCGCTTGGGATACTTTTTCGCAGGAGAATCCCGGTATTTCGGAGCGTATTGAGACGGGTGGAAAAGATATATACTCCATTCCTGAGATGTTTGCCGATTGGGGAATCTACAAGGCTGAACAACGCGAATGTTAACTGATTTTTTGATCATGTTTAACGGCATATTTTTTATATCAACAGTCTTGACAACAGAATGAATATTTGCCCCTTTATTCACGCTATTGCCACAAGTCATATGAAAAACGACAGTATCCCTGAAAAAACAATCAAAAACAAAGACAGACCTTTTTTAAAGCTGGAGCAAAAGGCTCTCTTAAAGCCCGAAATATTGCAAGCCTGATGGCGGTGCATAAACTCGAATCGGCAACGAAAATACAAAAGGAACGGAGAATTCGATGAAAGCACTGATTTTGACCTGTAATACTGGCGGCGGACACAATTCCGCCTCGCACGCGATTGCGGAAGCCATGACCCGAAACGGGGATGAAGCATATGTGTTGGACTATCTGACACTGGCGGGAGAGGAAGTCTCCAAGTTAGTCGGCGACGGATATGTCCGCGTTGTCAAAAAAACTCCGAGGCTGTTCGGATTCACCTACAAGCTCGGAATGCTCATAAGCAGAATTACGCGCAAATCTCTTGTGTACTATGTAAACGGCCTTATGGCGAAATATCTCGACAGCTTCATTGAAGAAAACCCGGTGGATGTGCTGATTATGCCCCACATCTATCCGTCGGAAACTATCACCTATATGAAGCGCAAGGGGATGAAGCTGCCTCTCACGGTATCGGTTATGACCGATTACACCTGCATTCCTTTCTGGGAGGAGACGGACGCGGATTATTACATTATCCCGCACGAGAGCCTGACAAAGGTATTTACGAGGAGGGGAATGCCTAAAGAGAAGCTGATTCCGCTAGGAATCCCGGTGTCCGAGGTCTGCCGAAGAGAAATTTCCAAGGAATCGGCAAGAGAAGAGCTGGGACTTTCGAATGATAAGAAATATATCCTTGCGGCAGGCGGCAGCATGGGCGCGGGCGATATGAAGAAAATGGTGGAGAGCCTGCTGAAATCTACCGATGACGAAGAGCTTATAGTCATATGCGGCAGCAATAAAAAGGTTGAAAAGCAGCTTAAAAAAGCTTTCGGAAAAGAAGAGAGAGCGCATATTCTCGGATACACAAAGCAGATGAGCCTCTATATGAGAGCCTGCGACGTGCTCTTTACAAAGCCCGGCGGTCTGACCTCCACGGAGGCCGCCGTAATAGGTATCCCCATTGTCCACACGGAGCCTATACCCGGATGCGAAACGGCCAACCGCAAATTCTTTGTAAAATACGGAATGAGCCTTTCGGGCAGAACGGTGAGAGGACAGGTGCAGGCGGGACTTCGCATTCTCCGCGACGAAAACGAGGCCGAAAGAATAGTGGAAAATCAGCGAAGAATCATCAATAAAACGGCTGCCGACGATATTTGCGGCTTCGTGCGGGAGCACGTAAAAACCGATTGATTACTCCCGCAGCAGACAGACTGAGTTTGTCAATACGCACACGCGAGCCGCTTAAAATTTCAAAGAAAACCCGCCGTTTGTCTGCATTGAACGGCGGATTCTGTGTTTTCTGTCCGTTTTATCGTACATACAGTGTGATACAATTATATTGATAAATAACTGATTGTCAAACGGTTCCAAACACAAATCAATTTCGGAAGACTGTATTGACAGCAAGAAAAAAACAACCGAAAAAATTTTGAAAAGAGGGTAAATATATGACTTATAAGGAAGACGGATTCAGAGCATTTTACCATCAGTTTTGTGTAGTGCCTATTACAAAAAAGGTCAGAAAGTTGCTTGATGGTTTTCCGGGCGAGGATGAGGCAAACGGTATTCTTACATATGGATATTATGATCGCGAAGTCGGGCTGACACTTGAAGTTTTGGCGGCGGCTTTAATGGACGGTGAGCATGCGAGATTCGGGGTTTCATCAAATACAATATCCTCTAAAATAAGAATCGATGTTGTTGCAGAGGACAACTGTTTCTTTTTTCCTGATGATAACGGCTCTTTGTCTAAGCGCTATGCGAATAAACTCAAAACACTCGAGGCGTACAATGCAGATGAATATGTGGAAAGAACAAGAAGGATGATGTTTCTTGATGATTGCTGTCATGAGCGCTATATCGATGATATTAAGGTGATTTTTGCAAAAAATGGATTGCAAAGAGAAGAAATCTGGACTAGAATCACAGGACTTACCGAAAATCGCATTATCGGAGTTCTGTTGAATGAACCTTATCAGGATTTTGGATATCATGAGGGTGACACAGTAATGTTTTTTGCCCAAAAAACTGATGGTGATAAATTTGTTTGTGTTGCTGATATAAATGCAAATCAAAAAATAACGGCGGAAGATTTAGCGGATGGAAGCGTGTTGGAGGCTGTTGTTTCGAGGTTTAATAAGAAACAAAATGAAGAAAATTTGATTGAAGTGTTAGCGGTCTTGCGTGATAGCAATGTCTGGATTCCCTGCAATGCTGTAATAGCGGATGAAGATCGGAATCAAATTGAATCCATGATTAAAAACAACGCAGGAGATATCGAAAAGCTCGTAGGAGAAAAAATTAATACCAAGGGCGCAATGCGGTTGATTCCTGATGTATTGCAGAGCGGAGATGAATTCTATTTCCCAATATTTTCTACAGTTGAAGCTATGGGCGAATACGGCGAAAGCTTTTCAAAGGTGCAGCACAGTGTTCTTAAAGCTATCTCTATGGCAAAAAACAATGAAAAAAACATCAGCGGACTCATACTGAACGCTTTTACTGAACCGTTCATTCTCGACAAGGATCTTTGGAATGCTTTTGAGAAAATGGAATCTTCGCTTTGACTTTTTAACTTCTAAACACTAATCCAGACTGTTTTTGTAGATAATTTACTTTTTTTACCCTCGGACATTGATTTTCAAAAAAATCTGTGATACTTTAAAGTCGTACAGTTTCTTGACTGTGCGGCTTTATCTATTTTGATAGGAGGATCAAAATGAAAAGGTTTATAAGCAGGGCGGTCGCAGTGATTCTCACATGCGTATTGGCCTTCGGCTCCGCGGTCTGCTTCGCCGCGGACAGCACCGAGAGTGCAGACGCAAAGAAGTATTATGATTACGGCACATATGTGCTTCTGGGCGACAGTGTCGCCAGCGGTCACAACGACCTTGTGTATGTGGATTCTGAGTTCAAGCGCGTTGAAAATTCATACGGCGCGTATGTTGCCGACGCTCTCGGAGTGAATTATGTTCCGATGGCCTGCCCCGGATTCAGGACGATAGATATCCGCTACATGCTTGAGGATGATTATCCGGGAGACGATTATCTCTTCCACGATTCTCATGATCCCGAGGTCATGAAAACGAGGATTCCCGAGTATCGCCGCGCAATTTCACAGGCGGGTCTTATTACTCTCGGTGTCGGCGGAAACGATTTCGGCACTTATCTCACATGGGTCATCGCCGATATTCTCGAAAAAGAGGGCACTTGCAGCAAGTATGTCAAGGCTCTGCGCGATCTTCTCAAGGAGAACGGCATAGTCAACGATAAGCTCGACAAAATAGTTGAGCTCGCTAAGATTACCGACGCAATGCCCGAGCTTATCAGAGTTCTCCCGCGTGCGCTTAAATACGGGCTCGAAAACTTCTTTGAGAACTGGAACCATGTCATTGAGGATATATATGCTCTGAATCCCGATGTTCAGCTTCTGGTTATCGGAATGTTCGACACGAGCGTCAAGAGCGACGGCGGAGCGACAGACACCGAGGAGAGCAAGGATGACAGCCAGAGCATCAATCTCGGACAAATGGTCGTCGATATAGCGAACAAGCCGATGAAAGAGGGCGCCGAGAAATACGGCTATATCTTTGTCGATACAACGGGCACGACCTGCGACACATACCATCCGAACGCAGCGGGTCACAGACATATCGCCGACAGAATCCTTGACGCTCTGCCCGATGCAAACTTCCCGTTTGCGGATGTCGCGTCCGATTCGGAGTATTACGATGCAATCGAGTTTATGTACAGAAAAGGCTACATGGCGGGCACTTCCGAGACGCAGTTCAGCCCCGATTCCGCGCTGACAAAGTCGGCTCTTGTTCAGGCGCTTTACGGCATGGCCGGCTCGCCCGAGGTCAATACCGAGAACATTTCATTTGCCGATCTCGACAGCTCGGATCCTGCGTTTAAAGCCGCAGTGTGGGCTGTCGGCAACGGAATAGTCAAAGCGTCCGACGGCAAATTTGAGCCGGACAGCGAAGTAAGCATCGCCGATTTCGGCCTTACGATGATTCGCTTCTCCGCAAAGGTCGATTTCAACCTGAAGAGGGTAGTAAAGACCGTTTCGATGTCGTTCAATCTTGCCCTTGAGAACAAGTTTATGATTATCAAGAGATCTATAACCCGTGCCGGGGCCGCGCAGAAGCTCGCCGGATATCGCTATTATTGATAGAAGTAGGGTACCGTAAATAAAACAAAGCGGAGAGCTCAAGAGGGTTCTCCGCTTTTGTGATATATAATTGTTATCCCCTCGCTGCTTTCGGGCAGAGAGGGGATAGCTGTTTTTTACAAATCAATTGCGGTGGTTGTTTATGACCAATCTCACTATCTGCTTTTCTTCATCATTCAAGAATCTATATCCGGATATAACAAGATGTTCGTCATGCGTCAGCACAATGCTCTCTGCGCCGTCCGTGCTTTCCGTTCGCCCGACAAGATAGTCCACTGTTGTTGAAAAATAATCTGCTATCTTTATCAGCGTTGATATATCGGGCTCTACATTTTGATTTTCATATTTATTTATGGATTGTTGGCTGACCCCCACAACATTGGCAAGTTGTTGCTGGCTTATACCGTGAAAATTACGGAGTTTTTTGAGATTCTTTATCATTTGCATCACCCATAATAATTTTAACAACGATTCGGAGTAAAATAAAAAACTTATTATTAGTTATTGACAACAACCTGAGGTTGTGATACAATCAAATTACTTTATTAAGGGAGGTCAAAAAAATGAAGTACTGTGAAAAATGTGGCAAAGAAATTCATGATGAAGCTGTAGTGTGTCCGTCGTGTGGATGCTCGACGCAGGCTAAGCCTGCACCGGCTCCCGCACCCGTAGCAAACGACATGGCGGAAAACCCGAAGACTGCGCGTTTTGCGCTCGGATTCGCGTTCCTTTGTCCTATTGTTGGCTTAATTTTCGGTATCAAGGGCATCAAACAGTATGCATCAAACAAAAAGCTCAAAACGCAGTGTATAATCGTGATACCCCTTTCTATAGTTTTGTCTTTTGTTTGGGGTGCGCTGTTATTCGAAGGCTTGGGATGATTTATGGCTTTTTGTTCAAAATGCGGCAAGGCATTATCTCAGGGTGCGTTGTTCTGCTCCGGCTGCGGAAGCAAGATAGAGCCCTCTGCACAGAATGCGGCATCTGGGAAAGTTATAGTTAACGGTATTACCCAAAAAGCTCTGGTAGGTTTTACTATGAAAGTTTACGCGAACGGTGTCTTTAAAGGCGAAGTGAAGAAAATGCAGAAGCTGGAGTTTGATATCGACTGCGATTCTGTAATCACCGTATCGTGCGCGAACTTTTTCACTGATGAAACCATAAGGGTCAGAGCCGGACGGACATCGGTAATTGACTTCAAGTATAACAGAATTATCGGACAGCTTGAAAATCATGTAACGGAGTATATGTAAGCTGCGCTGTATAGGAATGAATACGCAAAAGGGACACTTGTTCATTCTGTGGCTCTTTTGCGTATTTTTTTGCTGTGTGAAGGAGGATAATAAGTATGAAATACTGCGCGTATTGCGGAAAGGAATTAAATGACAATGCGGATGTCTGCATCGGATGCGGCTGCAGCACAAGAGTGTTGAACACATCCGGTCGCGAGACCGTATTCTGCACGCACTGCGGAAAGGAAATTTCCGCTCAGGCGGCAGTTTGCGTTAATTGCGGATGTGCTGTTAAGCCGAATTTTGCGGCAGAGGAATCGGCAAAAACTCCGGAAACGCTCCTGAAAGACCTTTCGGAAAAGATGAAAATTAACGCGATAATATGGCTCTGCATCGCAGGAGTTCAGATAATTGCGGGAATATATCTTTATTGGATACTGATAATTCCCGGTGTGCTTAATATTATCAGCGGAATAATGGATTTAAAATACAGCAAGGAGGTCCTGACCAATCCGGTCGGGATAGTCAAGAAGTTTGAACCGCTGGTTTCTCCGATTATAACTCTCGCATATAATGCCGTTATCGGCGGCGTGGTCGGAATCGCCGGTTCGCTCTATTATTTGTTTGTTATAAGAAAACTTGTCATGGATAACAGATCGGCATTTGACGAACTTGAAATGAATTGCAGAACTGTCAAGGATAAGTCGGAATTATAAGTATTTACAATATAAAAAATACCTGCCCGCAGAGTGATAATTCCCGCGGACAGGTATTCTTTATTCGCCGTTCCCGATATTTTCTCCGCGATTTACGGCTAAAACATTGACATCGGGGAAAATTAAGAGTAGAATATTTGAGTAAATATTTTTGGCTGTGAAGAGCAGAGCCGTTTATTCCGCTCGCAGAGAGGCGCGCCGGCATTATGCCGCTGTGAGGTGCGCCGTGTCAGGAAGTACGGCAGCCGGCTCGGAGCCTCCCGCGTTGAACGGGCGTAGCCTGCGTTAAGGGCAGCAGAGGGGTGCAGTTTTGTGCAATCCGGGTGGTACCGCGGCTTCGGCCGTCCCGGGCAGAACGGCATCTATTTTTATTTTTCAAGGAGTTGTTATTATGGAATGGACGGGACTCAATGAACTCAGAGAGAAGTATCTGAGCTTTTTCGAGAGCAAGGGTCATCTCCGCCTGCCGAGCTTTTCGCTCGTGCCGCAGGGGGATAAGAGCCTGCTGCTCATCAACGCCGGCATGGCGCCGCTCAAGAAATACTTCACGGGCGAGCTGACCCCGCCGAGAAAGCGCGTCACAACCTGCCAGAAGTGCATCAGAACGCCCGACATTGAGCGCGTCGGAATCACCGCGCGCCACGGCACTTTCTTTGAGATGCTCGGCAATTTCTCGTTCGGCGATTACTTCAAGCGTGAGGCGACCGCGTGGGCATGGGAGTTCTGCACCAAGGTGCTCGAGATGCCCGCGGATAAGATATATATCAGCGTCTATGAGGAGGACGACGAGGCGTACGACATCTGGACGAAGGAGCTCGGCATTGCGCCCGACCATATGGTTCGTCTCGGTAAAGAGGATAACTTCTGGGAGCACGGCGCAGGTCCCTGCGGCCCCTGCTCGGAGCTATATTTCGACCGCGGCGAGAAGTACGGCTGCGGCTCTCCGACCTGCGGAGTCGGCTGCGACTGCGACAGATATGTTGAGTTCTGGAACCTCGTTTTCACTCAGTTCGACAATGACGGAAACAATAACTATTCCCGCCTCAAGAGCTGCAATATCGACACCGGTATGGGTCTTGAGCGCCTTGCCTGCATAATGCAGGGCGTGGACAACCTCTTTGAGGTCGATACGGTTCAGAACATCATGAAGCACATCATGGAGATAGCCGGCGTCAAGTATCATGAGGACGAGAAAAAGGACGTCTCCCTGCGTGTTATTACCGACCATATCAGAAGCACGACGTTCATGATAGGCGACGGCGTTATGCCCTCAAACGAGGGCAGGGGCTATGTCCTTCGCCGCCTGCTCAGAAGAGCGGCGCGCCACGGCAGACTCTTGGGTATAAACGGCACCTTCCTCTATAAGGTGTGCGAGACCGTTATCAAGGAGAATGCTGCCGCATATCCGAACCTCGTCGAGAAGCATGACCTTATCGTAAAGGTCATAAAGGCCGAGGAGGAGAGCTTCAATAAGACAATCGACACAGGTCTCAACCTGCTCGAAAATATTATCGCCCGGAGCGATTCCAAGGTGCTCGGCGGCGCCGATGCATTCAAGCTTCAGGACACCTTCGGTTTCCCGATCGACCTTACAAAGGAGCTGCTCGAGGAGCGCGGCATGAGCGTCGATATCGACGAGTATGACCGCCTTTACGCTCAGAGCAGAGCGGCGGCGCGTGCGGCGCGCAAGGATGCCGGAGCTCAGGCGTGGAAGGACAACAACGTTTCATTCAAGGATGTCGGAGCCACCGAGTTTGTCGGCTATACCGATTATTCCTGCGACGCCGAGATAAAGGCAATAGTCACAAACGGCGAGCGCGCCGAGTTCGCAACCGCGGACTCCGAGGTTGTTGTTGTGCTCGACAAGACCCCGTTCTACGGCGAGAGCGGCGGACAGGCGGGCGACACGGGCGTTATCAGAACCGAAAACGCGGCGCTCGAGGTCACCGCTGCGGGCAAGACCCCAGACGGAGTCATACTCCATATTGCAAAATTCATAAGCGGAGACAGTATCGCTCTCGGCGATAAGGTCTGCGCTCAGATAGATATTGAAAAGCGCGAAGCGACCCGCCGCAACCACACCGCGGCTCATCTGCTTCAGGCAGCTCTCAGAAAGCACCTCGGCAGCCACGTTGAGCAGGCGGGACAGCTTGTCAACAGCGAGGAAATGCGCTTTGACTTTACCCATTTTTCGGCGCTCACGGGCGATGAGCTCAAGGCAATAGAGCGCGAGGTGAACGAGACTATACTCAAGGGTATCCCCGTTGAGACACGCGAGATGCCCATTGAAGAGGCCAAGAAGCTCGGCGCAATGGCGCTGTTCGGCGAGAAGTACGGCGACGTCGTGCGCGTTGTCAGCGCGGGCGATTTCTCCGTTGAGCTGTGCGGCGGCACCCATGCGGACAATACCGCAAAGCTCGGTCTGTTCAAGATAGTGTCCGAGTCCTCCGTTGCCGCCGGCATCAGACGTATAACGGCAGTTACGGGCTTCGGCGTGCTCAAGCATATAGAAAACGACGAGCGCATCATGCAGTCCGCAGCGGCGGCGATGAAGCTCGGTAACGTCGCTGAGCTCGATAAGCGTGCGGCGACTCTCTCGGCCGAGGTCAAGGCCAAGGACAGAGAGCTTGCGGAGCTTCGCGGCGAGATATCCGCTCTCAAGGCGGGCAGCCTTATGGACAGCGCAAGACAGGTCGGCGGCGTAAGACTCATTACCGCCGAGGTAGAGGTCTCCAATCCCGGAGAGCTCCGCTCGATGTGCGACACCGCGCGCGACAACGGCGCGGATATCGTCGCGGTCTTTGCGGGTGTCAATAAAGAGAAGGGTACTCTGAACTTCGCCTGCGCCTGCGGTGCGGATGCAATAAAGCTCGGCGCTCATGCCGGCAATATAGTTCGTGAGACCGCCAAGATAGCGGGCGGTTCCGGCGGCGGCAAGCCCGACAGCGCAATGGCGGGCGCCAAGGACGCCTCCAAGGCCGACGAGGCTCTTGCGGCGGTTGACTCTATAGTCGGCGCCATGTTAAAATAAAATCGCAGCTCCGCCGACCCTCGCGGTCGGCGGGACGGGCGAATTACAGTGCGGAGGTTTTTTAAATGGATGACTGTATTTTTTGCAAAATAATAAGGGGCGAAATTCCCTCAAAAAAAGTCTACGAGGATGACAGCGTCCTCGCGTTCTATGACCTTGAGCCGCAGGCTCCGTTTCATATACTTATTATCCCGAAGCAGCATATAAAGAGCGCGGCGGAGATAACCGACGAAAACAGCGCGGCAGTTTCCAAGATTTTTGAGGCGGCGGCGAAGATAGCAAAGCAGTTTGACCTCAAGGACGGCTTCAGAATAGTGAATAACTGCGGCGAATGCGCGGGTCAGACCGTGAAGCACCTGCACTTTCATATGCTCGGCGGCAGAGATTTCGGCTGGCCGGCGGGCTGATTAATAAAGAACATATTAATTTTCAGGAGATGTTTATCTTGGCAAAAACCTACACCATGGAGATCGCAGGCGTAAAGAGAGAGCTTCCTCTCTGTGCGGTCAGCGACAAGCTCGATATCGCGGCATTTATCCTTTTCGGCGATGTCGAAATCACCGTAAGAGCGGCGGAGGAGCTGCTCAAGAAGTGCCCAGAGTTCGATTATATTCTCACTCCCGAGGCAAAGAGCATTCCGCTTGCCTATGAGATGTCCAGACAGAGCGGCAAGAAATATTTTGTCGCCCGCAAGAAGCCGAAGGTCTATATGACCGACCCCGTCAGCGTTAATGTGCGCTCGATAACCACCGACGCAGAGCAGACCCTTCTTCTCGGCAGAGAGGACGGAGACCAGCTTCGCGGCAAGAAGGTGCTTATCGTTGACGACGTTATCAGCACGGGCGAATCTCTGGCTGCGGTTATAGCCCTCGCCGAAAAATTCGAGGCGAACATAGTCGCAAAGGCTGCGGTTTTAGCAGAGGGCGACGCTGCGGAGCGCGACGATATCGTGTTCCTCGAGAAGCTTCCTCTTTTCTTCAAATAACGGATACTGAGAATGGCGCGCCCCTTCACGGTTATCGGTTTCACAATATTTTTTACGCTGACTCTTATTTTTGAACTCGGTCAGAAGGCGGCAGTCGTTATCCTTTCGGCAGCAGCTGCCGCCTTTGTCTTTTCTCTGTTCTTTGAGAGTGTTCGGCGTGATTTTGTTATCCCGACCGCGTGTATTGCGGCGGCTGTTGCGGTTCTTCTTTCTTTTGCCGCTTCGTCGGTTCACGTTGAAGCGTCGGAGCGCTTCTGCGAAAGCGCCCATACCGTCAAGGCGAGCGTTGTCTCGCTCGAGGAGCGCCGCGGCGAAAGATACTATACGCAGATAAAAACTTCCGAGATAGACGGCGAGGAATATAAGCTCAATATCCGTCTCTCTTCAAAAACGCGCCTCGGCTTTAAGCCCTATGACACAGTCGAGGGCGAGCTTCAGCTCTACGACCTCGGCAAGACCCGCAGCGCGAGGAATTACTACCTGTCCGAAAATGTCTTTACGGGCGGATACGCGAGGGGAGATATAACCGTATCCCGGCCGGAGAGCAGGCCACCCGGCTATTACTTCCTTTCGCTGCGCGCCTACATCAAAGAGACAGTCTCGCGCCTTGTTCCGGGTGAGCGCGGCGCACTTGCAACCGCGCTTTTGATAGGCGACAAGTCGGAGCTTTCCAAGAGTGTCTCTGCTGCGTTTTCCTCCGCCGGCATATCGCATCTTATCGCCGTGTCGGGTCTGCACCTCTCTGTTTGGTGCCTGTTTATTCTGAAAATTTTCGATATTTTCAGGCTAAAGAACAGGATAGGAGCGGTTATCTCGGCCGTGTTTGTCGTTATTTTTATGGCGGTCTCGGGCTTTACTTATTCCGTCATGCGCGCAGGGCTTATGATGCTCGTCATGCTCCTCGGAACGCTGATTTCCAGGCAGTCGGATTCGCTCAATTCTCTCGGAGCCGCGCTTGTTATACTCTGCTTTATTAATCCGTATTGCGTGATGAGCCTCGGACTTCGGCTGTCTTTTCTCTCGACGCTCGGCATAATTGTCGGTTACGGCAATATAGACTTTCCTTTGAATCCGTATATCGAGCGCGTCAAAAATAAATATGCAAGGCGTAGTTGCGAGTTTATTTTCGGTTCGGTCAGAAGCACCGTTTTAGCCTGTGCGTTCACTCTGCCCGTTATGATACTTGATTTAGGCAAGGTGTCCTTGATTTCGATACCCGCCAATATCATCGCCGACCTCCCCGCATCCGCCTGCATGATACTCGCGGGACTTACCGCCCTGACGGCAAAGCTTTCGTTTCTTCGCGTGATTACGGCGGGACTTGCGGATATAACCGGAGTATGTGCGTCTTTTCTGATAAATCTTTCAAAAGCGCTCGCGGCGGTTCCGCATTCGTCTTTAAACACAACGTCGTTTCTCTTCCCGCTGTGGCTCGTGTTCGCCTTTATCGTCCTTGCGGCGGTCGCGCTGATTTACAGATTCCGTAAGCGCAGCACCCTGCGTGCGGCGGCGCTGATATGTGCCGTTACTTTCTTCGGCGTGTGCACAGGCTCTTATGCAATCTCGCGCACGGCTACGGTTATAACCGTGGCGGATGTCGGCAACGGCTCGGCGGCAGTTGTCAGCTCCGGCGGCAAAACCGCCCTGCTCGGCTGCGGAGGGGACAGCTATTATGCCCTCTCGAATATTGAGTCCGCAATGGACAGCGTCGGTGCGGATAAGCTTGATTTTTTGCTCATTCCGCGCATCTCAAAGGGCGAAAGCTCGCTCGCTCTCGATGCGATAGACAGCTTTTCTCCCGATTATATTCTCACGGGTGAGCTTGACTCAAACCTCGAAGAAATACTAAAAACAGAAAATTATGCTCTCGCACCCGCCGCCGAGATAAGTGTTGGCAATGCGGAGCTGAAATATAAAACAACGGACAAAACGAGCATTGCGGTGCTCAAAGCGAAAGGCGCGGATACGGTCTTTGTTTTCAGACCGTCTTATGCGCCGAATATAAAAGGGGATATACTCATCCTGCGGGAAAATCTGCCGCAGGGCGTTTCCCCGGGAAATTTTAATCTTACTGCGCTCTCGGCGGATGAAAACAGAACACCCGCCGTTATGGGCAAATTGCTCTCTTTGGGCGCAGACGCATATGCGACCGGAGGGAAGGGGAATATCAGAATTACCGTGTTCCCGTCGGGAAAAATATTTGCGGAAAGGGTGGATTGAATGGCTTCTATCGGCGAAAAAGAGTTGAAAGCGCTTATAAAAAGCGGCGATATCGGCGGAGCGTTTCTGTTCTTCGGAACGGAGAGCTATCTCAAGGAATTTTATTCCTCGAAGCTCAGAGATAAGGCCGTCAGCCCCGATTTCGCTGATTTCAACTATCATTTTTTTGACGGCGCGTCGTGTGCCCTCGAGGATATAGAGCAGGCGGTTGAGGCGTTTCCGATGATGAGCGGCAGCACCTGCGTGTTCGTCAAGGATATGCCCGTCGATTCGCTCGATGAGGATTCCTATGACAAACTCGAAAGCATAGTCGGCGATGTTCCGGACTACTGCACGCTGATTTTCTATGTCGGCAAAGCGGATTCGCTGAAAAAGACCGCAAAGGCAAAAAAGGCGGTCGCGCTTTTTACGAAGTGCGGCAACGCGGTCGAGCTGAACAAAAAGACCGCATATGAGCTTTCAAAGCTGCTTGTCGGCGCGGCGCAGAAGCGCGGCTCGGAGCTCAGCCAAAGGAACGCAGAGTATCTTGTCTCCTGCGTCGGAGATGATATGGTGACGCTGCTCAATGAGACGGATAAGCTCTCGGCCTATGCCGAGGGGCGCGAGATAACACGCGCCGATATCGACCTTATGTGCGTCAAAACCATTGAGGCGAATGCCTTTGACCTGACAAAATATATAATCTCCGATAATTTCGACAAGGCGTATGAGACGCTCAATATGCTCTTTGCCCAGAGAGCCGACGTCATGATGATAATGGGCGCGGTGATATCCGTCTTTGCCGATATCTATCGCGTTAAGGTGAGCGTGTCGGCGGGCTACAGAGCCACTCAGCCTGCGGAGATATTTTCAAATTACCGCGGACGCGAGTTTAAATTGACAAAGGTTTCGCGCCAGGCGGCGGCGCTGAGCGTCCGTGCGCTCAGGCAGTGCCTTGACGAGCTGGACAGAGCGGATACGCTACTTAAAAGCTCGGCGGTTGATAACAGGATAGTTATGGAGGAGCTGTTGGTCAAGCTGTTTGTGGCGATACAGTCCGGAAAATAACTGCCAGACGGTGTAGGGAGTAAAATGATAAAGATAAAGCAGGCGGTTATCGTCGAGGGAAAGTACGATAAAATAAAGCTTTCGACAGTCCTCGATACCGTCATAATTCAGACAGACGGCTTCGGCATTTTCAAAGACAAAGAAAAGCAGAGGCTCATAAAGCGCCTCGCCCAAACGCGCGGCATAGTTATACTTACCGACAGCGACTCGGCGGGCTTCAAGATACGCTCGTTTATCGGCGGCAGCGTGCCTAAAGACAGCGTCATTCACGCCTATATTCCCGATGTGTTCGGAAAAGAGCGCAGAAAGGACGCGCCCTCGAAGGAGGGCAAATTGGGAGTCGAGGGTATTAATACGGAAACTCTGCTCGAAGCGCTCAGCCGAGCCGGAGTCACCTGCGAAAAAACTCAGGAAAAGAGCCGCACCGTCACCGTGGCGGATCTCTACGAAGCGGGGCTCAGCGGAAAAGCGGACTCGGCGGCTCTGCGCAAAAGATTTCTGCGCGGCTTGTCGCTTCCCGAACGTCTTTCGACGGGTGCTCTCGTCGATATGATAAATATTTTCATGACATACGATGAATTTCAGGAAAGTATAAAAAATTTTTCACTCAGCGGAGATGATGACAAATGATAAGAATAGGCAGCGGATATGACGTTCATAAGCTCGTCGAGGGGCGAAAGCTCATAATCGGCGGCGTTGATATACCTCATACCATGGGGCTGCTCGGCCACTCGGATGCCGATGTTCTGCTCCACAGCATAAGCGACGCCCTGCTCGGCGCGGCGGCCATGGGGGATATAGGCTGCCTGTTCCCGGACAGTGACGAAAAATACAAGGGCGCAGACAGCCTTGAGCTTCTGCGCGAGGTCGTGCGCGCTATCGGCGCTCGGGGCTGGCACATAGTCAATATCGACTCCACGGTTGCCGCCCAAGCTCCCAAGCTGCGCCCGTATATAGATGAAATGCGCCGCAACATAGCCGACGCCTGCTCGATTGACGTCTCCTGCGTCAGCGTCAAGGCGACCACCGAAGAGGGACTCGGCTTTACCGGACGCCGCGAGGGCATAAGCGCCTCGGCTGTCTGCCTTATTGAGAAGTGATTTGATTTCGGGCGCGTTTTATGTTATTATAAGAATTGAAGAGAGGTATGCCTATGTTTACTGAAAAGATCGCATCTCTCTGGGATCAGCTGAGGGTCGTTTTCTCCGACTTCGCCTTCACCGACTTCCTGGATATCTGTCTCGTTGCGTTTGTTCTTTACAGTGTTATCAAGCTTATCCGTGAGACAAAGGCCATTCAGCTTGCAAAAGGTCTTTTGCTTTTCGGAGTGGCTTATCTTGTCATATACCTGCTCGATATGCAGGCGAGCGAGTTTATATTCAAAAAAGTTTTCGGCGAGATAATTATTGTCCTCGTCATTCTCTTTCAGCCCGAGCTGCGCCATATGCTCGAGTCCGTCGGCAGGCGAAGCATAACGAAGCTCAACCTCTTCGGCGTGCGCGACGAGGAGTCGGAGCGCAACCAGAGAATAAAGGAATCGATATATGCCGTTTGCAAAGCGTGCCACACTATGAGCGAGAGCAAGACGGGTTCGCTCATAGTCTTTGAGCATGACACTCTTTTAGGCGATATCATAAAGAGCGGAACGCCCGTAGATGCGATAGTCTCGCGTGAGCTCATAGGCAATATTTTCTATAACGGCGCTCCGCTGCATGACGGAGCCGCGGTTATCCGCGACGGCAGGGTAGTGGCCGCGGGCTGCGTTCTTCCGCTGACTCAAAAGGAAAATCTTGACACTCAGCTCGGTACCCGCCACAGAGCCGCCATAGGCATGAGCGAGCAGGGCGACGCTATGATAGTCGTAACCTCCGAGGAGACGGGAACGATTTCCATAGCCTGCAAGGGTCAGCTTACAAGAAACCTCACCGATTCCGACCTGCGCGAGCATCTTATCCGCTACCTGTGCGACACGGACAACGAGGAAAAAACCGCCGTCAAAGGCATACGCAAGCTGTTCGGAGGTTTTAAGAAATGAAAAAGAAAAAGATAAGCCTCAAAAATCTCATATATGATAACAGATTCGTCTTGACTCTCTCGATTATTGCGGCGGTTATAATCTGGATAGTCGTCGCCATTCAGGCGAGCCCCGAGGATGACCGCATAGTTAAGGACGTTCCCGTGAAGATTGAGATTTCGAACAATGTCTCGAATCTCGGTCTGCAGATGTTCGGCAATACGGATTTTACCGTTGAAGTCAAGGTTCACGGTAAACGCTACGATGTCGCAGAGAGTGTGCTGACAAAGGACGATATCTCCGTTGTCGCAAAAACGAACTATGTTGACTCCACTGGCAGCCAGACGCTCAAGCTCGAGGTTACGCCGAAGGATCCGAATAAAGCAAACTACGAGATAGTCTCGCTCTCGCAGGACTCGATTAATGTGTATTTCGATTATTATAAAGAGGGCGAATACACTCTCCAAACGGATATTATCTATGACGGAACGTCATATGTAACTAACGGCCTGATAGCGGAAACTCCGGTGCTCTCGGCGAACACGGTCAAGCTCTCCGGCCCCGTGACCGAGATGGTGAAGATAAAGAAGGTAGTCGCGCGCGTCACGCTTAACAAAAAGCTCAGCGCAACAACGACGCTCGACGCCGAGATAATCCCGCTTAGCGAATACGGCGGAAAGCTCCAGTATATCACCGTCAACGACGGCATAGCCGATATCACGATGACCCTCCCGGTTTATCAGCGCGCAGAGCTGCCGACTACGGTCACCTTCAAGAACGCACCCGCAGTCTACGCGAGTAAGCCTCCCGCGTTTACGTGCAGCCCCGCAAGACTCAATTTCACCATGGACGCGACGAAGCTCGCCTCATTAACCGAGCTGCCGGTGGCCGATATCGATTTCTATATGCTCGGCGCGGGCAAAAATGAGATAACGATAGATTTGACCACCCTGAACGGAGTCAAGATAATGAGCGGGGAGACGAAGCTAAAGGTAACTGTTGAGATGAGCGGCGTTACCTCGGAAAAGAACTCGGTAAGCGCCAATAACGTCTCGTTTATAAATGTCCCGACAGGCTATAAAGCTGTCTTGACGCAGACGAAGATACCGTCGGTTGAGGTTGTCGGTCCGGAGTCGGAGCTCAAAAAGATATCCTCGGAGCAGCTTTTTGCGGAGGTTGACCTGAGCAATGCCGATCCCACCCGGTCGCACGGCACGGCATATGCCCGCGCCTATGTAAAGGACAGCAACAACTGCTGGGTGCATAACAGATATACGGTCAGTTACAGACTTGAAAAAGTCCAGTAACGGAAAAATCAAGCTTTCCGCAAATGCAGAGAGTGCCATAAGACAGGTAACAGGCACAGCGGTATTAACTGCTGTGCCTGTTATTGCATAATTCGTTTCTGTACGGAACTAAAGCAGGACCGAAACGATAAACTTGTATTAGCTGAATCAGCCACACAAACAGCAAGAAGAAAGGGGGACGCAATATTGCGATATTTTAGGTATGAGAATACAAATGAAAATCTGAACAATGATCTGAAAGAACAATATAAAACCTTAAACAATTGCGAAAAACGCATCTTCCGAAAAGAGAAAATGCGGCAAAAAATCATTACGGCTGTTTCGATCTTCGTCTATATTGTTGCTGTTGCCGCGGGCTTATGTCTGCTTAACTTGATTCCGCAACCGAACGGTTTGCTTTGGCGCCTTCTTGTTGGTGCCGGAAAATTGATTGCCGCTCTTTTCATTCTCGTTATTTGCGGAGTATTAACCGTCGAATTGACCAAAGGGTTATGGAAAAAAGCCGAATCGGTCAATGTCCCCGCAGAGAAAAAAGAAATCTTATCAAAAGCCTGTGGTCACTTGCGGGATTATTATGGTTTACAGGAGCCATATATTATAACCAAGTGTTTTGATGCTGCGGATAAAAAGTTTCAAAAGCATGATGTTTGCCTTTTCATTGTTGGCGGCGAGCTGCGCATCACTGCCGATTTGATTCATGGATTTCTTCACGGAGAAAGGGATTTAGGCTGCTATGCTTTCGTGAAGCATGAGATAACATTATCAAAACAGCCGTGCGGGCAACAATTAATGCTGGAAATGAAAGCAGGTGAAAACACCTTTTTGTTAGGATACCGGGCAAAAGGGTTTATTGAAAAGAACTTCATCGGAAAAGAAACTGATTAAATTCTGATTTTACAAGTTGATTTAAGGGTGCCTTATATGCATAGCATTCGGCACATAGCGCAATCAATGATAAAAGCTAAGCTGTTTTTGCAGCTTAGCTTTATTGCTTTTCGGCAACCTTGCCAATGCGTATACTTGTTTTTGCCAAAGCAAAAAGCGGGGCACGAAAACCGTGCTCCGCCTTTCGTTATGCTCTTTTCTGAAGCTCGCGCTCAAGCCATATCGAACCGATATCTATCGCGCTGTACAGACCTCTGCGCTCCGCTTTCTTGAGAATCCTGTCTCGCGGACGAAGATCTTCGTCTGTGCTGACGAGCTGCACGAGTATTTTGTCTGAGAGCTCCGCGCCGTTTACGTCTTTAGTCGAGGTTATCTGCATCATGATTATGCAGGGCTCATCCATATATCCGTAATAAAGCGTGTTGTCTTTTCTGACAAGGGGCTTGCCCTTGTACATGAGAAGCTTTTTGTTCTCCGCCACTCAATGTCACTCCAATCAGGTTATAGTCGCACTTATTTCTTGATTCCGAGATAATCCTCAACCATGCTCTGCAGCAGCTCGTCTCTGTCGAGCTTTCTGACAAGGCTGCGGGCATTGTTGTGGGTGGTGATATAAGTCGGATCCTCGGAAAGGATGTAGCCAACTATCTGGCTGACCGAATTATACCCCTTCTCGTTGAGCGCTTTATAAACCTCAAGGAGTATCTTCTTCATTTCTTCGTCATTTTCATTCTTTATCGAGAACTGAATGGTCTCGTCGGCCATGAGTACCACCTCCGTAATTTTATTATATACCAAAACTTGTAACAAGACAATGGTATTTTTGAAATTAATTTAAACTCTCAGCGAAACGCCTATTGCGGAAAGTCTGCGGAGTATCTCGTCTATCCAGCCCTGAACCTCTTCCATTTCGAGCGTGCGGTCATGCGAGGAGAAGGTGAAGCGAAGCGTGATGCTCTTTGTGCCGAGCAGCTCGTAGGTGTCGATGAGCTTAACGCTCTCGAGCTCCTCGATGTTCATGCTCCTCCAGTTCTCGGAAAGCTCGTCGTATGTGACGCCCTTTCTGAGCACGAGCGAGAGATCGTAGTAGGTGGACTGCCTCGATGAGGGCTCCTTAAACGTAATGTCGTATGCTTTAGCATTGCTGAACTTGTCTATATCCAGCTCTATGCAGACTGCCGAGCCCGTCTTGTCGAGCTTCGCGGAGTTCTGCGGATGCAGAGCGCAGATAAAGCCGACCTCATTGCCGTCCGCGAGAACGGCAGCGGTGTTCTTGGGATGCTGCCAGGCGTGCGTGGGCGCTTTCTTTGCGAATTTCGGCGCGCAGTGCTTTATCTGCTCAAAGAAGCAGTTGACGACTTCGACAGCCTTGTAGTAGAGGTCGCGCTCGCTCTGCGACTTCGAGAACAGCACAACGCCGAGGTGGCGGCGCTCGTTGCAGTAGCCGTTTTCGAGTGTGCCCTCAACAACTCTGCCTATCTCGAATATGCCGTAGCTGTCCGCAAAATCCTTGTTCTCATATGCCGCGACAAGCAGGGTGGGCAGCATAGAGTCGCGCAGAACGCCGTTATCCGAGCTTTCGATGTTGAGTATCTTAACATTGTCCTCAACATCAATGCCGAGCTTCTTGTATTTCTTCTTATCGCACCAGATGTAGGAGTGAACCTCATGCATGGAGTATTTCTTGACGAGAATGTCCTTTATCTCGTCGGCTATGAGCCTCTCGGGCGCGCTGTGTACGGGCTTGAGGGGGCTGCGGGTGGTGGTTATCTCGAAGTTGTCGTAGCCGTAGATTCTCGTTATCTCTTCGATGATGTCCGCCTTTATCGTAACATCCTTGGTGGCTCTCCATGAGGGGACTGTGACGGTGAAAACGCCGTCCTTCTCGTCAACGCCGAAGCCGAGCAGGGTAAGAGTCTGAACAATTCGCTCGTTGCTGATTTCGATTCCGGTGTATCTGTCAACATACGCCTTGTCGAAGGTGAGCGTTATCTGAGAATATCTCTTAACGTATTCGTCCGTCAGCTTTGAGTCGATGACCGCGCCGCCGTCTATATCCTTGACGAGCTTTACAAAGCGCTTTATCGCAAGAACTGTCAGCTCGGGGTCGAGCATCTTCTCATATCTTGCGCTCGCGTCGGTGCGCAGGCCGAGGCGGGAGGAGGACTTTCGAACGCAGATGCCGTCGAAGTTCGCGGACTCAAGCACAACGCTCGACGTGTCGCCGACTATCTCGGAGTCGAGTCCGCCCATTATACCGGCTATCGCAACGGGCTCTTCGCGGTTATATATGAGCAGGGTGTTGGTGTCCGCTTTTCTCTCCGCACCGTCAAGGGTGACGAAATCGATTTCCTCTTTGGGTGTGTCAACTTTTATGCTGTCAACCTTGGAGGCGTCGAATGCGTGGGTCGGCTGACCGATTTCGAGCATGATGTAGTTGGTGAGGTCTGCGAGCAGATTTATCGGTCTCATGCCGCAGTAGAACAGCCTTATTCTTATCTCCATGGGGCTGACGTGCTTTGTGATATTCGCCATCCTGAGACAGGAGTATCTGTACACGTGGTCGGTGTCGCCGACGGTGACGGGGATAATATCTTCGCTGTCGCTGTCAAGCTCGGCGAGGTCGAGCGGCTTTAACTCGCGGCCTGTGAGGGCGGCGAACTCGCGCGCGATTCCGTAGTGACCCCAGAGGTCGGGACGGTTTGTGAGCGACTTGTTGTCAACCTCAAAGACAACATCGTCTATCGGGAACAGCCCCTTTATGTCGGTGCCGTTCTTATATGCGGGGTCGAGCTCCATTATTCCGGAGTTCTCGTCGCTTATTCCGAGCTCTTTTTCGGAGCAGCACATACCCTCGGACTCGTATCCGGCCACGGTAGCTTTGCTTATTTCGCCCGCAACGACTCTGCCGCCCGCAGTCGCAAAAGCGACCTTCTGGCCGACCTTGACGTTCGGCGCGCCGCATACGCAGTTTACGACTCTGTCGCCGATATCAACGGTGAGCAGGTGAAGCTTCTTTGACTCGGGGTGATTTTCGAGCGTCTTTATCTCGCCGACAACGACCTTCTGCACGTCGCGGCCCATATAATATATGTCCTCGACCTCGGCCGTAGCGAGGGTGAACTTGTTGATGAGCTCTTTTATATCGCATCCGTCAAGGTCAACATAATCCCTGATCCAGTTTATTGAAACAAGCATGACTTTAAGCCTCCTCTTTCTTCGTGCCGTCGGGCACGGTGAACGATGAATTGGTGAACTGCGAGAGCGACTTGAGATTGCAGCTGTTGAATACGCGGATATCCTTTACGCCGTATTTCATCATCGCAAGGCGCGTAAGTCCGAGACCGAAAGCGAAGCCCGAATACTTTTCGGGGTCGATTCCGCCCGCCTTGAGGACGTTCGGATGTATCATGCCGCAGGGGCAAAGCTCAAGCCAGCCGGAATCCTTGCAGGAGGAGCAGCCCTCGCCGCCGCAGATAAGGCACTGGATATCAAGCTCAAAGCCGGGCTCAACGAACGGGAAGAAGCCGGGGCGCAGGCGCACCGTGACATCCTTCTGAAAGACCTCGGAGAGCATGGTTTTCATGAAATATATGAGGTTCGAGATGGATATGTCCCTGTCGACCATCATGCCTTCCATCTGGAAGAAGGTGTTCTCGTGGCAGGCGTCAATCTTCTCGTTTCTGAAGCAGCGTCCGGGGAAGATTGCGCGCAGCGGAATACCCTTTTCAAGGTCGGCGGCGTATTTGCGAAGAATCGTGTTCTGCGCCGCTGAGGTGTGGGTCTTGAGCAGCTGGCCGTTGCTCAGATAATAGGTGTCCTGCATATCGCGCGCGGGATGATGCTTGGGAATGTTGAGCGCCTCGAAGCAGTTGTAGTCGTCGGTGATTTCGGAGTAGTCCTCTATGGAGAAGCCCATGTTGAGGAAAATCTCGTCAACCTCGCGCTGAACGAGGGTTATCGGGCTGTAAGAGCCGGGATTCGTGTCGCAGGGGAAGGACTCGTCGTAGACCTCCGCGCTGTCGATAAGGCGCTGCTCTTCGAGAGCCTTGAGCTCCTGAAGTCGCTCCTGCATGGAGCTCTCGATGAACTGCTTTATTGTGTTTATCTTCTGACCTGCCTCTTTTTTCTGATCGTTGGGCAGGGCGCGAAGCTCGCTCATGAGATTTGCAATGTGACCCTTTTTGCCGAGAAATTCTATCCTCAGCTCCTCGAGCTCAGAGACCTTGTCCGCGTCGGCGGCTTTCTTTCTGAATAATTCTTTGAGCTTTTCGGCGTTTTCGTTCATACTTCTCATCCTTTCAAAAAGCATAATTTACTTCATATCTGCCGGCAGGGGAGGCAAAATAAAAAATCCTCCGTCCCACTGAGGGACGAAGGAAACTTCGCGGTACCACCCTGCATTCGCGTCCGAGGACGCCTCAGCCTGTTCCGCGCGATGGCGGACAGCACCGTGTAACGGCGGTGAACCGTCTCAGCCTACAACCTGAAGCTTCAGCCGAGCCGCTCCGGAGTGAACTTCGGCGTGCTCTGACACGGGATCATTCCAGCCAAGTGACCCCTCTCTGCGGTGTTCGCCGCGCGCCTACTCTCTCCATCTGTGCGTTGTTATATCTTATCTATAATAGCACATTATTTTATTTCTTGCAAGTGCCGTGCGAAAAATTTATTTGCTGTCGTAATCATCAAGGAAGCTGTGCTTTATCCCGTCCTTTTTGTAGGCGAGAACCGTGTCGATGTTGACATTCTCAACGCTGCTGAATATGCACTTTTCAACGTCGGGATTGCTCCTTTTAAGCTCGCGGATGAGCTCCTTTGTCTCCTGACGCTTTGAGTGATTCTGCCCGTCGTTGCAGGTGGTGCAGGTGTCGGTAAATTTGCAGGCGCATTGAATAAAGTGAAGCCCGTTGTAGTCGCGCCACGCCTTTATGTCGTCCTCGCGCACAAGATAGAGCGGGCGTATCAGCTCCATGCCGGGGTAGTTCGTGCTGTGCAGCTTGGGCATCATCGTCTGTATCTGCGCCCCATGTAGCATACCCATTAAGATAGTCTCGATAACATCGTCGTAGTGGTGGCCGAGCGCTATCTTGTTGCAGCCGAGCTCCTGCGCGAATTTATAGAGATATCCGCGTCTCATCCTCGCGCAGAGATAGCAGGGAGATTTTTTGACATTGTAGACGGATTTGAATATGTCCGACTCGAATATGTTTATCGGGATGTTCAGTGCCCGCGCGTTGTCCTCGATTATCCTGCGGTTCTCGGGATTATAGCCGGGATCCATGACGAGATACTTGACGTCGAAATTAACATTGCTGTATCGCTTCAGCTCCTGAAAGAGCTTAGCCATGAGCATCGAGTCCTTGCCGCCCGAGATGCAGACCGCCACTCTGTCGCCCTCGTTTACGAGCTTGTAGAGCTTGAGCGCCTTTGTAAACGGGCTCATTATCGAAACGCGAAACTTTTTTCTCAGACTCTGCTCAACCTTTTGGCACAGCTCGCCGTCCTGCCGATTCTTAATATCAAGGCGCATCCATGCGAGATAGCCGCCCTCGAGACTGTATGCCTCATAGCCCTGCTCGCAGAGTCTGTCCGCAACATCTATGCTGAAAATTCCGTGCGCGCAGTAGATTATTATCTTCTTGTCTCTGTCCGTCGGCGGATTTTCGCAGAGCTCCTCAGCGGTTATGTGCACGGAGCTGGGGATAAACCCGTAGGCTCTGTCCGTCTCGCTTCTTATGTCGTAGACGGTATATTCTCCGTCCTTCAGTCTGTTCAGCTGTTCTGCCGATATTTCCATTGCCCGCGCTCCAATGCTGCGTTTTTGCCGTGTGCGGCGTATTTGATATTATACCGCGAAACATGGTGATTTGTCTATAAAAAGACGCAAAGAACAAGCGGGAAATCTATTTGATTTGAGTTTAGAAGAAACGCTCTCGGCAAAATGAAATATAATCCTTGATAAAGCTCGGAGATTTTTATATAATAAAATCAAGAATTGCATCCGACGGGTGTTTAGAGTTAGCATACATGAAAAAATGATTTTATGCGAGGTCATGATTATGTACAGCGTGCTTGTAGTTGACGATGAGATACGCCAGAGAGAGGCGGTTATACGAAATGTCGATTGGCAGAGAGCGGGCTTCGAGGTCGTCGGAGACGCCGAAAACGGAATAGAGGCGCTCGACCAGCTCGAAAAGCTCGAGCCCGATTTGGTTTTGACGGATATCAAGATGCCGCTCATGACCGGGCTTGAGCTCGCGAAAAAAGCCCGCGAAATAAGACCGGCGACTAAATTTGTTATCCTGAGCGGGTACGACGATTTTGAATACGCTCAGGAGGCGTTCAAATATAATGTAATAAGATATCTTTTGAAGCCCGTTTCCGCTTCGGAGCTCACCGATGAGTTCGAAAAAATCGGAGCTGAGATGAACAGGGAGTTTGACCTGCTCAAAAGCGGCGGGTCGAGCGAGGATATCTCGCTGCGGCTTGAAAAGGCCGAATTTCTGCTTCCGCTCCTGCTTGGCACGGGCGAGGATGTCCACGCCTCGGACGACCTGACGGAAAACGCGAAAAGGCTCGGCATAATCAAAAATGACGGCGACTGCTACAGCGTCGTAGCCTCGAAGTTCAAGACGAGCGCGGGCGAGACCTGCACCGCGCAGCACCATATAGACTTTGTCAACAGCATTATCAATAAATATGCTCTTTGCGAGAGCTTTTTTGTCAACGGCAGAATCATCACCCTTGTAACAAGCGACCCGGAGGAGATGTCAACGAAGCTGAGACTTCCCGTTATCGAGCTTGTGCAGAGTGCGAAGAAGCTTTTGAATCAGAACTGCACTATCGGTATCAGCGAGACCGTGAGCAATCCGTCTCTCTTGGCGCTCGCCTGCTCGCAGGCTATCACCGCGCGGCGCTATACCTCCGACGGCACGGGCAGCATCCGCTATATAAACGACCAGGAGCGCAAGAGCACCTATGAGTTTGAAAGCGCCGAAAAATCCGTCAACAAGCTCGAGCAGCTCTTGAAAATAGGAAGCAAGGAGGAGATAACCTCGTTTCTTGACGAGATACTCTCCGGAAAGACGCGCGAGGGGATAGATTATATAATCATCCAGATTCTCGCTACCGCGCACAGGTGCGTGAGCGTCCTGCCCGACGGAAACGCCGCCGCGGAGCTCTTTACCGCCAACAACTCATTCACCTCCCGTCTGTCGTTCGATTTTAACGAGCAGTACAAAAACGAGCTTGTGTCCCTCTGCCTTGACGCAAGGGATATCATCTACCGCTCGCAGAGGCACGAGAGTGAGGCTCTCTGCGACCATGCGCTGCAAATAATCAACGAGGAATATATGAACGAGGAGCTGTCGCTGACGGACGCGAGCGACAGGCTGGGCGTCAGTCCGAACTATCTGAGCGCTCTGATAAAAAAGAAAAAGTCGAAGAATTTTGTAACGCTTGTGACCGAAAGGCGCATGAAGGCGGCGAGCGACCTGCTCCTTTGCACCTCGATGAAAATATTCGAGATAACGCAGAAGTGCGGTTACAGCGACCAGCATTATTTCAGCTACTGCTTCAAGAAGTATTACGGCGTTTCGCCGAACAAATACAGAGAGGAACATTTGGGTGCAAGAGATGCTTAAACATGCCAGAATAAAGCTGTCAACGCTTATAATTGCGGTAGTCGTGTTCGGCGTGCTGTTCTCAACGGTAGGCGCCACGCTTCTTTTCGGCGTGTTTTATCAGAGAACGATGTTCAACTCGGCATATGTCGCGTCCAAACAGTCAGTGTCCCAGACGAACGCCACGGTCTCCAATTATATCTCGTCCATCAAAAATAAGCTCGACAATCTCTGCAATGAGGTTGACAGCTGCGACAGTCTGCAATCGCTTAAAAACGCAGTCTCGACCGCGGCGCGGCTCGAGGACGATATATATTGCGTGACGGTTTACGATACGCACGGCAACATTCTCTTAACCGAGAACGACAGCGGCGACACCGCAAAGGAGAACGCCACCGACCTGTCCTTTGACAAGTCGCTTTTCCCGAATCTGAAGGACGGCTATTTGATAACTCAGCCCCATGTCGATACACTTTATAAGAACAAGTATCCGTGGGTCGTGACTATAGCGAAGAAAAAGTATTCCGATTTGTTCCAAAAGCAGGTCTTTGTCGCCGTCAATTTCGAGTTTATGTCGATAGCGAAATATATCGACAGAATAAGCATCGGACAGAGGGGCTACTGCTATATCGTAGATTCAAAGGGCGGGATAGTCTATCATCCGCAGCAGCAGATGCTCTTCTCCGGCATAAAAAAAGAAAATACCGACGCGGTTTCAAAAATGACCGACGGCATCCACAGAGAAGGCGACAATATCTATACCGTGTCGTCGCTCAATTCGTGCAGCTGGAAGATAGTCGGCGTGAGCTTCACGGACGAGGTGACGCAGTCCGTCAAAAAGCAGATAGCGGTCGGCTTGGCGTTTGCGCTTCTGTTCAGCCTTATTATCTCCGTCACGGTTTATTTCCTGCTCTCGCGCACGGTCACAAGACCCGTCAGACGTCTCGTTTCATCCATGCAGAACTTTGAAATGCAGGCGGAAACATATAAATATAAGGCCGATAAGGCGAACGTAGTCGAATTCAGCACCCTCTCCGCGTCGTTTGAGCACATGGTTCAGATGATACAGTCGCTCATGGAAAAGGTGCATAATGAGGAGATAGTCCTCAGAAAAACAGAGCTCAAGGCTCTCCAGGCTCAGATAAATCCGCATTTCCTCTATAATACGCTCGACTCCATCCAGTGGATGTGCGAGCAGGATAACAGCAAAGAGGCGGTCGAGATGGTCGGTGCGCTTGCAAAGCTGTTCAGAATAAGTATCAGCCACGGCAACGAGTTTATCACCATAAGCGATGAGCTGCGCCATGCCGAGAGCTACCTCATAATCCAGAGCTACAGATACAAAAACCAGTTTACTTATTCGTTCGATGTAGACGAGAACCTGCTCGGATATATGTGCAACAAGATAACCATCCAGCCGTTTATCGAGAACGCCATTTACCACGGACTCGACAGAATGGTTGACGAGGGCGAGATACGCATCTGCGTTCGCGCCGACGGCAAGGATATCATAATCACCGTCGCAGATAACGGACTCGGAATGACAAAGGAACAGTGCGAGACTATCCTGAAAAAAGACAGGAGCGACTCGAAGGGCATCGGTGTTAAAAATGTCAACGACAGGCTTAAAATCTATTTCGGCGATGAATACGGAATTTCAATCGAAAGCGAGCTTGATGTCGGCACGACGGTTAAAATTAAGATTCCGAAGATTGAGAAAGGACGGGAAAATGAATATTAAGAGAAGTATCGCGTTCATGCTGCTCGCCTCATTCTTGCTCTGCGTGTTGTTTGGCTGCGAAAGCGGAAGCGGCTTTGCTCCCGAATATCCGAGAGTTGCCATAATAATAAAGGGAAGCGAATCCGATTTCTGGAACGACGTGAAAAAGGGTGCGTATTCGGCCGCGACCGAGTTCAACATCGATATCACCTTTGAGGGGCCGGAGAACGAGGAGGATTACGAGACTCAAAATAAAATGATAGAAAACGCCGTTTACCGCAATGTCGGCGCGATTATCCTCTCTGCAATCGATTTTGAGAAAAACGCTCCCGCCGTTCGCAAGGCTGCGGAGAAGGGCATAAAGATAATAACCGTTGACAGCGACGTTGACGTAGCCGAAAAGGAGCTGTATATAGCAACCGACAACTATTCTGCCGGTCAAAAAACGGCGGGTGTCGCGCAGAAGCTCTGCGGAGACAAAGAAAGCATCAATATCGGAATAGTCAACTACGGCGAGAACACCGAAAACGGCAGCAAGCGTTTGCAGGGCTTTAAGGACGGTATAAAAAATATTAAAAACGCAAGGATAGTCGCCATGATAAGCATATCGTCGAACGCCCAAAGCGCGACGGCGGGCTCAAGGAAGCTGCTCGAGGAAAATCCGGAGATAAATGTTCTTGTCGGCTTCAACGAGTGGTCAACTTTAGGCGTGGGCACGGCGATAAAGGAGCTCGGAGTCAAGGACAGCGTCTGCGGCATAGGTTTCGACAACAACACGGAGTGCGTCGGAATGCTCGAGACGGGCGAGCTTGATACTCTCATTGTCCAAAACCCGTTCTCCATGGGCTATCTCGCCGTCATGAATGCGGCAAACATACTCTCGGGCAAGAAGACCGAGCACGAGATTAAAACCGACGTCTATGTCGTCGACCGCAGCAATATGTTTTCGGCGGACGTCCAGAAGATACTCTTCGGCTTTGACAAATACAAATAAAACAGCTGCCCGAACACGTTGAAAGGAGTTCGGGCAGTTCTTCTCGTTAAAGCGTCAAAGTCTATATATTGGTTCGACAAAAGCGTAAAATTTTATACATTTTAGATAGAAAATCTCATTCTGTTTTTGAAACCGCAAAGCTATAATAAAGATGCTGATAACGTAAGAAATTTTTTAAGGAGGTACTCTTATGAAAAAGTTGTTAGCAGTTTTATTGGCAGTTATTATGGTATTAGGCTTAGCCGCTTGTAAGCCCGGCGATTCCGGCGACAAGAACAAGAACAAGGGTGAGATTTCCGTTCTGTACTATTCGTTCAGCGACGCGTACATCTCCACCGTCCGCACGGCAATGGACAAGATCCTCACCGATGGCGGGTACACCTTCAACGACTATGACGCAAACGGCAACCAGACCACGCAGACCGAGCAGGTTCAGACCGCTCTTGCAAAGGGCTGCTCGATGCTTATCGTCAACGTTGTTGACACCGGCTCGGACGACGCAGCTCAGAACATCATCAACCTCGCCAAGGCGAAGAACGTTCCCGTCATATTCTTCAACCGCTCTGTCGATCAGAAGGTTATCGAGAGCTATGATAAATGCGTATTCGTCGGCACAGACTATGAGCAGGCCGGCCATATGCAGGGCAAGATGATAGGCGAGTATGTCCTTGCAAACTATGGCAAGCTTGACCTCAACAATGACGGCGTAATCAGCTACGTTATGTTCAAGGGTCAGGAAGGCAACATGGAAGCTATCGCTCGTACCCAGTACGGTGTTGAAGATGCAAACGCAGTCCTCAAGGCTGCCGGCAAGCCCGAGCTCAAGTTCTATGACGCAGCGAACAAGAACATGTATCTTGTTGACCAGGACGGCACATGGTCCTCCGCAGCCGCAACGAACTATATGAGCACCGCTCTTGCGCAGTACACCGAGTCCAACAAGAACATGATAGAGCTTGTTATCGCGAACAACGACGAGATGGCGCTCGGCGCAATCTCCGCTCTCCAGACCGCCGGCTATAACAAGGACGGCAAGACCGTCATCCCCGTATTCGGCGTTGACGCTACGGATGCAGCGAAGTCCGCTATCAACTCCGGCTCGATGACAGGCACCATTAAGCAGGATGCAGAGGGTATGGCAACCGCTATAACCACCGTTATGAAGAACCTGCTCAACGGCACGAACGCACTTGAAGGCATCGACGCAGCGAACACTGTCGGCAAGTGGAGGGTCAACATTCCTTATTCAACCTACACTTCCGAGAGCAAATAATCAAGACGTTGTCAATTTGCGGTTGGGGCGCTCCGCCCCAACCGTAAACTCGGATGAAGAGGAGTGAAACATATGCAGACCAATATCAATAAGCCGGATTCCGATAAAGACGTATTGCTGAAAATGGTGGATATAGAGAAGTCGTTCCCGGGTGTCAAGGCGCTTGATCATGCGCAGCTGACGGTCAAAAGGGGAACGGTGCACGCGCTCATGGGCGAAAACGGCGCGGGCAAATCAACCCTTATGAAATGCCTTTTCGGCGTTTACAGCAAGGACGGCGGGCATATATATGTCGACGGCCAAGAGGTGAACTACAAGAACTCCAAAGAAGCCCTTGAAAACGGAGTCGCGATGGTTCACCAGGAGCTTAATCAGGCTCTCAAACGCAATGTTATGGACAATATGTGGCTCGGCAGATTCCCGACCGTTTCAAAATTCGTTCCGTTTACGAGCGAAAAGAAAATGTACGAAGAGACGGCACGGGTATTCAAGGAGCTTGAAATAAATGTCGATCCCAAAACAATAATGAGCACTATGCCGGTTTCGCAGAGACAGATGGTCGAGATCGCGAAGGCGGTTTCTTATAATTCAAAAATTATCGTCTTTGACGAGCCCACGTCGTCGCTTACCGAGGAAGAGGCGGAGCACCTGTTCCGCATAATCAATATGCTGCGCGACCGCGGCTGCGCGATTGTCTATATCTCCCATAAAATGGAGGAGATACTGCGCATAAGCGACGAGGTCACAATAATGTGCGACGGCAGATGGGTTGCGACAAAGCCCGCAAGCGAGCTTACCATGAACGAGATAATCAAGCTCATGGTCGGCCGCGAGCTGACAAACAGATATCCTCCCAAGGATAACGAGATAGGCGACGTGCTTTTGAAGGTAGAAAATCTCAGCAGCGAATATACGAATCTGAGAGACGTGTCCTTTGAGGCAAGTAAGGGAGAAATTCTCGGCGTTGCCGGACTTGACGGTTCGGGCAGAACAGAGCTTCTCGAGCAGATTTTCGGTATAACGACGCGCCGAGGCGGAAAGATTTATCTCGACGGCAAGGAGACGAAAAACAAAACTCCTCATGAGTCGATAAGAAACGGCTTCGCCCTTTTGACCGAGGAGCGACGCGCAACGGGAATCTTCGGCATTCTCAACGTCAGAGAGAATGCGACGGTAGCAAGCCTGAAAAAATATATGGCAGGCCCGTTCGTCAGCAAAAAGAAAATGAAGGTAACTACCGACAAGTATATAAAGTCTCTGAAGATAAAGACTCCCAACCAGGAGACGAAGATAAGATCTCTTTCGGGCGGCAATCAGCAGAAGGTTATTTTTGCAAGGTGGCTTTTGACCGATCCCACGGTGCTCCTCCTCGACGAGCCCACAAGAGGTATTGATGTCGGCGCGAAATACGAGATATATCAGCTTATTCTCGACCTCGCCAAAAAGGGCAAAACAGTTATTATGGTATCTTCCGAAATGGCAGAGCTTTTGGGCGTTTGCGATAAGATACTCGTTATGTCGGGCGGCAGGCTCGCGGGCGAGGTAGACGCCAAAACGACGAGCCAGGAAGAAATAATGACCCTTGCGGCGAAATATGTCTAAGGAGGAATCATCATGGCTGAAACAGGTGCAAAAAAAGCAAAGCGCTCGCGAATTTCCGTTTGGATTGAAAATTTCAAAGCGGCGGAGCGCGGCGATAAAAAAAGACTTATAACGGACCTTTTGTTCAACAACGCAATGTTTATTATAATCGCGATCTCAGTGATTTTCATTGCCATAAAAGTTCCGGCGTTCCTGAGCATTTCATCTATAGTAAATATAATCTCGCTAACGGCGGCTAAGCTGCCCATCGCTCTCGGCATCGCTGGCTGTATCGTGCTGACCGGTACCGATATTTCGGCAGGCCGCTGCGTCGGACTCACGGCGTGCGTGGCGGCGTCTCTGCTCCAGATGAGCGGCTACGCCAACAAGATGTTCAAAGACCTTGACACCATGCCGCTTATCGTTGTTCTTCTCGCGGTTATGGCAATAGGCGCAGTAGTCGGCCTTGTAAACGGATTCTTCGTCGCAAAGTTTAAGCTCCATCCGTTTATAGTCACCCTTTCGACTCAGCTTATCGTTTTCGGTACGGTTCTCATGTACCTGATGATAGGCGGCAACAACGGACAGACCCTCTCCGGTCTTGACCAGTCCTATACGAAGTTCATCACGGGCACGCTGTTCTCTGTAGACGGTGTTGCGATTCCTAAGTACGTTCTCTATTCGATAATCCTGACGGCTATTATGTGGGTCGTTTGGAATAAAACGAAGTTCGGCAAGAATATGTTTGCGGTCGGCTCGAACGAAGAGGCTGCGAGAGTCTCCGGCGTTAACGTGTTCATGACCATCATTCTCGTCTTTGTTCTTGCGGGCGTTATGTACGGCATCACGGGCTTCATCGAGGGCGCGAGAATCGCCTCCTGCTCGGCAAACACCGGTCTTAACTACGAGTGCGACGCCATAGCGGCGTGCGTCATCGGCGGCGTATCGTTCGTCGGCGGTACCGGAAAGATAAGCGGAATAGTCGTCGGCGTTCTGCTCCTGCAGATAATTTTCGCGGGACTTAATTTCCTCTCCGTGTCCGCAAATATGCTCTACATCATCAAGGGTATGATAATCCTCATTGCCTGCGCTATCGATATGCGTAAATATCTTGCGCGCAGATAATCAAAACCTGAACCGAAAGGCAGTGAAACACCATGGACAATGAAAAAAGCACAATGAGTCTTACGACAGAGAGAAAGCCGGGAGGACTTTACAGGAACGTCAAGATGTCCGTAAAAACCGTCGATAAGCTCATAGTAATAGGCGTCGTTGTTCTTATTGCCTGTGTTGTTTTTGCGATAAGCCATGCAGGGTTTACGGTCACCTTCGATACGAACGGCGGCTCGCAGATCGAAAATCAGAAGGTTATGCACGGTCAATTGGTTAGCGTCGAAAATGACCCCGTCAAAGAGGGCTATGTGTTCACAGGCTGGTATATCGACAAAGACTGCACAAGAAAGTTCGATATCGGTAAAGACACGATAAGCGAAAGTATAACACTCTATTCGGGCTGGGTCGAAGCGGAATAACAAGGGTATATATAGGAGATTTGAGATGTTTTTTGCAAACGAAAAGAGATATGAGAAAATGCAGTATAACCGCTTGGGAAAAAGCGGACTGAAGCTGCCCGCCGTCTCCCTCGGACTTTGGCATAACTTCGGCGATACCGCGCAGTTTTCCAATATGAAAGAGCTGTGCTTTACTGCATTTGACAACGGTATTACGCATTTCGACTTAGCCAATAATTACGGTCCGGCGCCCGGCAGTGCCGAAGAGAATTTCGGCAGGATTCTCGCTCAGGAGATGGGAGCCTACCGCGATGAAATGATAATCAGCACCAAGGCGGGCTATGCCATGTGGCCCGGACCGTACGGCTGCCGCAACGGAAGCCGCAAATACCTTCTTGCGAGCCTTGATCAGAGCCTTAAACGCATGGGACTTGAGTATGTCGATATTTTTTATCATCACTGCCTCGACCCGGAGACTCCGCTCGAGGAGACAATGGGCGCGCTCGCGCAGGCCGTTCACAGCGGCAAAGCTCTCTATGCGGGAGTCTCCAATTACGACGGCGAAAATCTTGAAAAGGCGTGCGGAATTCTTGACGACCTCAAGTGCCCGTTCGTGATAAATCAGAACAGGTATTCGATATTCGACAGAACCGTTGAGCAAAACGGTCTCAAGAGCACCGCCGCGCGGCTGAACAAGGGCATTATAGCCTTTAGTCCGCTCGCGCAGGGTATGCTCACCGACAGATATTTAAACGGCATTCCCGGCGACAGCCGAGTCATGACGGACGGCAGATTCCTGTCCGCCGACGCAATAACCGAAGAAAAGCTTGAAAAAGTTCGCGCTCTTTCGGAAATTGCAAAGGAGAGAAACCAGACTCTCGCGGAAATGGCTTTGGCATGGGTGCTCAGAGACGGCATTGTCAGCTCCGTTCTGGTCGGCGCGTCGAAGCCGTCGCAGATAGTCGATAATATAAAGGCTATCGAAAACATATCGTTCACGAGCGATGAGCTCGAGCGAATAGATAAAATCAGCCTTACCTGATTTTTCTGTAATCTCCCCGTAAATGCGAATCGCGCCCCGTTTATTAAGCTTAACGGCCTGATAAACGGGGTGCGGTTTTTATGTAAAATGTTAAATTGTACAAACGGTCGGGAGGGATTCGAACCTCCGGCAGGGCGGCGTTGGTTTTTGCCGAGTTACACCCTGCGGCAAGCACGATGTAAAGCACCAAAAGAGCACCTGCGAATAGTTTTCTTCCTGTTTTCATCCGTTCGAAATAATATTGTTACGGCGGATGTTACCTCCATTTTCGTATATATCGTCTCAGTCAAGAGCGATTATGGTAATAGTACCACTGAAGCCATTGAGATAAGTATTGTATGCCGAATTTTCAAACCTCAACTGCAATGTAATATCTTTATTTGACGCATCATACATTCTGCTGAAATTAAAGGAATGTTGATCATTGGTATACGGTATTTTTGCCCCGTCCCTTTTTATTCGCGTAAGCTCCCTGCACAGATTGTCATCATACCCGTCTGTCATCTGAATAGAGTAATTGCCGCTTTTGTTAGATTCGTTTGAACCAACCTCGAGAGAACCGCTTATGCTGACACTGTAAATATGTCCTTTTTTGAGTGTAATATTATTCCTGTAGGATGAAATCAAGCCGCCCTTGTTTATTTTTTCGTAGACAGTAATATTGACACGACTGTTATTCAGTACGGCACTCGGAGAGTTTGCCTCTGCATAAAAATATCCGGAGCTTCCGCCGTTCTGACCGGCATCGCCCTTGTCGCCTTTATCTCCCTTATCGCCCTTGTCGCCTTTTTCGCCTTTTTCGCCGTCAATTCCGGCAGCCTTCACCCCGGTGTCGATGTCTCCGATCCACCAGTTGCCGTTTTCGTCGATGAAGGGTGTATTTCCGTCTTTTCCGCCTGCGCCGTCCTTACCGTCAGCGCCGTCCTTGCCGTCAAGACCTTTCAAAACCGAAAGATCGTAGATGTTCAACCAGATCTCATCGCCGACATATCGCCATTGCAGGGTGTTTTCGTTCACACGGAATTCAGGCGTTTTTCCGTTTGCTCCGTCCGAGCCTTTCTGCCCGGTAGGACCTGTGATATCGGCTATCGCAACAAGGTTCTGCCAATCTTCGCCCTCGTAACGCCACTGTATGTGGGTCTCGGCTCTTTGAACCTCTATGTTTTTGGCGTTTGCGCCGTCAGCGCCGTCTTTGCCGTCGATACCGTCAGCGCCGTCCTTGCCGTTGATGCCGTCTTTTCCGTTAATTCCGTTTGCGCCGTCTTTTCCGTCAGTACCGTTAATACCGTTTTTACCGTCGATACCGTTTTTACCGTTGATTCCGTCAGCACCGTCCTTGCCGTCAGCGCCATTAATACCGTCTTTACCGTCGGTACCGTTTTTACCGTTGATTCCGTCAGCATCGTCCTTGCCGTTTGCTCCGGCAGCACCTCTCAACTCGGACAGAGCCACAAGGTCGCGCCAATCGGTTTCGTCACTGTATTTCCACTGGATAGCAGTGCCGTTGTTCCGAACCTCCGGCAGGGCGGTGTTGGTTTTTGCCGAGTTACACCCTGCGGCAAGCACGATGTAAAGCACCAAAAGAGCGCCTGCGAATAGTTTTCTTCCTGTTTTCATCATGTTTTCCTCCGTTCGAAATTATCATTACGGCGGATTTTGTACCGATGCCCATGCCGCTAATGGGCGGCGGTTGACGGGTCTATGCTTTGTCTGCTTCTTTTGTTACCTCCATTTTCGTGTATATCGGCTCAGTCAAGAGCGGTTATTGTAACAGAGCCGCTGAATGAAAGCAGATAGGTTTTGTAATCACCTTGCTCCAGCGAAAATTTGAGTTCAACATCGTTTCTCGCGCCGGTAAGGTCATATATTCTGTTGAAGCAGAGAGAATTTGATCCCCTGCCGCTTTGTTCTATCAATGTAATATATCTGCAATAGTCATCATCGTAACCGTCAGTCATCCGAACGGAATACTTTCCGCTATTATCATTTGTCATCGCATTAACCATGCCGCTTACACACACATTGTAGGTATATCCTTTTTTCAGCCTGAGAGTTGTTTCGGTGCACGATATAAGCCCGCCGCGGTTATGCATTTCCCGATAGTACAGGGGGACTGCACCGCCTGAAAGATGGGTTGACGGTACATACCCCGTGCCGTAAAAATACCCGGAGCTTCCGCCGTTCTGACCGGGGTCGCCCTTGTCGCCTTTGTCGCCCTTATCGCCTTTTTCACCTTTTTCGCCGGGGTCGCCTTTGTCGCCCTTTTCTCCGTCTCTGCCGTCTGTGCCGTCAATTCCCGCAGCCTTCACGCCGGTGTCGATTTCTCCGATCCACCAGTTGCCGTTTTCGCCGATGAAGGGTGTATTTCCGTCTTTTCCGCCTGCGCCGTCCTTACCGTCTTGGCCGTTTATTCCGTCCTTGCCGTTTTGGCCGTCAGCTCCTTTTAATGCGGTAAGGTCATATAGATTCAACCAGATCTCATCGCCGACATATCGCCATTGCAGGGTGTTTTCGTTCACGCGAAATTCAGGCGTTTTTCCGTTTGCTCCGTCCGAGCCTTTCTGCCCGGTAGGACCTGTGATATCGGCTATCGCAACAAGGTTCTGCCAATCTTCGCCCTCGTAACGCCACTGTATGTGGGTTTCGGCTCTTTGAACCTCTATGTTTTTGGCGTTTGCGCCGTCAGCGCCGTCTTTACCGTCGGCACCATTAATACCGTCCTTGCCGTCGATTCCGTTTGTTCCGTCAGCGCCGTTGATACCGTCTTTACCGTTAATTCCGTCAGCACCGTCTTTTCCGTTTGCGCCGTCTTTTCCGTTAATTCCGTCAGCGCCATTAATACCGTCTTTGCCGTTGATGCCGTCTTTTCCGGCTGCTCCGTCTTTACCGTCGGTACCGTTTTTACCGTTGATTCCGTCAGCACCGTCCTTGCCGTTTGCTCCGGCAGCACCTCTCAACTCGGACAGAGCCACAAGGTCGCGCCAATCGGTTTCGTCACTGTATTTCCACTGGATAGCAGTGCCGTTGTTCCGAACCTCCGGCAGGGCGGTGTTGGTTTTTGCCGAGTTACACCCTGCGGCAAGCACGATGTAAAGCACCAAAAGAGCGCCTGCGAATAGTTTTCTTCCTGTTTTCATCATGTTTTCCTCCGTTCGAAATTATCATTACGGCGGATTTTGTACCGCCGCCCATGCCGCTAATGGGCGGCGGTTGACGGGTTTATGCTTTGTCTGCTTCTTTTAATTTGTATTTATCCGCAAACAGGGAAACGCCCTGCTTTAAGATCTCCATCTGAGATTTTAAGTAGTATTCGTCCTCGAACATCGCATAGTGCACGCAGGCGCGGACAAATATAAAAATCAGCGGGGTGATGACCGTATAGGGGATACCGATTTTCGGCTCAAGCTGCTTGGCGTATTCGGTATAGCGCTCATTCACGCCTTCAAAGAACCGCTTGCCGTGCTCGATATATTTCGGAAGAGTATAGACCTGATACATCAGCCGATATTTTTTGCCGTGCCGCTTCGCGGTCCAGTAGGGGACTTCTCTCACAAATCTGGCCACATCCTTCGGGTCGGTGGGAGCAATCTCCATGAATTCGTCCTCGACCTTTGACATACAGTAGGCGGTAGATTCAATAATCAATTCATCTACACTGCTGAAATAGGAGTAAAGATTTCCCGTTGTACAGCCGCACGCCGCGGCCAAAGCTTTGATGCCTGTGCCGGTCAAGCCGTTTTCCGCGTAGCATTCAAAGCATTTTTCCATTATCTCTTGTTTACGTTCATTGTGTTGCTGCTCTGTTACCTTCATTTACTGCGCCTCTTTTTGATTACTGATTGATTAGTCACTATTAGTATAGCATGGAATAAAGCCGAATTCAAGAACTGTTTGCCGAAAGATGTAAAAATCGGGGCAGCGGTGAGAATCGACCAGAGCGCCTTGTCGGGTTTGCGGGAGGGCGGCATTTCGCTGCCGATATTACTACGGATCGGTGAATCCTTGAATATGTAATGTTTGGGCTTGTTGGAGTGCTGACGTTTCGTGAGCACGCCCGGTATATAGACTGTAATATACGCAAATTCGATTACCGATTATGTTGATTCATCTCTGAATATGTGGTATTATTTAACCGTCGAATTCGATATGCAACTATTTTACAATCAGGAGGAAAGCTTATGTTTATGGAAGAACGTCATCGGGAAATATCGGATATAATAAAGGTCAATGGAAAAATCACAATTGCGGAAATTACCGAGAAATACGGTATATCAGATGAATCAGCTCGCAGAGACCTGCGGATACTCGAACGGAAAGGAATCTGTCAAAGAACACACGGAGGTGCGATTGCTCCACGTCAGGTGAGTGTAAGACCGCCTGTAAATAGAGACTTTGAGAATATGACCGTATATGACAATTACAGAGAGATATCCTGTGCGGCGGTCAAGAAAATCAATGAAAACGATATCGTATATCTCACAAGCGGATCTTTCGGATATATTATGGTTTCGCTTTTGCCCCATGATATTCATTTCACCGTTGTCGTCAATTCTGTTGATATCGCAAAAGAACTGAGAGACTTTGAAAATATTGATGTTTATGTTACGGGCGGAAAAATGCGTCAGAGCGGTTCCTTGGTTGATTCGCTTGCTAATGAATTTGTAAGCCGGCTGCATTTTGATATTTGCTTTGTTACGGGTTCGGGACTTTCGGCTGATTTCGGTCTTTCAAACGGTACGGATGAAACCGCAACATTTCAGCGCACAATTATTGATAACAGTCGCAGATGCTGCCTTTTGATGCCGGGTGCAAAAATAGGCGTGAACTCTTTTATAAAAGTTTGCGATATAGGTGTGTTTGACTCGATTATCACGGATTGGAATTGCCCCGAAGAAGAACTTGCCGCCATTGAAGAAACCGGTGCGGAAATTACCTTAGTTGAGGAAATAAAATGAACCGTGAACAAAGACTTCGTAATCTGATTTACGATAAGTATTCAAGTCTGCGGCAATTTGCCATAGAAGCGGATATACCGTATAGCACACTTATGACATTACTGTCAAGAGATATCGGCGGTGCTTCATTTGATACTGTTGTTAAAATTTGTAAAGTGCTTGATGTGGCTCCCGATGAGTTTTATTCGGGTGGTAATAATTGATTTTGTTCAAATATATTTGAAGTAGATAGAGAAAAAGCCCGTAATCTCAACGATTACGAGCTTTTCCTCATGTCTATGGGCTGCAAAAAAGATATTTTCGGCAGTTTTGCGTAAGACCTCGAATATTTGAATTCTTGATATTTATTTATATCATTTATATCCATTTCCTGTTTCTCAGTTTATTAAATTTGAATTACAAACTCTGCAAACAACGATTTATTAAAATCATTGTACCATAATGCTGACTGTGAAACAAGAAAAAGCCCGCCGTAGTCAAATTAGACTACGGCGGGCTTTTGGTCGGAGTGACGGGATTCGAACCCATGGCCTCTTGGTCCCGAACCAAGCGCGATACCAAACTTCGCCACACCCCGAAGCGCTTTAAGAATTATATACTATTGTCGCGGAAATTGCAAGAGCTTTTTTCAATAAAGTCGCCCGTTGCGCAAAATTATTCCGTGCGCGGAGCAGGGGAGCCGAATCTGTCGGCTCCCCTTAGAAGTATCAGCCTCTGTGTTTTTCCTCGAGGGCTTTTTTGGTCTCGTCCCATTTCTTTCCTGCGAGGGGATAGAATCGCAGGCTTATTGCGCATATTATGAGCAGCGCGGCGGGCGCCGCCATCCATGCGACGAGCACGCCCTGCTTTGCCAACTCGCTCTGCATTCCGGAGGCGAGAGACGTGTCGTAGCCGAACGCCTTTGCTATGAGCAGGAATGCGGAGTTTGCAAAGCTGATTGCGGGCTTTGTTATCAGGCTGTTGACTCCCGCGTACATACCCTCGCGGCGCAGTCCGCCGACGCTCTCGTCGTAGTCGATAACATCGCCGTTCATCAGCGGAACGAGGTACATTCCGCCCGCAAAGCCCATGCCGGCAGTGAAGAACCCGAGAACGGCAATAACGCTTATCTTGCCGAATATCGCCATTGCCGCAGAGCCGCAGGCGAATATCAAGCACATGATGAATACGCATTTTTTGATGCCCCATGTCCTGACCTTAGTCGCCCACAGAATAACTCCGAGCACCGCGCCGAGCCCCAGCGCGCCGTAGGCTATCGGCATAGGCAGGTCAAATTCGTCAAAATAGTATATAACGCCCTGCATAAGTATCGTCTGAATGAACACAACCGTGAAAGAGAGCACCTCAAAAACGACAAAAGAGCGGTTCCTGAAGCAGTCTATAACTGCCTTGAAAATGTTTTCGTTCCTGTCGCTCTCTGTTGTGACTTTTTCTTTGTAGAAGAAGGTCGACGCAAATATTATAACGAACGCGAGTACGCCTATTCCCGTCATTATCAGCTGGAATTTTGTCGGGTCGCTGCCGACTTCCGGCTTTATCAGCGGGAAAACGACGAGCGGAACGGCCATGGCGATAAGCGTGAAGAATATCTTCCAAAGGAAGATGCCGCTGCGCGCCTTATTCGATACCGCCATGGTGTAGGGCATGACATAGAGCGAGGTTGCAATCGCCGTATAAAGCGTGTCAAACAGGAACAGTGTAGAAAGCATCTGAATGAACAGTGCCGTCTGCGAAGTCCCGAGCGGCCATCTTATCCAGGTCAGCACGAATATCAGCGAATAGAAGAACGCGCCGTATCTGATATACGGTATTCTGCGCCCGAGCTTTGACTTTGTGTGGTCGGAGATATAGCCGAACAGCGGGTCGTTCAGTGCGTTCCATATGGCGAAAATCATCCATACCGTGCTCGCACGTCCCTCGGAAAGGCCGAGAAATTTCGTGAAGAAATATGTCATTCCTCCGCCGGTCAGCAGGCTGTTTATCGTTGTGCAAAGGCAGTCTGCCGAGCAAAGCCAAAACTTACTTGATGCGGACACTCTTTCCTCGGTGCCTGCGATGTTCTTTTTCATATTTTTACCCTCATTTCCTGAATACTTTGTCGGTGCGGTAGATTATTCCGTCGGGTCTGTTCGGATACTGTGTTATCCTCGGCAGCTTTGTGTTGCCCCGACTTTTTGCCATTATTTCCTCGCCCCAGGCTATGACCTGAGCGATGTAGCCGCGCTCGAGCTGCGGGACTCTGTGACCCCAGAAGATTCTGTAATCTTCGCTCATACCGTACAGCCACCGGGCGCTCGGAAGCCATTCCTCAATGCTCGTAACTCCGGGCAGCTGCATCCAAAGCGCATCGCAGACATTGTCTCCGCTGAATATTATTTTGTCCTGCTCGTCGATGAATGCGACACTGCCGTGCGAGTGACCGGGAGTGTGCTTTACCCGCACGGACTTCCCTCCGAGGTCAAAAATATGTCCGTCGTCCATGGGAATGATTTTTGTTTTATACTTGCCGGGCTTTACGTCGCTCGTCTTGAATCCGTGCGATTTTACGGGCGCGTTTGACGCGAGAAATGCCTTGCGAAACAGCAGCGACATCTGCGCTTTGTTGAGCCGTTCGCAGTCCGCGCGGTGAATGTATATCTCTTCAAACTGACCCGCGCCGCCGATGTGGTCGCCGTGTCCGTGCGTCGCGGCGAGGGTTATCGGCAGGTCGGTGAGCTTTTCGGCTGCGCCCCTTATGTCGCAAAAGCCCGTGCCGCAGTCTATCAGCAAAGCCTTTTCGCTGCCGACGACAAGATAACAGTTCGTGCCGTCAAATTCGTTTAGCAGATATACATTTTCGGCGAGCTCGGTTACGGGAAGATCACTTCTCATTTTCCGCCCTCCGCTTTCTTTTCGCTTATGCGCCTGTCGTGGTATTTCTTTGCCGGGATGAGCGGGATTACCGTCAGCAGAACGAGAGCCGCGCCGACGAGCAGAAGGGTGTAGGTCGGCAGATATGCCGTCAGACCGTTTTCGTCAACAAATTCTCCGCTCTTTTTGATTATCGGGTTTGCGATAAGCGGCGCCACTACCATCGGGATGAGCACGAAGAAGAGAATACGTATTCCCTCAAACTGACCTCTTGCGTCCTCGGGATAGAGCTGCTTGCCCCAGACTGTGCTGCTCTGCAAAAACAGCACATATCCCATGCCGAGCAACAGCACGCCGAGCAGAAGCATCGGATTCCAAATTGAATTTGTGTTGACGTTTTCCGGCCTTACGAACAACCCCAACAGCCCGACTCCGACGCTGTTGAGAACGGTTGAAATGAAGCAGAGCAGAGGGGCTTTATTGTTGTTGAGAAGCTTTGTGCAGGGGATAGTGAACAGCATCGCAAGCACAAGGGCGACGCCCTCGATGTATCCCATCATGTCGGCGGAGAAGCCGAGATAATATATCATGTAGTTGCCGATATGGGCGAAGTACATATTGAACGCTATAAAATAGACGGAGAGCGAGAGGTTGACCCACGCGAGCTCCTTGTGCTTTATGTAGTTCTTGAAGTTGAGTATGCTGAAAAACTGCTGAGCAAATGTGCCGCGCTTTCCGGGCTTTAGCTCCGGGCTGTCCTTCATCGCAAACAGGCAGTATATGCCGAAAAGAATAACGGCGACACCCATGACGAGAAACAGGCGCATATAGTTGTCATTGCTGCCGACTAACATTCCGCCGGCTACGGTTCCGACTATCGTGCCTATGACAGGCTGAGTGGCAAGAGCCGCGCCTATCTGCCCCTTGTTGCTGTCTTTCATGTGGTCGTTGACCCATGCGTTGAAGCCGATATCATTTCCCATCGAGCCGAAGAAGCTCATTATCGCATCCGCCGCGACGACCGCAACGCCGATTGCCATGAGCACGGACGGTGTGTCGCTGCTGCCGCGAACAAGATACTGCGTCAGCCCGAAAACAATGGTGAATATGCCCCAGAGGATATAGCCGACAGAAGCCATTATCTTGCGCTTGCCTATTCTGTCGGAGATACAGCCGAAGAGGAAGGTGGATATGGTCGTTGCCGTTGCGGAAACGCCAACCATCCAGGAGATTATTGTCGGATCTTTTGCGATTTTTGCGTAGACAAAGGTGTTGAACCACTGGTTTTCCATGTTCCAGCAGATTTGTCCGGCGATTCCGAGCCCCCATACGAGGATCCAGAATTTTGCGTTTGAAAGTCCGTTTTTGCTTTTCATTATTTTTCACCGCCTCGGAAAATTTCCTATCGTTTTTTATATTAAACTTGTGTCGCAAAAAAGTCAATAAAACTCTATGCAGATTTGCCGAAAAGTTTATAAAAATTTTCATCGTTTTGTGCAAATGAAAAAAACACGGCCTGAAAATCAAACCGTGCCAGTCTGTCGAAAAAGGTCCAGCAAGAGCTGGTTTTTTTTTGAAAAATGTGGTAAAATGATAGTAAAGCAGAGAGAAAAGCGCGAACAGGTAGAAATATTCAGCATAGAAGAGTTCGTACCGGCAGACCATTTGTTAAGAAAAATAGACAGTGCGATAGATTTCACTTACATATATGAAATAGTAGAAGATTTGTATTGTGCGGATAACGGCAGACCGAGCATAGACCCGGTTGTGATATTTAAAATGGTGTTGATACAGCATCTATACGGATTGCCGTCACTCAGAAGAACAGTAGAAGAGATCAAAATGAATGTAGCGTAATAAAATATGTAATTTCAATTTTTAAACAATGTATACCTAATTATCCGGCAAATAACGCATAATAGTAAATTAATACTCTAATATTTTCAATACATACGCTGTTTTTGGAGAAACTTGTATTCTGCAAGCACTTTGTCTGATTTCAATGTCTCGTACAAACGTATTTCCGTGTGGGGTAACCTTATAAAGTTTGGCATTTGCATTTTTTATATCCGTGAATCTGAAGTTTTTGTATGAGTTAGAATCGCTATAGAGAAAATATGTGTTATCAAGCCAGAAAAGAGGTAAACAAAGAGTATTTTTCTCTTTTAAAAGTATACCTTTTTTACGTATCTTTCTGTTGTATAAGTAAGAAACTACTCCGTCAGAAAATTTGATCTTTTTGTTAATCCTATTCCGCAAATTGCCTTACGCTTATATAAATTAAGATAATCATTAGGAACTTGCTGTGTTGCATATCTTTCTATGAAAATCGGAACCCAAACTGCATCATCAATGCCGTTATCAAGCCAAATATCCTCACCATGCATTGGTCCGTAAAGGAAATACTTTGTATTTGAATCATTGATAAGCCCCGTGTATTCTATGAAGGATATTTTAGGAACTTATGTAAGAATATTATTGAGGGTAGAATTGAATTTAAAAACGATACTAGAAAATTCAATGTTCTTATAGGATTGGAGAATTTTCTGCGAACATATAATCCTCAGATTAATGTTTGATTTTTGATCAGTGTGTAAAATTTTAGACTTTTTGTATAAATATAAATGGAGGAATTTACAATGAGAAAGAATATTACATTGTTTATTTTGAAAGTATTAAGTAAAACTGACATTAAAGATTTTATTTTGATAATCTCTTTTAATAGCATTTCATGTATAATTCCGCTTGTTTGTACAAAGCTCGTTAGTAATATCGTATCGTTGTTTACTGGGGATGTTTTATTAAATAAAAATGCATTGTTACTCACAACATTTGGTTATTTGTTACTTAACATATTATTACAAATTATACAACCGATACAAGAATTTGTACACCAAAGATTTCAAGATAAAGTTGGAGCAACAAGTGAAGAAATGCTTTATAGAAAAATCAATTCATTTAAGGGCATTGATTGTTTTGAAAACCACGAGTTTTACAATAAACTGTTGCTTGCAAAGAATGGGTCTGGAATAAGATTTATTTCTATTACTGATATGTTTACATCAGTTTTCTGTGGAATTATTACAGTTATTATAACTTCCGTATATCTTGTTCAAGTACATTGGGGAATTGCAGCTATAGCTCTTCTTTCTATTTTCCCTGCGACTGTATATAATTTTTGGGCGGCTAAAAATCGTCTTTCGCTATTCCGCTCTCAATCTGAACCTGCGAGAAAACTACAATATTTTGGTGAGCTTTTTACTCAAGCTAACTACACAAAGGAAATGCATCTTTTTAATCTTGGTGCCTATATTATAAATAAATATAAAGAATTGTTTGCTTGTGAATTTGCGAGAATTAACACAGAAAGAAAAAAGCACGCACTTGTAGGTGTGGCGTGTACAACTTTCAGTGCTTTTTTGAGTGGAACCGCATTATTTATGTATATACAAGCAGCACTAACAAAAAGAGTTGAAGCAGGAAGTATTGTTTTATATATATCTTTGCTACCTCAATTTGTAAATGGGTTACGTGCAATTATTAATGGTATTACGCAGACAAAAGTCAATAATAATTATGTGCAACATTTTGTTGATTTTTTGAATCTTGAAATTCCTCAAAAAGGGGATAAACTACTTTGTGATTCTATAAAAAGTATTGTTTTTGAAAATGTTTCCTTTAAATATCCAGGGTCGGATAAATATGCTTTAAAAAATGTGAGTTTTTCATGTTTAGCACCCCAACTCGTAGCTATTGTAGGAGAAAATGGATCGGGAAAAAGCACATTAATAAAACTGTTACTTGACTTGTTTTCTCCTGATAGTGGTAAAATTTTGGTTAATAATGAAAATCTTCAAAATTTAAATATTGATTGTTACCGCAATGCGGTTTCCGGGGTATTTCAAAGTCCAGCAAAATTTGCTTTCTCTGTAAATGAAAATCTTAAGCTGGCAGATGTTGAAGCAGATATTTCTCAAGATATGATTATATCAGCGTGTGAGACAGCAAGTGCTGACGAATTTATTTCACAATTGCCAGATAAATATGAAACTATTTTGGGAAAGCAGTTTCGAGGTGGAACTGAAATATCAGATGGGCAATGGCAAAAGTTATCGCTTGCAAGAGCAATATGTTCTAATGCAGATATGATGATTTTCGATGAGGCTTCAGCCGATCTTGATCCTAAAGCAGAGCATATGTTTTACAGATGCATTAAAGAATACGCAAAAGACAAATTGACATTTTATATTACGCATCGGTTATCAGGAACAAAAGATGCTGATTTGATTTTAGTTATGAATAACGGTCAATTAGTAGAGAGTGGAACTCATAAAGAACTTATAGAAGCTGATGGGATTTACAAAAAACTTTATTTTATGCAAGCGGATGGTTATAAGGCTTCAAAATGAAAGAAACAAAAACAAGACTTTTTTAAACCGTACGAATATGTATGTGATAAATACTATGATTGTGTAATATGTCCCGAAAATCATGTGCTGAATTATGCTACAACAAACAGAGAAGGATACCGAGAATTCAAGAGCAAAACATATATATGCGAAAACTGCCCGTCAAGATACAAGTGCACAGAAAACAGCAAGTATGAGAAAACGGTAACAAAGCACATTTGGTCTGATTATCTTGAAAAGGTGGAAGATATCAGACACACTCCGAAATACAAGGAAATGTATGAACGGAGAAAAGAAACAATTGAACGAGTATTTGCAGACGCAAAAGAAAAACACGCAATGCGATACACCCCTTACAGAGGCTTATACCAAGTAACCAACTGGGTTAGGCTTAAATTCGTTGCCATGAACCTGAAAAAATATGCAGTTCACAGGTGGAAAAGGCTGAATGTACCTCAGCCATCTGCCGATTTTTCCTTGTTTTCCAATTTTTTGTTCTATTTCAACTTTAAAACCCTAAAACTCTCTTGAGTTTTAGGGTTTTTCTACAGACTGACACGGCCTGAAAATCAGACCGTGCAATTTATTGAATTTATTTGCTTTCTGCCTTGAAGCGGCGCCCTTTGGCGTTGAGCGATTTCATAGCGGCGATAAAGCCCTCGCGTGTCACGCCTGCGGGTCTGTGTGCCCATTCGGTGGTTTGAACGAATTTATCCGCCATCTTTTCGAATTCGCTCTCGTCAATCTCGATATCGTCGAAGCAGACGGGGAGACCGATCGAATTGTTGAATTTCATTATGCGCCCGACCTCGTCGGCATTTTGTTCAAACTCGAGCAAGCAGAGCACGCCGAGCGAAACAACCTCGCCGTGCAGATGACGGTGCCCGTGCTCGGTTACGGTTGAGCCGTAGTAGACGCAGTGGGCGAGGGTGGAGTTGTAATAGTAGCTGTCAACCGTGCTCATCATGTTCGAGACGATGCCCGTAGATATAATAATGTCGAGCGTCACCTGATCAAGTGCGAACGACGCTTTCTTTTCTCTTATGGATTCCAGAGCCTCTGCGCCGTATTCTATCAGCGGGTCGGTGCATATCCTGCTTATCTGCTTGCCCATGAGCGGCGTGTGCGAGAGCGTGTCGTCCTTTGAGGAGAACACAGCTTCGTATTCCTTGCTCAGCGCGTCGCCGATGCCCGCCCAAAGCAGGGATTCGGGTGAGTCCGCTATGACTGCGGAGTTTATAAAGCAGTGGTTTGTAAGCTTGGGATAGTAGTATTCCCTGAACGAGCCGTCGGGGTTATATATGACCGAGATAGCAGTCACCGCCGCGCAGTTGGAGGCGACCGTCGGAAAGGTGAACAGCGGCTTGTCAAGCTTATCGGCAACATATTTGCCCGTGTCGCACGCGCGCCCGCCGCCGACTGCGAATATCATGTCGGCGTCTCTGACAGTCGGATTCGCTATCAGCGCGTCGCCGTTTTCGTATGTCGAATCGCCGCCGTATTCGATAAAATCGAGCAGCTTTACATCGCTCCCGGCAACGCCGTCGAGAAGAGCCTTTTTTGCCTTTGCCATTGCGGTCTTTCCGCCGATAACTGCGGCGGTTTTGCCGAAGAACCGCGTGACATGCGGTATTTCTTTGTAGCAGTCGGGGCCGATAGAATAGCTCGGCAGATACAGATTATAGTTTGTGTTGTATTCAGACATTTTTATCACTATCCTTTTTAGTGTTCCGTGTTGTATTTTTCGAGCTCGGTTATGGCGTCGACTATCATATCCTCGGTAACCTCGTACGGATATTTTCGAACATCGATGCCCTTTAGCGCCTTTTCGGCAACGGTTTTAACGTCGGCGGGTGTCGCATGGATGTCGCCGAGCTTCGTGGGCAGACCCATGGAGCGGTTGAAGTCGAACACCTTTTTGCGTTCGTCGTACTGTTTGTCGACCGTCAGCAGAACAAGTATGCCGTAGGAGACTACCTCTCCGTGCAGATGGTGATTTTCCTCCGTGCTCTTCAAAACGGTGAAGCCGTTGTAGACGGCGTGGGCAAGACCGGTTGTGTAATCGACCTGAACGAAGTTCGAGACAAGTCCTGTCGAGACGATTATTCCGAGTATAACTTCGGTCAGCTCGTCCGTTACTTTATGGGCGCGGCAGTCGGCAAGAGCCTTTTCGCCCCAGCGGAGCATCGGCACCGCGCACATTGAGCTCAGGGCAATGCCCATAGCGTCCGAGTGCGAAGGAATGTCTCCGCGCGAAGATACCGTGCACTCGTAGTGCTTTGCCATAGTATCTCCGATACCCGCCCAGAGATATTTATCCGGCGCATCGGCGATTATCTCCGTGTCAATGAAGATGTGCTTCGGCGGTATCTTTGAAAAAGAATACTCGCGCAGGCTTCCGTCCGGATGATAGAGAATGCCGAGGCTTGTGCAGGATGCGCAGGTCGAGGCGATGGTCGGGAAGGTGAAGAACGGTCTGTCGGTCGAATGGGAGAGCACCTTGCAGGTGTCTATGGCCTTGCCTCCTCCGACCGCAAAAATCATATCCGCGTCCGCGACCTTGGGCTTTAACATCTCTATATTTTCGACCGAAGCTTCGCCGCCGTACCAAAACGGCCCGACAGTTTCGATTCCGGCCTCCTTTGCGGCCGCGATTATCTTGTCCTGCGCCGCGGCGAGGGCGTGCCTGCCGCCGATTATCGCTGCTTTTTTGCCGTATGACGGACAGATTTCTTTTATATCCTCATATGCGTCCGTGCCTACCGAATATCCGGGAAAAAGTGTCCTTTTCATATGTGTCATCCTTTCTGAAAAGTGAAGTTCTTATGTCTGCACTTCGGGCAGCTCTGCCATGATGCATACTGTGCCGCATTTTCTGCGGCTTTTTCGGACAAGCAAAAAGTCCTTTCGTCTCCTATGCCTGTCAACACAAGAGACGAAAGGACAAACCTTCCGCGGTACCACTCTTATTCATTCCCGTCAGGGGAGTGCACTTAGGGGATACTGACATATCCCTGCTCTTTAACGGCAGCGTTCCGTCCGCGCCTATTGTCTCAAAAAGCCTTTCAGCGCGGCCGCTCAACGGTGAGTTCGCCGCTGAATTTCCTTTGTGTCTCGCAGCTTCCGGCACTTCTCTGAAAGGATATCAACGCCTACTTGTCCGCATCATCGCGTTTATGTTTTGTATTTTAGTCCCGAATTTGTGAATTGTCAAGTAGAAAAATAGGTGTATAACCATGCGTGCTTTTGTGCATTTTTTAATCAAAATTATCGTGTCCTCCGCTTTTTTCGCCGCATATTTGCTTGACACGGAGTTGTAAAAGTATTATGCTGAAATCAGATGTTAAGCAATCCCGAAGCGAGGTAATTTTATGCAGAAAACAGTGAACTGCCGCAGGCTCGATTCGAATATGCTGAAGCTTATTGCGATAGTCGCCATGACGGCGGATCATATTGCGTGGCTTCTGTTTCCCAGCTATCCCGCGGAGCCCCTGCCGATTATTTTACATATAATAGGCAGGCTGACCTGCCCCGTCATGTGCTTTTTTATCGCCGAGGGCTATCACTATACGCACGATGTGAAAAAGTATACGGCGCGCCTGTTCGTGCTCGCCGTTATCTCGCATTTTGCCTATGTGCTCGCTTCAAACGACTTCGTGGATTGGCATTCGTTTATCCCGTTTTATTACGGGAGCGTGCTCAATCAGACGGGCGTAATATGGTCGCTCGCGTGGGGACTCGTCATGCTGCGAGTAGCAAAGGATGAGCGCCTCGGTATGCCCGTAAAGGTAATCCTGACCCTGCTCATTTGCGCCGCGGCACTTCCCGCCGATTGGAGCTGCATAGCGTCGCTCAGTATAATGTCGATAGGCATGAACAGGGGAGAGCCGAAAAAGCAGGTAGCGTGGTGCGTGCTCTGGGTCGCGGTCTATGCCGTTGTCTATTTCTTTGCGATAGATAAGATATACGGGCTTATACAGATCTGCGCGGTGCTCGCCGTACCGCTCCTGTTCCTCTATAACGGAAAGCGCGGAAGAAGCCCGAAAATCAATAAATTTATGAAGTGGCTGTTCTACGCATATTATCCTCTCCATTTGCTTGTTATAGGTATTATAAGAGAGCTTGTGCGTTGACAAATAAATTCACGGAGACAATACAATGGCTAAAAACGACAGATTTGAAAATGTCTATTCGCAGGGAACGCTGTCAACCACGGAAATCTGGGTCGATAAAGAAACAGGAGTAAATTACCTGTTTCATACAAGCGGCTATGCCGGAGGTATGACCCCTCTGTTGGGCAGAGACGGAAAACCGATAATTTCTCCTGTTCAAAGATAATACAGACGTAAAAACACGGCGCGGAACTCGCACCGTGTTCTTTTATATCTTCGCCGAGAGCTTTATGTAAATCGCTCCGGCCGTCAAAAACGCCGTGTATCCGATTATCGCGGCGGCTGTTCAAGAAAAATATCGGCGTGTCGGCTGTGTGCAATCATACGAATTTGTAAATTATTTTTAAATAATATGAATAAGCGGAGCATTGCATACCAAAAAGGTGTATAATATATCCGCAGGCGGGAGTCGGAGACTCCGGCTATCTTGAAACAAAGGAGCTGTGTGAAAATGAAGCTTGTGCTGCTTCGCCACGGAGAAAGCGAATGGAATCTTGAAAACCGCTTTACCGGCTGGACCGACGTGGAGCTGTCCGATAACGGCAGAAAAGAGGCGCTGTCCGCGGGAAAGGCTCTGCTCGACGGCGGATATGATTTCGATATTTGTTATACATCTTATCTTAAACGCGCTATTCATACCCTTGACGCTGTGCTTGATGTCATGGACAGGGCATGGCTCCCGGTTATAAAATCATATAAACTGAACGAACGCCATTACGGCGCGCTTCAGGGGCTGAACAAATCCGAGACCGCCGAAAAATTCGGCGAGGAGCAGGTGCTCATATGGCGCCGCTCGTTCGATGTCCGACCGCCCGTGCTTGAGCCCTCGGATGAACGAAACCCCGCCAATCAGGCGCAGTACAGAGACGAGGGCAGAGCGGAGCTTCCGCTCGGCGAGAGCCTCAAGGACACAATAGCGAGAACCGTGCCGTATTTTGAAAGCGAGATAGCGCCTGAGATGCGCGCGGGTAAGCGAGTTATTATCGCGGCGCACGGAAATTCGCTGCGTGCGCTCGTTATGCACCTTGAGAAGCTGACGGCGGACGAGATAATGAAGGTGAATCTTCCGACGGGCGTTCCGCTTGTCTATGAATTTGACGACAGCTTCAATGTTATCTCGAAACAGTATCTCGGCGACCCGTCCGTGATAGCCGCAAAAATAAACAAGGTTGCGGCTCAGGGCAAAAAGCAATGACTGCCGCGTGCAGCCGAAATAAATAAAATATACCGTACCTCCTGGGCTTTTAAACGGGAGGTATTGCTTTACCGTGTTATTGTATAAAAAGCGGGGCTTGAGAACGAAATTTTTTACAGTTTCGCCGATAGTAAAAAATTTTGAAAAAAAGTGTTGACTTTAGCGTAGTAACGTGATATCATACAACCACACTAAAGAAAACGGAGGAACACACCATGAAAAAAAGAATTGTTGCACTTTCGCTCGCAGTCCTGACCCTCGTTCTCGCGCTCGGCTTTGCGGGCTGCAAGAAGAACGATAAGACCGATTGGGACTATATCGCAGATAAGGGCGAGCTGGTCATCGGAATTACTTACTTCAGACCCATGAACTATATGGAGAACGGCAAGCTTGTCGGTTTCGAGACAGAGTTTGCTCAGGCCGTCTGCGAGAAGCTCGGCGTGACCGCCAAGTTCCAGGAGATCGACTGGGATTCCAAGGTTACCGAGCTCAACTCCAAGACCATCGACTGCATCTGGAACGGCATGACCGCAACGGACGAGCTCAAGAATCAGATCAATTTCTCCAGCGCTTACATGAACAACTCACAGGTCGCCGTTATCCGCAAGGCTGACGCCGCAAAGTATAAGGATCTCGCTTCGATGAGCGGCGCCAAGGTTGTCGCAGAAGCAGGCTCCGCAGGCGAGATAGCCGTCAAGGCAGACGCGGGACTCAGCAAGAGCTACCTTCCCGTCAAGGATCAGGGCACTTCGCTCATGGAAGTCAAGAGCAAGACTGCCGATATCGCGATAATCGACGCTGTTACCGCAGCGGGCAGCATCGGCGAGGGAACCGACTATGACGATCTTATGATAGTCGATGTCATCTCGGACGCAGACTCCGAGGTCTATGCGGTCGGTATCCGCCAAGGCGACACCGAACTCACCGCGAAGATCAACGCCGCTATCAAAGAGCTCTACGATGACGGTACTCTTGCAAAGCTTGCCGACAAGTATAACCTCTCCGGCAGAATTATCGCCCAGTAAAGCAACAAACGGAATATCACGCAGGTCCTGCCGACTTTCTGCGGCGGGGCTTGCGTTGTGTGAAGAAATGTTTTAATATATATCGGACAGTCAGATAACCTCAAAGGAAGAAGGATACATAAATGGATTTTCTCGGCGTCAACGCTCAGCTGCTCGGGGGCTTTAAATATACGCTGTTGATATTTTTTATAACCCTCATCGCGGCTATACCGCTCGGTCTGCCGATAGCTCTCGGTTCGATGAGCCGCTTCAAGCCCCTGCGCTGGATCAGCCGTGCTTTTGTGTGGGTAATCCGCGGAACGCCGCTGATGCTCCAGATTATGGTCGTCTTTTATGTTCCCGGCCTCGTGTTCGGCACGCCGTTCAGATCGCGTATAATCGCCGTTATCATAGCGTTCATAATCAACTATGCGGCGTATTTTTCGGAGATATACCGCGGCGGCATAGAGAGCATACCGTCAGGTCAGTATGAGGCGGGTCAGGTTCTCGGACTCACAAAGACCCAGACCTTCTTCAAAGTAGTGCTGTTTCAGGTCGTCAAGCGCATCATGGCGCCTATGAGCAACGAGGTAATTACGCTCGTCAAGGATACATCGCTCGCGAATGTTATTGCAGTCGGCGAGCTTATTATGTCGGCTCAGAATATTGTTAAAGTCTACGCCATAATCTGGCCGCTGTTCTATACTGCGATATTCTATCTTATTTTCTGCGGAGTTCTCACTCTGCTCTTTAACGCGCTCGAAAAGAAACTTAACTATTACAGAGGTTAACCATGGCTATACTTGAAGTTAAAGATCTCAAAAAATCCTTCGGCGATTCGGATGTGCTCAAGGGCATAAGCTTCTCTCTCGAGGAGAAAAACGTCCTTGCGATAATCGGCTCGTCCGGCAGCGGCAAAACTACTCTGCTTCGCTGCATAAATATGCTCGAAACTGCGGACAGCGGCTCGATAACCGTTGACGGCGGCGTCGTTTTTGACAGCGACAGAACCGAAAAGCTCACCGCCGAGCAGAAGCGCGAGAACCAGCTCAAGATAGGACTCGTGTTCCAGTCCTTCAACCTGTTCCCGCAGTATACCGCGCTCGAAAATGTCACTCTCGCCGCAAAGATTCACGCCAAAAACCGTCCTGATTTCAAGCAGAACCGCAAGGCTATTCTCGCGGAAATTGAGGAGAACGGCAAGGCGCTGCTTAAAAAAGTCGGTCTGAGCGACAAGATGAACAACTATCCCTGCGAGCTTTCGGGCGGTCAGCAGCAGCGCGTGTCGATAGCCCGCGCCATGGCTCTCAAGCCGAAGATTCTGTTCTTCGACGAGCCCACGAGCGCGCTCGATCCCGAGCTCACGGGAGAGATTTTAAAGGTAATAAAGGATCTCGCCGCGGAGAAGATGACCATGGTTATAGTCACCCACGAGATGAATTTTGCCCGCGAGGCCGCCGACAGGATAATCTTCATGGATAACGGAGTTATCGAGGAGGAGGGAACGCCCGAAGAGGTGTTCGACAATCCCAAATCCGAGCGCACCCGCGAGTTTATCGCAGGATATTCGGACTGATAAAATCAAAAGATTCGCTTGAGAGGCGCACTCCGTAAGGAAGTGCGCCTCAGTTATATTCGCCTGACGGCGAGTTATATTGTCCTTCGGACAGCGGTATTATACTTTGCATAGTTATATTGCCTGCGGCAGTTTAACCGGCGAATATAATATCACGAAAGCCGGCAGGCTTTCATATCCCTTTTCGAAAGGAAAATATCACTTTTGTCCATGGGCACAGCAAGCAGCGGATTTTGTCACCAAATCCCTTATGGATCTTTTGGAATAGTACAAAAAGGGCAGCACAAATTTTGTGTTGCCTTCTTCCTTATGGAGCCTCTCTTGAGCGGGTCTTTTTTTTGATATCGGAATGTTTACAGATTGTTTATATACATTTGCGCGCCGTTATGATAAAATAACCAATAGATAAGATATCCCGCATATATCGGGACATAATATGTGATAAGGAATAAAGGAGAAAAAACCATGCTTGAATTCAGATACGATACCCAGCTTCTTATTGACGGTCACGACCTTGATGAGGATGTGATAAACGATTATTTTACGGATAACTTCAAGGGCGACTGCCTGCTTGCCGTCGGCGACGATGAGCTTATAAAGATTCATTTCCACACAAACGAGCCGTGGAAGGTGCTCGAATACTGCGCCTCTCTCGGTGAGATTTACGACATAGTCGTCGAGGATATGGACAGGCAGGAGCGCGGCCTCAAGGGCTGATAAAATCCGATATGAACCCGTGTGCCTTTCGGCACGCGGGTTTTTCATATTTTCCGACCTGTCCGCATAAATTTAAACGACTGCTTTTTGGGAGGCGGATTTATGGATTCGGAAAACGGACGCATGACGCGCAGGGAATACCGCGCTCAGTTGGGGCTCGATACGGAGACGCCCGAAAAACGCGAGAAGAGCAGAGACGCCGTAGCCCGACTGATATTGCTCCAGTCGGTCATCTGCGCCGCGATGCTTTGCTTGCTGTTCGGTATTCGTAAGCTTTCTCCCGCTAATTTTGAGACGCTTAAAAACGGCTATAAATCCGCCATGCGCTACAGCATGGATGCCCGCGAGGCGTGGGGAAAAATAAAGAGCGCCGTCGGCTTTGTGTTTGAACCCGCAGGCGCGCTCGCAAATAACGAAAGCGATTCGGAGAGCAGCACGGAAAGCCTCGGCAAAGGCTCGTCCGAGCCCGATGTCAAGGCGTATAAAATGAGCTTTTCGCCCTATTATACAACGGTGAGCGCGTATATGCCCGTCAAGGGCAGAATAAGCTCGCCGTTCGGCAGACGCGACGATCCTTTTACGGGCGAAGCGTCGCTGCACTCGGGGCTCGATATCGCGGCAGAGCAGGGCAGCCCGATTTCGGCCGCGTTTTGCGGCACGGTTAAAAAGACGGGCGAGGACAAAATCGCCGGCAAATATATTCTCCTTTCCCACGCAGACGGGCTCGAGACTTTTTATTGCCACTGCTCGGAGATAATCGCGCCCGTGAACGCCGTTATTCGCCGCGGCGAGACGATAGCGCTCGTCGGCTCAACGGGTATGTCAACGGGTCCTCATCTTCATTTTGAGGTGCGGATAAACGGACTCAAATATGACCCGGCGCGTCTGCTCTTTGACGGGAGCGCCTGATGCGTTTCAGAATAAAAAATACCCGCATTGAGTTCGGCTTTCCCTTTGCCGTGACAGCAGCCGTTATACTTATGCTCGACCGCAGCAAAACTGCGCCTGCCGTGTTCCTGTGCTGCGCCGTGCATGAGACGGCGCATATTCTGCTCCTTGTGCTCTGCTCCGCGCCGCCCGATGCGATAGTCCTCGGTGTGTTCGGCATGAGGATAGACAGGGGAGAGACGTGCCTCGATTACCGCCGTGAAGCGCTCTGTGCCTTGGCGGGACCAGCGGCAAACTTCCTGCTTTCGCTCTCGGCTCTGCCGTTTGCGGAAAAATATCCCGCCGCCTTGAATCTCGCGGCGCTGAGCGCGGGGATAGGCGTTTTCAATCTCCTGCCCGTCGAGCCTATGGACGGCGCTGCGGCGCTGAAAAGTCTGCTGCTGCTCAAATACGGCGAGCGCACGGCGGACAGAGCTGTTGATATCTTTGCCGCCGTCCTGCTCGTTCCGCTTACTGTGTGCGGGATAGTCCTGCTGATAAAAACCGGAAGCAACTTTACTCTGCTTTGCGTGTGTGTTTATATATCCGTCTATCTTTTGGCAAAAAAGCGGGGCGGCCGTATTTAGCGCAGACCGAACAGCAAAAATATAAAGGTCATAATTCGCGTCCGACGGCGCAGATTATGACCTTTATTTCAGTTGTTTTTATCTGTTGATGTTAAATGGTGATTACGCCGAACGCCGAAAGCACCTGTGCTACGAGGATAACAACGAGAAGAATCGGCGCTACCCACTTTATCATCACGCGGTGAAGCTTCTCGCCCGTGAACTTTGCGGAAAGACCGACCTCGTCCGCGATAACCTTTGTGCCGACAACGTGGCCGACGAGTATGCAGGTCAGGAAAGCGACTATGGGCATGAGCACGGAGTTAGAGATGAAGTCGAAGAAATCGAGCATCTGCATACCGAGAATCTTGAAGTTTGCAAGCGGGCCGTAGCCGAAAACGGAGAGCGAGCCGAGGGCAATTATGCCGATAGTGACTGCTATTGTAGTCGGTATGCGGCGCCAGTGGAACTTGTCTCTGACCATGGAGACGACCGTCTCCATAAGAGATATGGAGGAGGTGATGGCCGCGAAGAAAACAAGCAGGAAGAACAGCGTGCCGACCACGCCGCCTATCGGACCCATGGCGTTAAATACCTGGGGCAGTGTGATGAACATAAGACCGGGACCCGCGTTGATTCCGTCGGCGGAGCCGCCGTTGAAGGCGACGACCGAGGGGATTATGATAAGACCCGCAAGAAGCGCTATACCGGTGTCGAAAATCTCAATCTGGCGAACGCTCTTTTCGATGTTGTCCTCTTTCTTCATGTATGAGCCGTAGGTTATCATAATGCCCATTGCCAGCGACATCGAGTAGAACAGCTGACCGAGCGCACCGAGAACGGTTGCGGAGGAGAACTTTGAAAAGTCGGGCAGAAGATAATATTTAAGACCCGCAAGCGCGCCGTCTATTGTCAGAGCAAAAACGGCGATGACAACGCAGAGGATAACGAGCAGCGGCATCATGACCTTGCTGACCTTTTCTATGCCCTTTTCAACGCCGAATATAACAACTGCCGAGGTGAGCACGACGAAAATGACAAACCAAATCATCGGATTATCCGCTATTCCGCCCTGCATACCGATGAAATTTGTGAAGAAATCGGCGGAGTTCGCGGCGATATCCTTGCTGTGACCCGAGATAAACTCGGCGAAATATCTGATAACCCAGCCGCCGATAACGCAGTAGTAGGGGGTTATAATAACCGGCACAAGCGCGGACAGCCAGCCCAGGAAGCCGAAACGCTTGTCAAGCTTTTTGTATGCGCCGATGCAGGAGAGCCCTGTTTTTCTGCCTATGGCAATCTCTGTAACCATCAGCGCAAAGCCGAAGGTTATCGCAAGGATAATGTAGACAAGCAGGAATATGCCGCCGCCGTATTTTGCCGCAAGATAGGGGAAGCGCCAAAGGTTTCCGAGTCCGACCGCAGAGCCTGCCGCCGCCAGAACGAAACCGACGCGCCCGGTGAAGCTGCTTCGTTTTTTGTCCATTTTAAAAGATCCCTCATTCCGATTAGATTTTTGTTGAAAGCACGCTAATATATTAAAGCACAAAACCGTTCCTATTGCAAGAATCTTTTTATATTTATGAACAAGCTTTGCGTTTTATTGACAAAAGAGAACAGAAATGCTATATTAACAATGGACTGTTTTACGCAGTCAATCTAATTTACGGAGACAGAGAAAAATGAAAACCATTTGGCTCGTTGTGCCATGCTATAACGAGGAGGAGGTCCTGCCCGAAACCTCAAGACAGCTCAAGGCTGTTATGAACTCGATGATAGAGAGGGGCAAAATCTCGCCCGAGAGCAAAATAACCTTTGTCAACGACGGCTCAAAGGACGGCACATGGGATATAATAAGCTCGCTGTGTGCAGAGGACAGCCTCTTTGCGGGAATCAACCTTTCGCGCAACAGAGGACATCAGAACGCCCTTCTCGCGGGACTTATGACCGCAAAGAAATATGCCGACGCCGCTATAAGCCTTGACGCCGACCTGCAGGACGATGTAGACGTCGTTGAAAAAATGGTGGACAACTTCCTTGCCGGCGACGATATAGTTTACGGCGTGCGTTCCTCGCGCAAGACAGATACGTTTTTCAAGCGCTTTACCGCCGAAGGCTTCTATAAATTTATGGCGGCAATGGGCGTCGAGATAGTTTTTAACCATGCCGATTACAGGCTCATGAGCCGCCGCGCTCTCGAAGCCTTGAGCGAGTTCGAGGAAGTTAATCTGTTCCTGCGCGGAATAGTGCCGCAGATAGGCTTTAAAACCTCAACCGTCGAATATGAGCGCAAGGAGCGCCTTGCGGGTGAGTCGAAATATCCGCTGAAAAAAATGATTTCTTTTGCCTTTGAGGGCATAACCTCCTTCAGTGTCAGACCGCTCAAAATGGCTACGACCCTCGGCATATTTTCGCTGATAGTGTGCTTTGCGATGATAATTTACTGTATAGTCAGCAAGGCTACAGGCCACGCGGTTGCGGGCTGGGCGAGCATAGGCGCGTCGATTTGGGCGCTCGGCGGACTTCAATTATTCATGCTGGGCGTTATCGGCGAGTATATCGGAAAGATATATATTGAGACAAAGCACCGCCCGAAATATATAATCGAATCGATTATCCTTGACCGCGAAAAGCTTGAAAAATAATTGATATGACTGCGAAACTGTGGTAAAATGAAAGCATAAACAGGAAAGGAAGCTTTACTATGACCGAAATTACAAAAGATACACTTATAGGGGATATCCTTGACGCCGACAGAGGCACCGCGAAGTACTTCCTTGAGATGGGGATGCACTGCCTCGGCTGCCCCTCCGCAAGAGGCGAGAGCATCGAGCAGGCCTGCATGGTTCACGGCGTTGACGTCAATTCGCTTGTTGACGAGATCAACGACTATCTTGCTTCAAAGTAAATGACAGTACTTTCACCCCGCCTGAAAACGGCGGCTGATATGGTGCGCAAGGGCGTGGTCGCTGCCGATATCGGTACCGACCACGCCTATCTTCCGTCATACCTTGTTTTGAACGGTATCTGTCCGCGCGCGATTGCCTGCGATTTGAGACGCGGTCCGCTTGAAAACGCCGCGGAGACGCTCGAGCGCATGGGCGCTGCGGACAGGATAACTCTGCGCCTCTCCGACGGGCTTGACGAGCTGTCGGCGGGCGAGGCGGACGATATAATAATGGCGGGCATGGGCGGGACGCTCATATCAAGACTGCTCGAGCGCACCGATTGGATAAAGAATAAAAATATTCGGCTGATACTTCAGCCGATGTCCCATGCCGAGGATGTGCGGCTGTTTCTGTGCCGAAACGGCTTTGATATAATCGAGGAGCGAACCTGCCGCGACGACGGGCGCATCTATTCGGTAATATGCGCGGAATATTCGGGTCAAACGGAAGCTTTTCCGCAGGGTTATGAGTTTTACGGAAAGCTCGACCCGACCGACGACATTGCGCGTCGGCTCGTTGAAAGGCAGCATAAGCGGCTAATGACCCGCGCCGTGTCCCTGCGCAGAGCAAACATAAAGCCCGACGAGGCGGAGTATTGCGAAAAGGCCTGTCTCGGTATGGAAACGTTTTTGAACGGAGGAGAAAAATAATGGCTGTTGTCGGTGATATCTATAATGCGCTCGATTCGTTCTGTCCGTTTGAAGTGCATGAACCGTGGGACAATGTCGGTCTGCTCGTCGGAGAAAAGGAGACCGAAGTAAGTAGAGCCGCCGTTGTGCTCGATATAACCCCCGATGCAGTCGAAAAGGCGCACGAGGCCGGGGCGCAGCTTATAGTGAGCCACCACCCGGTCATATTTCACCCGATAAAAAATCTCGGAGCGCATGACCCGGTCTATCTGCTCGCAAAGTACGGCATGAACGCGATCTGCGCCCACACTAACCTCGACTGTGCCGACGGCGGAGTGAACGATGTTTTGGCGCAGTGCCTCGGACTTGAGAATGTCCGCAAGATACCGTCGCCGAGCGCCGATACAATGCTTTTGAGAGCGGGCGAGCTTAAAGATGCGCTTTCGCCTAAGAATTTTGCCGAGCTTGTCTCGCAGAGACTCTGCTGTCATGTGCGCTACTGCGACGGCGGCAGAAGCATAAAAGGAGTTGCCCTTTGCGGCGGAGCGGGCGGCGAATTTTTCTCCGACGCGCTCGCGTTCGGCTGCGAAGCGCTCGTCTCGGGCGATGTCTCGCACCATGAATTCCTCGGCGCAGCGGCCTGCGGAGTTACTCTCGTTGCCGCCGGTCATTTTGAGACGGAAAACCCGATTGTCAAAACACTTTTCGAATATCTTGCCGGAGCTGTTGACGCAGTGGAGTTCTTTATTATCCCCCAGCAGTCGCCGACCCATTTTATATGATATATTCAGTTTGGAGTTTTACCTATGCCGCTTGACGGATTTACACTGCATTTTTTAACAGGGGAGCTTCGCCGCGATATTGTCGGCTGCCGTGTCGAAAAGGTGCATCAGCCCTCGAAGGATGAGCTGGTTATGCATCTGCGTGACAGAAACGGCGCGAAGAAGCTCTTTCTTTCCGCGTCCGCAAACAGCCCGCGCGTGCACCTGACCACCCGTGCGCCGGAGAATCCGGCTGTGCCGCCGATGTTCTGTATGCTCATGCGAAAGCACCTGACGAGCGCACAGATAACCGATGTGCGCCAAAACGGGCTTGACCGTGTGCTTGCGATAGATTTTTCGGCCACGAACGAGCTTGGGGACAGGGTAGCCCTTACGCTCTATGCCGAAATAATGGCGAAGCACAGCAACTTGATTCTTGTTTCGGAGTCGGGCAGGATAGTCGATGCCGTCAAGCGCATCGACTGCACCCAATCGTCCGTAAGGCAGATATTGCCCGGCGGCGAATATCATAATCCGCCCGCGCAGAATAAGCTCTCTCTGCTCGACGAGACGGCGGAAAGGACGGCGGAGACTGTGTTCTCATTTTCTTCAAAGCTGCTCTCGTCCTCGCTGCTCTCCTGCGTCGAGGGCGCGTCGCCGCTCATATGCCGCGAGATAGCGGAGACGAGCGGGGGAGATATACAAGCGGGCTGCGCCGACAAAGCGCAGCGCGAGCGCGTGTGCGCCGCACTCGAGAGCATAAAAGAGCGGCTTGTCTCCGATTCCGGCGAGCCGACTATGCTGAAGGATGAGACGGGTAAGCCGTTTGACTTCTCTTTCGAGGATATACGCCAGTACGGTACGGCATATGCATTCGAAAAATATGAGAGCTTTTCGCAGCTCCTTGACGAGTTTTACAGCGAGCGCGACAGGATAGACCGCACGCGCCAACGCTCGTCCGATTTGCAAAAGCTCTTGAGCAACGCCACCTCTCGAATAAGCCGCAGGCTCAACAATCAGCGTGCCGAGCTCGCCGCCTGCGCCGACAAGGATGAGCTGCGGATAAACGCCGAGCTTATTACCGCGTATCAGCACACATTGAAAAAAGGCGTGCCGTTTTATGAAGTCGCGGACTATTATAATGAGAATAAGTCGCGCCGTATAAAGGCGGACCCCGCGCTCTCTCCGAGCGCCAACGCTCAAAAATATTATAAGGAATACCGCAAGGCAAAGACCGCCGAGCAGATGCTCGCAACCCTCATTGAGCAGGGCGAGGCGGAGCTTCAGTATATCGATACCGTGTCCGACGCATTAAGCCGGGCTGCGGGCTTCGGCGAGATTAACGAGATCCGTGCGGAGCTGGCGGCGTCGGGATATATAAAGAGAAAGAGCGTTCAGAACAAAAAGGGTCTGCAAAAGCCGAGCGCCCCCATGGAGTACCGCTCGACGGACGGCTTCAAAATACTTGTCGGCAGGAATAACGTGCAAAACGACAAGCTCTCGCTCAAGACCGCAGCAAAGGGCGATATGTGGCTCCATACGCAGAAGATACCCGGCTCCCATGTCATAATCTGCTCCGAGGGTGCGGAGATACCCGATTCAACACTTGAGGAGGCGGCGCGCCTTGCGGCCTATCACAGCAGGGCGAGGGAGTCGTCAAATGTGCCCGTTGATTATACGCGGGTCAAAAACCTCAAAAAGCCCGTCGGTGCAAAGCCCGGCAAGGTCATTTACCATGTGTATAACACCGCCTTTGTAACGCCGGACAGCGCCGAGGCGGAGAAGCTCGCCGTTAAGCTATGAGGTCTGCGAGCCAGACGATACCGCTCAGCGGAGCGGGCAGAAAATATAGATAATCCCTGTACTTTTTCGGCAGTGACAGATTGAATGTCGCTGCCGTTTTTTCGTTTATGCTGAGCTCAAGCTGCTTTTCCCTGTGTGCGAGAGCCACCGTACTCCCGCGCTCTCCCATGGCCATCTTGCGCGAATTTCCGTCCGCATAGGCTATCCCAGCCGCAAGTCCCGTGAGGCTCAAAATTAACATACAGCTTATTATAAACCGCTTTGCGGCGAGCGTGAAAGTCCCGTCTTTTCCGCTTTTTTTATTGCGCTTTTTCTTTTTCATTGAAATACCTCCGCTGCGTTCTGCGGGAAGTATTCCCTTTTTTACCGTGAATATTCGTCGAGCAGCTTTGCGATTGACGCGCCGACAAGTCTGCCCGAATAAGCGGCCTCTTCGAGCGTATTGGCGTCGCTGCCCATTTCGAGCAGAAGATTGCAGTGCGACAGGTTCATATTGTATTTGCGCTGCGAAAACAGGATGGGGCGCATAAGTCCGGGGTACATAGTCTCGCAGGTCTGCTGCAATTTTACCGCAAAGCGAAGATTCTGCTCCCAGTCTGGGAAGTCCTTGACCTTGCCCTCCTGCGCTCCGGTGATTATCATTATTTGCGCCGCCTTTTTGCCGTTTATCTGTGCTGTGGGCTTTATTTTGTTGCCGTTGCTAAGATGTATTGCGTCTCGGTGAATGTCAAGAACAACTTGAATAGACGGATATTTTTTAAGATAGGCTTCGACATTGACCTTCGAGTGGTCGTAAGCGCCTGTGTATTTTCTGTCGTGTATCTCGGTGTCGTGTATAACCTTGTAGCCGGACTTTTCGAGCATTTTCGCTATCTCGTCGCCGACGCGCACCATGTTTTTGCTCTTATCCTCTCCGCGCCCCGTGTAGCTTTTTGTATAGAAGCCGCGGTCGATAAGCTCATAGCCCTCGGTCGTATGCGTGTGGAAAATCAGCACCGCAGGCTGCGATTTGTCAACGGATTTCAGGTCAACGGGCTCGCCGAGAAGCTTTTCTATATTTACGGATTTTGTCTGCGTCGTGTTTTTTATGCAGATGTTTTTATAGGTGTTCGTGGCGTTCGCCTTGCCGTATTTTGTCTCGATTATCTTTCCGTCGCCCTTTTCGCTCCCGTGCTTAGCCTCGAACTCCGCCATCGCAGCCAGAATGTCGGCTGGCGTCGCGGTGATATCAAAGCTTTTTTCGCTCCCGTTCACTCTTTCCTCCGATTCAAAAGCATTTTTGTTCTGCACGGCTGCGCTCGCCTGCGCTTCGCTTTCGGCAGGCTCGGTGCTCCCTTCGGCGGATATGTTTGTCTTGATATATGCTATCCCGCCCTCGGGCATGGCAAGTCCCGCGCTTATCAGCGCAAGCTTTGTCCCGCCGACTCCGAACAGCAGAGCCGCCGCGAGCATAACGGTTATTGCAAGAGCGGGCAGTCCGCCGGCAAAGGACGGCAGACGGAATGTGCGGTATATTTTTGCTTTTCTTGCTTTTTTCATTTTGGTTATCGCGCCTTTCATCAAGCTGTGAAAATTATATGATGAAATTCCCGCGATTATGTTCAAGCAGCTTTAAACCGAGTGAATATTCACTGAATGGTATATTATATTTGTGAACAAAACGTTAACGGGCGACGGCTCGAATTACAAAAATATATTTAAATCAGAACTAAAACGACGAGTTATCAACAGTTTCCACATAGTTATCCACATTGTCAAGTGATTTCCTTTACACTTTCGTAATATTCATCGAAAATGAATAATGCCCGCAATATTCATTTTTATCTCCGGCTCCGGCGGCGTTGAAGAATATCCGTGAGAGGCTCTTTTGCCGCCCGAATGCGATAAAGAGAAACATCAGCGCAACCGTGAGCACGGCGACCGCAGTCCAAAGCCGTATTATTTTTTCATTTGAATTTCTTCGCATATACTTTCCCGACCTTTCTCTCTTGCTATTTTCTGCACAAAAGAGAGCCTGATTCAATGTAAAATATTACTCTTGACTAAGACCATAAAAGGGGATATAATATATTTGAACAAATGTTCGAAAGGAGAGGGACAATGGGCGACATGGTCATTCTGCACTGCGACCTCGATAATTTCTTTGCCTCGGTCGAATGTACGTTCCGACCGGAGCTGCGCGACGTGCCCATGGCAGTCTGCGGCAGCGAGAGCGAGAGACACGGAATAGTGCTCGCCAAAAATCAGCTTGCCAAAAAAGCGGGGGTGAAAACCGCGCAGACCGTCTGGCAGGCGCGCTCGCTCTGTCCCGGGCTTGTCTGCGTGCCGCCGCATATGGACAAATACCGAGAGTTTTCCGTCCTCGCGCGGCAGATATATCTTCGCTATACCGACCTTGTCGAGCCGTTCAGCATCGACGAATGCTGGCTTGATGTGACGGGCAGCACGCTCCTTTTCGGCTCGGGTGAGGAGATAGCGCAAAAAATCTCCGCCGATATGCAAAACGAGCTCGGTATAACCGTGTCCGTCGGCGTCAGCTTCTGCAAATTCCTTTCCAAGCTCTCGAGTGATATCAATAAGCCCAACGGTATTTTTTCGGCAAACCGCGGCGATTATAAAGAAAAGCTCTATCCGCGCCCTGTAACGGAGCTCATGGGTGTCGGCGGCTCAACGCGGGATAAGCTCTTTTCCGTCGGCATATTTACAATCGGCGACCTCGCCGCAGCCTCCGACGAGCTGATAAAGCGCCTGCTAGGAAAGCCGGGGGACTATCTTCTCAAAGCCGTCAGAGGGCTCGACTGCGAGCCCGTCCGCCGTTACGGCGATAAGCCCGCGCCCAAGAGCATCGGGCGCAGCGTGACCCTGCCCGAGGATGTCAGCGACGCTCTGCGTGTAAGAGGGATTTTTGCCGAGCTTGCCGATGACATATCCTCAAAGCTTCGCCGCGAGGAAATGCTTGCCGGCGCGGTTCAGATTCAGATAAAGGATAACACCTTCGAGATTTCGCAGTACCAGAAAAAACTCACCAATCCCACGCGCATAGCCGATTTCCTTCTTGCGGCTGCGACGGAGCTTCTTTTGGCGAACGATGCCCTGCGCGTGCCCGCCCGCCTTGTCGGCATGACCGCCTGCGACCTCACGGATGAGAATGAGGGATTTCAGCTCTCTTTTGATTTTGACCGCGCTCACGCCGAGACTATGGAGCAGCTCGGCAGCCGCGTCGACGGACTCAGGGACAAATACGGTAAGCAGATAATAAGGCGCGCATCTCAGCTTAATAATGTTCATAATGAACCAAAAGATAAAAAATAGTTATATTTTCATAAAATTTGCGCTGAAAAATGATGAATTTGCACGAAAAAACGTTGACAAAAATTTTTTATTTGTTATCATATACCTAATGATGTTGAATGAAGGAGTGGAATATGGATCGCGATCTCGGCAAATTCAGCGATGAACAGCTCTGCTCCATGGCAGCCTCGGGCGATGATTCCGCAATGGCGGAGCTCATCAGCCGTATAACGCCGCTCGCCGGCGCAAAGGCCGCAATGTACAATAACGGCGATATCCACAGGGACGATCTTTTTCAGGAGGGCATGATAGCCTTCATAACCGCGGTCAACACCTATGACCCGCAGAAAAACGCGTCGTTCAGAACATATGCCGCCGCGTGTATCAACAACAGAATTATCTCCGTGCTCAGAAGCAGAAATTCGCAGAAAAATATTCCGCAGGACATGATGCGAAATATCGACGACGGGGAAGATTTTCAGGATTTTTCCGCCGACCCGCAGAATATATATTCCGCGCAGGAGGACGATGCCAGATTTGAGGATTTGCTCAGCGAGAAGCTGACCGATTTCGAACGCGGTGTTTTGGCTCTCAGGGCGGAAAAGCTGAGCTATGAAGAAATAGCCGAGCGCCTCGGCACCAACTCAAAGGCTGTTGACAATGCTCTCCAGCGAATAAGGCGCAAGCTTGCTTCCGACAGCCGTCGGTAATCGCAAATACACCCGACCGGCGCTGTTAGATAAATAAATGCCCGCGTAGCTTAAAAGCAGAGCGTTGAAGATCAAAGGCGGCGGTGCGATTCCGTCCAAGGGCGACTATATTATCAAGTGAGGTTAGACAAATGTACGAAGACAAGACTCTCATCTGCAAAGACTGCCACAACGAATTCGTTTTCACGGCCGGCGAGCAGGAGTTCTATGCTGAGAAAGGCTTTGAAAATGAGCCGCAGCGCTGCAAGGCGTGCCGCCAGGCGAAGAAGGCAAGCACGATGTACGAGGCAGTTTGCGATGATTGCGGCGGAGTTGCAAAGGTTCCTTTCAAGCCCAGCGAGGACAAGCCTGTTTATTGCAGCGCCTGCTTTGAGAAGAGAAAGAACAACGCATAAGGATATTTTAATATAGTTCTATGCAAACGGAGCAGGACGGGTTATACCGTCCTGCTCCGTTTTTGCTTATATGCCGAAATCGTTCGGCTTATTTTTTAACCGCTCCTCAAAATCGACTATACGGCAGTTTGAATATCTCTCCGGACATTCGTCAAATCCGCAGCTGAGAAAATCGGCATCGTGGCAGTCCGAGGAGAGAATGAATTCTCCGCCGCGCTCGGTGATGTATTCGGCGATTTCCAACGCCGGGTAGGGTGTCACGCGGCATTTTCTTGCGATAGCTCCCGTGTTTATCTCGAATGGCACGTTGAGCTTCAGCAGCTCGTCTGCGGCCGCCTGCCACGCCTCAATATATCTCGGATCTTTTGTCGAAAACAGGCAGTCGTTTTCGTTGAACTTGGTCACGAGGTCAAAATGCCCGACGAACGACGGGTTTATCTTTTCTCCGAGCTTTGCGACGTTTTCGTAATAAGCCTGCGAAAAGCTTATGAACGAGCCGCCGAAATATTTGTTGACATAGTCTGTCTGATGCTGCGCGGGCGACTCGTCAACCGGAATATAAACGCCGCCGACTTCTACATAGTGAACCGAGCCGATTGTGTAGTCGAACTCCGACAGGTCGGTCTCGTCGGTGTAGAGATCCGCCTCGAGTCCGATGTATATCCTGATTTTGTCTGCATATTTTTTGCGCAGAGCCTTGATTTCGTCAATGTATCTGCGCGTATCTGCCGTCGTCATGCAGTATGACGGGTCGATAGATGTGTGCGAGTGCCCGGAAAATCCGAGCGCCGTGAAGCCTTGATTTACAGCGGCGAGAATCATTTCCTCTGCGGTGTTCTTTCCGTCGCAGTAAGTCGTATGGGTATGAAAATTTTTAAGCTCCATTGTTTACCCTTACTTTCTCAGAGATCTGTTTATCGCGCAGAGTATGCCGCGAATCGAGGCATAGTTGATGTTGTGCGAAATACCGACGCCGAACAGCGGCTTGCCGGCGGGCGAGGTGAGGTGGATATAGGATACGGCCTTTGCGTCCGAGCCTATCGATATGGCGTGCTCGGAGTAGTCAACGAAGCTGTAGCCCGTCACGCCGACTGTCGCAAGCGCGTTGAAGAATGCGTCGATAGGACCGTTACCTTTTCCGACGATTTTTCTGTCTCCGTCGCCGTCATGGCGGAGAACGCCCTCAAATCTGACCTTCGGCGAAGTGTCGTTGACTTCGTTCTCTTCGTAGAACTTGTGGCTGATGAGCGAGTAGGGACCGTGAATGTCGATATATTCGCGCCTGAACAGCTCCATGACCTCGTTGGCGCTTATCTCCCTGCCGACCTCGTCGCAGTAGTGCTTAACGGCGCGCCCGAATTCGGGATGCATGGCCTTGGGCAGATTATAGCCGAAGCTGTTCGCCATGACGAACGCCGCGCCGCCCTTGCCGGACTGGCTGTTTATGCGGATTATCGGCTCGTATTCGCGCCCGAGGTCTGACGGGTCTATCGGGAGATAGGGCACCTCCCAGTATTCGCCGCCGTGCTCCTTCATGTATTGCTCGCCCTTGTTTATCGCGTCCTGATGCGAACCCGAGAACGCGGTGAAAACAAGCTCGCCGGAATACGGGTGACGCGGCTCGACGCGCATATGCGTCGTACGCTCGTAGATGTCCTTTATCGCATTTATATCGTGCAGGTCAAGCTCGGGGTCAATGCCCTGCGTGTAGAGATTGAGCGCGAGGGTTATGAGATCTACGTTTCCCGTCCTTTCACCGTTTCCGAAGAGCGTGCCCTCTATTCGTTTCGCGCCCGCAAGCATTCCGAGCTCCGCCGCAGCAACTGCCGTTCCGCGGTCGTTGTGCGGATGCAGGCTGATTATCGCGTGCTCGCGGTGGGGGAGACAGCGGCAGAAATACTCTATCTGATCGGCAAAAAGATTCGGCGTGCTGCTCTCGACGGTCGAGGGCAGATTGAGTATCACCTTATTGCTCTCGCTCGCGTCAAGCGCGTCCATGACGGCAGCGCAGATTTCCGCGGCAAAGTCCGTCTCCGTGCCCATGAAGCTCTCTGGCGAGTATTCATATATAATGTTTGTTCCGTCGGCCTTGGCTTTGTTGCCGAGTTGCTTTATGAGCTTTGCAGCGTTGACCGCAATATCCGTAACGCCCTGCTTGTCCGTGTTGAACACGACTTTTCTCTGCAGAGCGGAGGTGGAGTTGTAGAAATGGAAGATGACATTCTTCGCACCCTTTATAGCGTCAAAGGTCTTTCTTATCAGGTGTTCGCGCGACTGCACCAGCACCTGTATCTTCACGTCGTCCGGTATGTACCCGCCGTCTATAAGCGCGCGGAGTATCTCATATTCCGTCTCGCTCGCCGACGGAAAGCCGACTTCGATTTCCTTTATGCCTATGGCGCAGAGCGTTTTGAACATCTCAAGCTTCTCCGGCAGGTTCATCGGGTCGATGAGCGCCTGATTTCCGTCGCGCAGGTCGACGCTGCACCATATCGGCGCGTGCTCGATTTTATTGCACGGCCAGGTGCGCGACTTTAACTCGACGGGCTTGAACGGGATATATTTTTTGCAGCCTTCTTTCATTTTGAAAACCTCCAAAAATAAAACACCCCTACGCAAAAGCATAGGGGTGTGAAGCTTCACACGGTACCACCCTAATTCGGCGAAAACGCCCTCTGAGGTCTCCGATAAGACCCGGCATATAACGCTGCCAAACGGATCGCCCTATATATCAGCGGACTTTGAGGCGACCGACTCCGGAATGAGCTATCCATCTGCGCGGTGGCACCGCTCTCAGCATACGCGGCTCTCTTTGGCTCGCGGGCGCAGATCTTATTTCCTTCACAGTCTTTGTAGTGTGTATTTGCATTATATCTCAACTGTTTGCAATTTGTCAAGGGGCGATTAACGGCTATTGTCATATGACTGCTATATAATGTATATATAATAGTGATTTGTACTACTAAACGCCCGGATAAGTGTAAGAGAAGTTAGGAAAAAGGTCAAAAAAGTTGAAAAAAGGTGTTGACAAAAAAGGCTGAGAGTGGTAATATAGTCGAGCACTTGAGAGACGGGTCGGCGCGGCAGCGTGGGAACGTCGGAAAAGACAAGTGACGAGTACCTTGAAAATTAAACAACGAAAGAAACAAGGAACCCTGAGATTCGCGTCAAAGAGACGCAAAAAAGTAATTCCGGGAAACGAAAGTTTCTTGGTAAGATAGAGCAGAACAAGCTCTGAAATTGATTGTAGCCGCTTCGGCGGATATGATACAAATTTTAGAGAGTTTGATCCTGGCTCAGGATGAACGCTGGCGGCGTGCCTAACACAT
>ERZ773260.213-NODE-213-length-84607-cov-9.277486_pt1 | contig 84607 bp, 85 predicted proteins | sample MGYA00511387_ERZ773260 | MGnify/ENA primary metagenome ERZ773260 (study PRJEB29015, sample SAMEA2737745) | human gut metagenome | biome: human gut; feature: human-associated habitat; material: faeces | place: China | collected 2012 ...
AAGAGGTTGGCCGTGATCACTACATGAACATCCATGGCGGGTGTGCCAGCATGGAAGAACTGGAACAGCTGGACGGAGTGGAAACCGCTGTCCTGTTGATTGAGGACAATGAGGGGACTATCACCCGCTACGGAGTGGTCTATGACAACGGCATGCAGCTTTCACAGCTCTATGATGGGAAGCACCTGCCCTGCTATCACTATGAGGCCGATATGACCGCTGTCGGGATATCCTCCCGGTGGGAGCCGGAGAACAGCAGGAATGTGACCTGGATCTATCTCCCTGCCTCAAAAGGACAAATTGAGCGCGCCATGCAGCGTTCCGGCATTGCTGACCCAAAGGATATGCGCCTTTTTATGGCAGACAGTTCATTCCCGGAGGAAGTGGATGTAGCACTGGACTTCCGGTGCGACAACATCTACGAGCTCAATGAGCTGGCGCTGGTCGCAGATAAACTCTCGTGTGACGACCGCAGAAAGCTGGGAGCAGCAGTAAGTATGGCTAAACCGGAATGCGCCAGCCAGATCCGCCGCTTGGCGGAAAACCTGGATCTGTTTGAATTCGCCCCCGGCGCCCACACCCCCGAGGAATATGGGAAATACATGATTCAGAGATCCGGCCATTTTGAGTATGACCCCAATCTGGACGAGTTTTATGACTACGAGCGGTATGGCCTGCAACACATGGGCTATCAGTCGGGCGTGTTTACCGACCGCGGCTACATCGCCTATGTCGGTACAGTAAGTCTGGAGGAACTGATGGCAGACGACCCGGCAGAGTCCTATCAGCGGGAGCAGGACTTTCAGATGGGAGGGATGACATGATCCAACTCTTTATGAGCCGCAGCGGGAGTTCTGTCATTGTCCCGCTCAATTTGCCCGCATCTCATGGCGCTATGACAGAAGCGTACAGCCAGCTTGAACAAGCTAACAGAACAGGAAAAACAGAGATCGTTGAGATCAAAAGTGTGATTGCCAACCTGCCGTCATATCTCGGCGGACTCGACCCTGATTCCAGAACGCAGCTTGCACAGCTGAATCTGCTTTCGAGCATCATTGCCAAAATGGACTCTCGTGAACGGAGCATCTATGCCGGCGCCTTGGATGGCAACAGCATCAATGATCTGAACGATATGATCCGTGTGGCGGAACAGGTATCGGACTACATTCTCATCCCTAATGTCAATTCGGATGTGACGCTTGGCCGGTATGTCGCTGTTGCCGGCCAGATTCAGGGCGATCCCAGGTTCCCCGAAGCGGCCTGGCCCTACCTGGACTTCGCGAAAATCGGTGCGGAGTACTATGCCGAGCATGGTGGTGCGTACACCCATGCTGGCTATGTGCTTCTCAAGCAGGATGCCGAACCCGTCAGAGAGAAGGCGGCAAAGATCCGGCTTGACCTCTCCTCCTCCCAAGCGCAGGCGAGTGTATCGCTTCCGGCATTGAAGGAGGAATTGGAGCGAGTAAAAAAGTTGCTGGGGATCGATTGTTTTGCAGAGGCCGCAATAACCAAGGTTTCTTTTGCTGTTCCCAATTTGAACGAGTATATTCCCACCACGGGAGTATGCGTGGAAGATGCAAACGAATTGGCTTGGGCAATCGAGGGGATGCAGCTTGAAGACAGCGAGCTGATGAAATACCTGTCGGTTCTTTCTGTGGAGCAGCCGGAAACCATGCGGGATGCTCTTCGATATGCCATGAATCTGGACGACTATGAGCGTATCACGGAGGACACCTATGAATATGGCCAAACCGTCCTTCGGCGCATTGGCGCTGATGACGAGCTAATCGATACCATCGACGGGTATATGGATTTTGAGAAGCTGGGCGAGGACATTATGGCAGAGGAAGGAGTCCGGCGAACCGAGTTCGGCCTGATCCGCCGATGCAGCAGCCCTTTTTCTGAGGAAACACATACGTTAGAGATGGAATACCTTTCATAATGACTCGGGCAGTCAATTTTCTCTTGGTATAACTGATGGCTTATATGTTGCTTAAAGTAAAGAATACTGAACAGCATCACCTGATGGATTAGGAGGAATGCAAATGAAAAAGAAACTCATGATCTCGGTGGCTTTGCTGGCCGTACTGGGAGCTGCTGTTGTAGGCTATTTTCACTTCTCTTATAAAAATGTTTTTGACCATGGCTAATCTCTCTAAACTGTGGTATGTTGTGTACTTACCAAACGAAGGAGGTGAAAAACCATGAAACAGAAACCTACGAAAAAATGTGAAAACGGTGTTCAGCTGAGGCCCGCTTCCATTGAGGAGGCGGGCCTTTTCTATTCAGAACTGGACCAGAAACAGGATGAAGCTCTGGGCACAGTTGGTCACATCCGCATGGACTTTGGTTCTGGTGGCAGGGAATTTTGGCATACCTGGTGGCCTCACAACGAGGATCGATTCAATACTTTGGAATTCAAGGAAGAACTCCAAGCTATCGTTGACACCTTACGAGCAAACGGGCCGCTAAAAGATCTGGCCTCCATGAGCAACTACTGTCACAAAAACGGCGGGACCATCACAGAGGACAGCAGAAGTTTTGGATATGTGGCAGAAACAGACCACTACCGCTACTGTCTCCGCTGTACCCCCACTCCGGGTGATTATCAGGGCTACCTATACTGCTATGATAAGCGGCAGCAGGAAATGGCCCAAAAGGACAAGATAGTGGGGCGAGTGACCTTTGCAGATGGGACGGCTCAGGAGTTCACAGACCCACATCAGTATCTTCAAACTATCAAAGAAGAACTTCCACTCCGCAATACGACCGGATTCAAGCACGAAACGCTTTCTGAAGATCCAGAGATCAAGAAAGCAGTGGATGATATTCTGTTGGATTTTGCGGGCGAGGAAAATCCTCGACGAACCTGTAACTACGGCTTGACCGAGAAAGGGTTGCAAGCCCTTCAAGATGTGGCAGACCCGTCCCTCCCCCATTCCTATGCGTGGTTTGTGATGACTGATTGTAACACCCCGCAGGAGCAGCTCCACCGTAACCTTACCCTGGACGAAGCGGTCGAGCTCTATCAGAACAGCGACCATCCTGAGAAACGGCTTGGTGTCACCAAGGATGACTTCGCAACAGTCGACTTTGTCCGAATGGTGGACGGGGAGCAGACATTTTTCGGTGACTATCAGAAACTGGAGAGTTTCAAGAACGATCCAACGATTTTCGAGGCAGTAGAACAACTCCATCAGGAATTGGAGGATATGTCCCAAGATCAGGGCATGACCATGTAGGAGGTGCAAGATGCAAATACAAAAAGAGTGGCTGGACTTTCTCCGGGAGCAATATCCCAAGGGGTCTCGCATTCGATTGACGGAAATGAAAGATGATCCCTACGCACTGTCCCCTGGAAGTATGGGGACGCTCAAATATATCGATGATGACGCACAGTTTCATATCAGTTGGGACAACGGCAGTGGCCTTGCCCTCCGGATTGGCGAAGACCGATTCCGCGTTCTGTTACCGGAACCCCAGACTCTGAAATTCTACATGCCTCTCACCGCTCAACTTTACGGTCGTGACAGCTGGGGAGATCTGGAGGAGTACGGCAACGATTTGAATGGTCGTGATCTGCGAGACTATCAGTCGTGCATTCACGAGGCGCTTCTGGAAAACCAGGTGCCGGAGGAAAAAAGTCGCGGCCTTATGCGCTGGTATGATAAACAGGATGGGGTAAATGAAAAAGTTCAGTCCATCGTGTTTGACGCAGAAAGCCGCGATGGGCAGCTGTGGTGCGTAGCGGAATGCAAGGTAGTGGGTGACCTTCTGCCGGAGGAAAAAGAGGCCCTGGCTGATTACATTTCAGGTCAGGCGTCGGACGGTTGGGGCGAGGGATTTGAGCAGCGGGCCATCGATCTGGAAGAGGGGGAACTTTATGTGAGTCTCTGGAACTCCAGCAACTGGACAATCCAGACAGAGGAAGAGAAGTTCTCCCCCGATTCTCTCACCCGCCTGCCGGATATGTGCTGGTCTGTGCTTCCCGGTGAAGGAACACTTATCTGCATCAAAAAAGGTGAGAGCGGCTACTACCCCAGCGACTGGAGTACCGGCGACAGGGCCCAGAACCGCTACCTGGCGGACTATAACAACCAGCGTCGGGGCATTACACCGGCACAGGAACAGGCGATGCTCACTGGCAGCATGTGCGGTTGGGATGTACCTGGTGCGGATCCCAAGTGGTATGAAGAACATCAGAACCAGGAGACGGGAGGAATGACGCTTGAATAAAGGATTCACCGTATATGTAAGTCCTTTGGAAATGGACAGTACAGCTCACCGGTTGGTAGAACTGCCTATGGAACAGGAAAAACTGGATGCACTCCAGCTGGAACTGAACACCGGCTCCCCCCTCTATACCGAAGTATCGGACTTCTGTGGGCGGGAATACCTTGAGGAGCATTTGCCAGAGGATATGGATCTGACAGAGTTGAATCTGCTGGCTGAGAAACTGGCCTCCTTGGAACCTGTCCAGGAAGCGGCCTTCGAGGGCCTTGTCCGCATGGATCTGGATAAAGGAATGACGGAACTGCCATTGTGTCGGCTGGTCGACCTGGCCAACAGTGCGGATTGCTGTCATGTTGCTCCAGGAGTTGGTAATGACGAGCAGCTGGGACACTTCTATGTGGACAATGATTTCCCGGTAATTCCGCCCGGCCTGCCGGAAGAGGTGTATGAGGTTCTGGACTATGCAGCCATTGGCCGAAAGGCCAGAATGGAGGAGGGCGGAGTCTTCACCTCCGAAGGCTATGTGGTACAGCACACCGACCTGGATGTGAGTTACTCGCAGTCCCATTGTGGGCCGCAGATGGAGGTGATGAGTCCATGAAACACCGCCTTGCCCCTCTTTTGGAGGGGATGGAGATGGGCAAATCGGAACATGATTGGCTGGAACAACGGTTGGAAAGCATGACAGCAAAGGAAGAACTGCTCTTCCGAGGTGCCATGCAGATTGAATCACCAAGGGACATTCAGACGACCATCCAAATTCTTCAGGGATTGGATCACTACCAGCTCCTCTATGGAGCAGAGGACGATGTGCTACTCACTGTCCCCGCTTTTGCAGCTGGCGGTGATGTGGCCGGTGCAGTGGAACAGACCTGGGATGATGCCGCAACGCAAATCAAGACTGTCGTGGATAATGTGGTTTTTCCTGCCCTGAGTATGATCCTTGCCATTGCATTCTTTGTGAAGCTGGGAATGTCGTACTTCGATTACCGCACGAGGGGACAATTCGAATGGACTGGTCCTGCAATCCTCTTTGTTTGCCTTATCTTCGTACTGCTGGCCCCCAATTACATCTGGGGCATCATCGGCATCTAAGAATCGAAGGCCGCACCCCCTCCTAATTAGGAAGGGGTGCGGTTACCTTTTAGAGAGGAGGTGTTAGTGCCTAATGTTTATTTGGGATTTTGTAGCCAATCCCATTATGGATGCTCTTATGGATTGGTTTTACAGTCAGATCGTGGGCTTTCTCGGCGCATTTTTTGCCCAGATGGGCAATATGGGCGCGGAACTTTTTGAATTGGAATGGGTACAAGCTGTTGTCCTATTCTTCTCCCAACTCGGTTGGGCTCTGTATGGCGTCAGTCTGGTCGTTTCTGGATTTGAGTGCGGAATAGAATATATTTCTGGCCGTGGCAATATCCAACAGGCTGCATTAAATGCCATTAAGGGTTTTCTGGCTGTTAACCTTTTTACCGTTGTTCCGGTTCGCCTATATTCGTTGTCCGTTGCGTTGCAAGGGACCTTTGCACAAGGTATCACCGGAGCCGGTTCAGGCATTGGAGATCTTGGCGCGGCAATTTTGGAAAACATGGAGTCTACTTCCTTAACGGAGATCGCGGCTGCTGGCCACTGGGGAATTGGCACCAACCCACTCATGCTGATCTTCTGCATAATTTTGATGGCCTATGCTGTGATCAAGGTGTTTTTCGCAAATCTAAAAAGGGGCGGCATTCTTCTCATCCAGATCGCGGTTGGAAGCCTCTATATGTTTTCAATCCCTAGAGGATACACCGATGGCTTCACCCAGTGGATGAAGCAAGTGATTGGCTTATGCCTTACCGCTTTCCTGCAGGCCACCATATTGGTGGCAGGGCTGATGGTATTCAGCGAGAATGCTCTGCTGGGATTAGGTCTGATGCTTTCCGCTGGCGAGGTGCCCAGGATTGCAGGGACATTTGGTCTGGACACCACTACCAGAGCCAATATCATGTCGGCAGTCTATACAGCCCAAGCAGCTGTCAACACCACCCGCTCGCTCGTGCAGGCGGCAACAACCAGATAATACTTCTTCCATTATGCTTGCATTTACCGCATCTTCTTTGTTAGGTTTCGTGAATAGCTTTCTACGCTGAACTTATATATGCTTGCTTTGCAATTACACAAGAAGGAGGTCAGGATATGGCGGAAGACATCAAGAATCTTTGCGCTCCAATCCCATCCGCTCTGCATGCACAGGTTCGTGAAAATCAGGAAGCTTCCGGCAAGACCCTCGGCCAGTACATGACCTGGCTGATCACTCAATTCTACGAATACGAAAAAGGAGGAACTCCCAATATGGCAGACAACAAGAGAACCGTGGCATTCCAGGTCCCGGCAGATCTGTTCGAACAGTTCAAGGCGTATCTGGAAAAGAATCACATCAAGCAGAACGCATTCTTCTTGGACTGCATCCAACGAGCCCTTGCAGATGAGGCAGAATAAATGCTCAACAATGCCCTGCCGGTAATTGGCAGGGTATTGTTTTCTTCGAATCGAAATGACATCTAGGAGGTGAAGATGTGTTTATCTATCCTGAAAACCTGAAAGCAAAACCAATGCTTTGGCTTTGGGAACTGCGGGATATTGGTATTATCGGCGTCGGTTTTCTCCTCTCTGTCCTGGCTTTGAGTCAGGGGGCCGGGATGATACCACTCGTGATTACCGTCCTATTCTCCTTCCTTACTATTCGGGTGGACGGCTCCAGCATCCTGGACTTTTTACGAAGGGCCGCCTGTTTCCTAATCCTGCAGCAGCAATACTACGAATGGAGGCTTGACCCATGACTCGCAAAGAAAAATTGGCTCTTCGGCAACACCAGTCCACACGACAGCTCATGGGTATGCAGGGTATTGCATCACATGGAATTACGACTTCCAATTCGGAGCTGGTCTTTTTCCTCATCCGACCCGATAACCTTTCCGTTCTATCATCCGAGGGTATCCGTGCCAGAGTAACGGCGCTTGCCAACCTCCTGCGGGCAGAGCCCGCTGTGGAGCTCTTGGTTGTCGATTCCAGGGAATCCTTCCAACGAAACAAGGAATTCTATCAGAAGAGACTGGAAGAGGAAACGACCCCTGCCATTCGGAAATTGCTGATTGAGGATATGCGTCATCTGGATGAAATCCTGTCATCTTCCGCTTCTGCACGAGAATTTGTTTTGATTCTGCGGCGGGATCTGAAGGCGGACATGAGCGAAGGCACCTTGCGCCAATTGGAGAAAGGTATCTGTGATCATGGGCTGCATGTCCGCCTGGCCGATGAGCAAGATGTAAAACGCTTGCTGGCCGTTTATTACCAGCACGATATAACCACAGACTTCTTTCAAGATGTGGATGGAGAAAAGGCGGTGATCGAAAATGGCTAAGAAGAAAAAACAGAAGAAGAAAAACACACCCTCGAAACAACCCGTAGTATCCAGGCCCAAGGAGTTCCTGGATCTGATCGCACCGGCTGCAGTTAAGTTCAATACAGACCATTTCATTCTGGGTGGTACATATCGCAGTGTTGTTGCACTTCGAAGTTATCCCCCCACAACAGAGGAACTGGCTCTACTCCGTAGACTTGGCGAAATGGCTGGTGTCACCCTGCGCCTTTCCGCCAGGCGAGTTACCACAGCTGAGGAGGATGCTATTATTCATGCAGCCACCAACAAGAACCGAATGGAGCGCAGTAATTTCAGTAACATCAAGCAAAGCGTGACTGCAGAGGAAAAAATCCAGGATGTCGAAACCCTGATCAAAACAACGCGACGGCAAACCGAGCCCCTTATCCATTGTTCCTGTTTTTTGGAGCTCACCGCTCCGACCATGGAAGAGCTCCGCTCCCTGCGCGATGAGGTCAACGCAATTCTCATCCGCTCCAAATTGGGAACAGATCCTCTACTCTTACGTCAGAGAGACGGATTTCTTTCCTCCAATCCTGCTGGTCAAAATGCGTTTGGCTCCTTTGCTGAACGTGTGCTGCCTGCATCCAGTGTGGCCAATCTGTACCCAATCAGCTATTCGGGAAAGACGGATCCGATGGGCTTTTATGTGGGCCGGGACAAATATGGTTCCAATGTTATCGTGGATCTGGACCGACGAGCCGACGACAAAACCAATGCCAGCGCCTTGATACTTGGCAACAGCGGTCAAGGAAAAACATATCTGCTCCGGCTCCTACTGTGCAATGTCTTGGAGGCAGGTAAGTGTGCCATCTCTCTGGACTCGGAGCATGAAATGGAGGATCTCTGCAGAAATCTGGGAGGTTGCTTTCTGGACTTCATGGACGGCAGACATCGCATCAATTTATTGGAGCCGCGCCGGTGGGATGATGGTAGTGAGCCTGATGATCCAGACGCTCCTCCTGCCTTCCACGGCACTCTCTTGGCCCAGCATATCTCATTCCTTCGTGACATCTTCCGTGTCTATAAGGACTTCGATGTCCCCCACATTGACACTTTGGAGCTGATGATAGAACGACTCTACCGCAAATGGGGCATCAATGATAAGACGGACTTCTCACGTATGCTTCCTACCGATTATCCTATCTTATCAGACCTCTATGACACCATTGAGGATGCCTACCAGAACTATGAAGACGAGGAAGCTCTGAAACTCTATCCTCCCGAAATGCTTCGGGATCTGCTGCTGGGCCTCCACTCTATGTGCAAAGGTGCGGATGCACGATTCTTTAACGGACATACGAATATCTCGTCTGCGCGTTTCCTTGTGTTCTGTGTCAAAGGCTTGGACAGCGTCGCGCAAAACCTTCGGGACACCTTGCTGTTTAGTGTGCTCTCATATATGTCTGATCAGCTCCTCAGCGCCGGAAATACGGTGGCAGCGATTGATGAGCTGTACTTGTGGCTCACCAATCCGGTAGCTGTCACCTACATTCGAAACTGCCTGAAACGAGTAAGAAAGAAAGAGTCGTCCCTATTTCTCGCCAGTCAGAACCTGGAAGACTTTGACCAGCCGGGCGTCCGAGAGCTGACTCGCCCCCTTTTTGCAATCCCTACCCATCAATTTATTTTTAATGCAGGTGCCATTGATAAAAAGTTCTACATGGAAAACCTCCAGTTGGAGGAAGCGGAGTACGAACTGATTCGTTACCCCCAGAGAGGAGTCTGCCTCTACAAATGCGGGACAGACAGACATTTGCTGGCGGTCCATGCTCCTTCCCATAAGGAGCAGCTCTTTGGATCGGCAGGTGGTCGCTGATGGCAATTCCTGCTGCTGCCATTGCAAAAGCCGCAATTGGTGTCCTCTCAAACGAGAAGACACGCAAGGCTGCAGGCTGGGTTCTGGTAGCGATTCTATCCCCAATCATTCTCCTCATTGCTGCATTCTGTTCTATCCTGGGCGGTTCCGCTGATCACAACAGCAGCATCCTTGACCTGTGTTTCTATGGTGGCACATTACCAGCAGATATCCCTGCAGAATACCGAGCCTACATCGAAGACATGCAGGCAAGCTTTGCATTGTTGGATGAGCGAATTGCGGAAATCAATAGCATGACAGAGGACGGAGAAAGTCTTGACGCTATACGTGTCAAGGCATTTTTTTATGCTCTGTATTTCGGCGCGGAGTCACCGAGCAGCCGAGCGCACCAACAATTTGTTGATTGCTTTGTCACTTATGAGGAACGTACCCGCCCGCTCGATTCAACTGATAGCGAAGACGAAAGTACAGGAGAACCGGAGGAGGAAACCTACACTGTTGCAATTCCCATCACAGACATCGCCACAATATGGTCCAACATTCAAACGGCATTAGGAGAAACAGTTACGGAGGAGCAACGAAACAACGCAGACAGTATCTACAACCTGGTCCGTTACGGTTCTGCTACTGGAACAGAGGGCTGGATACCCGGTGCCGAAGTGCCGTTTATCGGTGCGGATGGATTTTGTTCTCCAGTGGGCTCCAGCTGGGAAAGTAGAGTCACATCAGAGTTTGGATACAGATCCGATCCCTTTACCGGCCAGACAAAAGGTCATACCGGTATCGACATCGCTGTGCCCACAGGCACACCAGTTCGTGCAGCTCTGCCCGGAGTCGTTACAAAGGCAACCTACAATGCTGGTGGCTATGGCTACTATGTAATGATTGACCATGGCAATGGAATGGTAACACTGTATGCTCACAATTCGAAACTGTTGGTCAGTGTTGGAGATACCGTGGAGGCGGGTGACACCGTATCTCTGTCCGGCTCCACGGGACGATCAACCGGTCCGCATTTACACTTTGAAGTGCGTGTCAATGGTCAGCGTGTAAATCCACGCTCCTACCTGCCCACAAATTAAAGGAGGCGATTTGATGAAAGAAAAAGAGATTACTGTCTTGAAGGTGGAACCTGGTAAATCACCAGAAACGGTAACCATGCCAAACACTTTGGACGCTATGCAGAAAATGGTGGGTGGCTACATCGAGGTGCTCCCCCTGAGCGATGTTTGCCTGGTCTGCAATGAGGACGGCAAATTGCTGGGGCTGGAAGGAAACCGGCGCTTAGGCAACGACATCATTGTCGGCACATTCTTTCTGGCTGGCGATACTCGATCCGGTGATCTTTGTTCTCTTACCCAAGAGCAGATACAACACTTTGGTGAAGTGTTTGCTAAGCCGGATACCTTCCAACCAGGTGAGGTAGAGGACGCCCTGCGGATTGAGTTCTACTCAATATAAGGAGGTCAGAATGGACAAGATTGAATTGAAAGTGACGATGGAGCCGGAGCGATTGGATGCGCTCCGGTATTTTTTGTCCGCAAAGGAAAAGCGAACGCCAGAGAAAGAACTGCAGCGGTTGCTGGAAGAGCTCTATGAAAAATATGTGCCAGCGGATACTCGGGAGTATCTGGACAGTAAGAACAAGCCTGCAGTTCGTCCACGCCCCAGGCGTACAGCAAAAGGCGGGCGCACTGCACAGACACAGGATAACAACAGTGACCAGGACAATCCTGGCCAAGATGTTTCGACCGGCTATGACATGGGAGGTAGACACGATGAAAAAGTCTGATTTTTTTAGCCAGGATCTTCGTTCGTCCAATCGGCTGTTGAGTCTTCGCCATCACAAAGATATCCGTTACCCCGCACCCAGTACCTACAGTAAGCAAAAGCCTGCCAAGCGGCGGAATAGGGGGTGTCCCAATGAGCGGCTCCGTTGAGGTCGTGCTGTGGCTCCATGAGTATGAGCTCAAGGCACTGGATAAGCATCTTGCTTCGAATGGAACTGATGTTGAAAAACGAATGCAGGAAATGCTTGCCGATCTATATTCAGAGTGCGTTCCTTTTGAGGAACGACAGGCAATACAGGAACGCATCAATGCTGAACATGCCGAGGCGGTAGCGGATCAAATGGCCAACACCACCTGGGCGGCGTACCACATCACAGGTCACGGGGAAGATCTTTATTTCAAAACGTCTAAAGCAGATACCCTGCTCACCGCCGCTAAGCGATTGCGTACCTATCTCACTGCTGAGGATAATCCTCAGCCAGCTACCCTTGCAGCTGTGCTCAAAGACCGCACTGAAATCACTCAGGCAGAATACGATCAACTCCTGGACCAACGGCTGCAGAATACCGGACAGGTATCTGGAGTATTCGAAATCGACTTTGACAGAGATACATTTTCCGCAGCCAATGCTATGGACGGCTGGCACACCTACCGTATCCATGATGTGAGTGTGGCAGCCTATCATGCATTCCGAAAGCAGAACATCTCTACAGATCAGAGATGGGAAAGACTGCTGGACAAACTCGACGGAAAGGAACTCACACCAAGCTCAGAGGCTATGGTGCTGACCGGATCCAGGCGGCTTTCTATGAACGAGATTTCTTTCCAGGAAGACATGAGCGAGTGCGGAAGTCTGTTGAATTTCTATGTGCCAGTCACATTTGATCCTGACGCTGTGTTCGGAACCAATGTGGCTACTGATGCCAATGATGACTATCTCAATGTCTATGCAGATTTTGATTTGGATGTTGGTGAAGTGTGTGACGCACTCACAGTGATCCAGGTCTGTGGAGATGGTTCTGAGGAAACCTACCGCTACCCCCTAACCGAAGAGGATCGCTCAATCCTACGCGCCAAAATGAATGACTACTGCATGGAGCAGACGGGACTGAGTCTGGATGATTATCGCGCACAGTATCTTGACGAAGATATGTGTGCTTCCTCATTCCCGGATGGCCAGAGCATGTAATAGTGTGAGGAGGTGAAAGATGTTGATCGATCGCAACAGCAAAAATGAATTCGTGCTCAACTGCTTCCGGGAACTCCTGGATGACGGTGAGCCACATCGATACCGCGAGATCATCGACTATGTGCGTGAACAGGCCAAAGGAACGCAGTACGAAGGAACCATTGAACAGAACAACCTTGTGTTGCCTATCAGTAAAAAACTTGAAGATCCTGCGTTCCCCTATGCACGAGTGAGTCATGGCATCTACCAAAAGACAGAACAGTCTCCTGTGCAGCAGGAATCGGTTGGTTGCCACACTCCCTCTGCCTATGATCTGTTGGACATCCTGTTTGTTGTGCAGCGTCAGATGGAAGTGATTCACAAAACGCAACAAGAGGAGTTCTCCTCAAGCAAAACATTGGAGAACTCTTTCCAAGTTGTGTCTGATCACTTAGAAACGCTGCTCGACAGTATGTCCATGTGGATTGCCGACATGGAAGATATGACGCAGGTCCCCCTTCAGGAGCATGAAAACGAGGATTTGACGGGAATGCAGATGGGGTGAATGCTGGGCACCTGATAACGGCCCCGTGTGGGCCGCTGTGAGGCCCTGTGTGCCCTCCTATGGGTGGGGGTAGACCACCTACCCCAATCGGGAAGGTTAGCCCCCATTTGAGGGCTTTTTCCACCAGGGGACGGAGGACGAAAAAAAAGCAGGCAGAAAGAGCCGGGGTCGTGAACGCCCCGGCTCTCTCACTTCTGCCCGCAGTGCGGGCAGTTTCAGGCTTTTCCTTCCGGGGTCGTGAAAGCAAAAAAATCACGCCTGCGGGGTCGTGAATCCCCGTAAGCCCCGCCGTGTCACGCTTTCTTCCGGGGACGAAGACGCACCCAGCGCAAATTTGATTAGAAAGAAGGTACCAAAGATGAGAAGCTCAAAGGAGACAGAGGGCTTTCCTTACGGCAGCAATCGAATCTGCTATATCGAGTTGTTTGCCACTGGCGAGATCAAACAGCTCGCCACATATCATGACAAAATCGAAGGATACGTACACGCCCAGTCGGGCATCAGCAAACTCTTTGCGGTATGGCCCGGCCAATGGCGTAGCGACCTTTTCATCATCGATGACCTGGAAGCGTTTCGTATTGGCCAGAGACTCATTAGAGTGTGAGGTGAACTACGTCATGAGTAACACAAAGAAAAAATTCGCTTTCTGGCTGACACCGAAAACAAAAGAACTGGTGGAGCGATCCTACCAGCTTGACAACTCTCAGAGTCAAAGCGAATTTATTGAAAAAGCCATTCAATTCTATACCGGCTACCTTGAAGCGGAGCAGGACGGCTCGTATCTACCAGTCACACTGTCAGCTACATTGGAAGGCTCGTTAGGCGCGCTGGGAGATCGGCTCGGCAAGCTGCTGTTCAAAATGTCGGTGGAGATGTCCATGATGATGCACCTCATGGCACACGACACAGATGCAACACTCAATGAGTTGGAACAGCTGCGTGGCCGGTGTGTCCAGGATGTGATGCGTACCCATGGCATGATCAGCTTCAAGGAGATCTTCCGGTTCCAAAAGAGGTTGTAAGCCATGCCAAAGCTGGTGCAGAAGTGTGGGTACATCCGCAATGGCAGTGCAGCAAAGTACATGCGGTACATTGCCACAAGAGAAGGTGTTGAGAAACTTCATGGCCGGGGTCCTGTGACACAGCCTCAGAAAGAACTCATCGAAAGACTGCTCAAGGATTATCCAGATACCAAAGAACTATTCGAGTACAGTGACTACTGCGCCTCTCCCACCTTTGGCAACGCCTCTGAATTGATCACCATGGCGCTGGATGCCAATGTCCATACCATGGAAGCTGGCGATGGCTACCTCAAGTACATAGCGACCCGTCCCCGTGTAGAAAAGCGCGGTGACCATGGCCTGTTCAGTGACACGCAGGATGTGTCGCTCCAGGATATGATGGCAGAGGTCGCGGAACACCATGGCCCTGTCTGGACGGTCATCCTTTCTCTGCGCCGAGAAGATGCGTCTGCTCTTGGATACGATAGTGCTGAGAACTGGCGCACCCTCCTCCTGCAGCACCGTACACGTTTGGCGCAGGCCATGAAGATCCCGGTGGATGACTTCCGGTGGTGTGCAGCCTTCCACGATGAAGGGTACCACCCACATGTACACATGATGGTGTGGTCTGCAGATGAGAAACATGGGTATCTGAACAAGACCGGAATCACAGCCATGCGCTCTGCGCTGACCAACACTATCTTCCAGGATGAGATGCACAACCTCTATGTCAAAAAGGATTTGGCTTATCAGGACCTGGTAAAACAGTCCCGCTCCGCTATGGCGGAACTGATTGCTCGCATGGAATCCACCTCTCTGGATAATGATTCGATTGCCAGAAAGATGGTGGAACTGGCTAATGCCCTGGGCAGTGTCAAAGGGAAAAAGCAGTATGGATATCTGCCTAAAAAGTTGAAGGAACTAGTGGATGCTATCACTGATGAACTGGCACTGCAGCCAGATGTGGCAGCGTGCTATCAGGTCTGGAATGATCTGCGTGATAAATTGGAGGGGTACTACAAGGACAAACCACGTGTCCATAATCCTCTCTCAAAGCAAAAGGAATTCAAGGCAATCAAGAACTCCATTATCCGCGAGGCTGATCGTCTACGTCTGGAATTGGAACAGGAAGAGATGGACTCCACCAACCCATATACGAACGAAGAATCAGGAGAAATTGATTTGACCGAGACACCCCCGAAAACGGATAGTGCCCAACAGCCAATTAAGTCACCGGCAGTGAACAACCACAACCCGGCGGTAATCGCTGCGGTAACTCGTCTCCTCTATCACATGGGCCAGATTTTCCGTGACAATGCAATGGCACCTACTAGTCCGCTGGGCCTTCGAATTGATTCCAAGCGCAGGAAAAAGCTGATGGCCAAGCGACTTGCCCTTGGGCATAAAGCGGATGATCATGAGGAGCAGGGATGGCAAAATGGGCCATCGATGTAAGGGAAAGGAGGTACTATGGCTCAGTATATTCATTTCACCGATGAGCAGAAACAGCGAGCAGCTGAAGTGGATCTGGAAGAATTCCTACGCCAGAGAGGAGAAAAACTCCTTCCTTCTGGACGGGATAAGAGACTCGATAGAGATCATAGCGTGACTATCCGTGGCTGTGAATGGTTCGACCATGACAGCCGACAGGGCGGAAATGCGATCAGCTTTGTTCGGTGGTTTTATAATTACAGCTACCCAGAAGCCGTCAATGCGCTTCTGGGTGGTGAGCAGGGTACAATATACCCATCTGCTGCTGAGCGGCAGAAACCACCACAGAAACCCTTTGAACTTCCTGAAGCGAATACCAATATGCGGCGCGTCTTTGCCTACCTGATGAAGCAGCGGCACATTGACCGTGATGTGATTGCCTATTTTGCGAAGGCAAAGACGCTCTTTGAGGACAGCAAATATCACAACTGCGTCTTTGTTGGGACGGATAAACAGGGCATTCCACGCCACGCTCACAAACGCAGTGCCAACAGTTTTGGAAAGTCCTTCCGGCAGAATGTGGAGGGCAGCGATCCCAGATATAGTTTTCATCACCTTGGCACTGACGGAAAACTCTATGTGTTCGAGGCCCCCATCGATATGCTCTCCTTCATCACCATGTATCCTGAAGATTGGAAATCCCATAACTATGTATCCTGCTGTGGAACGTCTACGATCCCTGTAATGTCAATGCTTTCCCGTATTCCCCACGCACAGGAGGTATTCTTATGCCTGGACAATGACGCGGCAGGTCAGGCAGCAAGCATCCGTATGGCTGAACAGATTGCCGAACAGTTTGGAATCGCCTCGGATCGCTTGGCTCCCCAAAACAAAGACTGGAATGATGACCTGTGTGTTCTGGAGGACACACAGGTCCCTTTTCTGGAAATGGGGTGACGCAATGACTGAACAAGCATGGGGGCTGATTGTATTGTGTGGCGGAATGCTGCTCGTGTTGATCATTGCCTCCGTATTCACTCAGCGATATTCCCTAAACCGTATCAAATCCAAAACTGTTGGTGACGGTCAGCATGGAACCGCACGATGGGCTACCCCTAAGGAGATCCGTCAGACTTATAAGCATGTACCTTTCCAAGTCGATGATTGGCGTCGAGGCGAGAATCGGCCAGAGGCACAGGGGATCGTCTTGGGGTGCATCGGACGCGCTTCTGTCAAAGCCAAGAAGCATTCCAAACACGGTGGGCTGAAAGCTCTTGTAGACTGCGATGATGTTCACTTCCTGATGATTGGTGCATCCGGTGTTGGTAAGACTGCATTTTTTCTGTATCCCAATCTGGAATATGCTTGCGCCTGCGGCATGAGCTTCTTGGCGCTGGACACCAAGGGCGGTGCGACACGTTCCTGACTGAAAAGGTCAGGCGTGGAGCCAAAAGAAATCAGAAGATTGAAAGGAGCTTCTGAACAGGTTTCATAGAACTGATTGTTCGACAGGTGGAATGACGGAGTAACGCCCCGAAACGCCTGCTCTAATCCTCCGAATGGCATGACGGTTATCAAGAACTGGATTGTCATAAGCTCGGTGAAGTCGGCTGAGAGCACACCCTAAAGACGCAGAAATGTGGCACAGGAACAGCGAACCAGAGGTGGTCGAGTGTGTGATAGGCCGGGAGTCCAGCAATATCTATGGTTAGAATCGTGTGCGGGGACAACGCACATGAGACGTATCCTTGAGTGTACGGGTCTAGATAGTGTATTCGTCTAACTGGCGAATCTCACCAGCGAGTGAGGTCTGTGGGGATAAGTAAAACTCGCCCTTTATGAAAGTCCCTGCGCCGTTACAGGCGGCGGCAAGCAGACAGGCTTATAGAGGAGACCTACGGATATTGATTACGGATAGAACAATCGGAACGTGGAAAGCCGGCAGCGTGGAGAACTTGATTTCTATGAAGCGCCGGCAGGGAAAGTCTTGCGGGATATAACCTGCCCTTATGCCGGGGAATGTGGTGGCACAGTACCAATGAAGCGGGGCTAATAAAACCGTGGAGGGATAGCCACTAGTCAGTGTTTTACATTAAAGCAATCTTACAGTTCATAATGACACAAGTCATTCTGCATAAGGTTCGAGTATGACTAAGAGAGGCACACCTTCAGGAAATTTGGAGTGAGCCGACTTATGGCAGCCAAGAAACCGAAGAAAAATCAGTCACTACGTAACAACGAATATTATGACACCCAAAACCGCTTTGACGAACTCTATCAGGCCAGCCAACAGGGAAAATGCTTCACGCAGTTGATGGAGCTGATTACCAATGAGGAAAACATCATGCTGGCATACCGCTCTATCAAAAAGAACAAAGGAAGCAAGACAAAGGGGACAAATGACTCTACCATTATCCAAATGGGAGAAAAGAACCCAGATGAGTTGATTCCCTATGTTCGGAAAAGACTGCAAAATTTCCAGCCCCATGCGGTCCGCAGAGTAGAGATACCAAAACCGGATGGGCGATTACGCCCTCTCGGAATACCCACAATAGAGGACCGTATCATTCAGCAGTGTATCAAACAGGTACTGGAACCAATCTGTGAAGCAAAATTTCACAAACACAGCTATGGGTTTCGTCCAAACCGCAGCGCGCATCACGCTATCGCAAGGGCAATGTTTCTGGCAAATCGAGTGCACTTTCATTTTGTAGTTGATGTCGATATCAAGGGGTTCTTTGACAACGTCAGCCACGGAAAACTATTGAAACAACTCTGGACACTAGGCATACAGGATAAGCAATTGCTATGCGTCTTGTCCAGGATGCTGAAAGCACCCATTGCCGGAATCGGCATACCAGGTAAGGGTGTGCCACAGGGTGGAATCCTCAGCCCATTATTGGCAAATGTCGTCCTAAATGAGCTGGACTGGTGGATATCCGGCCAGTGGGAAACCTTCCCCTCCCGCAAGCAGTACAAAGACCCAATGGGGCGGTATAGGGCGCTGAAGTCCGCGGGCTTGAAGCAGGTTTTTATCGTCCGCTACGCTGATGACTTCAAGCTCTTTTGCAAAACAAGGGGCGAGGCGGAGCGTATTTATATCGCAACTCAAAAATGGCTGATGGAGCGATTGGGCCTGGAGATTAGCCCGGAGAAGTCCAAAATCGTCAATTTGAAGAAGCGGTGGTCGGACTTTCTGGGTTTCAAGCTGAAACTGCGTCCCAAAAGTGGAAAATGGGTGGTCAAGTCTCAAATGACAGAAAAGGCGTTTCACAAGTGCAAGGATACCATCCGAGGAGCAATCCGGCGGATAGGCAAAGAGCCAAGCACGCCCAGCGTTATGCAGTTTAATGCCACCGTACTGGGTCTGCACAACTATTATAAAGCAGCAACCTACGTATACACAGACTTTGACCGTATTGCCTTTGATGTCAGAAAGAGCCTTCTATGCAGAACGAAAAGATACCGAAGCAACACGGGCCTGCGAAGCCAGGCGTTTCAGCAATTCTACGGACACTTCAATGGTAAAATTTTCTACGTGGCAAAACTGGCGTTGTTCCCCATCAACGGAGTCAAGACTAAGCCACCAATGTGTTTTTCGCAGGATATATGCAGCTACACAGAGGTAGGCAGAGCAAAAATCCATGCGCTGCAAAATGCGGTGAATCCCTATATACTGCGGCAGCTCATGGAAAATCCCATACAGGGAGCAAGTACAGAACTGAACGACAACCGGATATCTATGTTTGTGGCACAGCATGGTAAATGTGCAGTCAGTAAGGAACCGCTGACATTGGGGAACATGGTTGTTCACCATATCACGTCAAAACAGGCGGGCGGCGGAGACAATTACGCAAATCTAATCCTCGTCACGCCGGATGTACATCAGTTAATTCATGCCAAAGTAGAAGAAACTATACAGAAGTATCTGAACAAGCTGAAATCCTGCAAGCTGAATATGGCCCGACTGAACAAACTAAGGGAATTGGCTGGCAACTGTAAAATTGTAAATAGGTAAACATTGATGGGGCGCCGTGTGATGGAAAACTATCGCGCACGGTGCTAAGCGGGGGAAAATCTGGAGATGACGTCAAAGGATTACCTATCGCAAAACCTGGCAAGGAACTACGGTGCTATTGCCAATAAGTATTACGATTATAAAATTTCCGTGATTGACCTTCGCAATCCGACCAGATCAGATGGTAATAATCTTCTGACGTTAATCAACCGCTATATGGATTTGGCTCAGGAAGATCCCAGCAATCTGGCTGCCAGAGCAAAGGCCGAAAAGTATGCCAAAATTCTTGCCAAGACCATAGTTAATCCCGATGGTGACGCTTCTTCTTATGGCCAAAATGCTTTTTTCTATGATGCAGCAGAAGGATTGCTTACTGCTGTGGTACTTTTGTTAGCAGAATATCTTCCACCAACAAAAGAAGATTCCAGTGAGAGAAGGCATATCGTTTCGGTGTTCAAACTGGTGCAGGATCTGCTGGAGTCCCCTGGGCCAAGGCAAAAAAACTACTTCCAGCAGCTAATGGGGAAACTCCCCGATAATCACAAAGCGAAATGGTTTGCAGGAGCCGCACTCAACACCTCGGACCAGGCAATGGCGTCTGTCATGTCCACGGTTCTGTCCCGTCTGAATGCATTTCTTGACAGTGAGCTGGAGCAGGTTATTTGCTTTGACAGCGCCATTGACGCGGAGACATTCGCCAGTGAGAAATGCGCTATCTTCCTGATCCTGCCGGAAGAGGATACAACCAAAAACTTCATGGCCGGACTGATGATTCAGAACCTTAGCCGAGAACTATTTGCTGTTGCCGATGAGAACGGCGGAAAACTAAAAAACCGCGTGGTGTTGTTCTGTGACGAGCTTGGTACCATGCCGCCCTTTGATATCTTGCCTCTATTCTCCGCCGGGCGCTCCAGGCGATTGACCCTGGTGCCGATCATCCAATCGTTGGCTCAGCTTGAAAAGAACTACGGTAAGGAGGGCAGCGAGATTATTCAGGACAACTGTCAGGATACGATCTTTGGCGGTTTTGCGCCCGGCAGCCAGACTGCCGAAGTGTTGTCCAAGAACCTCGGCACCCGCACGGTGCAGTCCGGCTCTGTGAGCCAGAGCAAGAATGATCCCAGCCAATCTCTGCAGATGGTGGAGCGGCCCCTGATGACTCCGGACGAATTGAGGTCCATTCCCAAAGGCCACTTTGTTGTGATGAAAACAGGCTGCCATCCGATGCAGACTCGACTTCGCCTCTTCCTGGAATGGGGCATTACCTTCGAAAAAGAGGGATACACTGTGCCTGCACGGGAAAACGCACAGGTTCACTACGCTGGGCGAAAGGAGTTGGAGGATAGTATCCTATGCCGTTCAATGAAAAATGCGGAATCAAAAAAAGCAGATGGCGCACCACCGCAAAATGGCGGACAGGGGATGACGGAAGCGGATGACCATGTGCACCCCTCCGATGATTCAAGCCTGAGAACATAATAGGAGGTGAACCAGGTGGGTTATTTTGAATCGATCTATGCGGACACTGAATTGCCTCATCGGTGCAAGACCGTTTACATATATCTTCGTGATCGGGCCAATGCATCCGGATCCTGCTGGCCGGGCATTAAGACAATCGCCTCTGATCTCGGCTTGTCACGTAGCACTGTGAAGAGAGCGATCAACGAGTTGGAGCGCAAAGGGTTCCTGCTAAAGAACCCCAGGTTCCGCACAAATGGCAGCCATACCTCAAACCTATACACTGTGAGGTAAAGTGAAAAAGTGGTTTGTACCATATCCTAGTACAAACCACTTTTTCTTAAATAACTTGCCGCCAAGGGGCTTATGCGCCTTGGCGTTGGACCGAGGGTGGGTTCATTATGGTCCCCCCAGAAGATCCCACTCTATCGGAGAAGATAGTACAGAGAATAGTCTTACATCTATGTTTGCGGATAACTTCAATTTTAGGCATAAACAAATCAAACGTATGAGACTGCTATTCTATGTTCCTATCCAAGCCAGCGAAGAACTCATCATAAGAGCAACTGTAAATTTTCCTCAATTCAATTAACACACTTGCCCGGATATTCAGCTCCCCTGACTCATATTTGGCATAGGCAGTTCGCCCAATGTCGCAGCCTCTACGCTGCAATTCGGCACAGAGTTTCTCCTGGGAGATGCCATACTGATCCCGCAGCCGCCTGAGGTTAGAGCCCATGTTGCGGTCACGACGGATTTTTTGCTCCATCTGCGCATCCTCCATTGACCAGTATTGGTTGCAACCGCATTTATTCTACGGTACAATGATGGCAAATATTGTCCGTGATACTGGTCAGCCTTTGGCGGGCGAATATAGGCGAGTGGAGCATATACAAATGGGGAAATTGGGTTAGCAGCGGATGATGAATACAGAGTAAGTATTCCCATGGATAATGAAGTGCGGTGCGCTCAAAGGGGGAGTTTGATGATTGTAATAGTCTGTTTGGACGATAAAGGCGGCATGATGTTCAATCACCGTCGGCAAAGTCGGGACAAGATTCTCTGTGAGCAGATCTTAAGATTGACGAAGCACGCTGTTTTACACATGAGCCACTATTCCGCTGGATTATTTTCTGATTTTAGTCATTCTGATCTGACAGTCTCGGACACTTTCCTACGAGATGCCGGCAATGGGGACTTCTGCTTTGTCGAAGATGCCGCATTGGCTCCGGTCGAGCAACGCATTGAAAAACTGATTATTTTCAAGTGGAACCGAACCTATCCAGCTGATCGGTATTTTGATTTGAAGCCGTATGAAGGAGCATGGCATCTTGCTCTGTCAAGCGACTTTGCCGGCAGCTCACACGAAAGAATCACTATGGAGGTATTTGAACGGTGAAACAGAAAGTTACATCTATCTTCCTGCTGGCAACTCTTGTTCTTTCCCTCTTAGTTGGTTGTTCGACGGACGAAGGCAACTCTTCCAATTACCCGGTTGAATCTCCATCCAGTGTATCCTCAGGAATTGTAGGAAGTCCGCAATCTACTGATAGTGTAGAGCAGTCATCTGCCGACGCGGATGACTCCGGTGTAGAGGCTGAGGATCCGTCTGGGTCGAATGGACAGAGCAATATGACCGGCCAAGAGATTGACCAACCAGTTTCCTCGACTCTTCCAACTGAAATTGCTGCTGCCACCAGTTTTTCACTTTCCGATGTTAAGCCTTATAGTGGATCGGCTTATGTTGCAATCAATGGAAATATCCCTTATTTCACATCTTCTGAACTGACAACAACTTCTTTTGAGCTGTATAGCGCTCTCGACTCGCTCAGCCGGTGCGGCACCGCATATGCCTGCATAGGGCAGGATCTGATGCCTACCGAGGAACGCGGATCTATTGGATCGGTCAAGCCTTCCGGCTGGCACACTGTGCGGTATAATGGTGTTGTTGACGGGAATTACCTCTACAATCGCTGTCACTTGATCGGCTTCCAACTCTCGGGAGAGAATGCGAATGAGAGGAACTTGATCACTGGAACCAGATATTTGAACATTGATGGAATGCTACCTTTCGAGAATATGGTTGCCGACTATGTTCAGGAAACGAACAACCATGTTCTCTACCGCGTCACGCCCGTCTTTGAAGGGGACAACCTACTGGCTGCCGGAGTCCTGATGGAAGGTTACTCCGTTGAGGATGATGGTGATGGCATCTGCTTCTGTATCTTTGCCTACAATGTGCAGCCGGGGGTGACGATCAACTATGCAACGGGAGACAGCGCCCTAGACGGAGTTGCTTCCACTTCAGGTTCAGATCCATCGGTTGTCCAGGAACCTTCTTCTGATACCCAAGCCGGAACATCAACCGTTGAGGCACATTATGTTTTGAACAACAACACGAAGAAGTTCCACCTGCCATCATGTTCCAGTGCAGATGATATCAAAGCATCCAATAAAGAGGAGTATTACGGCTCTCGGGATGAGCTGATTTCTATGGGGTATGACGCATGTAAGCGGTGTAATCCATGATGCTCCAAGCAACAAACCGAAGCGTTTGAACGAAGTAATGTGGGACCATAATCGTCGCATATTAAGAAGATCCACTCCGCGGTCAATCGGGCAGATAACGATCTGGAGCAGCATGGATATCTGAAAAGCCTGCCCGCCAAGGAGCGAACGGAAACAGCACCTCCAATCTCTATACTATGAAATGAAAGGGAAAGTGGTTTGTACCAAAATGTTGTACAAACCACTTTCCTACCCATGTTAATTTCCATACTTTTGCCAAAGGAAAATTGCACCCATACGGTGGACCCATGGGCAGTTCATTGTGAAACACCCAGAAGGACTCACTCGAACGGAGACTTTAGAGCAGAGAAAAGACATACACACTTAAGACAGTAGGGATTTGCCGGGAATAGGGGTCCGGCAAATCCCTGTTTTTTATTTGATAAAAAACTTATGCGTTCGCATGAATTTCCTCGCTTTTCGCAATGAGATATGTTATAATGAGCCCGTACTTTTGCAACCATTTTGTATTGAAGACGAGGTGCAAAAAATGGCGGTGTCTTATAAAAAGCTGTTTAAGATTCTCATTGACCGAGATATGAAGAAAAAAGAGTTCCGAGATTTTGTCGGCATCAGCTATTCTACAATGAGTAAACTGGAAAAAGGCGAGAATACAACAGTTGAGGTCTTGGAAAAGATATGTCTCAAGCTCGGTTGCGGGATCGACGACATCATGGAAATTATACCTGACAGTCCTAATAATGGGACAGGGAAAAGTGTAGAGTAATATTGGGGAGGACCAATCAGCAGGATGAAAAGAAAAGAATATAGCGCTGGTGCAGTGAAGATGTCCTTCTGGTTTATTGAATTCCGCAAGGTTGTTCAGCTTCTTCATGATGGAAAAACAATTGAAGAGATAAAAACGCTCGCGCAGAACGAGAATATCTTTGCAGCTCCAACCGCACTGCGCTCTAATCAGATATATAGCACCGTTGCCGGGAGAATAAGATCGTTGGATCAGAGTTTCATTCCATTCTTCCTGTCCGGTGACCTTGCAACACAGAAACTCTATGCATTGATTGCAGCAATGGCGTATGACACACTCTTCTTTGATTTTGTCTACGAGGTCATCCGAGAAAAGATGATCGTCGGCAGCAACGAGCTGACAGACAGTGATGTGCGAGTCTTTTTCAAAGACAAGCAGCAGCAAAACGAAAAAGTGGCCGGATGGACAGTCGCAACCTTGGTTCGCTTGGGGCGTTGTTATAAAACGATGCTCTACGAAGCCGGGGTAATTGATAAATCGAAAACGGCCAGAACAATATTGAAACCAATCTTCGACCCGGAGCTGTCCCGTTGGTTGGAGCAAAATGATATGGCAATCTACGAGAAGGCACTGACGGGGGTGAAGTAATGGATTTAACAGCAAGGCTTGATGCGATGGAGGCAGCAATCAAAAAACCTTCCTTCCGGCAGAGCAGCGGAAAGGCTAATGAGGTCAACTACTGGATTTTTGATTATCCGCCAGAGAAGGAACTGGAAGTCCGTGAGCGGATCGAGTATATGAAGAACAAAAACCAGAAAGGTACTGACGAATATCAATTGGTTGTCTTTGACCTTTACGACATTATCATTGACTTCTTGGAGCGCAAGAATTTTATAGATAAGTGTTACGACTTTGAGAAGCAGCGGGGCTTCGGGCGGATCGTAAAGGCAGTCAGCAACTCCATGAAGGTAAGCGAAAATGACAGCCTGGTTGTTCAGTATATTCAAGAGCATACACCTGAAAACGCCATTGTATTTTTGACTGGAGTCGGAAAATGCTATCCGCTTTTGCGTTCTCATAATGTGCTCAACAATCTTCATCAATCGTACCTTCGCGCCCCGGTGGTAATGTTCTTCCCTGGCACATACAACGAGCAAGAATTGATTCTCTTCAACGAGATTAAAGACGATAACTACTATAGAGCCTTCAGGCTTGTGAAGTAATGGAGGTCGTGCAATGCAAATCAAAGAAATGTTTGCCAAGAAAATCGATAGAGAGATTCAAGGCGTTATAATTGTCGGACAAGGCGAGGATTCCAATGTCTCGCAGGAACTTGAAGAATATGTTGTCACCCGCGAGCTGCAAAAGCATTTTGCCGATTTCTACGCTTCTTATAAGAAGGGCATTGTGGGGACTACCCCAAAAATGGGCGTTTGGATTTCCGGTTTCTTTGGAAGCGGTAAATCTCACTTTTTGAAAATACTCTCCTACCTTCTGGAGAACCGTCAGGTGAGCAGCAAAAAGGCGCTTGACTACTTCATCGACGATAAAAAGATCATCGACCCGATGGTACTTGCCGATATGAAGCTGGCCGCCGAGACCCCTACCGATGTCATTCTGTTCAACATTGATTCCAAGAGCGAGTCTACGGGAAAGCAGAATAAGGATGCCATCGTCAATGTATTCCTCAAGGTCTTCAACCAGATGCAGGGCTTTTGCGGATCTATCCCTCAGGTTGCCGATTTGGAGCGCCGTCTGTCGGAGGAAGGCCGCTATGACGAGTTCAAAGCCGCATTTGAGGAAGAATATGGTGAGCCTTGGGAAGTGTCTCGACAGGACTTTGACTTCATTCAGGACAGTGTTGTAGACGCACTGGTCTCGATGAATTTCATGAGCGAGGCCGCTGCGCGGAACTGGTGCGAAAAGGCCGTGGAGCCGTATACCATCAGCATTGAGGACTTTGCAAGGCGCGTCAAATCCTACATTGACCGCAAGGGAAACAACCACCATGTTGTTTTTCTCGTAGATGAGATTGGCCAGTACATCGGAGACGATTCCAAGCTCATGCTCAACCTCCAGACCGTAACCGAGGAACTGGGCAAGGAATGTATGGGCAAGGCATGGGTCATTGTGACCAGCCAGCAGGACATTGACTCTATCACCAAGGTTAAGGGCAACGACTTCTCCAAAATTCAGGGACGCTTTGACACCCGTCTTTCCCTTTCTTCCGCTAATGTGGATGCAGTTATCAAGAAGAGAATCCTTGAAAAGACGGATGCGGCGGCACAGTCCCTCCGGCTGCTTTATGAGCAGAAGGCGACCATCATCAAAAATCTCATCGTTTTCAACGACACGGCGGAGAAAAAGCTGTATGCCAGTGAAACCGACTTTGCAGAGGTCTATCCCTTTGTTCCGTATCAGTTCAACTTGCTTTCCAGCGTGTTGACCTCCATTCGCACCCACGGTGCATCCGGCAAGCATCTTTCCGGCGGTGAGCGTTCCATGCTGGCTCTGTTCAAAGAGTCTGCCGTCAACATCATGAACGAAGAGACGGGCGTAATCGTACCCTTCCACCGCTTTTATGATGCGCTGGAAAACTTTTTGGATCACAGTCATAGCGGCGTAATTATCCGCGCCTATGACAACAGCTACATCAATCCGGAAAAGAAGGATAAGGATGTCTTTGCCATCAATGTCCTGAAAACCCTCTTCATGATCAAGTATGTGCTGGAGATTGAAGCAAACATCGATAACATCACCAGCCTGATGATTGAGAACATTGACGATGACCGTATCGAGCTGAAAGGCCGCGTGGAGGAAGCGCTGAAGGTCCTGATGCGGCAGATGCTTGTGCAGAAAAACGGGAGCATCTATGTATTCCTGACCGATGAGGAACAGGAAGTCAACAACGAGATCGAAAAGGAAAATGTGGAAACCCCTGTAATCATCAATAAGGTTGCAGAGATGATTTTTGAGGACATCTTTCCCGGCAAGAAATATATCTATCCTACCTTTAATGGACGCTATGCCTTCTCCTTCAATCAGTCCGTCGATGATCGCCCCTATAAGGCAAATCAGAGCTATGATATTGGCGTTCGTATTCTAACCCCGTGGTATGATGGTAGTACCGATGACGCCACTCTCCGCATGATGTCTGGCCAAGGAAAGGAAGTTCTGGTCGTTCTTCCTGATGATGCAGAGTTCCTAAAAGAAATGCAAGCTTATTTGAAGATAGAGGGTTTTCTGCGCAAGAATACCTCTACTCAGTTGCCAAAGTATGAAACAATAAAGCAAGCAAAGATAGTAGAAATGCAGGATCGTAACGCCAACGCAAAGCTCTATCTGACCGAGGCGCTGAAAGAGGCTACCATCTATGTGAACGGCGATGTTGCCCGTGTGAGCGGCAAGGAAGTCGGTACCCGTATCAATGAGGCCATTGGCCGTCTGGTACAAACGGTCTACCACAAGTTGTCCTACATCGACACTCCGATGGGCGAGGCGGAGATCCGCAAGCTGCTCCACACCAGTAATCAGCTGTCCCTTGGACTGGAGGACGGCACCGAGAGCAATGCTCACGCGCTGGACGATGTTCAAGGCTTTATCTCTCTCAATACCCGCAACCATATGAAGACCTCCATGAAGAGCGTGAAGGATCGCTTTATGAAAGCCCCCTATGGATTTGTGGAGGATGATGTGTTTTGGCTGGTTGCCCGTCTGTTTAAGCGCGGAGACCTGACCTTCACCGTCAATGGAGCAACTGTAAGTCTGAACAACAAGACCGAGGAAGAGATCATCGGCTTCATCACCAAAAAGGCGTTTGTGGAGAAGCTGTTGATGGAAGAGCGTACCCGCGTCCCGGATAAGGATAAAAAGGCTGTCCGGGATGTTATGAAGGAGGTGTTCCAGACCACTACTTCGGCGGAGGATGAGGACACCATCATGAAGAACTTCCAGCGGTATGCGCAGAATACCATCTACGAGATAGAGCGGCTGGAGGTTTACTACAAGGAACACCGCTATCCCGGCAAGAAGGTGCTGGAAACCGGCAAGAACCTGATGCTGGCTGTTGTGCAGATTCAGTCTGCCATGGACTTCTTTACGACAATCTCCAAGAAGCGGGATGACTTCTACGACTTTGCCGAGGATTATGAACCCATCAAGGCTTTCTTCGCTGGGGAACAGCTGACCATTTTCACCCGTGCTTTGGATATGCTGGCAATCTACGATGACAGCAAGACCTACATCGTAAACGCCGAGCTGGAGGACATTGTGGCGCAGATGCGCTCCATCGTTGGTCAGGAAAAGCCCTACGCCAACATTCCCAAGCTGCCGGAACTGCGGGAGAAGTTCATGTCCTGCTATGTGAAGATTTTGCAGCAGGAATCCGCCCCTGTGCTGGATTCCATCGATCAGGCAAGATCGAGGGTGCTGGAAGTCCTGTCCACCAAGGAATACAACGACCAGAAGCGGAGCACCTACTTCGCACAGTTCCAAGAGATCCGGGACGGCGCGGAACATTGCAACAATGTTTCCTCTCTCCGGAGCTATGCAGACAAAGCGGATGCTCTCAAGCTCCGGCTGCTCAATGAGATGGATGCGTTGGACAACAAGCTGGCGCAGCAGCGGGCAGCGGAGGAGGCTCGCCGCAAGGCCGAGGAAGCCAAGCAAAGCGGTACCTCCACCGATGAGGTGGAGATTGCCCCCGCTCCTGTGAAGATCCGCAAAACCAAGAATGTTTCCATCAAGATGATGACTGGGACTTCCTCTTGGCGTCTGGAGAGCAAGGCGGACATCGACAAATATATCGCCGATTTGCGCAAAACGCTGGAAGCGCAACTGGATGAGGATACCATTGTGAATGTGGAGTTCTGATGCGTAGTCATCAGACAGGAGGATGCCATGAATAAGACTGCAATCAAAAACTTTGCGATCTGGGCGCGGAACAAGCTCATTGCGGACATCCAGTACCGCGCCGGATTGATGGGCATTACGGCGGAGGGCATCAAGAATGCCCTGCCTCAGTCCACTCCCAATATGGAGTTCTACGACATCGGCACTGCGGAGCCGTACTCCATTACCGGCGAGGCTATTCAGCAGCGGAAAAAGCTGGTGGAAATCCTCCGTCAGAAGGAAAAGGACAGTGACTACGCCACCGCTTACAAGTACATCTTGGAAGAGGTTGCCTATACCTGGTTCAACCGGCTTATTGCCATTCGCTTTATGGAAGTCAACGATTATCTTCCCTCCCATATCCGCGTTCTGTCCTCTGAGACCGGCAAAGTAGAGCCAGATCTGGTCACGACCCCCTTTGATACGGAGCTGGACTTCACCCCCGCTGAGGAAGAGAACATCCTGCGATTGAAAACTGACAATGCGCTGGACGAGCTGTTCCGGCTTCTCTTTATCAAGCAGTGCAACGCCCTGAACGAGATTCTACCCGCCCTTTTTGAGAAAACCAATGATTACACCGAGCTGTTGCTGAACCTCTCAGTGGTGGATCAGGACGGCGTGGTCTATCATCTCATCCATGACATCGACGAGAATGATTTCAATATCGAAAAGGGCGGTCAGGTGGAGATCATCGGCTGGCTGTACCAGTATTACAACACCGAGCCGAAGAATGCCGCCTTTGCAAAGAACGGCAAGATCACCAAGGATGAAATCCCCGCCGTAACCCAGCTATTCACCCCGGACTGGATTGTCCGCTACATGGTGCAGAACAGCTTAGGCCGTCTCTTCATCGACAAGCGGAAGAACGAAGGTGTCTTTGCTGATGGGCGTGGTCTGGACGAGATGACTTGGGACGAGGCTGAGGAAAAGCGGATCACAGCTGAAAAGCACCTTGCCGAGCAGATGGAGTGGAAATACTATCTGCCCGAAGCTGCGCAGACAAAGGAAGTGCGCGAACAGCTCGATAAAATCCAGCAGCAGAGTGAGTACAAAGATGTGCGGGATATCAAGGTCATTGACCCTTGCATGGGCAGCGGCCACATTTTGGTCTACGCTTTCGATGTGCTGATGCAGATGTATGAGGATGCAGGATACAACCAGCGGGACGCGGCAAAGAGCATCCTGGAAAACAACCTCTACGGCCTCGATATTGATGACCGCGCCTATCAGCTGGCCTACTTTGCCGTGATGATGAAGGCGCGGCAGTACAACCGCCGCATCCTGAACGGCGAAACTACCTGTCAGGTCTATGCTATTCAGGAAAGCAATAACATCAACCGCACCCACCTGAAATACCTCGGTGCCGGGATGGATGATCTGGAGGTCAACACCGCCCGTGTGCAGGTGGAAGGATTGCTGGACACCCTGCGGGATGCCAAGGAGTACGGCTCCATTCTCAAGGTGGAGAGCTACAACTGGGAGTTGCTGCGCCGCTTTGTGTCCGCTGCAGATGCCGGAGATCAGGTCACCTTGGACAGTGCTGGTTTGGAAGTAACGGTAGCGCAGCTGCTGACCCTCATCGACATTGCAGAGACGATAGCTCAAAAGTATGATGTGGTAGTAACAAATCCGCCTTATATGGCAATCAGCAACGGCGATGCACGACTTAATGAATATGTCAAGAAAAACTACCCTGACAGCAAAGCCGACCTGTTTGCAGTATTTATCGAGTGTTGCAGTGCAATGACCGAACAAAACCGCTATCAGGCGATGATCACACAGCATTCTTGGATGTTTCTGTCCAGCTTTGAGAAACTGCGGAAAAAGCTATTGCGCAAAGATACGATCAACATGGCTCATCTGGGGCCGAGAGCTTTTGAGGAAATCGGCGGTGAGGTGGTGCAAACGACCAGCTTTGTTATGCGGAAAAGTCATGTTGCCGAATACAAAGGAACTTATTGTCGCCTGATTGATCCACCCACTCAGCGGGGTAAGGAAGATATGTTCCTTGCTGGTAAAAATCGCTATACTGCACAACAGTCTAATTTCTCCAAAATTCCGGGCAGTCCAGTAGCCTACTGGGTAAGTGATCTATCATTTCAATGCTTTGCGGCGGGACTGCTATTTTCCTATGCAGAAACAAAGCAAGGTTTCAAGACCGGCGATAATGAGAGATTTTTGCGCTTATGGTATGAGTGCAGCGTAGATAAGGAGAGCTTTTCAGGTGACAAAGAAAAGAAATGGTTTCCGTGTACGAAAGGCGGAGAATTTCGACGCTGGTATGGAAATTTTGAATATATCGTGGATTGGGAGAACGATGGCTATAAAATTAAAAACTTCTTTGATAGCAATGGTAAGCTTCGCTCAAGGCCGCAGAACTTGCAAATCAACTTCACCAAACAATTAACTTGGTCATCTATTTCCTCGGGAAATATTTCATTTCGGCAAGTAGCAGATTACTTCATGTATGAGTCAAAAGGTCCTGTACTCACTCCTAAAATAGATTTTGACTTGATGCTTGCATATCTGAACACGAAAGTTTATCAATATTTTATAAGTGTTGTTGCGCCAACCCTTGACTATTCTGAAGGAGCAGTCTTACGGGTTCCGTATGTAGAGTTACGGAATGACCAGATAAATCAGCAGATAATGGGTAATGTTGGAGAGTGCGTAAATCTCTCGCGCTATGATTGGGATTCCTTTGAAACCTCATGGGACTTCCAGAAACACCCTCTTGTCCCTCTTGCACACGAACGTCAAGAGCAAGAAAGCTCTCAATTCCGTTCATCCCGCATAGAAAAGTTTGGTAGTATTGCATGGCATTATGATAAGTGGGCGCAAGAATGTGAGGGTCGCTTCAATCAACTGAAAGCTAATGAGGAAGAACTGAACCGAATCTTCATTGACATCTATGGCTTGCAGGACGAGCTGACTCCGGAGGTGGAGGACAAGGATGTGACTGTCCGTAAGGCCGACTTACAGAGAGACATTAAGAGCCTTCTGTCCTATGCCGTGGGCTGTATGTTTGGTCGTTACTCATTGGACAGCGAGGGACTGGCCTACGCCGGTGGGGACTGGGATGAGAGTAAATACAAAACCTTCCTCCCGGATGTGGATGGCATCATTCCCATTACGGATGAAGAGTATCTGGGGGACGATATTGTTACCCGCCTGTGCAGCTGGCTGAAAATTGTTTATGGAGAAGATACGCTGGAAGAAAATGTGGACTTCATTGCCAAAGCACTCGGCGGCAGAGGAAGCAGCAGCCGGGAGATCATCCGTAATTATTTCCTCAAGGACTTCTTCAAGGATCACTGCAAGATTTACCAGAAGCGGCCTATTTACTGGCTGTTCGACAGCGGTAAGCAGAATGGCTTTAAGGCGCTGATTTATCTCCACCGCTACACGCCGGACACCATTGGAAACCTCCGTGTGGACTACCTCCACAAGATGCAGCGGGTCTACGAGTCCGAGATTGGCCGTATGCAGGACATGATCGACCACAGCACCAACGCCCGTGAAGTGGCTGCCGCTACCAAGCGGAAGGAAAAGCTCCAGAAACAGCTCAAGGAGTGCCGGGAATATGACGAGATGATCGGCCACCTCGCCCTGAGCCGCATTGAGCTGGATTTGGACGATGGCGTGAAGGTCAACTACGAGAAGATCCAGACCGCCAGCGATGGAAAGAAATATTCTGTTCTGGCTAAAATTTGATAATGGAGGTGTCCTATGAGCTATCGTTGGATTCCCATAATAGCCACTCTTGCGGTTATGCTCATAGGGCATATCCTCTCAAGAGTGTCCATTTCCCGCTATAAGCGGAGGTACATTGAAACGGATCAGTTCCGCGATAAATTCATTGACCTTGCGAATTATTACATGGAGCATTACCAAGTAAACTATGGAATGTATGCAGAGTGTATTCAGGACGCGAATGCCATGCAAGCGGAACTTGGTGCTGATGGAGTAATCGCGGTTTTTTCTGACCCAATTAAGAAAATGCAGGGGCATGACTTCCAGTTACTTGTAAATACGCTCCCTGACATGAAACTCTTTGAAGGGATGTTGGACAGTCCGAGTGTTCGACAGAGAATGCAACAACTTTTGAGCTTGTGCGACGATGCGATGGTGAAGCATTGCGGCGAATTAAAAAGGCGCATCGAAAATGAAGAAAAATCGCTATGGAATCCCTTTTTCTGTTTTGCATCAGGAATACGCTGGATTGTTGGACTCCCTGCGGATATTCTTTACTGGATGGGCATTATAAGTGAACGCAGCAACTCCGCTGTACATAACAGTGTCGTGTTTAAGGTGTTCGGGCATATTATCACAATCGTTGGCCTGATAAGTTCGATTATGGGTATTGTGCTTGGATGGAAGGAGTTTGCACAAATTATTTTGAATGTGGTGGGGAAAGCATGAGTTATTTTCCCAATTAGTATAAAGTAATCCATGATGCCTAAAATGCGACAAATGATATCAAGTGCTGGGGAACAGCTCCGCACAGATTCAGAAGGAGAAACACTGAATGGCAGAAATGAACATCAAACAAATCATAGACCGGCTCAATGCCGAGTTTACGGGAGACACCCGCAAGCTGGTCTTCTGGTACGATGACAACGGCGAGTTCGTGGAAGATATGCAGACCGTGACGCTGGACAACGCCAAGGTCTACTTCTTGCAGCCGGACAATCAGTTTGCCACCAAACTCTTTCTGGAGCGGCAGGACACCACGACCAACTATCTTGTCTATGCCCCTTTCCCAAAGCCGGATGTGCGGGACAACCATCTGGAGGACACCATGCTGTACTCCAAGCGATTCTTCGCAGACCGCGCCTCGCTGCTTTCAGTGGACTTGGGGATCGATGAGAAGTACAAGCCCATCATCGAAAAGCACATCAAGTACTTTGCCAGCAAGGAGCGGACGCAGCGATTCTATGATCTGGAGATTGAGAACTTCAACGAGGAAAACATCATCACCGGCCTTCTGTCGGCTATTTGCCGCACCCGGACTTGCTCCTTTGAGGAAGTGATCCGGGTCATGCTGACCGACAGTACGCTGGAAGACAACAAATTCCTGATGGAGGCCGAGAAGTACGGACTTCTGGGCGACTTTTGGAAGCTATGCGAACAGCACTTTGGCTATACGGATATGAAACCCACGCTGGAAAAGCTGGTTGTGACTATGTTCGTCACATATACGGCCAAGTATGTGCCGTCCGAGCTGCCGAAGCCGTGGAAGGTGTTTTCCTCCTACAAGGCCGGGAACATCATCGCCTTCATGGACAACCTGATGAACAACATCCTGTACCGCAACCGGTACGATGAGTTGTCAGCTCATGTCGCGGCTGGACTGAATGCACAGTCGGTTTTCTCCGATTACCCGCCGGAGGATTTGGTCAACTGCGATACCTTCGCTGTCATCGACCAGATCCTCATAAAATGGCTTGTGGAGCGGCTGGTGGCTGAGGACACCGGTGCAAAGCTGGGCGAGCTGACCATCCCCCAGCTCTGCGAGAAGCGAAGCAAGATGCACTTCGGAGCGAAAGCAGAAAGCCGGTATCAGGTGCTCAGCAGCGCATACCAGATGATTCAGGCCGGAAATTATAACTGCCCGGACAGCTTCAAGGACATCCTGCGGCAGTATCAGGAAACAGACTCCGGGCTTGATTACGAGTACCGCCGCTTCTACTCTGCCTATGACAGGATTGAGGACACCACGGCCTTTGAGCCGCTGCGTGACCTCGTGGAGAACATCTACACCAACGAGTATCTGGAGACGCTGCTGCCCAAGTGGAACAGCGTCATGCAGGAGCCGGATGCCTTCACGCAGCTGCCCTTGCAGCGGGACTTCTATGCCCGGATTGTCAAGAATGCCAAGGAGCGCACCGTGGTGATCATCTCGGATGCCATGCGCTATGAAGTGGGCAAGGAACTGTTCCACAGAATGCAGGACGATCCCAAGTGTTCGGCAAAGTTGGAGGTGCAGCTGAGTGTGCTGCCCTCCTACACTCGGCTTGGTATGGCGGCATTGCTCCCGCACACCGAGCTGACCATGACTGATGACTTCAAGGTGCTGGTGGACGGTCTGCCCTGCGATAACCTCTCAGAGCGGAAAACCATCCTGCAAAAGTACAACGCAGACGCAGTTTGTGTGCAGTTTGATAGCATCAAGTCGCTGAAAGTTGCGGAGCTGCGCAGTGTCTTTACCGGTAAACAGGTGGTCTATGTTTACCACAATCAGATTGACGCACGAGGCGACAAGCCGAATACCGAGGATGAGGTCTTTGTTTCCTGTAGTGAAGCAGTATCGGAGATTATTGACCTGATCCGGCGCATCTCCACCAGTGCCAACACATATCGCTTCATTGTCACCGCAGATCACGGCTTTATCTACAAACGGGATAAGGTGGCAGAAAGCGATAAAATTGACGGCATCAAGAATAAGACCGCTTTTGTCAATCGACGCTTTGTGGTTGCCTCTGAGCCGATCTCCGGCGATGGCGTTGCCAGCATGAATATGGGAACAATCCTGCGAAATGCGGACAGCAAATGGGTGTCCTTCCCCATCAGCGACGATGTATTCAAGGTGGCCGGTGGCGGTCAGAACTATGTTCACGGCGGATCGTCTCCGCAGGAAATGTTGGTGCCGGTTCTTGACATCAAGATGGAGCGTGGACACATGGAGACCCGCAGTGCCGGAATTGCACTGGTGAGCATGGTGCGCAAAATCACAAACAAGATTACCATTCTGGACTTCATCCAGTCCGAGCCAGTCAGCGATGTGGTAAAATCCGCGACCTACCGGCTGTTCTTCCTCTCCGAAGATAACGAGCGCATTTCCAACGAGAACAGCTACATCGCAGATAGCCGGGATCAGGATGCACAAAAGCGCATCTTCCGCATGAAGTTCCAGTTCAAGGACAAAAAGTACGACAAGGACAAGCAGTATTTCTTTGTCGTATGCGACGATGCAACAGGGCTTGAAGTGTTCCGTCACCCTGTCATCATGGATTTGGCGTTTGCCGATGATTACGGGTTTTGAGAATAGAGCTTGACAGGGGGCGGAATCAATGGCTGATTTTATGGAGACCGAAGATAAACGGTCTGTTATCAAAGAAAAGCTGCGGCAGCAGTTCGATGGAAAAATCGTCCGCAAGGACTTGACCAAGAAAATCAAAGAGGGCGCAAATGTCCCGGTCTATGTGTTGGAGTTCCTTCTGGGGCAGTATTGCAGCTCGGATGACCCAGAAGTCGTTGAGGACGGGGTGAACAATGTCAAGCGCATTCTTGCCGACAACTTCGTTCGCCCGGATGAGGCGCAGAAGATCCTCTCCATTCTCCGGCAGCGGGGCAGCTACACCGTAATTGATAAAATCACGGTAAATCTGAACATCAAGCGGGACTACTACGAGGCCGAGTTCTCCAATCTCGGCCTAAAAGACATCCCCATTGATGAAGAATATCCTGCCAAGTTTGACCGGCTGCTCTGCGGCGGTATCTGGTGCATTGTTCAGCTGGATTATGAGTACATGGAAGAAGACCGGAACGGAACGCCGATCCGCATCCGCAAGCTCACACCCATCCAGATGCCCCATGTAGATATTGCTGAGCTGAAACAAGGTCGTAAGGCGTTCACGCAGGACGAGTGGATGAATGTGCTGCTGCGCTCCATCGGCATGGAGCCGGATACGCTTTCCTACCGGGAGAAGTGGCTGCTCATCATCCGTATGCTGCCGCTTGTGGAGAACAACTTTAACCTCTGCGAGCTGGGGCCGCGAAGCACTGGCAAATCCCACCTCTACAAAGAGATCTCTCCCAACAGCATTCTGGTCTCCGGCGGACAGACCACCGTCGCCAATCTCTTTTATAACATGGGTCGCAAAACCGTAGGTCTGGTTGGCCTTTGGGACTGCGTGGCCTTTGATGAGGTTGCTGGCATCAAGTTCAAGGACAAAGATGGCGTCCAAATCATGAAGGACTATATGGCCTCTGGTTCTTTTGCCCGTGGCAAGGAAGAAAAAGCGGCCAGTGCTTCGATGGTCTTTGTGGGCAACATTAACCAGAGCGTGGATGTGCTACTCAAGACCTCCAGCCTGTTTGACCCCTTCCCGCCGGAAATGGGAACCGATACTGCCTTCCTTGACCGCATTCACTGTTATCTCCCCGGATGGGAGATTCCCAAATTCCGTCCAGAGCATTTTACTGATGACTACGGCTTTATCACAGATTATCTGGCCGAGTTTATCCGTGAGCTACGCAAGGAACAGTACGGAGATGCCCTCGACAAGTATTTTCGCTTAGGTTCAAACCTCAATCAACGTGACACGATCGCAGTCAGAAGAATGGTGGATGGACTAGTCAAACTGGTCTATCCGGACGGCGAGTTCACAAAGGAGCAACTGGAAGAGATTCTGAAACTTGCGCTGGAGATGCGTCGCCGCGTCAAAGAGCAGCTTAAAAAGCTGGGTGGTATGGAGTTCTACGATGTGAATTTCTCCTACATTGACAAGGAGAGTTTTGAGGAAAGCTATGTGTCCGTACCAGAACAAGGCGGCGGCAAGCTGATTCCTGAGGGAATGTGCAATCCTGGTCAGATTTACACCGTTTCTCAGGGAAAGTCCGGGATGATCGGTGTGTTCAGGTTGGAGTCGCAGATGCTTCCTGGCAACGGGAAGTTTGAACGAACCGGCCTCGGCTCAGACCGAGAAGCAAAGGAAGCGACTAACACCGCCTTCAACTTTCTCAAAGCCAATGCGGGGCATATCAGCGGGACAATCAGTACCACAACAAAAGACTATATCGTCAACTATCAGGATTTGCAGGGTATCGGTATAACTACAAGACTTGCCCTTCCCACTCTGATTGCGCTGGCCTCCATTGCACTGAATAAGCCTACTGTGAGCAGTTTGGCGGTCATGGGTGAGATCAGCATTGCAGGAACGATGATGAAAGTGGATGAGCTGGCAAATGCGCTGCAAGTATGTCTGGACAGCGGTGCAAAGAAGGTGCTGCTTCCCATTGCGTCTGCAGCTGACCTCGGCTTGGTGCCGTCTGATCTAATTGGCTGCTTTAATTTGATCTTCTACCAGAGCGCCGAAGATGCGGTATTCAAGGCCCTTGGCGTCGAATAAGGACGGTTCATAAAGGGAGCAGATGAAGAAGAATTAGGTAATCTTCAATGAATAGTTTTATGGATGGGTAATATACTCCCAAATCAACAGGTTGTATTCCCCAAAATCCTTCTAGGCTTCCGCTGAATCACAGAAATTGCACAGGAATATTTTCGGCGCTCCAAATAGTGCAGAGAAAGGACACGAGTGATGAACGTCATCTGCTTCGGCGACTCCAACACTTACGGCTACGACCCACGGGCCTATTTCGGCGGGCGGTATGACACTGACTGCCGGTGGGTGGACATCCTGGCTGCGGAGACCGGCTGGACCGTCTGCAACATGGGGCAGAACGGTCGGGAGATTCCCTCCTCCGCCCCCTCCTTTCTCGCCGACACGGATCTGCTGATCGTCATGCTGGGGACCAACGATCTGCTCCAGGGCCGGAGCCCGGAGCAGGCCGCCGGGAGGCTGGAGCGGTTCCTCTCCGGCGTCTCCCTGGATCGAAGCAGAACCCTGCTGATCGCACCGCCGCCGGTGACCTTAGGCGAATGGGTCCCCAGTCCGCAGCTTATCGATGGCTCTCGCGCCTTCGCCCGGCTCTGCCAGTCTATGGCGGAGCGAATGGGCATCCGCTTTGCCGACGCCGGGAAATGGGACATCCCCCTAGCCTATGACGGTGTCCACTTCACGGAGAAGGGCCACAGGGCCTTTGCCGCCGGGCTTTTGGAGGAAATCAGATGAAACGAACGATCCTTCTGCTGCTTTCCCTCCTGCTGCTAGCCGGATGCGGTGGAAATGCCGCCGCCGGCTCCTACCAGCAGATCACCCAGGAAGAGGCCAAGGAGATGATGGACAACCAGGAGGTCATCATTCTGGATGTGCGGGAGCAGGACGAGTACGACGGCGGCCACATCCCCGGCGCCATGCTGCTGCCGGTAGGTATGATCAATGAGGAAACTGCTGCCGGGGTGATCCCAGGCAAGGACGCCACGGTGCTGGTTTACTGCCGCAGTGGAAACCGCAGCAAGACTGCCTCCTCCGCGTTGGCGGACCTGGGCTACACCAACATCTACGAATTCGGCGGCATCAACACCTGGCCCTATGCGACAGAGTAGTAAAAAATTCATAACAGGGCATTAACAGGGACAAACGGAGGTACACAGTTTGAACTTTTCTTTCGTTTTCAACTCTCCAAAAGAGCAGGAAAAAAAGAAAAAGACTGATCTACAGGCAATCGGAGAGAAAGTTACGAGTTTTTTTTGGGATGTCGCCCCTGAGCATGGTTTCGAAATGCGCGAAGGTCAGCAAGATATGTCCTTTGAAATTGTAGATGCCCTCATACATGATCAGCATTTTGCAGTTGAAGCTGGGGTTGGCATTGGAAAATCCTTTGGTTACTTGGTGCCAGTTTTGCTCTACAACAAAAAGATGAAGAAGCCGGTAATTGTTGCCACCTCTACGATTGCCCTTCAAGAGCAGCTATGGGATGATGTCCATGATGTTATGCCCCTTTTGAATACGGATCCAGAGGTCATTCTTGCAAAAGGTCAGACACACTATCTTTGTCATAAGCGAGCAAATGAGTACCTGAGCATGGACGGAGCCGTGATTCCAAAAGAACTTGCTGATGGTATAGAGGAAGGTTTTCAAGAGCGCAAACAGTTTCCCCCTTTTTTGCCGCAAAACATCTGGGACAAGGTAAACATCCAGCGGTTCAGTATGCGCAATTGTGGTCCTTGCGAAAAGAAATGCCTCTATTATGCCATTCGCTCCCAATTAAGATATACCGATGGAATCGTACTATGTAATCAAGACTTTCTGACCGCTCATCTTCGCCAAATACGGCGCGGACAGGACGGTTTAATCAACAGAGACGCTGATTTGATTGTAGTGGATGAAGCGCATAACTTAGACGACAAGGTACGAAGTGCAACGACAGAGCGCATTAATCAGGGCAAGATCCTTGGACTTATTAAAAGTGCTACCAATGAGGTAAAGCCTTCAGACAGACAAAATGTATATGCAGAGGCCAATGAAGCACAGAGGGCAATCCGTACTTTCTTTGACTGCCTCAAAGCACAAGTACAGCAACAGATTAATAATGCGCAGCAGGATATGCGTTATGCGGACCGCTTCTTTTTTGACGACAGCGCAGAATCCATTGACCTTCTAAGATCAATGGTTGACGCAACAAAAAATGCAGCTCTTAGTATTCAGATTTACGCTAGTTTTGAATATCATGGCCGATCAACAGCAGCGTCGGATGATCTTGACGAACTAACCGAAAATCTCACAGAAATGATTGAAGAATTGGATGACTACCTTCTCTGGATAGAGCGCAAAGGGAGCCAGGCAGAACTTGTCTATTGCCCTAAGAATACTAGAGAAATCACTAAACGACTTTATTTTAGCGGCAAAGCACGGACAATTCTGACTTCGGCAACACTGACCAATACGACCGAGGGCAGCCTTGAAGATCAGTACGCCTATTTCATCAGTAACACCGGATTCCCGACTGACGAACACGGCTGTCTTTCGGAACCGAAGCCTTCTCCATATCCATACGATGAGCATTCCATGATTTATTACTGCGATGATCTGCCTCATCCAACCAAAGAACACGAGGCGTTCATCGAGCAGGGAGTGCAACGATTGCTTGAAGTCCTCGATATCTCCGGTGGCAAAGCCTTAGTTCTTTTTACTGCCAAGAGTGACATGGAGGATGTTTATTCCATTCTGAGCCAGAAAGAATTGCCGTATAAGGTTCTGATGCAGCAGTCAGGTTCATCTCAGGATCAAGTTCTCAAGGAGTTCAGAGAAAATACAAACTCGGTGTTGCTTGGAACAGGCGCATATTGGGAAGGTATCAGCATTGAAGGGAAAAGCCTGTCCAATGTGGTGATTTTCCGTCTTCCATTCCCTGTTCCTGATCCTATCATAAACTATAAGGCATCGATTGCAGATGATGCGTTGATGGATGTCAATGTTCCAGAAATGGTCATCAAGCTAAAGCAAGGAATTGGGCGTTTAATACGGAATTTCACAGATACCGGCATTGTCTGTATCATAGACCGAAGACTGAGAGATGAACCAGCTGAGCGATACCATGACATAGCATGGTCATCCTTGCCAATAAAAAACCGAACGAAAAGTCTTGATGAACTCAGAAGGTTTTATGAGGGCCTTTCATCTGCAAACAGCGAAACTGCGAAATAGAAGAAAAACCCAGTTTGAGACATCATTTGTTACATGACTTCATCTATTGTCTGCATCATCCATGGTGCAGAGGATGCAGTTAACCTGGATGCGTAAATATTGCGCACCTGAAAACCAAACCAAATGCTAACCACACCGAACACATGCTTTTGCTGAAATACGCAAACAAGAAAGACAGGATAGGAAGCCGAACCGGCTCCCTATCCTGCCTTTTCCTATTAAGTCGCGGAGACGTAGTGAATGGTACCAAACTGCTCAAACAGCGTATCAAGGCGCTTGTCGATGTACTGCTTTGCATTCCCTGAGAGGCGTATATGCGCTTTCTGGTAGTGCTTGCGGCTGACAGCGGGGATGCTTTCGTGCCGGCCGAAGGACGCCAGGTATGTACCAGAACCCAGAGCATCCCACACCTCGTCCAGGGGGATTCCTTCGACCAGCGGTGCGTCCAGGACATCACACTCGGAGATGGTAACGTACCAGGGGAACCGCTGCATCCATGGATACTGCGCTATCATCACATCGGTGACGTGGTTCTTTCCCGTGAACCCCGTTAGGCGCCCTCTTCCGATGATGACAGGCAGATTGCGGCCGTTCTTGCTGGTTGTGAGGCCAGCGAAATAGACTTCGTCCCCCTCTTTGATCGAGCTGACCCGGAATGGATAGTTCGATAAATAGACCTTCCCGCTCGGCAGGTCGAAATCGGTCATAGGGAATGGGTCAGTGGCCTCCAAGCGGTGATCCGCTTCTCCATCGAACTTCAGCCAAATGTTGAAGGGGTAGACGATTTGCTCCTGTTGCTCAAGTTCCCGGAAAAGGTCGCTGACCAAATCCGTTTCTCCTTGGCATGCATCTAATTCAGCCCAAATAGCATTCCCGTCCCTGAACTCCGATTTCCGATCAAGGGCGGCACCGAACATTGTGTAGTTCCGGCTCACGATGTTGGTCCTTTGCTTGCTACGGTACACATTCATGTAGATGGCCCGGGCTTTCTCTATCATCTCATGGGTGACGCGCCCGTCATCTGCTGCCTTCAACTTTTTCTCCATGTCATCGAAGTATCCGCTGAGTTCCGAGAGAAGATCCGGCTGGTCGCCAATGGCCAAGGATAACTCGATGTTGCTCTTAAACCCCCCGGTCGTAAAATTGGCGGAACCAACGATAGCCTGGTCATGATCGAACAGATAGAGCTTCGTGTGCAGCCGCTTTACCGCGTACAGGTCCACGCCCGCGTTTAAGAGCATCTCCAGGGCATCAATGCTGTTCGCTTTGGCCACCATATCCTCTATGTAGAAGCGAGTGATAAAAGCACAGCGCAGTCCCCTCTCCCGAATAGAATCACACAGTCGCTGGGCCATCGCCACACTCAGAAATGGGCTGATGATGCGGATGTCTCGATTCGCCCCGTCAAAGAGGTCCAATATCTTTTCGAGATGGTTGTTCGTTAGCAGTTCTATCATCTTTGCTTCCCCCTCTGACGCTGGCCAGGACGGTACCACCTTTAGCATATCAGAATCCGATGCAGGGGGCAAACCCATGGCTCTCTTCATTGGATTTTGGATCGATCCACTGTCCTCAGAACTAAGCATTAGCCTCCTGCGAGGCTGTGCGCTCCGTTCGGTTCTGAGAGCCTGATGGCGGCGGCCTGCCGTAGCCAGTGGTTTATTTTGGTATAGGTTTACCAATTCTTTTTCTTCTGTTTTATGCACAACAGCATTTTTATGCGTAACTGCATAAAAATATATTGTAATTATTGCTTGGGTGAGCTATACTTAATTCACCACAGAAAGAAAGGGGCGGATGAGCGCATGGACCTGAAAGCGTTCCGGGAGAATAAGCTGAAGATAAAGACCCAAAGCGAATTTGCGACGCTCATTGGCGTTGACCAGTCCAGCGTTTCCCGCTGGGAGAAGGACCCGACCAGCATTACCTACGCATTCATTCAGAAGATAATGGACAAGACCGGATGTTCCTTTGAGGAGCTGACCGACTACAAACGACCTTTCCCGGATGGACTCGATGTATGTGACACCTGGACTCCTGTCCAAACACAGGTGAACGGGCTTGTGGAATATCTGACCGAGGCCTACCAGGAGCTCGGCCTCCCCGAGCAGCTACGGAAAGACTATGTTGATGGGCTGCTAAGCGGTATCAAGGCCAAGCTGCGGAAGCCAAAGGTGGCCATCATCGGACGATCCGACACGGGTAAGAGCACCCTAATCAATGCCCTGCTGGGCACCGAGCGGTTGCCGACCTCGTGGACGCCGACGACCTCGATTGCGGTCTATGTCATGGACCGAGCAGGAAAGCCTCCCTTCATTGAGGAGGACGTTTGGGTGTTCCGCGGGGGGACGGGTTCGGAGCCGGTCTGGGATGTCTCCCGCCTGCAGGACGAGGCCTATTGCAGAGAATGGAAGTTGGCGGCCGGCGGGGTAGAGATGCTCAACTCGTTCGGGACGAGGCAGGGCGAGAACTACGAGAAGAAGGCAAGCGCCGCGGTGCTCTTTCTGGACGCTCCAATCCTGAAGGACTGCAGCATCATCGACCTCCCCGGCTTTGGGACGGAGACGGAGAACGATGATGTCATCACCTTTACGACGGCGCAGGCCGCCGATGTCATCATCTACCTCTCCCAGGCGACCGGCTTCATGCGGATTGAGGATATCTCCTTCCTGAAAGGCAACATTTTCGCTTTGCCGGTCATGGAAAAGCTGGGGAAGAACTCTCTGAGTCCTCTTGCCAACCTGTTTGTGCTGGCCTCTCAGGCCCACAATGTCAACAGCGGCGCCCGTGACCAGCTGGAGACCATTCTCAATGTAGGCTGCAGGAACCTCACGAAGACACTGCCGGACACCTATTGGAATGTCCGGGCGGCCAAGTCCGGCTACGAGTACCCTGACCGTGGCTTTGATGCCCTGCGGGCCCGCTTCTTTGCCTACACGACGGATATTGAGGAGATATACACCCCCTTCAACACCACACTGAAAGCCACGCTGGAGACCCTCCCACTCCTCATCCTGGAAGACGTCCGCAGTTTTGTGTCGGATTACGTCCAGAACCGCTCGGCAAAGCTCAAGGCGGAGATTGAGAAGATGGACGGCGTCTGCGCAGCGCGGGATAAGTACTATGAAATCCTGGTGGAAATCCAAAAAAACGAGCCGACCCGGAAGGAGGGGGATTACAAGAGAAAGCAGAATGTCCGGCATGTCATAAAGGATTACAGCCTGAAATCCGTGGATGAGTTCCGCGAGTTCTACGAGTCTTTGATATCTGTTGATAGGCTCGTGGAAGAGATGCGGGCGCAGAGGGTCCAGGGCCGAAAAAACGAGCTTGAACTCTTTGTAAGTGCTCTTCAGTCGGAGATACAGTGGCATTGCGAGCAGCTTTTGCAGCACTATACCGGCGAAATCGAGGCAGTCGCCCAGGACTATTCCGCCGCTTTCAACGAGTCGGTGAAAGCCCCCTTCGAGAAATGCAAGATGGATATGGGGTTTGACGCTACCTGGTGTATCTATTCGGCCTTCCTGAACTTCTTCTCTCGCTGGGATGACTTCATCGACGGCATAGACGCCCCCATCTTTTTCAAGAAGTCTGCGAGTTTCATTGGCGCTTCGGTCGCATCCGGGGTCGGCTTTTCGCTGATGGGGCTGCTGTTCCCCCCGCTCGGCGTCAGCATCGGTGCGGCGCTACTCGCCGCCATAACGGCCACCCGGTTCGCCGGCGTCAGCTGGGAGACCAGCGCGGCCAAGAAGATTGTCAAGGCCTTCGAAAAGGCCGATGTCGTCAGCAAGTATAATTCGGTCATCTCTGAGTATTGGAGCAAAATCGCCACGGCCTTCGACGTTAGTGCCAAGAAAGTAGACGCTGACTGGGAGCAGTACCTGCAGAACCTGAGTACGCTGATTCAGTCCTGTGACCAGAGTTCCATCCGGGAGCAGTCAGAGGAGCTCCGCTCGCTGCTTGTCTTCCTGGGCCAGTGCCCGCAGAAACTCTCCCCGCAGTTGTCGATTTAGAGAAAGGGATGTTCAATATGTCCAATTTGTTTGAGAAGTACCGCAGTGCAGGCAACGATGAAGCCGCACTGATGGTGGCCAATAATGAGTTCAACAAAGCTCCCGGCGATAAGGCTGCTTTTGAGCAGTACTTTTCCTTTGTCTGTTCGCTTGGCACGAGCCTCCCCTCCCTTCTGGACCGTCAGGCGGCGCTGGATAAAGCGGCTGTCGCCTTGGAGTATTTCAAGGAGAATGCGGAGCTGGACGAGAAGCTTGTGGAGTGGATTTTGGCGAAGCAGACGAGCCTGGAGGACTGCTACGAGGCCCTTGCCCGTGAGGACAACGAGCTGATGAAGAAACAGGCTCTGGACGTTGAAAACGAGAACAACACCGTCCTCAAGCGCCTGTTCGACCTCAGAGACGAGCTCCAGGAGGTTAAGACACGGGATGCGTTTGATGACGTTTTGAACCGTATCCGGTTGGAAGACGGTAAGTTGGACCAGGATGCATTTACGGAGGAGCAGAAGCGGGTCTATGACACCCTTTCCCGTGCGCATACGTCCCTGATTACCGGAAAAACGGCCGAACTGGAGCGGGAGGAGAACATGGACTATAACAGCCGGGCCGTCAGTTTCTTCGCGGATGCGTTCTCCAAGTTTAAAAAGGATGAGAACCGCTATACCAAAAACGAAGATGCTCTGAAAAGTCTGGCGGACACCTATCTTTTCGCCTTTGACGCCAATCGGCTCCTCCCTGCGACCGTCGCCTATTACAACTACATCTATCAGTACATTTTTGACAAGCTCTCTGAGGACGGGAAGCTGTTCCTGACGAGGCTTGCCACAGAGAAAGATCGCACGAGGTGGTAAACATGGTATCAGCATCGCAGAAGAGAAAAAGCCTGTTCGACTTCCCCGGGTCTGCCGGGGCCACCGGATTCGGGCGGATGGGGACCTATACTGCCGCCAGCACGTGTGCTCGGACCAGTGCGGTCACCGGAGGCTATAACCAAGAACTGAACAGCTTCCTGTGCGATATGAGAGCTACGCAGGCCGCAGACGCGGCCCGCTATGGGGACAAGCTCTTTACCCCAAATTCTGCCGCCCGACAGCGTGGCGTAGAGCTGGCCTGGCGCTACGAGAAGAAGTCTATTCTCATGGGAGGCAAAGGCTCTGAGAATTGGACCGCTGCGGAACGCCGGGAAATCGTGGAGACCGGCTCCCTGCGCGGCTCCCAGGGCCATCATCAGCGGAACGTTGCGCTCCACCCGGAGGACCAGGCAAATCCCCATAACATCAAATTCTACCGCTCTCAAAGGGAACATCTGCAGAATGGCCATAAAGGGTCCTGGAGCAATGAATCCGATGCCCCGATGATTAACCGCGACAAAATGCTGACCCGCACCAATGCCCGCCGGGTCTTCCGCAATGAGGTGCGTGGCATCGGCTTGACCGCAGCCATTGGTCTTGGCATCGGCTTCAGTATTGGATTCGCGGCGACATTGGCCCAGAGTGGAATCTCTGTCGGCACAATTCAGGATGCCCTCAAGGGCGGTTTGCAGGGCGGCCTTACGGCTGCCGGCCTCTCTGTCACCGGATACGCGCTCTCACGCACGCTTGGCCAAGTCGCCTCCTGTGCCGTGGTAGGCGCCCTGGAGAATGCCGGTGTGGCAGTTACCACGCAGTTGGCACAGGCGGTTTCCGCCGGCGTCATGGGTGGCCTGACAATTGCCGTGTTTGCCGTGTATCAGTTCGCCACTCTGAAACGGCAGGGAATGGGGACAAAGCTGGCCCTCACCAATACAGCAAAGCAAGCGCTGGTATCCGTTGCCATCCTCGTGGTCGGTATCGCCATCCAGTGCATCGCTGGGAACAAGGCTGCCGCTGCCGTTACGATTGGCCTTGGCCTGGCAACGGCGTCCAGCGCCCTGATTAAGACCGTGAAGGGGCGGAAGCTGGCAGACCGCATCCGGGAGTGTGCCATTGACGGTGCGCGGCCGGTGTTTGCATAGGAGGTGTCGAGATGTTTGAGAGTTTTGTTCAGAAGGCATTGGCCCAGGATAAGCGGAATTGCTTTTCCCCCTATGACGGCCCGGTCGATTTCATCCCCGACGCGTTCCAGGCCTTCTATCGGGACACCGACCCGATAGATGTGGAGATCCGTTCTGGCGCTTATGGCTCCGTCCGGTTTTTCCCCGCCGCCGAGCTTCAGCAGCAGCAGGAAGCGTATGAGGTGACGCCCGAAATGTTTGTCTTTGCCTCCGTAAATGGGGACCCCATCTTCCTGAGCGATGGCGTAGTCTACACCTATGCTCACGGCTGCAAGGGGGTCCCCTGGGAAATGCTCTCAAAGGATCTTTCTTCCTTCTTTCAAGAGCTTCTCTAATTCATGTTACCTTGCGTCTGTGTTGTTGCTCTCTTTCCTAATCAACTGATTGTTCCGTACCTCCGCCTCGGAAATCGATCTTTGACACAACACTACCATTTTTCTGGCAGGCCATTAAATGCAATCAGATCTGGTTTTCCCGTTGTAAGCCGTAGTCTTTCGGATATCTCATCTAATTCCGTATCCATCCCAGTGCTCACAGATCCGTGGTAGCGAAATTCCTCGTTTTCGTCATTGATTAGTCTCAGATTCCAGACATCAACATCCGTTGCCATAGCTACCATGAGTTCCGTCCGGAAGTGATTTTCTATTCTATCAAACAGTTGGATAACAGCATGGCTTTCAACCTTGTACTGTTCGCGGGAAATCAATTTGAGGCTGATTCCATTACCGTATGCCCACCGAGATAGCCATACTGAGCCGTTCCTCGTGATTGTGATTCGCTGCTCGACTTCCTTATCGGTCTCAGGGCGAGGACCATATGCAATGTTACCTGATGTGAGCTGGAATTTTTGAATGTGACCGCTGAATGGGAAGTTCTCTGGTTTCCTCATAAGTGCGCCTCCTCATACAGGGAAATCTAATATAAGAATATCATAGATACCTACTACGGTCAAAATGAGGACTTCTGTGATGGACGACCAATCTTGCTCTTTTCATGTATGCGTAGAGAACCATGATTGGAAAAAACGAGTCCTGTCAGAACCAGCAATATGGGGTTGTAGGGTGGTCAGTTCACCTGGCACCCTCTGCAGGTCATACCTAAGACTGCAGTATAACCAGTTGGCAGGCCACAACGAATGTAACAAACGCTTGACTTTAATCAGATTGATTTCGATGTTTTATACTGTGGAAGCCTCCTCCCAATAATATGGACGAAAGCTCCCCTGCAGTCGCGGGGGAGCTTTGCTTTATTGTAGTATGCCATTGCCTTCATCCAGCATCATTGCAACCTGAAAGATAAATTCTTCCGGCGTCGGCCTATCCCCCTTAAAGGTCATCCTGTCCCATAACTGTTGTGCTTCTTGGTCGTGGTGGTCATAGGCATCATCAATTGCCACCTGCATTTCGTGAAGCACATCCTCAGGTGTCGTTCCGTTGTCGTGGGCAATCTTAGCAAGGATTTCATCAAAGCTTCTCATACTAACTCCTCCGTCTTTAGATTTCTAACTTGTTCTTTAGCGCAAGCATAGCACCGAAAGAATGTCGAATAAGCGAAAATCTTGACGGAGGGAAGAAAAAAGTGTGGAAGGAGCCACAAGCTCTTCCACACTCATCTATCTATCAACGCAGACACAACTTTCAAAACGCGCATTTTTTCTTCATGAGGGAGAACCTCGATGACGGCAGAAAGATTTGAAGCGACTCCAGTTGCCGCACGATCCACCACATCCACCAGCAGCTCATCCGCAGACACTTCAAGCACATTCGCAATCGCAACGAATGTATCTATCCTCGGAATTTTCGTACCGCGTTCAATGACGCTTACATGAGTTGGGCTGATGTTGATACGGGCGGCAAGGTCTTCTTGTGTCATGCTTTTTTTCTCTCTTGCAGCTTTAATACGTTGTCCAACTGCCTTTGCGTCCATCGTTCCACCTCCTCCTTTAGAACTTGATTTTGCTCTAAAGATAGTATAGTGGAGATGGCTGCTTTCATACAGAAGCCAAAGAACGAAGCATAATTCTAAAGAACAATTTGCGCAAAAAAAGATTTCCTCAGCCTCAACACCAGGACATGGCATTGGCTGAGAAATCAATGTGACTACTCGACCATATCCTTATGGATGGCTAAATTTCCCAGAATTGTTGAGCCCTCATGGTTGGCATAGGCGATAATTACAGAACGTCATGAAAGCAATCTCCTTTGATATCGGCAATGTCATCCAGCGGGATCTTCTTCCCGTCGGTCAGAACCAGAAGGCGCTCATAGAGATCAACTCGTTTTAGGTTGCCAGTGATGGCGGTATAAGAACCGCCTGACTTCTTCTCGTCTGGGACGAAAAAGGTAACGGTAATCTCCGGCCTATCAGCAATAATCTCTTGGAGATACTGCTGCTTCCTATCCAGCAGGTCTCGTTCTTCATCTCCGAGCTCAATTCTCTCATCTGTCAGGCGCCCAGTTTCCTTGACAGCATCATCATAACCATTGAGAGCTGCAAAAGGGGAAAACTGCGCAGCTCGTTCCAGCATAGACATCTGTGGCCTTGTCTTAGAAACATGGTGGGGAAGATTGATGATATCTTCATACTTCTCCGTCATGCTCTATGGCCTCCAATTTGCTCATTCCTGTCCTTGGCTGTTGCACCTTCCTCTAAATTCATTCCCTTCAAGATGGCATTTTTCCCGTATTTGTTCTTGAACGTGTGTCCCGTACGACTTCTGAGATTCTGAAGGTATTTGTCCGTGGTTTCTCCGGTAAAGATCTTGATCTGCAGCCGCAACGAGCCGTCCTCCTCGGGAGTGGCAAAAATCTTGTCAATATACTGCTCCACAAACTCCTTGTTGATCAGGCCGTTGGCCGCATCCCGCTCCGCTTCCTGGAGCACCCGGCGGATGGTGTCGATGTGCTTTTTGAAGTCGGAGGCGGAGTCCCGTTGTCCTTCCAGCTCCGCCAGTTCCCGCTGGGCCTTCTCCAGCTCCCCTTCGCACTGTTTGTTCATGGCAAGGAAGTCCCGGTCAGAGAGCTGCCCCATGGCGTTGAAGGTGAGCAGCTTCTGTTTCTTTTTCTCCACGATCTCCACGGTGTGCCGCAGCTCTGCCATACGTTTGGAGAGGTCCTGCTCCTGATCCAGTGACTTGTACATGTCGATATACTCCTCGATCAGGGCCTTGGTGTCCACCTCAGTTTCCCGGAACACCTCCAGCAGAAGGGGCTTGAGCTCCTCCTCATAGACTGGGAACGAGGGACAGGAGTCAGCTCCGTTTTTGATTTTTCCCGAGCAGACCCACTTGCTGTTCTTATTGCCCGCACGATCCACGCTCTCCCGGCGGTAGTAGGCTGCACCACAGTGAGTGCAGTACAATTTTCCCGTCAGCAGGTTGGCGTGATTGCAGATGCCCTGGCGGTTCTTCACGTCCTCGCTGCGTTTTTTCAACACGGCATTGGCCCTGTCCCACAGCTCCTCGCTGACAATCGCGGGGACGATCTCCCCCGTCTCATCCTTGCAGATCACCCACTCCTCAGGCGGAAGAAATTTTTGTTTTTTGGTGAACAGATCCATGACCTTGACCTTGTTGCCCACATAGTACCCCTTGTACTTGGGGTTGGCAATCATACCCGACATGGTGGTGTGGGCGATCTTTTTCCCGTTGTGGTTCCGATACCCCATCTCCCAGAACAGTGTCTCCAGCTGCTTCATGGAGTACTCCCCAGTGGCATACCGCTCAAAGAGCTCCCGCACCATAGGGGCCTCATCTTGGTCAATCACCAGCCGCCCTTTGTCCTTTTGATAGCCAAAAATCCGGCTGTTGCCCAGCACCACACTGTTCTTGATGGCCTGCTGGTGTCCAAACCTCACCCGGCTGCTGAGCTTACGCAGCTCGTCCTGGGCAATGCCCGACATGATGGTCAGACGCAGCTCACTGTCCTCGTCCAGTGTGTTGATGTTATCGTTTTGAAAAAACACTCCCACTCCTGCAGAGAGGAGGCGGCGGGTGTACTGAATAGAATCCAAGGTATTTCGTGCAAATCGGGTGATTTCCTTTGTAATGATCAGGTCAAACAGCCCGTTCTCCCCGTCTGCCACCATCCGGTGAAAATTTTCCCGCTTTTTGGTGGTGGCCGCGGACAACCCCTCGTCGATATAGCCCTCCACATAGGTCCATCGGGCATTTTTGCGGATAAGGCTCTCGTAATACTGGATCTGATTGCCCAGAGAGTTCAGCTGCTCATCCGACTCGCTGGATACACGGGCGTAAAAGGTTACCCGCAGCGGCAGGTCGTAGATCGTACCGGTTTTTAACTTCTGCCGTGCGCTGTGGATATCCATGTGCTGTCCTCCAAAGTTCGTTTTATCATGTTCTAATTATATGTTAAGCAACCAGAGATTACAAGCGGGAATCCTGTCCACAAAAGAGCCAGATCTGGAATATATGTTCCATCGCCATCCACAAAGCAACAAGAGCGGTATATGAGATACAACCTTACCCTACGGAACAATCTCAGTGCAGTCGATCACCAAAAGGGGCCCAATTACCCTCGCACAGGCCCTGCTCCTTGGAAAATGAGCAGATTCATTTTTTATCATCATGCCAGGTATGACCGCCAAAAAGATCAGGCATACTGTAGCAAAGGGGGCCTGCGTATGAGAAAACCAAGCCGCGAGGCTTTGACGAAACGAATCTGGTTTGATTACTTCAATGAGGTCCTTCGCAAACAAAACCTCATTGATTGGAACACCTATCAGAAAATCAAGTTGTCTATCCAACAATAAGAAGCTGTTGATTGCATAAGCTCAAGTCAAAACCACCAGCTAAGCTGGCTGTCAGCATGTCCAGACACCCGGTCATTGTGCCCCATTTTTCCCCGTTTCAGCATCCCTCACCACTCATTTTTCCCGTTTAAAAACGAAAAAGCCCAGCTTTCGCTGGACTTTTTCGACAGACTGGGGCATCCAAAAGGGTGCCCTTTTTTCATTTCTGCAGGCCATGTACAGCCCACTCTGCTTCTGCCCTGTTCGTATCTAGGATACTCAACTGGCACTTCGATTTGCAGGATGCATGGATCTGGGCGCTTTACTCCCCATCCACAGGCTTGCCAACCATGTATACCCAGCCATGAGGAGGACAGACAGAATATGTCCAGTACCCGATGACCACACCGTCAAAGGGAGCAATGACCCGATCCACTTCCTCTCCGAACAGGTTCGTAATGATGGAAAGCGTGTCGCCCTTACGCACAGAATCCATTGCCTTCTTCACAGGCACATGAATCCCGCCGTTGCGGTTATAGATATAATCAATGTCATAGTGGTGTACGCCCTCATTGGCGGGCACGCTGCCCTCCAGAATCCCCAGCAGGGTCATCACATTGCGAATTCCGGTCTCCAACATCTGCTTGTGCTCATCCCGCTGATACATGCGGGTGCACTGTCCGCCGATCTCGGGTGTAATGCAGGGAATGCCCATCTGATAGGCATACTCATCCTCAATTCCGCTGTTCTCCGCGTAGCGGGTGTTCTTCCACAAGACCTTAAAGCCAAAGCACTGGGCCATTTCACGGGACTTATACGCCACAGGAGACTCCTCTCCGCAGTACAGCACAACAGGCTCCAGATACTCGCTGTTGCCGCCGCCGTGGATGCAGATCACCGCGTCAGCCTTCTTGATGATGTTCTCACAGTACCAGCTGCACACATAAGCCGTCATGGGGCCGGTTCCGCCCGGATAGATGCGATTCAGATCCTGGGGCACAAAGTCCAGGGTATTATAGCGCTTCATTTCGGCAAAGGCCTCTGCATTCAGGGCAGGGATTCCAATGAAGCTTCCCTTCATCTTGGATACATCCAGCCCCTCAAAGGTCTTGATAATTCCCTCAGTACCCTCATACTCGTCGCCGTGGTTGCAGGCATCCACCACCAACGTGGGACCGTCCTGGGCGCCCACCGCCAGCATAATGGGAATATTCACCCATGAACCGTTGGCCCGCTGGGCCAAATGAATAAAACCATATTCCTTGGTGCCCTTCTTTTGGAGTGCCTGGGTAAGATCAAACGATTCGTCATACTCTTTGATATTGGTCTGCATAATCCATATCCCCTTTCTCTATCATACCACACTGTCCGCGTCGCTGTTCAGTGCTTGGACAATGCTTGTGCACTCAGATACAAAGCGGTTCACCTGCCGGCGGAAGGCTGTCCGCCAATACAAAAATTCCTGAGGTGGCAGGTCGTTGCGGTGCTTGCCCCTGACCAGCTGCAGACCGGGCAGCAGGCCCACTGCAAATGTGTTGTCAAAGTGATATTCATCACAGGCACTGCACAGCAGTCTCGTCAGCCGGCCTCCTGCCTCCTTCGCCTGTCTGTCACTGGAAAAGCAGATACGCCCGGCACAGGCCTTGTCCAGCTCCTCCAGTGCCCGTTCTACAGGAGCGAAATCAAAGTCATCGCCGCAATGGGTCCGGATGTCTGCCACAGTATCTCTCATTTGCGCCAGACACCCTGCCGCGTCAAAGGGAAGATGCGCTTCATCGGCAAACTCTTTTACCAGCTCCACCAGCACCCGTGTATCCCTCATCAGAAGCTGGGGGTCCACCTTATCCATGGTATCCTCCACGGAATGCCACCACCAGCCTCCGCCGCTGCCTGCACAGTGCCAGCGGCCACGGTTGGGCGGCGCCTGATAAAAGTCAAAGGACACCTGGATGGGAATGCGCGGCCCGAAAAATGACAGGTCTGATCCCCGCCCCAGCGGGCGGATCACCACCTCAGCCTGCCCGGTGCACCGACGCAGGATATCCCCAAGGGTATCCCCTGCCACACCGGACGTGGAAAACCCGATCTCCTGCGCTCCCATACAGCCGGGAGAGTCCATGTTGACCAGCGCCACACAACGGGCATCCAGGTCCTCAAACTGCTCATCGCAGTACCAAGTGCTCCCGGCATACCGTCCGTTGGAGTGGGCCGGCCACCACGCGATTTTGACACCCCGCCGCAGCTGCTTCTGGGACAGTACCCGTGCCAGTTCCAACACAGCGGCATTCCCGGTGGCATTATCCGTCACACCATAATCCCAGGAGTCATAGTGGCTGCCCACCAGCACATACTCCGGCGTTTCACCGGCCAGCTCGGCTACAGGGATCTGAAGACGCACACATCCACACTGCAGTACGCTGCGCACCGTCGCGGTACGGCTGCAGGCTCCAGGCGTCAGCAAGGGCAGTATGGATTCTCTGTCACAGCTTCTCAGGCCCACCACCGGAAAATCAGGATAGGTTTTTCCGTTTTCAGGCTCCGCGGTGCCCCACACAGGGCTGACCGTCTCGTAGTGAAGCACAGGCTCCTCGCTGGTCCACAGATGGATCAGGCCCTTTACACCGTATCCCCGCAGCTTTTGAACATAGTCCTCATAAAAATTGTCCCCAATCACGATGCAGCCCCGCGCCCCCGCGTACCAATCCTGCTCCTGTCTGGGCTTCAGCTGGTCGTGGGCATGGACATCATAAAACAAGGGGGCGGTCACTCCGTCCGGACAATGGGCGGAGAAGGAACGGGGAAGGGCTTCAAAGGTCTGATCCATCCCCTCTACAGTAACTGACGCTTCTATAGGAGTGGAGACATATCCGTCACACTCATACACGCGGCATGGAATGCCCCATTCCTGCAGCTTCTTGATCAGATAGCCGCAGGCACGGTGCTCATCTTCCGAACCGCCGATGCGCTTCAGCCCGGAAAACACATCCAGTGTCTCCATCAGGCATTCCCGTGAGAGTTCTTCCATTCCTCAATTCTCCTTTTGGTGCGCAAGGAAACACTGGTACACATCCTGCCAGGCAGCCTCATCCGTCACAAGGCGGAAGGCAGCCAGTGCACAGCACACAGCACCGTCATAGATGCCCTGATGAGCCCGCGCCTCTTTCCCGGTCTTTACCCATGCGTCCGTGTGAGGAGGATCATCTGTCTCGATGGTCTTTACCCGCAGGCAGCAGCTGGGCAGCCGGTGGGTCACCGCGCCGAAATCGGTAGAACCGCAGTCCTTCCGGGGCGGAGCAATTCCGTCACACGCAAATTTTTCTGCACACTCCATCAGCAGCGCACCCATGGCATCATTGATGGTGGTGTTGTAAATATGCGCCACAGGGGTAATTTGTACCTGTGTCTGGGTAGCCATGGCAGCAGCCTGGGCAATCTCCCGGGTCCACTGCTCCACGCTCTCCAGATACGCCATGGAGGAGTGGCGGATCTCTACCTTAACCTTGGCAAAATCGGGCACGGAGTTGACTGCCGTCCCCCCAGCCAGCACAATATTGCTCACCCGGCTGGAATCCTTGAGGTGATTGCGCATGAGCCCAAGCCCTGTCTGCAGCATGGTCACCGCATCCACTGCGCTGCGCCCAGCATAAGGCGCAATACCCGCGTGGGCGGTTTTGCCGTGAAATTCCACATCCATCTCGATCAGAGCCAGAGAGGGCGTCTCCAGCTGGGTCAATGTGCTGCCGTGCACCATGAAGGCCACATCAATATGGTCAAACCCGCCGTGGGCGGCCATCTCGTTTTTGCCTCCGTCCAGCGACTCCTCGCTGGGCGTCCCGATCACATGGATCTCAAAGGGCTGGTCCGAAGACTCCAGCACTCCCCGCAGGGCCATTGCCGCGCCGATCATGGCAGGGGTCTGCATATGGTGGGCGCAGCCATGTCCCTGGCCCCGCAGCGCATCATATTCCCCTAAAAATCCTACCGCGCGCCCTCCGGCAGCCCGCCCTCCCTTGTGGCGGTACACGGCACAAAAAGCCGTATCCAGCCCGGCGTAGGGAATGGTTACTTCAAAATCGTGGGCTCGCAGCCACTTTGTCAGCGCAGCTGAGGAGCGGTACTCCTCATAGCCCGGCTCGGCGTAATCAAAAATTTCGTCGCTCAGCGCGCACAGCTGCGGCATCAGCTCTGAAACGATATTCGCAATTTGCTTCTGAATTTCTTCCATGGCATGTCCCATCCCATATCTTTGAAATCTATAATATCCTGCCGTCGCGCCATGCAGTTGCGGCGGCCAGCTCTAAACGGATCAGTAACCGATCACCACAGCCAAAGCCAGGAAGGCCATAGAAACCAGGCTGAGCAAAATCACCAGCTTAATGACGTACTTCAGCCACACGGAATAGGGAATCTTGGACGCAGCCAAAAATCCCAGCATGGTGGACGAAGTGGGGTAGATGGCATTGGTCAGGCCGTCACCCAGCTGGAAGGCCAGCACAGTGCTCTGGCGGGTCAGGCCCACCAGATCGCCCACAGGCGCCATGATCGGCATGGTGGCTGCCGCCTGGCCCGTACCAGAGTTGATGGGCAGGTTGATGATGGTCTGCACCAGGAACATACCGATGATCTTTACCGAGCTGGGCAGTGCCACAATCGCATTGGCCAAGGCATTGATAATGGTATCAATGATCATGCCGTCCACCATAACGGTATTGATCGTACCGGCCACTCCCACAATCATCGCACCGAAGGTGATATTGGCCATGCCCTGCACATACAGATCGCAGATCTTGTTGCCGCTGAACCCGGCCAGAATACCGCATACCACACCCAGCACCAAAAACAAAGTAGCCATTTCGGTGATAAACCATCCCAAGTAGGCCACGCCGTAAATCAAAACGGCAAACGCGATGACAACGGCCAGAAGGATCAGCTTGTGCCGTCCGGTCACTTCAATGGCAGATACATCCACATCCTCCAGGTTGGAATCCTCGTTCCCCATCAGGTTCTTGGAGGGATTCTTCTTTACCTTCTCCGCGTAATGAATAATATACAGGCTGGTCACAACAATAAACGCCACCAGGATAATCCAGCGATACCAGGCTCCGGAGAACATGGGAGTCACACCCGCGATGGACTGAGCCACACCCACATTAAAGGGATTATAGATGCCCGCCGTAAAGCCCACGATGGAGCCCATGGCGATCATGGCTGTACCTGTGATGGTATCATAGCCCACTGCCTTGGCCACTGCAATCCCAATAGGCACAAACACCAGAACCTCCACAGACATTCCCATGGTGAAGCCGCCTACGGCAAAGACCGTAATGAAGATGGGGATGAGCAGCTTTTCTTTTCCCGCAAACATCTTGCCCAGCTTGGCACAAAAGGCGGTGATCATCCCTGTCTGCATAATCAGCTCAAAGGCGCCGCCGATGAGGAAAATAAAGAAGATGATCTCGTTTACGCTGGAGCTGCCCAGAGTTCTCACAAAAGCCATGGGGATTTCCAGCGGTGAAACCGGTGACGATTCCACCTGAGTGTATGTACCCGGTACAATCAGCATACGGCCGCTGGCATCCTCCTGGCGCTCAAACTGGCCGGCAGGAATCACGTAGGTCAGCAGGCAGACAACCAACACGATCAGAAACAGAATAATGTACGTGTGGGGCATCTGGATGCCTTTTTTCTTTTTCGACGTTTCAATGGACATTCTTCTCTGCACTCCTCACAATCAAGTGTCTAATAATCATACATTTATTTTTTTCTTTATGCAAGGGCAAACCGAGATTTATCGAGGAATCTGAATTTATCGTAAAAAACTCCCTTGAGCCGCCAGCGGCTCAAGGGAGTCTATGGATGTTTTGACCACTGTATCCACAAAAACTGATTAAAGTTCCAGCCCATTCCACGCTTCTGTCAGCCGACACAGCCGTTACAGAAGCGTGTGTGCTGCTGAAGTTTCCACTGGGCAGGCTGACACGGGCATAGCGGCCATCCCAAATTCAGTGTAAACTCCTCAGCTTGGAAGCGCGCAAAGTTTATCTGCAGCCACAGCAGATTCATCCCGCTGCCGCCTTCTCCTATACGATGTTCCCCCTCACAGACTGAGGGTACAGATGTAACGGATGGGTCGAATATGTCCTGCAACCGTGCGGTCTATGCGCCGATAATTCATAGTTCGTATGGGCACCATCTTCTTAATAGTGAGCATAACCTCCTGCATTTTTCGCTCCCGATCCAGTTCTGCTTGCTCTTGTTTTCGACGAGCCTCAACGGCAGCATAATCGGTGAACAGATCCATCTGCTCAAATTCGCCCTCTCTGGTCATCGCCTCACTCTCTGAAATCACCCGACCCGCAACGATGTTAAGTCGCCGCACCATGAGGTCGGTATTCACAATACGATCAAAGAGCGCTGTAGCTGCCCCCATGATTTTCTTTGTAGAGGAGGTATAATCGTTCAGGCGCTCGGTTCCATGGGCGTGCTTTGGAACCTCGCGGCCATAGTGATCCTTGACTATTGGGCCATGATAACGATTTCGCCGTGCCGGATCAGTTAGGTTCTCAATGTCATAGCCGACCGTCAGAACAATCTGGTCGGTCATCAGCTTCTTACTCACCAAATCCAGTGCCAGTTGCTCTGCCATTTCTCTCAGCACCAACCGAGCCCTTTCTGCGGAATACGGGCAATGCAGAACCTGACCGGAACCAAGGCTGTTTTCACTGGGATGATATGCCTTAACCGCTTGGATGGTACAGGGTTCCCAGCCCCACGAATGGTCAATCAACAACTCAGCGTTTTTCCCAAAGAGCTGGTAAAGAAGATCCTCATTGCATACCGACATTCGCGCAACATCGCCCATGGTAAACATTCCGTGTGCCTCTAACTTCTTGGCGTATCCACGTCCAACCCGCCAGAAATCGGTGAGTGGCTGGTGCGACCACATGGTCTGACGGTAGGTCATCTCATCCAGCTCTGCGATGCGCACGCCGTTCTCATCCGCAGGGATATGTTTTGCCAAGATATCCATTGCGACTTTACATAAATAAAGATTCGTACCAATACCTGCGGTGGCTGTAATTCCGGTATTCTCGATCACATCCAGGATAATTTTCATTGCAAGTTCTCTGGGGGTAAGTTTGTAGGTGGATAGATAATCGCTGACATCCATGAACACTTCATCAATGGAGTATACGATGATATCCTCTGGAGCAATGTATTTCAGATAGATGCTGTAGATGCGTGTGCTGTACTCCATGTAGTAGGCCATACGCGGTGGTGCAATCAGATAGTCGATCTCCAGCCCCGGTGTGGCATTTAATTCAGAGAGAAAGCAAGACTTTCCAGAAAATCGATGCCCAGGCGCATCGTGAAGCCGACCACGGTTGGCCTCCTTCACCTGCTGGACCACCTCAAACAGCCGAGCACGACCTGAGATCCCATAGGCCTTTAAGGACGGCGTAACGGCAAGGCAGATGGTCTTGTCGGTACGGCTCTCGTCGGCAACCACCAAGTTGGTATCCAGAGGATCGAGACCTCTCTCCCGGCACTCGACGGAGGCATAGAAGCTCTTGAGGTCGATTGCGATATAGGACCTTTGCTTCATACTAAAACTGCCCCCTCTGGATTCTCGCTATTTAACGCCAAAACGCTGCTCGAAATTGGTTGTAACATTAATTCTCGAGTTCGTTTTCCTCAACAATACCGTAGTCAATCAGGATATTCTTGTCCGCATAAGTTGGATAAACAATTCCTGTCATCTCATAGTCGTACCTCCGAACACGGCGGAACCCCTTGACCGGCTCCGGCGCAAAAGCGGCGGTTTCATAATTTGCGTATTCAGGCGTTCCAGCCAGATCATCGGCTACCGCACGAATTAGTGCATTCGTCACTGCCTCCAGGTTCATGCCATACTCCACGGCAACCAGTTCATGTCTACGGACATCTTTATCCAGATTCCCGAAGGATCGGTACAACTTGTACTTCATGGAGAAACTCCTTCCCAGTAGAACTACCGCAAAAAATCACTTCTATGATTCACAGGCCGCAAATCGTATCCGAGTTCCGTCAGGTGCGCTATTTTTAAGGCAACCAGGTTGATATCCGTATCCATCGCCCTGGCGATTTGTTCAGCAGAATAGCGATAGGTATAGATGTAGTCCAGCAACTCCTCGTTGTCAATCAGAATTTCTGCAACAACAATGTTCGCCTCATACTCTGGCCGTGTGGTCATGTCATACAGCATGAATTCATGAAGGCTGTTTGCCTGTGCCAACTTCCGATGAAGCTGGTCGTGCCCCAGCTCATGGGCACAGACGATGCGGAGCATTCTGTCCCCCAGATCCTTGTTCAGAAAAATAAATCGATTGCGTTTGATGACGCGGTACATTCCTTTTAGAGAGCCAAAATCCTCACAAAGAAGAACAGAGATTCCCAACTCTTTCGCAATCTGGAAGGGATCGCGTGTTCCGAAGCGCCGCACCAGGGATGCGCCGACTTTGGAGAGCATTTTACCGGTCATAAGCCCACCTCCACCCTGCGGATGCTTTTCATCATTATCTCACATCTTAGGCCCCACAGAATGGACTTACTCCTCCTGCTGGCGATATTTTTTGGGCGTAAATTTCTTGTTCTTCTCCTTGGCCATCCAATAGGCATCGTTGAGGGCCCGCATTGCCCCCTCAAGCGCATCTTCGGAAAGTTGGCCGCCGGCAAACAGGCCGGTCACCTCACCGACCAGTTCATCGATGTCTCGCGCTGCTTTTGCTCCACCCTTCTGATGGGCTTCTACGGAATAGACATCTGCGCTGGTGAGAAGGTATTCTGGAGTAGTGCCAAGGACAGTAGCAATATCACCGACCACCTTCATGTTGCCCGGTTTCCTTGAACCCATTTCGTAATTCTGAATCGTCCGCGCAGTTACAGAAACCTTTTCTGCAAGTTCAGCCTGTGTTAATCCAGCCTCAAGCCGCTTTTCTTTCAGCCGTTCTTTAAACCCCATAAAGGCACCTCTTTCTGTTTCTCTGCCATCAACACGAACACTTTTTCGCAAAACGGGATTGACACGAAAATCTGTTCTGGCTATAATGGGAACGTAACACGAAATTCTGTTCGTGTAAATGTTACCACATGAACAGAGATTTTGTCAATCTAAAACACGAAAAATTGTTCGTGAAGCGGGCAGAAAAACGGAGGGTATTGTAATGGAGGTACAATGCAGAAAAGAATATGTCTCTGTTAATCTTGATGTAGACCAAAACGGTGTAGTTCACCCCCGGTTCATCCGCTGGGCAAATGGCCGTATCTATCAAATTGACCAGCTGAAATACAAATGCAGAGCTGCTTCCTCCAAGGTAAGCGGAGGTGGCATCCGATATACCGTCATAATCCACGGCAAGGAAACCTTCCTGTTCAGCGAAGGGAACAAGTGGTTCGTGGAAGCAAAGGGGGCAAGTCAATGATTCTTTCTCACCACCAAATAGAGGATATCGGTGCAGCTGTAATTCAGGACTTCAACAAGTTCTTCTACTGCGGCAGCAATGCCCTAAGGAATAATAAAGTTCGCGCAACACCCATCGACCAGTTCGCTCGCGAGTACCTGGGGTTAAGCGTTCGATTTGCCCGATTGTCCGCAGATGGGCGTATCTGCGGTCTGACCAGTTATGCTGATGCCGAATATATCATTGAGGAAATGGGAGTAGTTCGTACCATCGAACTCAAACAAAATCAAATTCTTCTGGATTCCAGCTTTCTGGAGGCCGGCAAGGTCAAAAAATTGTGCGGCAAGCGCCGCTTTACCTTGGCGCATGAGTGCGCACATCAAATCCTGTTTCAGATGGAGTCCGAGGAGTCCCAGCAAAAGTGCCGTGGATTCTACTCGGATCGGCGATCCTACTCCCTACGAGACCTAAAGAGCAGAGAGGACTGGAACGAGTGGCAGGCCAATGCCTTGGGGGCCGCCCTGCTCATGCCCCAGGCAGAGATAAATCGGGCCATGCGGTTTTTCGCTCAAAATCGCACACTGATTAGCTATGAAGGGAGGTTTTCATATGCGGACAAGCTGGCACTTTCACTTCTCTGTCAAGCTCTTGGCGTGTCCAAGTCTGCCGCCGTGATTCGGCTCCGGCAGCTTGGGTATCTGGAAGAACGCCCGTATGCAGAGTTTGTTGATCCACTGGAGGTGTGGGCATGAGCAAAAACATTCGCATTACAGAGCCTTCCGCAGAAATGTTGGGCAAAATTATCCGGGCGCGGGAGGCGATTGCGGCGCAAAAGCCGCGATATATCAAATGCCCGTACTGCCAGCATAACTCAATCGTCGTATATGAGGACACAAGAGGTCATGTCGAAACAAAGTGCAAAAAGTGCGGAAAAGTCACCGTCTTTGATGTTTTGAGCATGAGAAAAATCATGTTTCGCCTTCGCCCGAAGGAGAACTAAATTAAAACTGAATCACATAGCTGAGCTGTGGAGCCGCCTGATAGGTGTAGTCATCCTGATGCCGCATGGACAGAGTCGAAAGACTCTGTTTATCGGCACGGACAGAATGACCACCGTCATGCGGCTCTTTTGTTGTCTTGCCTTTCCGCGGCTTCGTGCCAGCGGAAAGGACAAGACAATGAGTATTCCGAAGACCCCAGTTGAATTCGATTACGACCTGTGGACCACAGAGGAAGGAAAATGCATGGTTCGGATCAAAGCTACCGGCGAGATAACGGAGGTGGAACGCTCTGTCATGCAGGTTCTGCGCTCAGAGGAGAAGCGTCTCCGGCGCACCATATCTCCGGAGCAGGGTCCATCCAGAGAAGGGAAAACCGCTCCAACGGTTCTCTCTCTGGATATGCTTCCCGAAGATGTGGCAGACTCCAGCTGGTTAGCTGACACCTGCGACTATACGGAGGAGATTTCCACGAAACTGCTGGAGAGTAGCTTGCGAGAAAGCTTGACTCCTACCCAATATGGCATCTATCAAGCCTGCATTTTGAATGGGATCAGCTACAAGGCTTATGCAGACCTGATGGGTGTTAGCTATCAGAGCGTCCAGAATGCAATCCGCCTCATTCAGAAAAAAGCAAAAAATATTTTTGGCTGATGGTTGTGGTTTGCTGCAAATATGTCCGTTGTAAAGTGAAGGGGCCTTAAGACGCCTTCATTGAACCTTTTCAACTGAATATCCGGCAGCTAAATAACATCAGCGATGAGCGAGCGATGCGGACGGTGCGCGATGACCACCTGTAGGAGACAAAAAGGAAATGCTTTTCTTTTTCTCCTATCAATGACGGCCAATAAGGTGCCCAGCGGGTCCTCCGATCCAAAAGCAGGCATGGCAGCCTGTTTCGCCAAGACCTCATCTGCCTATAATGGTACCCCTGTCCAGCCACAGTCTCAAGCAATGGGGGCAGCTCGGAGAGATCCTCGGAGGGGTTAGATTCCCGGAGTGCGGCGCCCGCCGCAGTTTAGCTGACCGCCCTGCCTGGGGAAGTAGTGTCGAATACAGGCAACAAAAAGACATTCAAATGTCTTGATATCAGAAGCAATGGGGGTCACCCATCATGTAGCAGGAAAGCCAAGGTTTCCTCAACCAAATCGGGTGACCCCTATTTTTGTGGTATCAATTCATATTCATATTTAGGAGGGATCACATCATGATTGCTGTGTCGCAAACCAAGAGTGCAAACTACCTGTTTATTGTGGCCGTGCTGAAGTCGATGCGGGAAGGTGGCGTGATCACTCAGGCCGAGTATGAGCGAGCCAAGCGCTACTACCAGAAGCTCACCGGCTCCGATCTCGTCATCGCAGATTAAATGTTCAGAAGGAACCGTCTAAATTGATGTATTTTGGGCATCAGGTCTTGTCGCTTGTGTAAAAATTTACTTCTCTGCGTTCTTTCAATAGACTTTGCCTTGCCGTTGACTATAATGTTGCTTGAACCGGAAAAGTGGATGGTACCAAAATGTAGTACAATCCAAAATTCAGCCAGAAAGGAGGGCTGTTGATGCCGCAGGTCAAACTCATCTCGCCCATCACCAGGCAGGAAATCCGCAAAATCCGAGTTGCCGCCTATTGCCGGGTATCTTCCAATTCAGCGGATCAGCAGAACTCCTACGCCAACCAGATTCGGGTATATACCAGCCTCATTCAGAGAAAAAAAGAGTGGGAGCTGGTGGAGATATTCGCTGACGAAGGGCTCTCTGGCATGAACGCACAGAACCGCACCGAATTCCAGCGAATGATCAAGATGTGCGAACAGCACCAAATCGACCTGATCGTCACCAAATCCGTCTCCCGCTTCGCCCGAAACGCCAAGGAGTCTCTGGAATATGTCCGGAAGCTGAAATTGCTCGGCGTGGGGGTGCAGTTTGAGAAAGAGGGAATCTACACCCTGGCCCTCGGAGATGAGATGCTGCTCAATACCTTCTCTGCCATCGCACAGGAGGAGTCTAAGGCAATTTCCCAGAACCAGCGGCTTTCCATCGTGAAGCGGATGCAGTCTGGGGAATATGTGGACAGCAACGCTCCTTACGGCTTCCGGCTGGTGGATAAGGCGCTGGTGATCTATGAACCGGAGGCGGCCATCGTCCGCATGATGTTCGAAAACTACCTGAGCGGCCAGTCTACATCGGAGATCGCCCGGGATCTCAACAGCCGCGGCATCAAAACCAAAACCGGGAAATCCACCTGGCGCTCCACCAAGGTGGCATACATCCTTGGAAATGAGCGGTATTGCGGCGATTGCAAATATCAGAAAACCTACCGCGACACCACAGTCCCCTTCAAACAGTTCCGAAATCGAGGTCAGGAGGATATGTTCTACGCCTCCATGACCCACGCTCCTCTTATTGACCGAGATACCTTTGACAAGGTCCAGCTCCTCTTGAAAAAGCGTCAGGATGTCTTTGGAAAATCTACAACGCAAAATATCTACCCTCTTACGAGCCGCATTCAGTGTTCTGAGTGCGGCTCGTATTTTCGCAGGAGGCAGGTTTCCGGGACAGTAAAGTGGGGATGCTCCAAACACATTCAGGATCGTACCCAGTGCGGCTCAAACTACTACAGCGAGGAGAGGATCTACGATGCCTTCGTCGCCATGGTCAATAAGCTTCGGTTCTCTGAATACGACATCATGGGGCAGACGCTACTCCGTCTGGAATCCGCCGAGCTGAAGCGAAAGCAGAAAAACACGGCCGCAAGGGAGCTCAGCCGGAACATTGCAGATCTGAACGCCAAGTTGGTGATGGTGGAGCAGCTCCATGCAAAGGGATACCTCAAAGATGAGGTCCACAAAGCTCAGGTGCGGGAGATTAACGACCAACTGCGCCAGCTCAAGCGGGAGCGCCAATGTGAATTCTCCTCGGGCATTACCCATATGATAGAGGAACTGACGCGGCTGAAAAAGCTGCTGGAAGAGCTCGAGGAACCACTGGACCGCTTCGATGAGAAGCTGTTTACTGAGATCGTTCAGGCCATCAGTATCAGCCGCCGGGATGAAATGACAGTCACCCTCATTGGCGGGCTGAGATTCACAGAAATGCTCTGATAGAGAGGAACCTCGCTATGAAGAAGATACGCTATATCCCATATGGTTACACCATGAGAAATGGAAGGACAGTCATCGCACAGGATGAAGCTACGGTTATCCGCGAGATATTCAGCGCCTACATCAACGGCGCATCCCTCCAAAGTATTGCCGAACTGCTGACTGAGAGGAAGATCCCCTATAGTGAGAGAACGGATGTGTGGGATAAAGCTCGTATCGCACGAATCATTGGAAACGCCAAATACATTGGCGATGGGGAATATGATCCTATCATTGAAGAAGAGCAGTATGAAGAAGCAGCTGCCGTAAAAACCGCCCGCCAACGGAATACATTCGAGAAAAATCTGAAGGGGATCGACCTATTTCGAGATCTGGTCCGATGTGAGGAGTGCGGGGCCCCTATGCGGCGAAGGGTGAGCAGTAAGCATCGTATTCGGGAGGGTTGGGAGTGCACCAACCCAGACTGCGGTCAGCGCATCCGGATTTCTGATACCCACCTGTTGGAAAAGGTGACAATCCTGATGAACCGCATCATAGCCAATAGCTATCTCCTCATCCCTCGCCCCAAAAAACGAAAAGAACTGTCGGCGGAAGCTAAGCAGATCAACCGGGAAATAGATGCCGAGCTGGAGCGGGATGACCCAAGCGATGCGCTGATTATCGTCAAAACAATCGAAATGGCAGAGCGGCTCTATGCTGAGACCGATGCCCATCTGCAGATCACCGCATCCATCGCCAGGAAGCGGGTTAGCCTTATGACTCCCCAGGAGGAATTCAGCCCGGCTTACTTTAGTGACATCGCCGCCTACCTGACGCTTGGCAGCGGAGGAAAGGTGATCCTACATACCAAGACCGATGTCGAGATCGGAGATGAAGAAAATGAATGTAACCAAGATACCCAAGAAAACAATATCGGTTATTGAGCCAAAACGCTCTCTGATCGTCAACAGGGAGCAGTATCATCAGCGGCGGGTTGCTGCCTACTGCCGGGTATCCACCGACAGCGAGGAGCAGCTCACATCCTATACCAACCAGAAAAAGGTATATACCGAGATGATTGCCGCTAAGCCCGAATGGGAGTTCGCCGGACTCTACGCAGATGAGGGCATCTCCGGGACACGTGCAGATAAGCGTCCCCAGTTCCAGAAGATGATCAACGACTGCTTGTCTGGGAAAATCGACTATATCATCACGAAATCCGTTTCCCGCTTCGCCCGTAATACAGTGGACTGCCTGGACCATGTCCGAATGCTCAGGGCAAGAGGGATTGGCATCTACTTCGAGGAGCAAAATATAGACACACTGCAAATCGACAGCGAACTCTATCTGGTCATCTACGCAGGGTTTGCACAGTCCGAATCCGAAAGCATCAGCAAGAATGTCACCTGGACTTTTCGTATCATCAGCCGAGAGCTCTTTCACAAAACGCAGGAAGAACTCGCCAGGCGGATGAGCCGGGAGCCAAATTCCACCAAAACGGCTACCACAGCCACCGGAAAATACTCCCGGTACGCACTATCCAATGTGATGATCTGCGCCGAATGCGGAAGTCGATATAAGCGCGTGACCTGGACATCCCGAGGAAAAAAGCGAGTTGTCTGGCGCTGCATCAGCCGCTTAGACTATGGAAAGCGCTACTGCAAAACCTCGCTCACGGTAGATGAGACCGCCCTCCACGCCGCTATTGTTCGGGCAATCAACCGATTCAACGAGGAAGACGAGTCCACTTATATGGCACTCATGCGGGCAACCATTGGTGAAGCAATCGGTCTAACCGGAGGCACAGATGAGATCGACCTGCTCCGGCGGAAAATAGATGGGCTGAATCGGAAAATGGTATCTCTTATCAATGAGAGCGTGGAAAGCGGAGAGGGTATCGAGAGTCACGAAGCTGAATTCAAAGAACTTTCCAATACCATTGAACTCCTGCAAGGACGGATTCAGAAACTCGAAGAAGCACTTGCTTCCGATCAGGTGAATGACAGCCGAATCCTTCAACTACAGCAGATCATCGCCGACCGAGCATCCAAAAAGATGGAGTACGACGATACCATCGTCCACCAAATGATTGAGTGTGTGAAGGTGTATCCCGACGGGAGACTGGACATTATCTTCGGAGGAGGGTATCTCATCGAAGAATGCCTGGAAAAAGAACGTTGATAACTTCAAATATAATTGACATAATCACCAAAATAATATAGTATAACTTATGTTAGGAGGCGATTATGCATGGCAAAAAAAGCTGCGGTCATCATGCCGCAAACACGGGAGACCCTGGCACAGATGGGTGAGCAGATCCGCCTGGCCCGCCTGCGTAGGAAGTTAAGCCTGGAATTGGTAGCAGAGCGTGCCGGGATCAGCCGAGCCACTCTTATATCCATTGAGAAAGGCACCCCTACGGTATCCATCGGCTCCTATGCCGCTGTGCTGCACGCATTAAACAATATGGACAGCGACCTGCTGCTTATTGCAAAAGATGATGAATTCGGCAGGAAGCTGCAAGATCTGGCGCTGCCCACCAGACGGCGGGCGCCCAAGAAAGGAGAGTAGCCCATGGCGCAGGACGAAAAGACCATCTATGTATATGAAAATTGGCGTGGAGAGGCACCCACCCTGCTGGGGCGGCTGCGCTGCGGCTTCGTCCGCGGACAGGAGACCTTTTCCTTTGAGTATGATCCGGCCTGGCTGTCATCCGCCGAGAGTTCCTTCTCTCTGGACCCGGATCTGGCTCTCTACCGCGGGCGGCAGTATGTGCCGCTGAACAAGCAGCTCTTTGGCCTGTTTTCCGACTCCTGTCCGGATCGCTGGGGGCGTCTGCTGATGAAGCGCAAGGAGGCCATCGACGCTCGCAAAGAGGACCGCAAGCCCCGTAAGCTCACCGAGAGCGACTTCCTGTTGGGGGTCTACGATGAATCCCGTATGGGTGCGCTGCGGTTCAGCTTGGAAGAAGGGGGCGAATTTCTTTCGAACGATAAAGCGTTTGCGACGCCTCCATGGGTAAACCTTCGGACGCTGGAAAACGCCTCTATCGCTTTCGAGAACGATGAGAGCGGCCTGAATGAAAAATGGCTGCGTGAGCTTCTGGCCCCCGGCTCCTCCTTGGGAGGTGCAAGACCCAAAGCTACGGTGCAGGCCACAGATGGTGCCTTGTGGATCGCCAAGTTCCCTTCCAAGCATGATGAATATAACAGCGGCGCGTGGGAGAAGGTCGTCCATGACCTGGCACGGCTCTGCGGACTGGATGTTCCGGAATCCAAATTGGAGACGTTCTCCAAGACCGGCAGTACCTTTCTCGTCAAGCGATTTGACCGAAACGGCATCCGTCGCATCCACTTCGCCTCCGCCATGACCCTGCTGGGAAAGACCGATGGAGCCTCGGCAGCGGACGGAAGCAGCTATCTGGATCTGGCGGCGTTCATCCGGGCCAACGGGGCATCACCCCGGCAGGATCTGGTCGAGCTGTGGAAGCGGATCGTGTTCAGCATGGCGGTATCCAATACTGACGACCACCTGCGCAACCATGGTTTCCTTCTGACACCCACCGGCTGGCGGCTGGCCCCTCTCTATGATGTGAACCCAGTCCCCTCGGGGGACCGGCTTTCCCTCAATGTGAGTGAGTATGATAACACCATTGATTTGGATCTGGCGCTGGAAGTAGCCGATTATTTCGGCCTTGCCCCGCAGGAAGCGGAACAGGCTACAGAGGAGGTCTGCAAAACAGTATCCGGATACTGGGAACAGTTGGCCGGGCAATATGGTCTCAGCCGAGGAGCGATAGAGTATATGCGCCCTGCCTTTTCCCTTCCATGATAAGATCACAAACGGACGATTCCTGGTGGAACCGTCCGTTTGCTTATCCTTTGGCGGTTCCCTCAAAAGAGTCCCCGTCCTCATCCTCGTCCATATCCGTATCAATGTCCAGTCCTTCATTGTTCCCAACATTCTTCTCGTAGAGCTTGGTCCATTTGAGCGGATATTTGCATTTGCGGTTATAGGCCAGAAGCATCGCCTCGGCATAGCCCATAGAACCGGGGCGTCGTTCCTTGGCTGTTCTCGAAAGCAACTTGACCGACATTTCCCCCACTTTTTCCTTAAAGGTCTCATCTTTCAGGGCATCGCCGAACGTGTAGACCAATCTGGCGATTCCGTTGAGCATATTGGCGGACAGCGAATTCATATCGCCCTCCCAGGTACCTACGCAGAGTCTGAGTGTTCGATCAAGTACGTGGTAACCGAACCGCTCATATATATTTTCAAGCGTAGAGACAGCACAGACAACGCCATAGTTTCTGACCTGGCCAATGGAAAGAGAATAAGACTCTACCAGATCTTTGATCATAAGCTGTTCCTGATTCCCGGCTTCCACATTTGCCATAAACACTTCATAGGGACGGAGCGGTTTGACAAACTTCATCTGGTTGGCGAAGATATCTGCCTCGTGCTCGTAGTTCAGATCATCGTATATCATGCACCAGACTGGCGTTTCACGAGAGCCGGAGGCCAGTGCGACGATCTCCACCGTGTGCTGGCCATTGAAGACATAGTTGACCCCATTTCGACGGCTTACCTTCACGGGGTTGATCTGATACAGATCAAAGTGTGCCGCAGCATTCAGCACATGCTGTTCGGAAATATTCCTCTGGTACTCCTGATTGGATACGAGGTTCTTAATGGGAATCTGTTCAAAGTGAACATTGGGAACAAACATACTATAATCTTCCATTAGGATTCCCCCTCAATTGCATTGAGCATTTCCTGGATTTTTCCTTCTAATTCAGTCAACGCCGCCAAGAGGTTTTGTCTGGCAGCAGGTGAGATCGCTTCCAACTGTGCCATGGACTTTGTCCGGTCGATGGAGCTCATCCAGGAGGGGATCGTAAGAGTAAGTCCAGCAACTTCCGCATCCGGGTCATAGGCGGGCATCGTCTTGATTGCCGGCTGTTCTGCCGCCGCTGTACCGGGCTTGGCAGAAGCGTCGGAATAAAGGCATCGTCTCGATTCACTGTAACGAGCGAAGGCATAGGGATTTTTTCCGATTTTTTTACTAAGTGCTTTCAATTCTTCGGGTTCCATTTCTGATAGAGCAACGATATTTTCGAAAGAAATCTTATATGCCCCGGAAAGAATGTGCGGAACAAGTTCAGGAGCATTTTGTTCAATGGCATCTAATGCTGCACTGTATTTCGCATATTTCTGTACGGTTGCGCCGGCCACATGATACTTCCTTCCCAGCCGGGCTGCTGTTCGCCGGCCACTCTCTTCATCTATTGGGCGGCCTCTCCCCACAGTGATGTTGGGATTCGGACGGTACTGATTATAGCCATTCCTACTTCGCTGTACTTTCTTTTCCGCTTCATATTGTTTCCCAATCAGATATTTCCTGTTTTCTTCTGAGATGTTGCGGCGCCCAAGTTGGTTCGCACAGATCCAGGCGATGGCAGCATCTCTGCTTGGAAAATCCAGCTCCCTGACTCCATAAGGAATGCGCATTTTATTGCATATTTCATAGCGATTATGACCGTCGAGAATGGTATCATTCCATGCAATGATATCTTCTCGGCATCCTTCCATGACCAGATTCAGCTCTAGTTGCCGGTATTCCTCCCGGCGAAGTGGACGAATCAAGTTTTTGAATTCCGGATCGATGTTAAGCTGCCTAAATGCTTTCTCTGTCATGTAGCCTCCTGCGTTCCAGCTGTTTGACGGTTTTGAGGGAAAAATATGCGACCCGGTTGACTTGATCGATCTCACCGGTCAGCTGGTAATTAAATCTCAGGTCAAAGCCACCGAGCAGTTCGGAAAAGTTTTTTATAAGGATCGTACTATAGAATTCTATAGACTGCTGGGATGTGCTTGACATCCGAACCTTGTTTGCGGTCCCGCCTGAAATAGGTTTATCCGATCCGAGAACGGCGATATACAGTTCTTCAGGGTTTACCAGGAATTGCACATACGCAGGATTCTTCAAGAGACGAATCGTTTGCCTGTGGATTCGAATCCGGTTTCGCGCAGGGTCCAGCGTTAAGTAAGCCTGCAATTGATTTTCATGATTCATGTCCTTGTCCTCCCAAAACGGACTTACGATCAGTATCAGAGGCAGCCTCGTCTGACTGCTCTGATGCAGCAGGAGCGATGTTATCGCGCAACCCATATACAGCATATCCTTCAAAAATGTCTACCTGCATAGATTTCTGGTGTTCCCGGAACGGGAGTCCAAACTGCGTCTTCCAGCCCTCCGGAAACACGGGAGTTCGAGAAGACTTGGGCTTCTGGCCGTCTTTTTGCACCCGCTGATACACTTCGGTCGCTGTGAGATCAAATGCGATGAGCCACTCATCCTTGGCATGGATTATCCGCCCGAGGAGTTTATATCGATAGTCCAGATTCCAGTCCATCAGTGAAAACACTTTGGCGAAAAAAATCTTGCAGGTAATCTGTTTCGGTTTACGTCTGCCGGAGCCGTTGGTGCACCAGGCGCAGGCATCCCGATCTTCCGCCCGGCAGGGACGGATCGCCAAGATCCTGCCCTCTTGATTGACCAGTACCTGCACATAATCAACCTGTGGGAAGCGGTTTAGGCAGGCGGTATTTACATAAAATTTGTAATTGTTGAAAGTTACAGACGGCTCATTAATATGGGCGAAGAACTCACGGCGTACCACTTGGTAGCCATCGTAGTTAAAGTCACCGGCCATCTCCAGGACCTCATCACTACTGTTGTTTGCGGGAGAAGCTGCCAGTTCCGCTTTTTTTAATTCAGCAGACGGAACAATATCCAAATGCCCGTCCTCCAGGGAACGAAGCATTCCGGCGATTACACCGCCGGTATTTTCCCGACTTTCTTCGAACATTTAGGATTCCTCCTTCCCGTACTGACCGAGTTCCTGACAGATATAGTCACGCAGCACGTCAAATCCTGTCACGCGGAGTTTCTGCCCGGTTTCATACAACTGGCCCTCCATGCGGATTTTCCAGTCTTCCTCACTCTGATCGCAGACGGGCGGGAAAGACTGTTGGTGGAGGTAATATTGCTTGCCAAAAGAGCCGATCCACTCCTCCGGGACTGCCCGCACCCGTTTGCCGGAGACAGAAAGGGGCTGTACAGGCTCCTTTGCCTGTTCCGTGCTTTTTGAACCGGAAAGCAGGTACGATTTAATAAACGCTTCCGCATCATTGACATCAAAAATATACGCAGATTCAGTTTCGGTTTGAAATAGCGCTCCGGCGATCCGGTATTTTAAATCCGGACTCCAGCCGAATAACTGAAAAAGCGTTTCTACATAGGCCGCACCGGCGATATCCCTGGGCTGATACTTTCCGTCTGACAGCTTGGAAAACACGACTGCGTTGCGGCTGCTTTTCGCCGCTGTACGGACGGCGAACTTCATCTCCACAGGGTTGACCAGCAGCTCCACATGGTTGTCTTTCCCAAAAGACCGAACACATGTGGTGCTGAACTTGATTCTCTTATCTTGAAACAGTACATAGGGACGGTGATAATTATCAAAGAATTCACTGCGGGCGATTTCAAAGCCTCTCATATCAAAATCTCCCGGAACCAATGTGATGCTCGAGGGCAGGGATGCATCCGCCTGCTGCTCATCGGGCGGATGGATACTGGCGGACGCTTGGTAATAATCCGCCGGCTTAAATCCAGCCCAGCGGGGATTGATGGTCACGAACCCTCTGAGCAGGCCGCTGTCGATCACCCGCAGCTCCGGGAGGATGGAGCGGTTGCCATACTTGGAGTTGTTCAGAAGATGCTGAACCGCAATGAAATCATCTCTGGAAACAATGCCCTCGTGGTGGTTCCGGTAAAGGCTCTGGGGCCTGTCCCCCCGATTCTTCCTGGCCTTGTGGTTCAGATAGTTGGGGGTGAATGTCTTCCGGGTCAGCACATCCCCGCAATGCCGCTCATTGCGAAGGACCTGGACAATGGAGTTGGATGTCCACTTGACATTTCCCAGATAAGTCTTTCGGCCCAGCTCGGTGAGCGCCGCCGCAATGTCGGAGGTGGAATATCCGTACAGATACATATAGAAGATGAGTTTTACCGTGGGAGCTTCATCCGGGTTGACGACCAGGTTTCCATCCGCATCGTGAGAATACCCCAGCAGCTTGGGCGTCAACGGCAGACCTCCGTCCAGCCGCATCCGCAAGGAGGTCTCCATGCTCCGGCTGCGGATATGAGACTCCTCCTGAGCCATGGTGGCTTGAAACGAAAGCGCCATCTGGGAATCGTCTTTGAGGGAGAAGATACATTCGCTCTCAAAGAACACCCCGACAGGACTGGGTAGCTCCGCAAGCATTCGCACCATGCTGATACAGTCCACCACATTCCGGGCAAAGCGAGACACGCTTTTGGTAATGATCATATCGATTTTCCCGCTGCGGCAATCGGCGATCATGCTGTTGAACTCGTCCCGATGAGCCAGAGAAGTTCCGCTAATCCCCTCATCCGCATAGATTTTGACCAATGTCCAGTTGGGATGATGCACAACAAAATCCTCATAGTATTTCTTTTGCAGCTCATAGGAGGACGTCTGCTGGACATTGTCCGTGGAGACACGGGCATACACGGCGACCCGCTGCCTTATATCATTGTCGTAATAGTCAATAGGCTTTTTGGCCGGAATGAATTCATAGTTCTCCGGGTCAACTTTTGTGTTGATGCGCCGGCGGACCCGTTCTTTTCGCTCCGCAAGCTGTTTTCGTGTGGACTTGTCAATCATGCAGCATTTCCCTCCGGGGTTCGTCATCAGGGAGTATCTTCCAACCGGGATCTGGCAAAAAGTAGGGGTCGTGTAGATCCTCCTGGTAATAGGAAGCCAGCGTATAAATATCCTCCGAAACGAAGTAAACGCCCACTGGCTTTGGGAGTGCTGCCAAGAGGCGCGTACAGAAAGAGAGTTCGGAGAGTTTCTTCGAGATATTGCTTGCTTTCTGGGTAATGATCAGATCGACCTTTTCATCGTAGCAGTCTTGAAGAAGCCTTGACCACTCCGGGGCGCTCTCCATATTGGGCGCAGTGCTGCCCTCGTCCACATAGAAACCGACAAACTTCCAGTTTGGGCAGAGAGCCAGTGTATCAAGAAATTGCTTTTTATGAGCTGAGAGATAGTCCTCATAGCGGGTCTGGTTAAAGTAGCGGATGTATACCGCCACACGGTAATGTGTTTTGGGAAGCGGGCGTTCCCGCTTGATTTCCTTTAACCAGGCACGATGTTCCGCTAAAAGGATGTTTCGTTCCGTTTCCCTCTCCAGCAGGAAATCAAATGAGGGCATAACTTCCTGCTCTGACTCTCTATTTTGAATGGTCAGATCTGACATATTTGCTCCCCCTGTGTTATTTCTCTTCCAGGCCATTATATAATCTGCAGACTAATAACAAAATCGACCAGAAGTCAACACCTTGACTTCTGGTCGATAGATGAGAAAAAAAGAAGCGAGCCGGCAATTCCAGCTCGCAATTTTTCAGGTATTGTCATCCCGTCTGGCCATAGTGGATTTCAACTCACGAACAATCTTCAGGATGGAATCCAGCTCCTTGGGAGAGCAGTCGGCCAGCAGCTCGTCAAACTCGCTCTGGTATAGGCTTCTCACCTCCGGCACATCGGGCCGAAGGAGGGAATCAGCAGATACTTGCAGGGCTTCGATGATTCGGATAAAAGTTTCCAACTTCATGCTCGTCTTGCCTTTTTCGATATTGCTGATATGCGGCAGCGAGATATTGGCCTTCGCTGCAAGATCGGCCTGGCTCATCCGGCGATTGATCCGCGCATCTCGAATACGGGAGCCGACTAACTGGCTCTCGGTCAAATCATGTTCCGTCATCGGCTTCCCCCCTCAAATATATTCTCCAGATTATCTATTTCTAAGAGTATATCAACTTGGGGTGAAATTGATATAAGGTCGAGTTGATGATATAATCTAAACACTATAATAAGACTGCAAAATTTTTTGGAGGTCTTATTATGAGCCTGAACTACAAAGTCATTGGAAAACACATCCGTGAAGTCCGCCAGCGCAACCACCTTTCGCAAGCGATGCTCTCTGAACTGGTGGATAAAACGCCATCTTACATCAGCTACATAGAGAGCGGGATCAAGAGCATGAGCCTTGACACCTTTGTGCTTATCGCCAATGCTTTGGGCGTATCTCCCGACCGGCTTTTGATGGAGCAAATCATCAGCACTGAACGGTGCGCCAGCGAAGAAATCGCCCTGCTCCTTTCGGATTGCAGTACCTATGAGATGATGATTCTCCTGGATGTTATAAAATCGCTGAAAGCCTCCTTGAAAGAGCATCAAGGCAGATACGGTAAACCAGATAACTTTGATTTTACCGTCTGAACCTGAGAAAGCAATCAACCGGAAGTCACGAGCATTGACTGCCAGTCGATCTATGCCAGTAAAGCTGGATATATTTTTGGAACAGTGGATATGTTTTTGGAAAGTCCCGGATATGGGTCTTCCGAGTTGGTATAATGAAAAAGAAAGGTGGAATGACCAATGATCTATTACACAGGTGATATCCACTGAGACCCCTATGAGGTCATACAGTTTTGCGACAGCAAGAAGCTGACAGAGCAGGATACTCTGGTTCTGCTTGGAGATGTAGGAGCGAACTACTACCGAAACCGGCGAGACACAGAGATGAAGAAAGTTCTTACCGCCGTAAAGCCGACGATGCTCTGCATCCACGGCAACCATGAGATCCGACCGGCCAGCCTCCCTTCCTATCGGACGAAGCAGTGGAACGGCGGGACAGTCTGGGTAGAGGAAGCCTTTCCCCGTCTGCTGTTTGCTATGGATGGTGAGATCTTTAATCTGGAAGGTCTCCGACACTTGGTCATCGGCGGAGCTTACAGCGTGGACAAATTCTACCGGCTGGCCAGAGGTTGCGGCTGGTGGCCGGATGAGCAGCCTTCCCAGAAGATCAAGGACAAGGTTGTCCAGACACTGGATACCTGCGGGTGGCAGGTAGATACCGTCCTCTCCCACACCTGTCCCTATCCGTATGAGCCGCGGGAAGCCTTTCTTCCGATGATCGACCAGAGTACCGTGGACGACTCTACCGAGAAATGGCTGGAGGAGATCGAGCGGAAACTCAAATACGGCCACTGGTTCTGTGGGCACTAGCATATCGACCGGATGCACTTTCTCTTCCACAGCGTGGAGGCTGCGCCGCAGCTCTTGACGGGAGGGGACACATTATGACAGAGGAAGAAAGACCGGAGGCCAAGGAGCAGGAGGCGTGCTTTGCCGCAATCCGTGAGATCGTCCAGGAGATTTCCCGCCTAATGGACGCCGCATATCAGCAATACAGCCGTTTGGTAGAGCAGGTGTTGAACGGCAGTATCACTGAGGAGCGGGAGATCGAGCGAATCATGGACGGGCTTGTGGACTTCGGAGATGATCCGAGGCTCCTTGAACTGTACAAAACCCTATGCCGCCATGTCTATTACAAATACCCCGCTCTTGTGGGAGAGCACACTGCCCTCTTCCAGCTCCAGTTTGAGGAAACGGAGGATGGGGATACGGATACTGAGGAGGTGGAAACATGAAAGCGCCGGAGATCAAGCACTACATCAACTGGCTGGGTCGGGTGGAATACCGAAACATCAACTGCTCCTTCACCTATGACGAGACATCCTATGCGGCCATCGACCGGATCTTCAGCCTTCTCCACCGGCTGGAGCCAGGCCCGGAGAACACAAGCTGGGAACTATGGCTCCGTGCGGAGCGAGGTACCATCGAAGACTTCGGCAGCTTTGAGGAGCTGCGGGAGGACGGCCAGGTGGAGAACGTTGAGGAGTTTGAAACCTGGTGGCATTCCGAGTTCCCGGAGGAGGCAGCGTGGTTCCACTTTGCCGCCGGCGAGGATCAGAAGATCGGGTATCGGGCAATATTCTTGGGGCATCGGCATGTGCTGGAGGTGGACAGCCGCAAAGAGCGCGCCTTCCCCTATGACATCGCCCCATTCACCGCCTGGCTGGAGGGTGCGGTACGGGACACCGTTCAGATGGTGGAAACCGGTTCTTATCAGGAACTGGTGGAGCGGGAGCTGCCCATCTGGCATCGAACCGGAACCATCCTGCGCCGGGATCTGTGGAGGGTATTCCCACAGTGGAAGGAGGAGTTCTTCCAGGACTTCTCCCAGCAGGAGGTGGAGGAGTTTCTCACCTCGGCGGTTGGGTATCCTTTGGAAAATAACAAGCGGCTCCCATCCGTGACCGCAAACGAATTCTATCACTTCTGTGCCCTGGGCTATCGGGCCATGGGATACACTGGAACGGAGAAATCGGAAAAAGAGCAGTACGCTCTCCACGCCGATGGGCGGGACGAGGGACTGTCCAAGCTGGACGGAGATTCCCCCGAAGCTTTTGCACGGTGGCTGAAGGAGCGTCCCCGCACCGGTCACCCCTGGGAGGTATGCCGGGGCGGCAACAGCACCCACATCGACTGCATCGTACACCGGGATGCACATGGCTACTATCTGGTGGTGGCCGATCTTGCGGAGACCCGGACGATTGAGGCGGTCCGTTTCTTCCTGGCACTTCATCGGGCAGGCGTTCCCGTATGCATCCGAAACGCAGAGAAACTGAAGGCCCGCCTGACCGGAGCGGAGTCCATCGGCATCGTGCCGGAGGGAGTCTTTCCTGCTTACTGCCACGCCAGGTTTCCGGGAGAGGACATTGTCGATTTTATGAATCTGCCTCGGGAACATCAGGATGAGCTTGCAAAATACTGCCGATGGCAGCCAATCCCGGTTCCAAGGATGAAGAAAGAAGGTGAAACCCCATGATCTTCTTTACCTCTGACCTGCATCTCGGTCACGAAAACTGCATCCGCCTTTGCAACCGGCCCTTTTCCAGTATCGAGGAGATGGACGAAACCCTCATCGAAAACTGAAACCACAAGGTTACAGGGAAGGATACCGTCTATATCCTTGGCGACCTGATCTACCGCAGCCAAAAGCCGCCGGAGGAATACCTGCGGCGGCTGCGGGGGAAGAAACATCTCATCCTTGGGAATCATGACAGGGGATGGATCAGGAGTTGTCAGACGGAACAGTTCTTTGAAAGTGTCAATAACCTATTGTATGTCGCAGATGGGAAGCGGCAGTACACACTCTGCCACTACCCCATGATGTCTTGGCCTCACATCATGCGCTGCTACATGGTCTTTGGCCACATCCACGGCAATACCGACGCGGATTACTGGCCGCTCATCCAGGCAAACGAGAGAATGCTGAATGCCGGAGTGGATGTCAATCACTTCGAGCCGGTCACCTTTGAGGAGATGGAGGCCAACAATCTTCTGTATAAAGGTCAGTCAAAATCTGGGCTTGAGGTGCAGCCGTGAGACATAAAAGAGGCTTTTATGAGGCAGCTCCTGTAGCCGGTTCCATCGCACGGCAGGACTGGAGGCACATGATGGAACGAGCCAAGCGAAACGGCCTCTCTCTCCAGTCCCAAAAAGGAAGCACCGGGCTGCTGTTCTCCGTGAGAATCCTCGCTCCCATTTTGGATGGAGGTCTGCGGCATATCGTTCTGGCATCGATCCAGTACAGTCTGGGGCGGCACACCTATATGCCCACCATAGTCGCGGAATTCACCTGCCGGAACCTGCGCCGTCTGGACGAAGCTACCCGTTCAGCAGCTGTGGCAGAGATCAGCGCACATTTGAACCGATATGGTGAACAGGAGCCATATCCCCGAGTGTGGTATAGCCTGAGCCGGACGCTAACATCTGGCAAGATTAAAGAAGACGATAGGAGGAAGAAAAGGATGCCGATTTTACAACCTCTGGAAAGCATGGAACGCATCTCACGCCAGGCACTGGCAGATGACCTGGACACCGTGTTGGAAAGGATAAGCCGCGAGAACATCGGGCTGGTGATCACCGAGAAAGGCAAAGATGACCTGGTTCTCTGCCCATCCTCCTGGTTCAATCTTGACGATGTGGATGACTTTTCCTGTGTCATCAACAGCGCCCTCCGCTATGCCATGCGCAGCGAAGATGAGGAGAGTGCGGCGGTCGTCCAGTATCTTCGTCGCCACTACCAGTTGTTCGATGAAAAGACGCTTTCGGTGGCTGTCGCCGATCTGGAGCGGGAACTGAACCAGCCGATAGTGACCCTCAAGCAGCCGCAGGTCTGGAAGGAGCTCCAGGAGCTGTTTCGGCAGCGACTGGACGAGTTGCGGCAGGAATCTCCGGAAGGAGAGGAAAGGCACCATGGATGAAAAGCGATATGAGCTCGTGGAAATCCAAGTAGATGCGGAGCTTCTGGAACAGTTGGAAGCGGTAATCGCCCCGATGGGGCTGACGCCAGAAATGTTGGCTGTGAAGTTCTTCGAGTTCTGCGTCGATCCCGCTACTCAGGAGTTGGCCATCTCCTTGCTTCTGAAATGGAAAGCCGAACAGGAAGCGGAGGGGGAGAATCTGGGAGGGGGACTTTAATGCTATCCAAGGAAACCTTCTGCGAAGCCCTGCGAAAGATCCAAGCGCAAAAGGATCGGGATGAACAGTTCAGTAAGGCACTCACCCTGATGGGAGACGGACATTTCGTATTTGAGGGCGGAGCACCGCTTCTTGCCGCCTTGCTGGATGTACTGAAGGAAGCGGTCAACGACCAGTACGACTATATCAGCTGGTGGCTGTACGATGCCACCCCAGACTATGAAGTCTGGACCGATGATGAAAAAACTAAGTGGTGCCTGACGGAACCGGAAGCCCTGTATGATTTCATCCGGGATGAATGTCAGGGCTGAGTGGTAGCGTCTTCCCAAATTCGTTCAAGGAGGTCAAATCAGATGTCTAAGTGCTGCCTATACTGCCGGGTAGATGGAACGTCTACGGAAAGCAACCGTCTCGCCATAAACCAGCAGCTCACCGTACTCCGAAGCCTCGCCAGACAGCTTGGCTTTTCGATTTCCACCGAGATGCTCCAATATGAGAGCGGCTTGGACGCAAACCGCCAGAGCATTCGAACGCTGATCCGTGATGCACGACATGGAGTCTATGACCGTGTGCTGGTGATGAACGGCGACCGTCTGGCTCGTGACGCCGAAGGTTTGGCGGCGATTGGAGAAAAATTGACCGCAGCAGGAGTCCGGGTCTATTGCCCAGATGGCGAAGTTGATCTGGCCCCCGCATATTCTCATGGTTATTTCCGGGTGGCGACGATGGAACAGACTATGTGATTGGGAAAAGTTCCCGTCCCACCGCTCTTCCACGGCCAAAGAAAATGCGGTATAATAAAGGAACCATATACACCAGACCGGGAAAGTCGGTCATTCCGGCAGGAAGGAGATGTTGCCATGAGCTCATTCGAGGAAAAGAAAAGAGAGATTGAGAGGGGCCTTGGGGTATTCCAGAACTACATTGAAGGCTCTGAACTGCTCGATGTGGTCTATTCGAAAAAGTTCGGGTATGTTCTGCTTGGCCTGCCTGCGGCGGATTCCATTGATGACTCCGATGTAACACGACTGGAAGATCCCGAAACATTGGTGAAAGAGATCTATCAGAATCTCGCATACGACTTTATGGAGCAGGAAGGGCACAGCGAGGATTACACGGAAGCCACCAATCTGGAAAAGCGAGCTATGCGGGAATGGATGAAAGAGTACACGGATCAGCTGCCGGAATACAACTACTTACTGGACGAACTCCTTGGATGATGTGTCCGATGAAGCAGGCGCTTCCCTCAGTCAATCTTTTGGCATGGATAAAGCGGACATCTTTTTTGGTCGAACACTAAAATTGACCCTCGGGTGGAAAATCCGCAGCCATCGCAGCGAAAACGGCAAAAAATAATGGGTGAAGACCCGCAAAGCCTTGAAAATCATGGATTTCCGCAAATATCTCAATTGGTCTTACACTCCAACAAGCCGCTGAAATCGCATGATTTCAGCGGCTTCCTTCATTTTCCATTACTTTTCTGTTTAGTTTATTCTTGTACCTGCTGTTTGACCCATACGCCGACCCATACGGGAAATTTCAGCGGAAAGGGCTGGAGCATTTCAGAGAGGATCAGAGACTGCCGGAGAGTACGTTCCCCATCGTCTGTGCCGCTTGTCTCTGAGCGGCGCTGGTCACATGGGCGTAGGTGTCTAGGGTGAACCCAGCCGAGAAGTGGCCCAGCATCCCGGACACCGTCTTGATGTCCACTCCGTTTTGCAGGGCCAGGGTGGCAAAGGTATGCCGGAGGTCATGAAACCTAACCTTAGGGAGTCCCGCCCGCTTCAGTACCCGGTGGAGCATGTGGAGGACACTGTCCGGCGAGATTGGCCCGCCGTTGGGTGAAGGAAAGACCCACGGGCTGCTCCCAACTTTTTTCTTCTGTTCTAACAGAACGCTTACCGTATCTTCTGCCAGCGGCAGGGTACGGTAGGCGTTCTTTGTTTTCAGGGGGGCCTCCACTACCTCTCCATTGATTCGAGATATCTGCCGCCGAACCCGGAGGTCGCCCCGTTCCAAATCAATGTCCTCCCATTTGAGGCCCAGAAGCTCTCCCCTTCTCAGCCCAGTGGCCAGCTCCAGGTAGTAGAGTTCAAATACGCCGCTCTCCCTGGCTTCCCGCAGGAAGGATTGGAACTGCTCCACTGGCAGGGTCTTTATTTCTCTGTGTTCCACTTTCGGCAGGGCACAGCCCTCGGCAGGGTTGGTATGGAGGATCCGCTGCTCCTGGGCTAGCTTTAGGGCAGAGGATAGAATTTGATGGATGTTCCGCACTGTCTTGGCACTCAGGCCCTTGGGCTGTCCTTTGGCCTCCAGCCGGTCTACCCGGCCTTTGGTCAGCAGTTTCTTGTAGAGCTTCTGCAATTCCAGAGAGGTGATCTTTTCCAGCGGGATGTCTCCGATATTTGGATTGATGTGGTTGTCGATGTAGCCTCGGTAGGTTTGGTGGGAGGAGGGCCGGACCTTTATTTTGGCGTAGTCCTCAAACCATACCTCCATCCACTCTCCTACGGTATACTTCCCGACCTTGGTCTGATCCAGAGATTGGGTTTCCTTAATGGTAGCCTTTAGTTTCTCCTTGACCTCAGCCTGGGTCCTGCCCAGCACATTTTTGTAAATGGCCTTACCCATCTCGGGATCGTGCCCCGCCGTGTACCGCCCCTCCCAGCGGCCGTCCTTGCGCTTCCGGATGCTACCCTCGCCGTTGGCTCGTTTCTTAGCCATCCCCATTCACCTCCCGTTCCATAATCTCACAGGCTCGCTGCTCTTCCTCTTTTTGGAAGGAATACAGACCATCCGCTTCCAGTTCCCTGGCAATCCCCCAGGCCAGCTTGAACCCGGCTGTAAAGCTGGCCAGAGAGGTTTCCTCCCGCAGCAGGTTTTGGGTATCCACCAGGTGCATCAGTCTGCGCCGCTGCATCTTATCCAGGCAATCCCGTACCTCCTGATGAGTCTGCTCGATTTCCTCCTCCAGTTCTGAGAAGTCTGGCTCCCGGTAGAACCGCTGGTGCAGAGCGGTCATGTAGTCATTCATTGTGTGTCGCCTCCTTTTCAGCAACACACAATACCCTAACCAGCAGACAATAGCCAGGGCAAACGAGCAGAGTTATCAGAACCTTAACAATTCGCCCTGCGCCTTATCATTGTTAACACCGTACTATTTTCTACGGCCCTTTTCTTTTGTTTTGCGGCGCAATTTTTGAGGTCTCTCCGCACCAACCCCGGAGCAAATCCCCCTGACACTAAGGACGCAGGGAATCACGACCCCGGAAGAGCAAAATTTTGTCCTTTACGACCCCGCCCCGCAGGGCCTGAAACTGCCCGCACTGCGGGCAGAAGTGGACGAGCCGGGGGCGTTTACGACCCCGGCTCTTTCTCCTGCTTTTTTTCACACCGGCCCTGCGCCTCGTCTTCGCAAGCGCCACATCCCTCGTTTCCGCCCAAATAGGCGAAACCTCGCTCATTCCGCTGCTCCGACTCTTCCCACCGAACCCGCTTCCGCTGGGCTTCGGCGGGAGCCCTCTTGTCTCCCACCGCCGGCCTCAATTTGCCTCGAAAACCCTTGTTGGGGCAGCTACTCTACCCAGCCTTCAAAGCGGCCACACAGGGGCTCACAGCGGGGATACTGCCTCTGCTGCCTTTTTCTTTGTATAGCGTGTTAGTTTTTGATCGCAAATTGCAAGTGCAAGTTGGACACCTGCACGGTAGAACTTAGTGAATCAGAGCGACGGTCAGGATGGAAGCCGCTGGCTTCCGTCCTGGGCGATGCTGCCGCAGCCTTCGGCTGCGTAAACAGAGTCGAGGAACTCGTCAAACAGTTCCTCCGGGGTGCGGTAGCCAAGCTTCTTGCGAGGCCGTCCGTTCAATTCATCAGCTGCAGCCAAGATATACTCAGCAGAGAAAGCCTCAATGGACACGCCCTTCGGAACAAAGGTTCGAAACAGCCCGTTGTGGCGTTCGTTTTGGGGACGTTCCCATGAGGTGTAGGGATGCGCAAAGTAGACTGCACAGCCCCAGTTCTCGACCTGACTGAACGCAGAGAACTCCGAGCCGTTGTCCACGGTAATGGTCTTGAAGACCTGTGAGAACTTTTCTCCGAATCCTTCCCTGAGTGACTGCATGGCGTTCAGAACGGAGTCTGCATCCTTGCCGGGAATCCGGATGGCAATATAGTTCTCCGTTTTCTTCTCCAACAGGGAGAGGACAACAGCCTCTTTACCGCCCCTCTTGCCGACCACGGTGTCACCTTCCCAATGACCTTCCTCGATGCGCAGAGCTGCGATCTCAGGCCTCTGAGAAATGTCTGTGCCGAAGCTCTTCTTGTGTTCACGGGGCTTGGAGTCCTTGTGCTGCTTGCGTTTCATGGCTTCGGGCAGTTCTGTCACAGACAAGTCAAGGCTGCCTGCCCAGACCTCAT
>ERZ773260.225-NODE-225-length-82401-cov-8.878938_pt1 | contig 82401 bp, 64 predicted proteins | sample MGYA00511387_ERZ773260 | MGnify/ENA primary metagenome ERZ773260 (study PRJEB29015, sample SAMEA2737745) | human gut metagenome | biome: human gut; feature: human-associated habitat; material: faeces | place: China | collected 2012 ...
CCCTTTGAGCTCTGGCCAAAGGGGCCTTCCCCCCTCAACAAAATACCCGGCTCACTCCCCGCTGCCCTGCTCCTCGCCATGCAGCCAGCGGGCCAGCCGTTCGGCGGCCTCCACGGAACGGGGGCCGGGACGGGCGAACAGATGCTCGTCCACCAGCAGCACGCGCCCGGAGCACACGGCACTGAGGCCCCGGTAATGCGGACGCTCCGCCGGAGCCTGCGGCGCGGGGTTCATGGGCCCCTGTTGCAGGATGTAGGCTTCCGGGTCCAGCGCCACCAGCATCTCTTCGTTGCAACGCACCAGCTTTTGCGGCGCGTCCAGCACATTGCGGCCACCGGCATGGCGGATGATCTCGTCCACGATGCTGGCGCGTCCGGCAGCCAGCAGGTTGGGATAACGCACCTCATAGAACACGCGCACAGGCGGCTGCCCCGCATAGCGCTGCTCCAGGACCGCCAGACGCCGCTGCCAGTCCGCCACCAGGGCTTCGGCGCGGGTCTCGCGTTCGGTGAGCCGCCCCAAAGCGCGGGTCACGGCAAAAAGCTGTTCAAAGGACTGCATCTCGTAGACCAGCACCGGGATGCCCACGGCTTCCAGGGCCTCGGTCTGGGTCAGCACTTCCTGCCGCCCGGCCAGTTGCAGCACCACATCAGGCTGCCGGGCCGCCACCAGCTCCGCATTGGGGCGCATGTGCGTACCCACGGCAGGCAGGTCTTGCAGGCCGGGGATGGCCGCATCGGCCGCCGTGCGGGCCACGAGGGTCTCGCGGGCATCCAGCGCCAGCAATATTTCGTTGAACGCGCCGTACAGGGCGATGATCCGCTGTGCGGGCCGTTCCAGGCGCACGGTCACGCCCCGGCTGTCCACCAGCTCCAGTGCCCGGGCAGGCAGTACGGAGCAGCAGAACAGGCAGAGGCAGAGCCCCAGCCACAGGCCAGGACGAAAGCCCCAAGCGGCAATGCGCTGCCGCAGGCGACAAAGATCAGGCTTCATGCGGAGGGTCCTCCCGGTATTCAGGGCCACGAGGCCGCAGGGGCAGGGCCTGGGGCAGACCGTTGCGGGGATGCGGGACGATATGCAAGTCCACGGCATAGAGAGCGCGCAGGTTCTCCGCCGTGAAGCAGCGGCGCACCGGGCCGTCGAACAATACGCGGCCCTCGCGCAGGCCCAGCAGGCGGGTGGCATACTGGGCCGCCAGATTGCAGTCATGCATCACCAAGAGCAGCGCGGCACCTGCCCGGCGACGGCGCTCCAAGAGGTCGAAAAGTTCCAGCATCCGGGCCAGATCCAGACCGGCGGCCAGCTCGTCCAGCAGCAGCACGGGGCTTTGCTGGGCCAGCGTCCGGGCCAGGGCCACACGCTGCAATTCACCGCCGGAAAGCTCGCTCACCTGCCGCCCGGCCAGCGGCAAGGCACCGGTCTCCTCCAGGGCCTCGTGGGCGATGCGCCGGTCTTCGGCGCTGTAGCTGCCCCACCAGCCCAGCCAGGGATAGCGGCCCAGCAGGACCATCTGCAGGGCGGTCATGCCCTGCGGTGCGGCACTGCGCTGGGAAAGTACGGCCACCCGGCGGGCCCGCTCCCGGGGGGAAAGACGGCGGATGTCCGCGCCTTGTACCTGCACCATGCCCGCCGTCGGCATCAGGCTGCCCGCCAGAACCCGCAGCAGTGTGGTCTTGCCGCTGCCGTTGGGCCCCAGCAGGGCCACGGCCTCACCGGGATGGAGGTCGATGTCCACGCCGTGCAATATCTCGTCCGTGCCGTAGGCCGCCCGGATACCTTCTGCCCGCAGCATCAGCGCCTCCGCACCAGAAAAGCGAAAAAGGGGCCGCCCAGCAGGGCCGTCACCACGCCCACGGGCAATTCCTGCCCGCCGGAAAGCACACAGCGGGCCAGCACGTCCGCCCAGACCAGCAGGATGCCGCCGCCCAGGAACGCACCGTACAGCAAAGGGCCATGCGCGCTGCCCAGCAGCATGCGCAGGACATGCGGCACCACCAGGCCCACGAAGCCGATGACCCCGGCCACGGCCACGCAACCGGCCGTCATGCAGCTGGCGCCGGCCAGCAACCAGAAGCGTGTGCGGCCCACGGCAAGGCCCAGATGCGCGGCCTGTTCATCGCCAAGGGCCAGCATATCCAGCTTGCGCCAGCCCGGCAGCACCACCAGCAGCCCCGGCAGCAAGGTGGCCAGCAGGAGCGGAACGCTGTCCCAGCCACGGCCTTGCAGGCTGCCCATGATCCAGAAAACGATGCTGGTGACGGATTCTTCGTTGAGGGCTTTGACCAGGGCCACCACGGCACCCAGAAAGGCCGCCACGGCGATACCGGCCAGGATGACCGTCTCGCGCCTAAAGCTCCCCTGCCCGCTGCCCAGCCAGAGCGCGCCGCCCAGGGCCAGCAGAGAGCCCAGCAAGGCCGCCAGGGAGACCGTGGCCGCCGCGGAAAGGCCCACGGCAAGACCTCCGGCCCAGATGCCCAGGCTACCGCCCAGTGCGATGGCCATGCTGGCGCCGCAGGCAGCTCCGGCGGAGATGCCCAGGGTAAAGGGGTCCGCCAGCGGATTGCGCAGCACGCCCTGCAGGGCCACACCGGCCACGGCCAGCGCACCGCCGCACAGCAGGCCCAGCAGCACGCGGGCCAGACGGATCTGTCCCACCACCAGCTGCACGCTGCCGTCCGCCGGGGGGCACAGCCCCACCACGGCCCCCAGCGCCTGCCAGACATCGGCCACAGCCACAGGTACGGGTCCGGGCAGACAGGCCAGCGGCAACGAAGCACACCAGAGGATGGCCAGCAGCACGCAGCAGCACCAGCGGCGCGCGCTCCGGGCATCCTTGGCAGTGGGGGTGTTCTCCGGCATGATCCGTCCTGTCATGGCCATCAGTGGCCGGGCTCACTGGCCCGGAAACAAAAAAAGCCCCTTCCACCAATGGAAGAGGCCCGTATTCCCTTGCTCCCCTCGGCAAGACCCGTGCCGATACCGGTCGCGGCCAGCGGCCACGGTCCACGGCAGGTATTCCGGCTCGGCCCCCGGCTTCCGGCCTTCCCGTTGCCAGTGGCACATGAAGGAAGCTGGTATGCGGGCCTTACGGCGGCGGGTCCGCTCCCGATTCTCACGGGATTCCCTTTTGACGCCGGCAGGTTCCGGCGACCATGGACGCGCTACTCTAGGCAGGGAGCTGCGGCTTGTCAACGTGTGACGGAAAGAGGGAGATGTGACAGACAGACCTGGTAAAGACCGCTTGTGGCTGCTGCCGATGTCCTCAGCTTCGCGACAAGCGCTTCCCGCAGGGCCGGGACGATACCCGGCAGTACAGCGCGGACGGTGGTCTTGCCTGGCGGGCTGTAGCCGGATCCCGTGCCGCAGCGGCTCCCCGCGCTAAAAAAGTCTTTTCCTCAACACGCAGCATCACGGCAACCGGGACTGTGGGCGCCCGTCGTCCCCGGCACATAAAAAAGACAGCCCAAAGGCTGCCCTTGCCATCTCGCGCTACAGTCTCGCAGGGGCAGTGTGCTCTCCCCGACGGCTCTCATGCCGGAGAACAAAGACGGCACGAAAAGACCATGCCCTTCACACCCTGCATTTTACTAAAAACACAACTATCATAAATACGACAAACAGAAGAGACTGCCTCCACCGCTTTGATACCCCATCTTTCGGGGACCGGCGACAGAGGCTGCCTCCCCGTAGCCCGGACAGGTTCCATCCTTCAGAAAAAAGCGCGTTGGAAAGGGGATGGGGGGAGCTTGAGGGGGAAGGGGAAAACCTTGTGCGTGAGCCAAGGTCTCCCCCTTCCCCCCTCATGACAAGCAAGCTCTCCGGCCTGCTAGTCCAGACGCCAGATGACGCTGGCCTGACGGCCGGAAGCCTTCACGCAGCGGTACGAGAAGAACTGGCGGTTGCAGCTGGCCGTGCACAAATCGATGCCGTAGATGTTGCGCGGCAGCAGCCCGGCCTGCTCCAGCTGCCAGCGGGTCAGGCCCCACAGGTCCATGGTGCGGCTTTGGACGTCGAACCAGGGGCGGAACTCGTCGCTCCACTCGCTTTCGAAGTTGATGAACTCCGCCCGGGCCGGGCCCAGGCTCGGGCCGCGCACGGCCAGAAGTTCGCGCGGTTCCACGCCGTAGTGCTCGCAGAAGCGGCGCACCCCGGAACCGGGGAAGTCACAACGGTTGCCGCGCCAGCCCGCATGGATACCGGCCACGAAACGGCCGCTCTTGTGGGCCAGCAGGATGGGCTGGCAATCGGCGGTCTTGATGACCAGCCCAAGCCCGGCCTGAGCGGTGGCCATGCCATCGGCATCGCAGCGGGGCACGGCGTCGGGCTCCACGGCATCGGGCTCGAAGATCATGGCATCGCCGTGCACCTGATTGAGTTCGGCCATGCGCCGAAGGCCCAGGGCCGCCCGCAGTTCGCGGCGGTTGCCGATGACGCTCTGCCGGTCATCGGCCGTGGCGAGAGAGATGTTGCCACCGGCGTACGGGCCGTCTCCGGCCTCCTGCCAGCGGGTCTGGAAGGCGCAGCGCACATTGTCCACGCCAGGGAACACAAAGGGGATGAAACTTACAGGCATACGAGTCCTTCTTCAGTACACAGGCAGTCCACGGGCCGGTCCCAGTCCTGGGAAGGCAGCGCGTCCACCACCTGGAAAGCATAGCACAGGCCCACCAGCAGGGGCCGCCGACCGCTGCCCCGGGCACCGAACGCCGCCAGGAAACGGTCATAGTAGCCGCCGCCGAAGCCCAGGCGGTTGCCCGCGCGGTCAAAGGCCACACCGGGCAGGATGAGCACATCGGGACAAAAATCGGGATGGGCCAGCACCGGGGGCGCCATGCCCAGCAGACCGGCATGGGGCTCCAGCATCTTGTAGGGCCCTGCGGCCATGTCGCCCACCCGGGAACAGGGCACGAAGTCCATGAGCCCGCGCTCCAGGCGCACCCGGGGCAGATAGACCCGCACACGGCGCTGCCAGGCATCGGCCAGCAGGTAGCCGGTATGCACTTCTTCCGGCAGGGCCACGTACAGGGCCACGCGAGCAGCCTGCTGCCAGACGTCCCAGTCCAGCAGGGCCTGCTGGGCCGCACGGGCCCGCTGCCGTGCCAGGTCGGGGTCCTGACCGCGCCGCAGCCCACGCATGCGGGCGCGCAATTCCTTCTTCTGCTCATCGGGGGAAAGGGACATGGAGGTCTTTCCATCCTTGCTAAAATGTGCCATAGTTCGCGGAGTGACTTTATAACAAAGGAAACACCGCCATGCCAAGCGTCAACGAACAGGATCATCTCTGGATTGCCGTTGGGGACATTCACGACGAGCCCGGGCTGTTTGCCCGTATCCCCGAGCTGGCGCAGGCAGACGGCATCATCGTCACCGGCGACCTGACCATTACAGGCGGCGTCAAGCAGGCCGAGATGGTCATGGACGTTCTGCGGGCGCACAATCCCCGCATCTGGGCCCAGATCGGCAACATGGACCGGCCCGAAGTGGACGAATGGCTGAGCGGCCTGGGCTGCAACCTGCACACGCAGGTGCACGAGCTCACGCCCGATACGGCCATCTTCGGCATCGGGGCCTCCACGTTCACGCCTTTCGGGACGCCCAGCGAGTTTCCTGAATCCACCTTCGCCGGCTGGCTTGAGAACAGCTGGCAGAAGGCCCGCAAGTACCCCCACACCGTGCTGGTTTCGCACAATCCGCCCAAGGACAGCGCCTGTGACGTCATCCCGGGCAATATTCACGTGGGCTCTACTGCCGTGCGCGAATTCCTTGAAGAAGCCCAACCCGATGTCTGCCTGTGCGGACATATCCACGAAGCGCGCGCCGTGGACAGGGTGGGCCGCACCATCGTGGTGAATCCGGGCGCTCTGGCCCAGGGCGGCTATGTGTTGCTGCGCTCCAGCGGCGGCAAGCTGTCCGTGGAGCTGCGCGTCCTTGAAAATTGTGATTAGCGAAGCCCAGCGCTTCCGCGGGGGACAGACAGTCTGATCCCGCCCGTCATGGCGCGGCCCGGTGCCGCGCTCTCTGACGTTGCCCCTCCGGCGGCTGTTCCGGCCGCCTGGAAAACGCCGTCCCGTGACGGGCGTTTTCTCCTGCCATCCCCCGTGCCCTGCCCTTTCCGGGCATCCCCAGGCCCGTGCCCGCTCACGGACACGCCATCCGGTGTTTGCCGGATGTCCGGCCTGTTCCCTCAGTCGGGATAACGGCTGACAAATTTCGCCGCCTTTGGCGGTCCAAAAGGATATTTATGACGCAGGAAAATACGCCGGCCGTGTCTGACGCGGCCGCTTCCTCTGATGTCGCTGAAGCAACCCCCCCCCCCAAACGCCGTACCACCCGCCGCAGTTCGCGCGCCAAGACCGCCCCTGCCGCGGAAGAAACGGCCACGCTGACGGCCTCCCCGGCCACCGATGCCGCCCAGGCCGCTGCGGACAACGGCGATGCCCAGGCCACCGACGCGGCAGCCACCGCGCCCCGCAAGCCTGCCCGCCGGAGCAGCCGCCGCAAAACCACGGCCCCTGCCGCCGAAAATACGGCCCCCGAGACCGCTCCCGCCGCTGCATCCGCTGAAGAGGCGCCCGCCCAGACCGCAGCCCCCGAAGCTGCCGAAGCATCCGCCGATACCGACGGCGAACAGCACGCCGCGCCCCGTCGCGGGACCCGCCGCTCGCCCGGTGCCCAGCGCCGCCAGCGTACCCCCCGCAAAAAATCTCCCGAAGCTGCGAGCCAGCCGGCCGAAGCTGCCCCTGCCGAAAGCGGCGACCAGACCACCGAAACGCCCGCGGCCCGTCCCGCTGACGATCAGCCTGCTGCCGTGACGGCTGAAGCCCCCGCTGCCGAGACGCCTGCGGCGCCTGCCGCCAAGGCCGCCCCGGATAGCGAAGATGCGGCGACCGCTGCGGCTGTTGAGAGCAGCGAAACGGCCGCTGCCGATACCGGCAGCCAGGAAGACGGCGAGGAACAGCCCCGCCGCAAGAGCCGTCGCGGCCGTCGCGGCGGACGCGGGCGCAACCGCAAGAACCGTGAGGCCCAGGCGGAAAGTGCCGAACCTGCCGACAAGGATACCGAGGAGAGCGCCGAAACGGCCGCCCCTGCCGACCTGCCGGACGATCTTAGTGACGAGGAACTGTGGCAGGCGGCCACCGGTGATGTGGAAAGTCTGGAAAACGCCCCTGCCCGTCCCCGCCGCCGTGGCGAGGACAGCGAAGCCCCCAAGAAGGGCAGCGTGCGTGCGGCCGCGGTCAAGGCCAAGGTGGCCGCGGGCAAGCGGCGCATGTTCATCAGCGTGCTGCCCGGCGAGCAGGTGGAAGTGGCCATCGCCGAGGAAGGCCGTCTGCAGGAATACTACCTGGACATGTTCCACCAGCGCAAACTCAAGGGCAATATCTACAAGGGTGTCATCCACAATATCGACACCAACCTGCAGGCTGCCTTCGTGAGCTACGGCGCGGGCAAGAACGGCTTCCTCCAGATCGACGAGATCCACCCCGAATACTGGCTGACCCATCACGAGCCCAGCAAGGGCAAAAAATTCCCGCCCATCCAGAAAGTGCTCAAGCCCGGCCAGGAAGTGCTGGTGCAGGTGGTCAAGGAACCCACGGGCAACAAGGGCGCCTTCCTCACCACCTGGCTGTCGCTGGCGGGCCGCTTCCTGGTGCTGACCCCCGGTCAGGAGCAGATCGGCGTTTCCCGCAAGGTGGACAGCGATGAAGAGCGCACCCGCCTGCGCGAGATGATGAACGGCATCGACCCCGGCCAGGGCCTGGGCGTCATCGTGCGCACCGTGAGCGCCGGCACCACCAAGACCACGCTCAAGAACGATCTCCAGTACCTCAAGCGCGTCTGGAAGGACATCCGCAAAAAGGCCACCGAAGTCTCGGCCCCGGCCCTCATCTATCAGGAGCCGGGCCTGCCCCAGCGGGCCGTGCGCGACTACCTGACCGACGATGTCTGCGAGATCTGGGTGGACAACGAGGAAGTGGCCGACAGCATCCGCGAGACCGTCTCCCTGCTCTTCCCCCGCAAGAAGGAGCTGGTGCGCCTGCATACCGACGTGCGCATGCCCCTGTGGGAGCGCTTCAGCCTGCGCCGCCAGCTGGACCAGATCTATTCCCGCGAGGTCACCCTGCCTTCGGGCGGCCGCCTGGTCTTTGACCAGACCGAGGCCCTCATGGCCGTGGACATCAACTCCGGCAAGATCTCCGGCAAGGTCAATTTCGAGTCCATGGCCCACCGCACCAACATGGAAGCCGCCGAAGCCATCGCCCGCCAGCTCAAGCTGCGCGACATCGGCGGCCAGGTGGTCATCGACTTCATCGAGATGCGCGACAAGAAACACGTGCTGGAAGTGGAAAAGACCCTGCGCACGGCCATGAAGAACGACCGCGCCCGCCACGACGTGGGCCGCATGAGTTCCTTCGGCCTGCTGGAGCTGGTACGCCAGCGTACGGGCTCCTCGGCCCTTTCCATCACCATGGAGCCCTGCCCCTTCTGCGGCGGCACAGGCCAGCGGCGCAACCTTGAATGGCAGGCCCTGCAGGCCCTGCGCGAGATGCGCCGTGCCCTGCGGACCCACGGCGGCGACAAGTACGTCTTCGAGACCACGCGGGAACTGGGCCTTTATCTGCTCAACCACAAGCGCGACAGCCTGCGCGACATGGAACAGGATTTTGGCAAATGTCTGGAAATCAGCATCCGTCCGTAACGGACGCCCCTGTCGAAACTTCCGCGGCCTGCCCTTCGGGGCAGGCCCCTGTTTTTGAACCCGTCAAAGGCGAGCGTAGCCTGCTGCTGCACATCTGCTGCGGTCCCTGCTCCATCATGCCGGTCAAGCGCCTGCAGGACGAGGGCTTCACGGTCACGGCCTGGTACATGAATCCCAACATCCAGCCCCTGATGGAATACCTGCGCCGCCGCGAGGCCGCCGAGGAATGCGCCGCCCGTCTGGGCATCGAGCTCATCTGTCAGGACGATACCTGGGATCTGGTGGCTTGGCTGCGCTCCGTGGCCGGACGTGACCTGCCCCCGCAGCGCTGCGCCTGGTGTTGCAGCAGCCGCATGCAGGCCGCCGTGGCCTATGCCCGCGCCAACGGCTATGCCCACGTGAGCAGCAGCCTGCTCTACTCCCGCTACCAACCGCACGACGTCATCCGGGCCGCCGGAGAACATGCCGCAGCGGCGGAGGACGCCCCCCTGAGCGAAGGCCCCCGCTTCGTCTACCGCGATTTCCGCACCGACTGGCAGGCAGGTATCGATCTTTCCAGGGAATGGGGCGTGTACCGCCAGCCTTATTGCGGCTGTGTGTACAGCGAAGCCGAGCGTTATGACAAAAAATTGCAGCGCCTGATAAAAAAATCCTGAAAAAATGATTTTTCCGCTTGACGAACGGGCCTGTTTTCCGTAGAAAGACTTTCGTTGCTTTTGCAGCACTCCCCGATAGCTCAATCGGCAGAGCGGGTGACTGTTAATCACTAGGTTGGCGGTTCAAGTCCGTCTCGGGGAGCCAGACGATAAAGCCCTTGCGAGAAATCGCAAGGGCTTTTTCTGTTTGTATGCTTTTTTGTTACAGAGGCCGACGGTGCGGCTTGAGAGGGGCAGGACTTTGTCCTCCAGGACGAGAACATGGTTTCATCTTGAGAGGACCGCCCCCAAAAAACTTTCTTCTGGTCAGGATGGCAGGACCTGTCGCTGATTACTGGGGAGAACGCGCGACGCAACTAGCAAAAAAAGAGGTTGGGAAAGACAGGAGCAGTCCCCCCCAATTGGGGGGAACTCTCCCTCCCGGGCATCAGGATTTCCGGCCGGGAACCTCCACACACTTCGCCAGCTCTCCCGACGATATTTCTTGGGCCCTCTTGGGCCAGTGCACATAGCATAAAGGAATGTCGTAACGTTGCTGCAATTTTTGGATGTACCGCTCGTCATCAGACCCGGGAGCGGCATCGCTGACCACCACCAGATTCTGCGCCTTGTCCGTCTCTGGATAGTGGGCATATTCCAGCAATTGTCCCAAGGCCAGACGGATGGCTTCCCGGGCACTGTCCGCCGGTTTTATTTCCAGAAAGCCGGTATAGTCTTTTCTACGGATTGAGATGTCCACCCTGTTATCTTCACAGCGTACCTGATAGCCCTCAGGGCCATAGTCACGCACCAGCTGCCTATACAGACGATTCTGGATGGGCGCCTGCCGGGGCAAGAACTCCTTGGCACTGATGGCCCGACGCAGCCGAGCCGCTTCCGAATACCTGGCTATCTCCTGTGCTGTAGGTTCCGCCGGTGCAGGCAACTCGTCCAACAAAAGCGCCGCCTCCAACTTGGCGCATTTATAGGCCTTGGTATACCGCCAAGGAGCAGAAATTTTTCGAGGCTCTTTAAGAAAGTGCAAACTTTTCGGAAGAAAGCGTATATTGACAAGGCAAAGGGGATCTTCGTTTACCTTCTTATCTGACAAAGGGGCCACTTTCCCTCCGACCTCTTGTACTTCCTCCCTCATTGTAGCCAGCCAGCCCTCTTTCTGGAATCGTCGGGCAGCCCATGCAGCTTCGTTTGCATCGAGGATATGAACCTTATCCAGATATCCGACCAGCAGTGCTTGCCCGTCGGTATAGGTAAAAAGAAAGACTCTGGCATCCTGACCGCAATACGCATGATTTGGTGTACATAAAGCAGTGATATGTGCATAGCGCCAATTTATATCTGTCCCATCATACCCTTTAAGCAGCCATTCTTTTCTATTAATCCATTCTTCAATGCCGAAATTATGCTTATCAGAAAAACTTTCTCCATTTCCAAATTTGTCACCTGTTGGTGAGCACCATTGATTTGTATTCTTGCATATCCTGCAAAGTCTGTGTATCATATTCTTTTCCCCAGAGAAAACTTATCTTGATATACATATCTGCAACGAGATATATTTTGATGATATCCCAGAGGACGACAGCAGGCAACAGCTATTTTCACCATGTGTAATCGCGCAATTCCTGTATATAAAAACGGCATGTCCCCTTTTTTTGCCGATGACCTCGCTACCGGACGCTCTCCGCTGAATTTTTCCAGACCATCATGAAACGGCGGTCTCACCAACGATACGTTCCAGATACAAAAGCGGACATCCCAGTCGAGATGTCCGCTTTTTTCCTGCCTCTCTAGCCAGCGACGTGGCTGTCAGTAAGACCTCATGAGCGTTTTTTGGGGAGGGGGAGTTTGAGGGGAGGGGCCCCTCCCCTCAAGTCTTCTTCTCTCTTTCAAGGCCCTCCTACGGCGTCACCTTGTAGCGCTGCAGGCTCTTGGGCACCCACCACTCCTCAAAGTTGTACATGATGCCCGCCAGGGCGGGTTTGATGCCCATGAAGCGGTTCTGCACCACAGGCAGGGCATAGGGCACATAGAGGAAACAGTAGGGCTGATCCTCGTCCAGGATCTCCTGCGCCTGGTGGTACAGCGCGGTCCGGCGCTGACGGTCCGGCGTGGAGCGGGCCTCTTCCAGCACTTTGTCCAGATCGGGGTTCTTGTAGTGGATGAAGTTCAGGCCGCCGGGCACGGCCTGCGAGGAATGCCAGACCGCGAAGATGTCCGGGTCCTGGGTGATGGTCCAGCCCAGGATGATGGCATCGAAGCGGCCGGTATTCACGAATTCCCGGATGAAGGCGGCCCATTCCACGGTGCGGATGCGCACGTCGATGCCCACGGCCCGCAGCTGGCTCTGGATGATGGTGGCGGTGAGGATGCGCGGCTCGTTGCCCTGGTTGGTCAGGATGGTGAACGCCAGCGGCTTGCCGTCCTTGTCCAGGATGCCGTCGCCGTCACTGTCCGTGAAGCCCGCCTCGGCCAGCAGTTTGCGGGCCCTGTCGGGATTGAAGCTCACAGGGCGCAGGCCCGGATGATAGGCCCAGGTGCCCGGCTTGTAGGGCCCGAAGGCCGGTTCCCCCAGCCCCAGCAGGACGCCCTTGACGATGTCGCCCCGGTTGATGGCGCAGGAGATGGCCTGCCGTACCTTTTTATCCTTGAAGAAAGGATGTTCCAGATTGAAGCCCAGGAAATTGTAGACCGAGGCCAGATAGCGGTATTTGTGGAAGGATTCCGCCCATTTTTTCCCCGATGTCTGGCGCAGGTACTGCTGCGGGCTCAGCTCCATCACGTCCAGACGCCCGGCGCGGGTCTCCATGAACATGGTGGCCGTATCCGGGATGATGCGGAAGACCACCTCGCTGATGTGCGGCCTGCCCAAAAAGTAGGTGGGGGAAGCTTCCAGCACGATGCGTACGCCCGGCTCCCAGCGCTGGAGACGGTAGGGCCCGGCGCCCACAGGCTTGCGGGCGAAGGAGGTGGTACGGATGTTCTGCCCTTCCAGGATGTGCCTGGGCAGGATGGGATTCATCCAGGAAGACACGGCCCGGGCAAAGAAATGCTCGTAGCGGACCTCGAAGCTGTAGCGGTCCAGCACGCGGAATTCCTTGATCTGGAGAAAGTCGTCCGCATAGGGGCTGCCCGTGGCCGGGTCGATGACCATTTTGTAGGTGAACTCCACATCCGCGGCCGTCAGTTCGGTGCCGTCTTCCCAGAGGATGCCCTTGCGCAGACGGAAGCGCAGCAGACGGCCCTCGTCTTCCATGCTGAAGGACTCCGCCGCCCAGCATTCCGGCTCCAGATCCTTGTTGAAGCGCAGCGGCGCCACATAAAGCAGATCCGCCACTTCGTGGGAGGCGGAGTCCGCCGTCAGATACGGGATGAGGTTGGAGGCCTCACCGATACTGCCCAGCAAAATGCGGTCACCGTCCGTAGGGGGCATGCTGCCCTCCTCATCATCCGCGGCAGCGGACAGCGGCAGACAAAGCAGCAGGAGGAGCAGAAAAAAAACTCTCCAGGTGGCGCTGCCCCCTGCCGGAGAGCCCTTGCCCGCTGCCCGGGAAGCGGCGAAAAATACCAACTTTTTTTTCATAAAATATTTTTTCATAAGTTACGCGCGTCTATTGCCATTGAAGTGATGCCTGTGATATTACTCCCAAATCTATTACTGCGATTTTTCAACGGAGCCCGCGCAGAAAACCGGGCCGCGGAGAGTATGCATGAGCAGATCTGAGCAGAACGTCGTCAGGGAGATGTGCCAGGCCTTCCTGCACGACGCCGTTCCGGAGTATATCCGTGATACGGCTTACTATATCCTGTCCGAAGGCGGGGTGCAAAAAATAAATATCCAGGAGGGCGAGACCTGGGAGGCGCAAGGCGTCATCCAGGGCGAAGACCTCCAGGTCTATACGCCCAGCCTGACTTTCTCCATCACGGATCGCAGCACCCGCCACCAGTGCAACTGTTCGGAATCCTTCACCAGCACATGCCGTCACGTGGCGGCCCTGGCCCTGCGTCTGCTGGAGGAACTGCGCAAGGAACAGGGCGACGCCGAAGAAGTCACGCCCCCTGCCAAGGACTGGAAGCAGAGCTTCCGCTCCTTCTTCTCCACAGACATGGAGCCCGAGCCCGGCAAGCACTACCTTATTTTCCGCTTCCAGCCGGAGCAGGGCCGTCTGCTGGTCTCTTTCTTCCGGGGCCGCCAGAACAAGTCCGGCCTGTCCAGCGTGCACAACGAGATCACGCTCCAGCAGATCATCAACAATCCCGACTGGTGCGAGTTCTCGCCCCAGCTGCCGCATGTGGCCCGCCAGATAGGCCAGCACCTGGACTATTACGGTCATCGTGTGGAGATCCCCGACGGTCTGACCTCGTGGTTCTTCTGGGCCGTACGCAAGGAATATTACCTGCTCTGGAAGGATACCGACCGTCCCTGCCGCATCGAGAGCACGCCCTTTGCCCTCAAGCTCAAGCCCAATTTCGATGACAACGGCTTCAGCTTCGACGTGCTGCTCAAGCGTGAAGGCCGCCCGCCCCTGCCCATCCGGACCAACGGGGCGCCCAGCGACCACCTGCACGGCGCCGAGGCCCCCGAGGACGCGCCCATCACCTTCCACGGGCAGATGCCGCTCTGGGTCTGTTACCAGCACAATTTCTATCCCGTACAGACGGGCCTGTATCCGTCGCTGGTGCACAACCTCATCTACGAACGCCCGGTGGTGCCGCAGGAAGAGATCTCCGAGTTCCTGGACCGCGTCTGGACGCGCCTGCCCTCGTCCGAACTCTACGAGCCGCAGCAGTTCCTGCGCATGATGGAGCCCGTGTTCCAGCCGGCCACCTACAATCCCAAGCTCTTCCTGGACGAGGAAGGCAGCCTGCTGACCCTGGAGATCGACAACATCTACCAGACCCGTCACGGCGAGTTCACGCTCAACGGCCCCAACCCCGATTTCCAGACCGGCAGCTACACCTACGAAGGCCAGACCTATCTGGTGCGCCGCCATCAGGAAGAAGAGGCCCAGCTCATGAACGAGCTGGCGGGCATGGACTTCCAGGCCCGTTCCAGCAAGCTGTGGTTCCTGGAGCCGGAAGAGGCCATCGCCTTCCTGCTGGACTCCTACCCCACGCTGGTGGAGAACTACCGCGTCTACGGCGAGCGCGCCCTTTCGCGCTACAAGATGCGCACGGCCAAGTCCTCCATCTCGGCCGAGGTGGTGAGCAACGAGAAGGAAAAGTGGTTCTCGCTGGAGATCAGCGTGGATTACGAAGGCCAGTCCCTGCCCCTGGACAAGATCTGGAAGGCCTGGACTCGCGGCAAGCGCTATGTGCAGCTCAAGGACGGCTCCTACACCAGCCTGCCCGAATCCTGGCTGGAAAAGATCGCCCACAAGCTCACGGCCCTGGGCCTGGACCCCAGCAAGCCGCCGCAGACCAAGTTCAAGCAGTTCGAGGCACCGGTGCTGGACAGCCTGCTGGAAGACCTGCCCGGCGCGCGCACGGACTCCTTCTGGAACAACCTGCGCGAGAAGATCCGCTCCTTCCGCGAGGTGCGGCCCGTACCGCCGCCAAAGGCGCTGCAGGCCAATCTGCGCAGCTACCAGCTGCAGGGCCTGTCCTACCTCAACTTCCTGTCGGAATACGGCTTCGGCGGCATTCTGGCCGACGAGATGGGCCTGGGCAAGACCGTGCAGACCCTGGCCTTCATCCAGCATATGGTGGAAAGCCGCTTCGAGGGCCCCAACCTTATCGTGGTGCCCACCTCGGTGCTGCCCAACTGGGAACGCGAAGCGGAAAAGTTCGTGCCCGGCCTGCGCCGCCTGACCATCTACGGCACGCGCCGCGAGGGCATGTTCAAGCATATCGCGGAATCGGACCTCATCATCACCACCTACGCCCTGCTGCGGCGTGACCTTGAGGAGATGGAGAAGTACGAGTTCAACACCGTCATCCTGGACGAAGCCCAGAACATCAAGAACCCCAACACCATCACGGCCCGCGCCGTGCGCCGCATCCATGCCCGCATGCGCCTGTGCCTGTCCGGTACGCCCATCGAGAACAACCTCTTCGAGCTCTGGAGCCTGTTCGAGTTCCTGATGCCCGGCTTCCTCGGTTCGCAGCATGCCTTCCAGCGCGGCATCGTCAAGCCCATCAAGGACGGCGACGCCGAGACCCTGGACTACCTGCGCACCCGCGTGCGGCCCTTCATTTTGCGCCGTACCAAGGCCGAAGTGGCCAAGGACCTGCCGCCCAAGGTGGAAAGCGTCACCTGCTGCGCGCTGGAAGAGGCCCAGGCCGAGCTCTACGCCGCCCTGGCCCGCAAGCTGCGCGCCCAGGTGCTGGCCGACGTGGACGAAAAGGGCCTGGCCAAGAGCCAGATGTCCATCCTGGACGCCCTGCTCAAGCTGCGCCAGATCTGCTGCCATCCGCGCCTGCTCAAGATCGACCTGCCCGGCTTCTCCAACAACCTGCCTTCCGGCAAGTTCGACGCCTTCAAGGACATGGTCATGGAGATCGTGGAGGGCGGCCACAAGGTGCTGGTCTTCTCGCAGTTCGTGCAGATGCTCCAGATCATCCGCCAGTGGCTGGAGTTCTCGCAGATCCCCTTCTGCTATCTGGACGGCGCCAGCAAGGACCGCTTCGAACAGGTGGACCGCTTCAACAACAGCCCGGACATCCCCATCTTCCTCATCTCGCTCAAGGCGGGCGGCACGGGCCTGAACCTGACCAGCGCGGACTACGTCATCCACTACGACCCGTGGTGGAACCCCGCCGTGGAAAGCCAGGCTACGGACCGTACCCACCGCATCGGCCAGACGCGGCAGGTGTTCTCCTACAAGCTCATCTGCCAGAACACGGTGGAAGAAAAGATCCTCAAGCTGCAGGAAGCCAAGCGTGGCGTGGCCGAGGCCATCATCCCCGGTCAGGACACCTGGAAGTCCCTGACCCGCGAGGATCTGGAGATGCTCTTCGAAGTCTAGGCAATACCGCCGCAAACAGCGTCATCGCACGGCGCGGAAGCAGGGCCCTGCCCCGGCTTTCGCGCCGTTTCCCGTTTTCGGGAGGGCCCGCCTTCCGCATATCCGGGCCGTACGGCAAGGCCTTGCCGGCGGCCGCCTTCTCCCCGGCCCCCCCATCCCGGAGAAGACACGGCCGCGCCCCGTCCTCCTGCCGCAACGCTCACTGTCCCGCCGTCCCTTGGCATACGTCCCCGCAATGACGCTCAGCCCCCTTGCGCGCCTGTTTCGGGAAGGCTATGCTCCAGGCAGCCTCCGGGCCTTCATCCCTGCCTTTCCGGCCCGGGGACGCCTCTTTTTCCGGCAGACGCCTGCCAAGGAGACGCCGCATGGACGAAGCTCCCCCCACCACGCCCCGCACCCTGCTCTGGCGCGGCACACGCTGCCTGCGCAATGATTCTCCCACCCTGCGCCCCTGCGGGCTCCGCCGCCTCTGCCGGTTGTTCGGCATCGACCTGGCCGCCCGCCAGCGGGAAACCGATCTTGTCCTGTCCATCTTCGCCGGGCTGGCTCCCCAGCACGGTCTGGACAGGGACCTGGCCCCTCTGGCCGTGCTGGCCCATACCTTGGTGGAGCTGGGGGACGGGATGCCCGATGCGGGCGAGATCCTGCTCACCCATCCTCTCAAGCGCCTTGATGCCGCCGGCAACCGGCTGCTGGCCATGGTCCTGACCCTGCTCACCGTGGGCAGGGGCCGTACGGACAAGGTGGAGCCCCTGCTCACCGCCATGGGTTGTGCCAGCGACGATCCCCGGCGGCGTACCGCCGTGGTGCTGGCGGCCATCGTGCAGGTGGCCCGTTTCACCCTGCGCTTCGATCCGCTGGGGATACGCCTGCCCGGTGAGCCCCCCGTCCTCTTCCTCATCCGGGTGCGCACGCCCCTGCGCCTGCGCAAGCAGCTGGTCATCCATGCGCCGCTCTGGGAACGCCTGTTCGGCAAGTCCTCCCTGGAATGGTTCTGGACCTTCGATGCCGATGCCGACGCGCCCGTCCCGGTCCAGGCGCCGCCTTCCGGGCAATTGTTCAGCAGCCATTTCAGCGCGTATCTGCAAAGACAGGCACGGGCCCTGCATGAGCTGGCCCGCAGCGACAGCGCCCTGGACGAAGAGCCCATCCACGATGCCCGCGTCATCCTGCGCAGCCTGCTTTCCGTCTTCCGCAGCCTGAAGCCCTATCTGCGCAAGGACTGGCTGGCCTCTGTGGAATCCGACCTGCGTACGGCCCGCAAGCTGCTGGGCGGTGTGCGGGATACGGACGTGCTTTTGGGACACATCAGGGACTATGCCTTGCGCCCTGTCCCTGCCGGTGCCGCCGAGACCGCCGCCGCAAGCGGACAGGCCCCGGAAGGTACTGCCCCCCTTTTCCGGCCGGCGGATCTGCCCGCCGGTCTGCGCAGCCTGTATGCCGCCCTGCAGGAAGAACGCGCCACGGCCCTTTCCCGTGCCGCGGCCCATTATGCCTCGGACGCCTACCGGGAGCTGCTGCACAAGCTGGATGGCAATGCCGCGGCCCAGACCTGCCGCCCCATGCTGGACCGCCGCGGCCGCGCCCGGCCCATGCTGCTGGCGGACATCATGGCGGCCGGTGTGGATCAGGCCACACGCGACCTTCTTGCCCATGACCGCTGGACGCACGGGCACCTGATCCCCGAAGACCTGCTGCACAACATGCGCATCGCGTTCAAGCAGTTACGCTATCTGATGGCCTTTTTCGGCAGCCAGGGCGGCAAGAACGGCGAACGCCTGATCCGCCTGTGCCGTCGCTGTCAGGAAAGTCTCGGCCAGATGCACGACAACGCCGTGGCCGCGGCCACGGCCCTGCGCCACTTGCAGCACATGCCGGAGACCCGGCAGCATGCGGAGGATGCCGACGGTCTGGAGGCATATGCCCGCTGGTGCGAGGACGAGATGCACCGCCATGCCATGGCCTTCCTGACGGACTGGACGGACAACGGGCGGGACGAGCTTTGCCGCCTGACCCGCAAGCTTTCCCCGTCCGCAGGCGATCCGCTTCCCCTGCTCCGTCCGGACGACTAGCCGCGGGCTCCCGGACGCGCCAGCGCCCCGGGAACGTGCGGCCCGGCGGCAGCCCCTGATAAAAAAGCGCCCTTTTCAGGGCGCAACGGCAGGAAACCGGCAGGGCGGGCCATCTGGTCCCTGCCCTCCGGCTTTCGGGGCCTTTGGCCCCTGTAAAAGATGCCTCCGCTAGCAGGACGTGCCCAGGAACTGGGTGGACACGAAGCTGGCGTACTGGTCGGTCATGCCGGTGATGAAATCCAGCACCCGCAGATAGGAGACGTACAGGTCATCCTCACGGCGCGGCGCATGGCCGCCCATGAGCTGCAAGGCCTGCTGCTCCTTGTAGGTGAGCCGCCCGGGATCGCAGATGCGGCGATGGCAGGCCGGGATGAAGGTATCCAGCAGGCGCTTGTAGACACTGTAGGACCCGATCTCCAGCGCCGTCTTGTGACTGTTCTTGAGGATGCGCCCGTTGAAGATCTCTTTGGCCCTGTCCATATAGGCCCGGACGTCCTCCGGCGCCATATCCATGAGCGGACCTTCGAACTCCCGCCGCATGATGCGCTCGTACTGCGCGGCGAAGGTCTCGAACAGGCTCGCGGTCACGTGGCCGATGACACGGGCCCGCACATACCCGGCCCGCTCCCGGTCGGAACCCATATCTTCCAGCCGCTGCGGGTCGAGCTTCAGGCTCGGGGCCAGGGGCTCCACCACCTTCAGGATGTCCGCCAGGGTGATGATGTCCAGCTCGCGGGCGTCTTCCATGTCCACGATGCGGTAACATGTGTCGTCGGCCGCTTCGGCCAGCAGGGAGAGCGGATGGCGGGCAAAGTCGCCCCGGCGCGTTTTCAGCCCCAGAGCGCAGAACACCTCTTCGAAGATGCCCGCCTCGGCCTGATAGTAGTTGAACTTGCACTTGCCGCTCCGCGTACGGGACTGCCAGGAATCCCACGGATATTTGACCATGCTGGCCAGCGTGGGATAGGTGAGCCGGAACCCGCCCTGATCGCGGTTGTTCTCCACCACGTTGACCACCCGGAAACCCTGGGCGTTGCCGTCGAAGCAGCGGAAATCGCTCTGATGCGTCTCCTCCAGCGCATTCACATAAGTGTGGTTGGCCGGGTCCCCGAACCAGTCACGGATGGCGAACTCGCCCGCATGGCCGAAAGGCGGATTGCCGATGTCGTGGGCCAGGCAGGCGGCTTCGAGGATCTGGCCGGGAAATTCCGGCGCGGCATACTCCGGCAGCTCGTCCCGGCGGCGCAAAAAATAGCCCGCCATGGCGCCCAGCGAACGCCCCACGCTGCTGACCTCCAGCGAATGGCTGAGGCGCGTGTGGATGTGATCGTTACGCACCAGCGGATGCACTTGTGTTTTGCGGGCCAGACGCCGGAACGAACTGGAATAGATGATGCGGTCCCGATCCTGCAAAAACGGGCTGCGGGCCGGGTCCAGCTTCTTGAAATCCACCCCGCTGCCCCCGTAGCGCAGGGGAAGGAGCAATTTACGCCACTTTTCCTGAAAATTCATGGGACCTCCCGCGTGCCTGGAACAGTAAAAAACTATCGGTAAGTACAGAATTTGCCACGCCTGGATGCGGAACACAAGGGCGGCCGGGACATGGCGCACATACTGCCCGTTCCTTCCCGGGGCAGGAAGAAATGGACGGCCGGCGCTTCGGCTTCGGACAGGGGCAGGCAAGGAGTTCCGCCCCCTGCCCCACCGCATAGACCATGGCAGGCTGCCCCCTCTTGACGGACAGACGCTTGCCACCTATAAGGACAGCACGCGCTCGTAGCTCAGGTGGATAGAGCAGGAGCCTTCTAAGCTCTTGGCCGGGGGTTCGAATCCTCCCGGGCGCGCCATGGAACTATCAGGTGGATACATGCATGCCCGCGTGTATCCACCTTTTTTTATCCCGCATAACAGAAGTGGACATTCTCCTGTGGCTGACTTCCAGACTTTGCTTTTGGGGCACGGTCCTCACATGCGGATGGAATGAACGAGGAAAATCTATCTGGAATTCCTCTCAGTGCTTCTTGGATATCAACTTTTCATTACTGATATCGATCCAAAGAGACAAATTATTTATTTATACGTCAAAATAGTATTTATACCATATACAAATTTCAAGAATTTCTATTTTACAAGAAACAGCCTGCCCCCTTGTTCTTCTATACGATATTCACGAAGCTTGTTAAGCACGTCGACACCACCAGCGGCAACTGCCATCATCACGCATGTTGCAGCTGTTGTTGGCCCAAGTATACCGGCAGCTGCAGTTGCAGATATAGCTGCAACTGCTGTTTTTTTAATATCTCCATCCTCTTTCGTGACCATATAAGCAGTCGTGGCAGCAGCAATTGCAAGACATCCTATACACAATGTCCATGCAATTTTTCCAGTCCCTTTTACCTTTATAAAAAAATCTTTTATTCCGCCTTCTACTTCTATATAGTCTACATTATTTTTGATTGCTTGCGCAAGTTCCTTCTCGTCTTTTACAACGCGCCCCATAATCTTCTCCGTTTCCAAGAAATAATTCACAAAAAACAGTTACTCCAGCATACCTTTCATTACCTTGATTACAGTGGATCTATACCAAGCTTAGTAAAATAAAAAATATTAGCAAGAATGGAAATGCCGACTTGATAGATCGTCCGTAGTCTCAATCAATTCAACAGGGCACAGATACACGCCCAGCCAGAGAGCAGCAGATATACGACCAGAAGTATCAGCTGGGCTTTCCAAAACCGCACGCATCCTCTGAAAAAATTCCCTTGTCCAAGTAGAAGTATGATAGCGAGGACGAGGATAACTGTTCCAAGTGCCAATGGCATGTTCTTTCCTCTCCGTCATGCTTCCTCAGACTACACCTGTTTATTCCATAAAGTGGAATTTTTCTGTAGGCAGGAATCTGAACGGCGAGAATCACACTATGGAAAAGCTGGGCATTTCAATGCAGAAAATCTGCTCTCAAGGCATCACTGTTTTGACTGGATATACGGCCCTGCCCTTGTCCCCCTCTGAATCATCCGGCATTTAGATCGATGACTTCTCCAGCCGGTACAGGGTCAGGCCGTGCGGCAGGGGCGTCTCTTCACTGACGGTATAGCCCAGCCACAGCAGGGGCCGCAGATCCGCGGCATCCCGTGCCGGGAACAGCAGTTCGCGCCGGGCCTCGGGCAGCAGGCTTTCCATCTGCAACAGCAGCATGGTCTCCACATACTGTCCCTGCCATTGCGGATGCACCAACAGCTGGGCCAAATGCTGTCCGCCGTCCACTTCTCGCCCGCCTACGGCACCCACCATGGTGTCGTCTTCCATCAGGGCCCGCAACACCACGCCGTGAGCAAAAAAATCCTCCAGCGAATCTCCGGCCGTTTCGGGCAAAGGCTGCCCTTCCGGCAGCAGACGCGCCCGCACCATTTCCTGCAACTGTACAAGAGCAGCCAGATCTTCCCGGCCGGCCTTTTCAAGACGGATCATGCATAGCCTCCTTTTCGGAATCCAGCCTAGCAAGGGAATGGGACTGCCGCAAGCAGCCTAATCTGCAACAGGCATCACTATGCTGCCCGATCCCCCGGCCACCAATTGCAGTCAGTACGCGGCAGCAGCCACAGGCATAAAATATTTTTTTCGTACGGCCATCCTGCGATGGAACGTTTTTCCCCTTGGCGCAAGCGCTGACAAGGACAGGGAATTGTGGCATGGTCGCGGCATGAAGACTGCAAAGCATTTCACGACCATCGACCAGATCTGGGAACACCTGGACGGTCTTGGTTTCTTCCACATGGACCTGAGCCTGACGCGCATGGAGACCGCCCTCTCCCGCCTGGGCCTTTCCCGCCCGCCCTTTGTGGTGGCCCAGATCGTGGGCACCAACGGCAAGGGCTCCACGTCCGCCTTTCTGGACAGCCTGTCCCGCGCCCACGGCTGCCGCACCGGGCTCTATACCTCGCCGCACTTCCTTTCCCCCTGCGAGCGCATCCGCATCGACGGCGTCCCTCTGCAAGAAGACCTGTGGCCCGGGCTGGCCACGGAAGTCTACGCGGCGCGACCGGATCTGACCTATTTCGAATTCCTGACCGTGCTGGCCATACTGGCCTTTGCCCGTCAGGGCGTGCAGCTGGCCGTCATGGAGGCCGGGCTGGGCGGCGCCCATGATGCCACCACGGCCCTGGCCAGCGACCTGACCTGCTTCGCGCCCGTGGCCATGGATCATGCCGCCATCCTGGGCCCCACCCTGCGAGACATCGCCCTGGACAAGTGCGGCGCCATCCGCCCCCGCGTGCCGGTGGTCAGCGCGCCCCAGTTCCCCGCTGCCGAAGAGGTCCTGCGCCGTCAGGCCGAACGGCTGGCCGCTCCCCTGCACATCGTCGAACCCCTGCCGGGCAACATGCCGCTGGGGCTGGCCGGGCCGCACCAGCGCATCAATGCCGCCGTGGCCCTGCACGCCTGGCAGGCCCTGGCCCCGCGCCTGCATGTGACGCCGCGGCCCGATGCCGTGGCGCGGGGACTGGCCCGGGCCTTCGTGCCCGGCCGTTTGCAGTCCGTGCCCGCCACGGACCAGCATCCGCCCCTGCTGCTGGACGGCGCCCACAATGCCCACGGCATGGCCGCCCTGCTGGCCCATGTGCGCCAGTCCGGCCTGCGCCCGCGCGCGGCCATCTATTCCTGCCTGGGCGACAAGGACTGGCACCCGGCCCTGATGCTGCTCAAGCGGGCCCTGGGTGACGCACCGCTCTTCATCCCGGCCCTGCACAACGAGCGCGCCGCCGACGCCGCCCAGGTGGTGGCCGCCGCCAACGCTGCGGCCCCGGCCCATGCCACCCTGCTGCCCGACGTGCGCAACGCCCTGGATGCCGTGCGCGACCTGCCCGGCGACGACAGGGCCCCGGTCATCATCAGCGGGTCCCTGTACATGCTGGCGGAATTTTACGGCCTCTACCCCCATCTGCTGGAACAGCCCGCCTCCGCCCGGGGCGCCAAGGAGGACGCATGAACCACCTTTTCCGTGCCCTGCCGTCCATGGACGCCAGTCTGGATGCCCTGCTGACGGCGGACAAGGCCCTGCACGACCTGCCCCGCCCCCTGCTGCGCGAGGCCGTCACGGATTTCTGGAACAGCCGCCGCGACGACATCCGCGCCGGTCGCGTACAGGATGCCGCCGAACTGGCCCTGGAGGCCTGCCTGCCCGAGCTGCTGGCCTTCGTCCGCCGCAAGACGGCGCCGCGCCTGCGTAATGTCATCAACGGCACCGGCGTGGTCATCCATACCAACATGGGGCGTTCCGTGCTGGCCCGGAGTGCCCAGGAGGCCGTGCGCCGGGTCATCTCCGGCTACTGCAACCTGGAGCTCGACCTGCACAGCGGCGGACGCGGCAGCCGCTACGTCATCATCGACGAGCTGCTCCAGCGTCTGACCGGCGCCGAGGCCGCCATGGTGGTCAACAACAATGCCGCCGCCGTCCTGCTGGTGCTGGATACCTTCTGCAAGGGCGGCGAGGTCATCGTCTCGCGCGGGGAACTGGTGGAGATCGGCGGCAGCTTCCGCATCCCGGAAGTGATGGAAAAAAGCGGCGCCCGCCTGCGCGAAGTGGGCGCCACCAACCGCTGCCACCTGCACGACTACGCCGCGGCCATCAACGAAGACACCCGCGCCCTCATGCGCGTGCATACCTCCAACTACCGCATCGTGGGCTTCCATTCCGCCGTGCCCCTGCCCGATCTGGCGGCCCTGGCCCGGGAACACGGCCTGCCCGTCATCGAGGATCTGGGCAGCGGTTCCTTCATGGACTTTTCTTCCGTGGGCCTGCCCAACGAACCTACGGTGCCCGAAGTGGTGGCCGGAGGCGCCGACGTGGTGACCTTCTCCGGCGACAAGGTGCTGGGGGGCCCGCAATGCGGCCTCATCGTGGGCAGCCGGGAGCGCATCGAGGCCCTGAAAAAGAATCCCCTCACCCGCGCCCTGCGCTGCGACAAGCTGACCATGGCCGCGCTGGAAGCCACCCTGCGCCTTTATTGCGAGCCCGAACGCGCCCGCCGCGAGATCCCGACCCTGCGCGACATCTGCCGGGACCCCAAAGACCTGGCCCGTGCCGCCCGCTCGCTGGCCGCCCGGCTGCGCCGCGCCCTGGGCCCCGCCTGCCGCATCAGCCTGCGCCCGGATGTTTCCCGCGTGGGCGGCGGCGCCTTCCCGGAACGCGACCTGCCCACCACCCTGGTCTGCCTGGAGCCCGCCGCCATGAGCGCCACGGCCCTCAAGCAGGCCCTGCTGGATACCACGCCGCCGGTGCTGGGCCGTCTGGAAGAAAGGAGCTTCTGCCTCGACCCGCGCACGCTCCTGCCCGAAGACCTGCCGCGCCTGACGGCCCTGCTCAAACGGCTGCTGGCCGGCTAGAGCATATTTCCGCCCGCACCCCGCTCCACAGCGCCATGCGGGCCATGCTTCCCGGCCATGCACCGGCCGGAGCATCACGCCCTGCCGCGGCTGCCGGACCTCCGGCCAGCCGGGCACCGGCTCCATGAAAAGGCAGCCGCAGTACCGCTGCCTAAAGGATACTGGATATGAAAAAAGCAGAAACGCCTTCCCTCACCTACAGTCCCCGCAATGCCTGGGACGTGTACACCACCGCCACCCAGAAGCGCCAGATGGACGCTCTGGTCAAGCGGTACATGGATTTCCTCAGCAATTGCAAGACCGAGCGCGAGACCGTGGCCTATGTGCAGAAACGCCTGCAGGAAGCCGGGTTCAGCGAGGACTTCAAAAAGAACACCGTGTTCCGCAACCTGCGCGGCAAGGCCATCTTCGCCGCCCGCAAGGGCAAGATCCCGCTGCAGAAGGGCGTGCACCTCATCGCCGCCCATGCCGACAGCCCCCGTCTGGACTTCAAGCAGCGTCCGCTGGTCGAGCAGCCCGGTGTGGCCCAGGCCAAGACCCACTATTACGGCGGCATCCGCAAGTACCAGTGGCTGGCCCGGCCTCTGGCCCTGCACGGCGTGGTGGTGCTGGAAAACGGCAAGAGCATCAGCGTGGCCATCGGTGAAAAAGCCGGAGAGCCCGTCTTCACCATCGCCGACCTGCTGCCCCATCTGGCCCGCAAGCAAAACAGCCAGACCCTGGCCGAAGTCTTTGACGGCGAAAAGCTGAACATCATCCTCGGCCACAGCCCGGCCCCCACCGCCGCCAAGAACAAGGACATCAAGGAGCCCATCAAGCAGCACGTGCTGGAGCTGCTCAACGCCAAGTACGGCATCCGCGAGGAAGACCTCGTCACCGCCGAACTCCAGGTCGTGCCCGCGGGCCCCGCCACCTATGTGGGCTTCGACAAGGGGCTGGTGGGCGGCTACGGCCAGGATGACCGCATCTGCGTCTTCACCGCCCTGGAGGCCCTGCTCAACGCCAAGAACACCAACCGCCTCTGCCCCAACATGGCCGTCATGTTCTGGGACAAGGAGGAGATCGGTTCCGACGGTGCCACCGGCGCGGCCTCCCGCTTCCTGCAGTACTGCTTCGAAGACCTGGCCCGCGCCTGGGCCCCGGGCATCCCTGTCTCGCAGGTGCTGCTCAACACCCGCGCCCTGTCCGCCGACGTGGACGCCGCCTTCGACCCCGACTTCCCCGAAGTGCACGAAAAACAGAACGCCGCCCAGCTGGGCCACGGCCCCGTCTGCTCCAAGTACTCCGGCTCCGGCGGCAAATACGGTGCCAGCGACGCCGATGCCGAGTTCTACGGCTATGTGCGCGGCCTGTTCAACGCCCGCAACATCCCCTGGCAGCCCGCCGAACTGGGCAAGGTGGACGTGGGCGGCGGTGGCACCGTGGCCCTCTTCCTGGCCGCCTACGGCATGCAGGTCATCGACTGCGGCCCGGCCCTCCTCTCCATGCACAGCCCCTTCGAGCTGGCCAGCTGCGTGGACATCCTTGCCACGGCCGAAGCCTATAAAGCCTTCCTCGAAGGTTAGCCCGCCGCTGCTGAAGCGGCATCATTGAGAGGGGGCGGGGACGTTTTTTGTAAAAACTGTCCCCGCCCCCTCTCAAACTCTCCCCCACCCCTGAAAAAACGTCCCTCTGGTCGGCATGGAAGGTCCCCGTCGCCGTCTGGCGGGGAGGGACTTCCAGCCCCTGACCGGAGAAAAGACAGTCCGTCACGCTGCCATGTCTGATGCCTGATCGAAGGGATTCTTGCGGCATGCCCGGCGGAAAGTAACGCGCCGTCTTATATCGCCATATCCGGCAGTACGCTTTTTCTTGCGTCTCGCACGCCTGCCTCGCGGCGTAGCAAGACTATCCGCCCTGTATTTTCTGTTGCCCGCCATTGGAACTGCTGGCCAAAGCTGCAAAAAACGAAAAGCGGACATCCTGAGGATGTCCGCTTTTCCATTGCCCGTCAGTCAGCGACGGAGACTTTCCAGAAAGATCATATGAGCGGTTTTGGGGGAGGAGTGGGGAGCTGCCCCCTTTTTTCCGCTGGGAGCGCCGTGCCCGTTGCGACGGAGGAAGCTACGGGCATCGACAGCAACGCAAAGGGGTTCCCCTCCTCTCGAACCAGCCTTTCCCCGCTCCCTACCGTGCCACCAGCACCCAGGCAGGGCCGGGGGCATCCAGATGGCTGGCCACGTAATTGGCGCGTTCGGAACCGCCGCAGAACAGGTCGATGCGCCGCTGCTTGATGGCGCCGCCCACGTCCTGGGCAAAGCCGATGCCGCGCAGGGGCAGACTTCCGTATTTCTCATCCGGCACGTTGACGCCAAAGGCCACCACGGCCCCCAGCGGGATATAGCTGCGGTCCACGGCCAGGGAGAGCCATTCGTCCACCACATGGCCCATGGCGCCGGTGGGACCGCGGCTGCCGTAGCGGAAAAAGACGTAGCTGGGGTTCTCGTTGAGGATCTCGCGCACGCGCTGGGGATTGTCCTTGAACCACTGACGCTGCTCGAAGATGTCGCCGCGCTTGAGCAGGCCCTTCTCGCGCATGATGCGGCCCGAGCTCTTGTATTTGTGGCCGTTCTGGCCCGCATAGTTGATGAAGGCCTCGGTACCGTCATCGAAGACCAGACGGCCGGAGCCCTGGATCTCCAGGAAGAAGACGTCCACGGGGTCAGCGGCCCAGGCCAGTTCCAGCCCACGCCCGGCCAGCAGCTGCTGCTCTTCGATCTGGCGGCGGGTATAGTAACGGCCCTTGTGGCGGCGCTTGTACTGCTTCATGTCCGGCGGCAGGGCGTAAATGGCCTGCTCGTAGCCGGGCTTGCGGGTACGGCTGGCCTTGACGCGGGGCTCATAGTAACCGGAATAGGCGATGCCGGAGGGGACCTCCACCCACTGGAAGTTCTGGAGGAAGAGCTGCGGTTCGGCATCCAGACGGGGCAGCAGCTCCTGCAGGCGCAGCAGAGTGCGTTCCATGTCGCCCCAGGTCAGACGCAGGCCGGGCCGGTCGATGGCCACGGCCCCGGCGGGCTTGCTCTTGACATAGCGCAGGGATTTCCGCACCGTAGGCGCCATCTCGCGCCACGACTGCAGGTCCTGGTTCTGGGGCGCAAGATGCTCCGTGAAGAATTCGGGCGATTCAAAGCCCACGGCGGGCCCTTTGGGGATCAGGTATTCCTCGTGCGTCTGCCGCGACCCGCAGCCGGACAGCGCCAGGGCGGCCAGCAGCACGGCGCACAGCGCCAGACGCGGGAGCCCCTTCCCCACACGCAAAGGAGTTTTCTGATGCATGACGATTTTCCTTCCCCGGCCATCTGGTTCACCCACCGGATCTCCTACGGTGAAACAGATACCATGGGCGTTCTGTATTATGCGGAGTATCTCCACATCTTCGAGAGGGCGCGCAGCGAATTCATCCGCGCCTGCGGCATGAGCTACCGTGATGTGGAGGAAAAGGACATCATCCTGCCCGTCCGCGAGGCCCAGTGCCGTTACCGTTCCCCGGCCCGCTATGACGATCTGGTGCAGGTCCACACGGCCATCAGCGAATGGGGCCGCGCATCCATGCGCTTTGTATACGAGATGTGGAACGAGGACAAGACGCGCCTGCTGGCCACGGGCAGCACCCAGCATGCCCTGGTGAACCGTCAGGGCCGTCCTGTGGCCGTGCCGGACTGGCTGCGCGATCTTCTGGGCAACCTGAAATAACTTCGACCTGACAGCCGAACACGAAAAAAGCCGGGGAAATCCCGGCTTTTTTTATGGCATTGGAAAAATTTTTCACAATATTTTTTATTATTTTCTGCCGTGTGCCCATCCGCACGCCACGGCAGGGACGCGGAGGACTCGTACCGGGCACGGATTTTCAGGCTCCCGGGGAGGTGCCTGTCCCCATTCTTGCACAAGCAGCCATCTATTTTGTCTTTCCGGGCGCAGATGTCAAGTTGAGCAAAAAAGTTTGGGCACTTCCCTTTTTGGCCATGTCGGGCTATGGTTTTATTACTACCGTGTGAAAGGTCGCACGTTGCCCTCGTAAATCCGGCGGCCCCGGGCTCGCCATATCGCTTACTAAGGGAGTTTTAGCATGTCCAACCCCGTGGATACCCAACGTACTTACGCACTTGTAGGCACCGGCGGCTGCGGCAAAACGTCGCTGGCCGAGATGCTCCTCTTCAATAGCGGCGCTCTGACCCGCATGGGCGCCATCGAAGACGGTACCACCTGCCTCGACTATGAACCGGAAGAAGTACGTCGTCGCGGCTCCATCCAGCCTGCGGTGGCTACCTGCCTCTGGAACAAGAATCGCCACTTCATGCTGGATATCCCGGGTGACGGCAACTTTACCGGCGACATGGAATGCCTGCTCAAGGGCGTGGACAGCGTCGTCTTCGTGCTGGACGCCGTGGATGGCGTGCGCCCCCTGACCAAAAAATTCTGGAACCTCACCCGCGCCGAAAACCTGCCCGCCATCTTCGTCATCAACAAGATGGATCGCGACCGCGCCGACTTCCAGATGGCCTTCGACGGCCTGTCCACCCTGGGTGTCAAGGCTGTGGCGCTGCAGGTGCCCATCCGTGAAGGCGAGGCCTTTACCGGCTATGTGGACGTGCTGACCGGCAAGGCTTACACCTTTGGCGCTGACGGCGCTGTCAGCGAATGCGATGTGCCCGCCGATGTGGCCGACGACGTGAGCCTGCTCCACGACCTGACCGTGGAAAACATCGCCGAAAGCGATGAAGAGCTCATGGAAAAATACCTGGAAGAAGGCAGCCTGTCTCTGGAAGACCTGCAGATCGGTCTGCGCAAGGGTACCGTGGCCGGTGAGCTCTGCCCCGTGCTGGTCTGCTCCTCCCTGGAAAACAAGGGTGGCGTGGCCGTGCTGGAAGCCATCCAGGCCCTGCTGCCCGCCGCTTCCGAGCGCCCCGCCTTTGTGGACGCCCTGGGCCAGGAACGCAAGCCCGATCCCGACGCCCCCGTGGCCGGTTTCGTCTTCAAGACCCTGGCCGACCCCTTCTCCGGCCAGCTTTCGCTGGTGCGCATCCTCTCCGGCACCATCAATGGTGATGCCACCCTCAAGAACATGCGCAGCGGTGAAAACGAACGCCTGGGCAGCCTGCTCTTCCTGACCGGCAAGACCCAGACCCCCTGCAAGGAACCCGTGGGCCCCGGCGCCATCGTGGCCGTGGCCAAACTGAAGAACACCCGCACCGGCGACAGCCTGTGCGACGAAAAGCAGCCCTTTGCCCTGCCCATGCCCAAGCTGCCGCCGCAGCTCATCACCTACGCGCTGGCGCCCAAGGAAAAGGGCGATGAAGACAAGGTCTACTCCGCCATCCAGCGCCTGCTGGACGAAGACGTCACCCTGCGTCTGGCCCGCGACGAAGAAAACGGCGATATCCTGCTTTCCGGTATGGGCCAGCTGCACATCGAACTTTCGGTGGAAAAGGCCAAACGCCGCTTCAAGGTGGACATCATCCTCAAAACGCCCAAGGTCCCCTATCGTGAGACCGTACGCGGCAAGGTGCAGGTGCAGGGTCGTCACAAGAAGCAGTCCGGCGGCCGTGGCCAGTTTGGTGACTGCTGGATCGAGATGGAAGGCCTGCCCCGCGGTTCCGGCTATGTCTTCGAAGACGCCATCGTGGGCGGCGTGATCCCCCGCCAGTACATCCCCGCCATCGACAAGGGCATCCAGGAAGCGGCCGCCCGCGGCTTCCTGGCCGGTTGCCAGGTGGTGGACTTCCGCGTCAAGGTCTACGACGGCAGCTACCACACCGTGGACTCCTCGGAAATGGCCTTCAAGGTGGCCGGCTCCCTGGCCTTCAAGAAAGCCATGGAAAGCCTCAAGCCCGTGCTGCTGGAACCCATCGTGCTGCTGACAGTCTCCGTGCCTGACGAATGCATGGGCGACGTCATCGGCGACCTTTCCTCGCGTCGCGGCAAGGTGCTGGGCTCCGACTCCGCCGCCGGTGTTACCGAGATCAAGGCCCACGTGCCCATGAGCGAAGTGCTCCGCTACGCTCCCGACCTGCGCTCAATGACGGCCGGTCAGGGCTTCTTCACCATGGAATTCGCCCACTATGAAGAAGCTCCCCAGCCTGTGGCCGACAAGGTCATCGCTGAACACCAGAAGGCCGTGGCCGGCGAATAAGCCGCAGCCTCTCTCCTGCTGATCAAGGGCCACCTGCTCCGTGCGGGTGGCCCTTTTTGTTTACGGACGTTCTTCCACAGGTCCCCTGCAGGGCTCCGAGGAATGCAAGAAAGGGGAAACATTCCCCCGGAGTGGACGGAAGAGGATTGTACGGAGGACGCAGCCACGAGGCTGTCTGAGCAGCAAAAATGCGAAAAGAGCCACGCCATCCCGGCAGGATTCCTGCCCGTTCCAGAGCCGAAAATATCGTGTCACAGCCCCGGGAGCGATGACCGCTGGCAGGGGCAGCGTTCCCCCGTAGCAGTCCTTCCCCCGCTCTTCTCTGCCTTTGGCAAGACAGAGCCGCCCCGTAGCAGCGGCAAGCAGGGATAAGGCCTACCGGCCCAGCTGCCCATTTCCGCAGACAACAAAAAAGGGAGGACATCCGCGGATGTCCTCCCTTAGCAAAAATCAGGCGTATCGTTTACAGGGAAAGCAGGCTGGGAGCCGCATGACGGGCCGCAGGAACCTTGCCTGCCAGGCTCATCTCGGGCCGGATGCCCGCATTGCGTTCGATGAGCTCCACAGCACGGGAGATCTGGCGGCCGACCCTGGACTCATTGGCGATTTCACGTTCCAAGGACGTGATGCCCTTGATGACCGTGGAGTGACGGCGGTTGAAGCGCTCGCCGATCTCCTTGAGGGACATGTCCGTGTGCTTGCGGGCCAGATAATAGATGGTATTGCGGGCCAGCACGTACTGCTGCTTGTGCGAACGAGACGCCAGCTGACGTTCGTTGAGGCCGTAGCTCTCGCAGACCAGGCGCACGATGGAGGCGAAGTCCGGGCCACAGTCCACGGTGGCGTACTGCTGCAGCACTTCCAGCGCCAGCTCGGGATTGAGCCCGCAATTGAGCATACGCGCCTTGAACACCAGACTTTTGAGGCAGGATTCCAACTGGCGTACATCGCCCTGCAGGCGCCCGGCCAGCAGGTCGCAGACCTCGTCAGGCAACAACACCTGAAAGCTCTTGGCTTTGCGCTCCAGGATATGGCGGCACATCTCCGTATCAGGCCGCTCCAGAGGCGACACGATGCCGGAGCAGAAATGGGAGACCAGCTGGCTGTCCAGTTTTTCCAGCTCGCGCGGAGAAAAGCTGCTGGTGAAAATGGCGCGACCGCCGCGATCCTGCAGACTCTTGATGACGGTCAGGACCATGTCCTGCATCTTTTCCTTGCCCTGAAGGAAATGCACGTCTTCCAGCAGGAGCACGTCCAGATCGCGCAGACGGGCGCGGAAGCTCTCCACATCGTTGCTGCGCAGGGCAGCCACATAACGCGACGCCAGATCCTCGGCGGAAAGGTAGGCCAGACGGGCTTGCCCGCCCTGCTCCTGCACGGCACGGCCCACGGACTGCATGATGTGGGTCTTGCCCAGGCCGGAAGCCGAGCTGACGAACAGGGTCTCCACACAGCCGCCGTCATGGCAAATGTCCTTGGCCGCGGCCACGGCCATGGCATTGCAGGGGCCGACCACAAAATCGTCGAAACTGAAGCGCCAGCGTTGACGGGTACGGGGGCGCAACGTGGGGGCAGGCAGGGGCAGGGAACACTGGCTGGGCTGCCAGAGGGGCTGGGACGGACGGGAGGGCGCCGTATGAAGGGGCGTTACGGGCGCCTCATGCACGGGCTGCGCCACGGGCGCGGCAGGGGCCGCAGCAACGGCGGCAGGGGCAACAGGCGCGGCAGAAGCAGGAGCAGCGCCCTGACAGGAGATGCGGATATCGATATTTTCCGGCGCCACCTGCAACACAGGTGCGGCAGCGGAACGCAGAGTATCCTGCATGCGGTCACGCAGCCAGCGGGCCACATATTCGCTAGGTGCGGCAAGGCACAGGCTGTTCCCCTCGATATGGGCATCCAGAGGATGGATCCACACCTTGAAGATGCCGGGATTGAGGACACCTCTCAAATTTTCAGAGATCTTCTGCCACTGCTCTTGCATGCCTGTCATTGCCCGCCCATGAAAAATGCCGGTACGCGGGTCATGGTCAGCCATGCCCGCTCAAAAATGTCTCGCCCCGTTGGTGCTGTTGCGATGTCGCCGTCCGTCTTTCGGCGAAGCGCCCGCAAGGATGTAGTTTTTTCGCGTTGTTCTGTCAACATATGGCACACAGGAAGACCAGGCCTTTCGCACCTGCTGCCGCCATGCGGGCATGCCTGCCCGCTATCCTCTGTGGACGCTTGTGAGATTCTGCCCTTTTTTTCCCCATACTGCAAGCCGGAAGCGCCGCCATGAAAAAGAAAGGTCGTTGCCACCGAAATGACAACGACCTTGGGATCTTGCAGATGTATATCCGCTTACTTGAACTGCACGAAGTTCTTGAGCAGGCCCAGCAGTTCGTAACGCAGGGATTCATCCTGCAGGGCGAAGTAGATGTTGGCGCTCAGGAACTCGGCCCAGTCACCGGCGTCGAAGCGCATGCCGGCCATGCGCACGGCCATCATGCCGCGCTCCTTGGCCATGGCCTGCAGGGCGTCGGTAAGCTGGATCTCGCCGCCGTGGCCCGGTTTGACCTTTTCCAGATAGTCGAAGATGTCCGGGGTCAGTACATAGCGCCCCACGATGGCCATGCGGGAAGGCGCGTCCTCACGCTTGGGCTTTTCCACCATGTCGCGCACGCGGTACACGCCGGGGGCCACTTCCTCGCCATCGATGATGCCGTAACGGCTCACCTTTTCCCACGGCACTTCCATGACGCCGATGACGGGCATCTTTTCGGCCATGGCCACTTCGATGAGCTGACCGATGCCGGGCACGCCGCTGAACATCAGGTCGTCGCCCACCATGACGGCAAAGGGCTCGTCGCCCACCAGTTCACGCGCGCACAGCACCGCATGGCCCAGGCCCAGCTGGCGCTTCTGGCGCACGGACAGGATGTTGACCATCTCCGCCACGCGGCGCACTTCTTCCAGCTTGTCCAGCTTGCCGGAGCGCTCCAGCAGGTCTTCGAGCTGCAGATTGTGGTCGAAATGGTCTTCGATGACGTTCTTGTCGCGGTTGGTGACGAAGATCACGTCCTTGATATGGGCACGCTGGGCCTCTTCCACAACGTACTGGATGACAGGCTTGTTGTAGATGGGCAGCATTTCCTTGGGAATATTCTTGGTTGCAGGCAAGGAACGGGTCCCCCAGCCGGCCACAGGGATAACAACCTTACGAATATCCTTCATGTTCTCCTCCATCATGGCACGCCCGTCACGGGGCCGTGCCTGGGACATGGTTCTTGACGAAAGTATGTCGCGGGTCTGCCCGCGGCAGCTCCCGGAACGAATCAGCTCCTCCAGGAGAGGACAAAAACTAGCGAAGTTCGCGGCTCACCACGTCGGCCAGATCACGCGCGTAGCGGACGACCTTATCTTCATCTTCGGCCTCGACCATGACGCGGCACAGGGCCTCGGTGCCGGAGTAACGCAGCAGCACGCGGCCACGACCGGCCAGGGCCTTTTCCACATCGGCCACGGCCTTGCCGATGGCGGGGCGCTCCTCGAAGGGCAGCTTCTTTTCCACCCGCACGTTGATGAGCTTCTGGGGGAAGAGGTGCAGCAGGCCCGCCAGCTCGGACAGGGGCTTTTCCTTCTCGCGCACGATGCGCAGCAGCTGCAGGGCCGCCAGCAGACCGTCACCGGTGGTGCTGTACTGGCGGTAGATGAGGTGCCCGGACTGCTCGCCGCCCAGCATGGCGCCGGTCTTGCGCATGGCTTCCATGACGTAACGGTCGCCCACCTTGGTGCGCAGCAGCGTACCGGCGCGTTCCTTCATGAAGATCTCCAGCGCCAGGTTGCTCATGGCCGTAGCCACCAGCATGTTGCCGGGCAGTTCGCCCCGCTCCATCATGGCCTGGGCCCCCAGGGCCATGAGCTGGTCGCCGTCCAGGACATTGCCCTTTTCATCCACCACGATGAGGCGGTCGGCGTCGCCGTCCAGGGCCAGGCCCACGTCCGCGCGCACTTCGCGCACCTTGGCGGCCAGGGTCTCGGGATGCAGGGAACCGCAATGGTCGTTGATATTGGTCCCGTTGGGGCTGGTCCCCAGGCGGAAGACTTCCGCCCCCAGTTCTTCCAGGGCCAGCGGGGCCACCTTGTAGGCCGCACCGTTGGCGCAGTCGATGACGATGCGCAGGCCGGACAGGGTCAGATGGGCCGGGAAACAGCTCTTGGTGTACACGATGTAGCGGCCGCCGGCGTCTTCGATCTTGCTGGCGCGGCCGACCCGGTTGGAATCGGGATAGGGCCAGCGCATGTCGGGATCGAGCACCATGGCCGAGATCTCGTTCTCCACCTCGTCAGGCAGCTTGAAACCGTCGGCGTCGAAGAATTTGATGCCGTTGTCCGAATAGGGATTATGCGAGGCGGAGATGACCACGCCCAGATCCGCCCGCATGTTGCGGGTCAGGAAAGAGATGGCGGGCGTGGGCAGCGGGCCGGTCATGATGACGTGCATGCCGGCGGCGCACAGGCCCGCCGTGAGGGCGGACTCGAACATGTAGCCGGACAGGCGGGTATCCTTGCCGATGACCACGCGGTGCTGGTGCGAGCCTTTGCGAAAGCGCACCCCGGCGGCCAGGCCCAGACGCAGGGCCACATCCACGGTCATGGGATAGATATTGACAGGGCCACGCAGGCCATCAGTGCCAAAAAGACGTTCTGCCATGTGTTCTCCTTGCCGGTGCCATGCGCCGGAGGCTACTTCTTACGGGTAATGGTAACGCTGTCGAAAGAGGGATTCAAGATGGTCATGCCTTCCGGCAGCTGGATGCGCGGCTCTGCCGTGCCTTTCTGCCCCGGCTCCAGCGCCGGCGGGACGACCATCACTTCCAGTCGTTTGAGATAGGACGAATTGCGGGCTAGGGCCTCGGGCACCTCCACCATGACTTCCACATGGGAGGGCTCCACCGTGAACTGCGAGGCGTTCTGGGCCTCCACCGAGATCTTGCAGCGGCGGGAGACCACGGTGCGGCCGCTGGTGATGGTGTACTGCACCTTCACCGAGGCGGGGTTGGAGGTGACCAGGCTGGGGGTATCCAGCAGCAGGGTCTGCTCCACCGTGGTGCCGGCGGCTTTGGGGTCCAGCCGGATGCCCAGGGGCAGGTTGTTGATGGACGAGATGACGCCTTCCGGCCCGCGCAGGGTGACGGATGCCGGAGAAACGGTCACATTCTCCACGGTCAGGGCCCCGCTGCGCAGGGGGGATTCCAGCACGGCCCGGATGGGGACGCTGCGTTCGGCCAAGGTATCGGCCGTGATGACGATGCGGGGCGGCTGCACGTCCACCAGCTCGAAAGCCCGCAAGCTGGGGCCCATGTTGTCCGAGGTCAGGGGGACGATGGTCGTGCCCTTTTTGATATTGGAAAGATTGATGGCTTCCGTCAGGCTGCGTGACGAGATGGAGCGCAACAGGATCTCCGGCCCGCGCAAACGCACCTGCACCTTGCTGACAAGGCCGTCCGTCACCACCAGCCCGGAGGGGATGCCGTTGTATTCGATGCCCACTTCCAGCTGAACTTCCAGACGGTCGCGCACGCTGACCACATACCACATACCCACGGCCACGGCAAAGGCCACGAGCAGGGAAAGAAGATGGGGGGCCTTGCGGCTGTTCTTAGAGAATATCATTGAGCACCTGCCTCAAGCGTGTGGCATCGAGACTGCGGACAAGCTCGCCCTTCATGGCCACGGAGATCTCGCCGCGCTCTTCCGAGACCACGACCACCACGGCATCACACTCCTGCGTCATGCCCAGAGCCGCGCGGTGACGCGTGCCGAACGACTGCCCCTTGGCCTCGGCCAGGGGGAGGATGCAGGCGGCGGCCGTGATGCGCCCCTTGCTGATGAGCACGGCACCGTCATGCAGCGGCGCCTTGGGATAGAAGATGTTCATGAGCAGCTGGCGTGACAGCAGGGCATCCACCCGCACGCCTTCGCGCTTGATCATATCATCCAGCCGGGTGCCCCGCTCGATGACGATGAGGGCCCCCACGCGCAGGCGGGCCATCTCCACACAGGCCATGACCACTTCTTCCACGGCCGAATGCTGCAGCGCACGCTTGCGGAAAAGGTTGTTGGTCCCTATCTCGCCCAGTGCCTGCCGGATGTCGCTCTGGAAGATGACCACGATGAGCAGGAACAGGGAGCTGAAGACATGCTGCAGCAACCAGGTAAGGGTGTACAGCGCCATGCTGCGCGAGATGAAATACAGCAGGGTCAGCAGCCCGAGACCGGTCAGCACCGTCAGGGCACGCGATCCCCGCAACAGCTGGATGACCTGATAGAGCAGGAATGCTACCAGCAGGATGTCCAGCGCGTCACGCCATTCAAAAACCACATGTTCCAGCACGGTCCCTATCCTTGGGCATCAGAAAAATCCCCTTCCACGCCATGGGATGGCGTCCCCCCTTGCCGTCTGCCGCATCACGGATGCCGGGCAGCCGGCGCGCAGTATAAAAACAAGCGCACGCCGGCGCAACAGACAAATATCCCCCGTGCGGCCGGGCCGGACATCAGTCCCCGCAGGCCCCGGCAGGATCACGGAAGGCCGCGGCCAGCGTGAGCGTCTGGCGCGTGGCGGCCACATCGTGCACACGATGCCAGAACAGGCCCTTTTCCCAGAGCATGGCCGTAGCCACCTGGGTGGCGCAGCCCCGTTCCTGGGTAGTGAGGCCCAGCAGCTGCCCGAACATGGACTTCATGGACAGGCCCATGAGCACGGGCCGCCCGAAGGCGAGCCAGTCCTCCGCGTGGGCCAGCAGCTCCAGATTATGGCGCAGGGTCTTGCCGAAGCCGATGCCGGGATCCAGCACGATGTGCTCTTCCGGCAGACCGGCGGCGGTCAGGCGGTGCAGCTCGCGTTCAAAAAAGGCCATGACCTCGGAACGCACGTCCGTATAGCGGGGATCCTTCTGCATGACGTCCGGTCTGCCCTGACTGTGCATGAGCACGTAACCGGGCTTGTACTGGACGAGCACGTCCAGCAGGCCGGGATCGAAAGCACAGGCAGAGATATCGTTGATGATCTGCACGCCCTCTTCCAGCACGGCAGCCGCCGTGGCCGCATGGTAGGTATCCACGGAGAGCATGACGCCGGGGATCTCCCGCCGCAGTTCGCGCAGCACGGGCATGAGACGCAGCAGCTCCTGCTCCGGCGTCAGGGCCTGTGCGCCGGGCCGGGAAGATTCCGCCCCCAGATCGAGGATGTCGGCCCCTTCCGCATGCAGGCGCATGGCGTGGGCCAGCCCCAGATCCGCGGAATCGTGCGTGCCGCCGTCATAGAAGGAGTCCGGCGTCAGGTTGACGATGCCCATAACGCCAAAGGGGGCAGAGGTCGTCACCGCCCCGCCCCCAAGACACAGCCAGGAGCCGCCCCGGCGGGACGGCTCCTCAGACATATGGTTATTGCTTGCGCTGTTCGTTTTCATCGTTGTCCTGCGTTCTGTTGCCCGTATCGCCATCGCCCTGCTCCGCCTTTTCGGGAGCGGGTTCAGCAGCCTTGTCCGCCTCGGGCGCCGCAGCGTCCGTATCGGCCGGATCCGGCTCCAGCACGAAATCCCCGGCAGGAGCGGCCTTCACCGGCTTGCCGTTGGCGTCCAGCGGCAGCAGGGGCTTGTTCTCCATGAGCAGGTCCAGCTCTTCGCCGCTGATGGTCTCACGTTCCAGCAGCGCCTGCGCGATGCGGTCCAGGGCCGCGCGGTTGTCTTGCAGCAGCTTGACGCAGCGGGCGTGGGCCTCTTCCACGATACGCTTGACTTCGGCGTCCACCAGGCGGGCGGTCTCTTCGCTGTAGTTCTTGTTCTGCACCCATTCGCGGCCGATGAAGACTTCTTCACCGGTCTCACCGATGGACAGGGTGCCGATGGCATCGCTCATGCCCCACTCACAGACCATCTTGCGGGCCATGCGGGTCACGCGTTCGATGTCGTTGGAAGCGCCGGTGGTGATGTCGTCAAAGACGATCTCTTCCGCCACACGGCCGCCCAGCAGCACCACCAGGTTGTTGCGCAGGTAATTGCGCGAGTAGCCGTGGCGGTCTTCCTCAGGCAGCTGCATGGTCAGGCCCAGGGCGCGACCGCGGGGGATGATGGTGACCTTGTGCACGGGATCGGAACCGGGCAGCAGGCGGGCCGCCAAGGCATGGCCGCCTTCGTGGTAGGCCGTGATGCGCTTTTCCTCATCGGAAAGGATCAGGCTGCGGCGTTCGCGGCCCATGAGCACCTTGTCCTTGGCGTATTCGAAGTCGTGCATGTCCACCTTGGTGGCATTGAGCTTGGCGGCCTGCAGGGCGGCTTCGTTGACCAGGTTCTCCAAATCGGCGCCGGAGAAGCCCGGCGTACCGCGAGCCAGGGTATCCAGATCCACATCGGGATCCAGAGGCGTACGCTTGGTGTGGACCTCGAGGATACGGCGGCGGCCGCGCAGGTCAGGCGTGGGCACCACCACCTGACGGTCGAAACGGCCGGGACGCAGCAGGGCCGGGTCCAGAACGTCGGGACGGTTGGTGGCGGCCAGCAGGATGACGCCTTCGTTGCTCTCGAAGCCGTCCATTTCCACCAGCAGCTGGTTCAGGGTCTGTTCGCGTTCGTCATGGCCACCGCCCAGACCGGCGCCACGCTTGCGGCCCACGGCGTCGATCTCGTCGATGAAGATGAGGCAGGGGGCGTTCTTCTTGCCCTGCACGAACAGGTCGCGCACACGGGAGGCACCCACGCCCACGAACATCTCCACGAAGTCCGAACCGGAGATGGAGAAGAAGGGCACGCCGGCCTCACCGGCCACGGCGCGGGCCAGCAGGGTCTTACCGGTACCAGGAGGGCCCACCAGCAGCACGCCCTTGGGGATGCGGCCGCCCAGACGGGTAAACTTTTTGGGGTTGGACAGGAATTCCACCACTTCGGACAGTTCGTCCTTGGCTTCATCCACACCGGCCACGTCCTCAAAGGTCACGCGGGCCGAGTCTTGGTTGAGCAGGCGCGCGCGGGAACGGCCAAAGCTCATGGCCTTGCCGCCGCCACCCTGCATCTGGCGCATGAAGAAGATCCAGACACCGATGAGCAGCAGCATGGGGAACCACGACACCAGCAGGGTCATGTACCAGGGCTGCTCTTCCGGCGGCTGGGCCTTGACTTCCACCTTCTTGTCCAGCAGGCGGGACACCAGCTCATTGTCACGCGGGGCATAAGTCTGGACGGAGGCACCGTCCGGTCCGCGCCCGATGAGGGTGTTGCCCTGGATCTCCACAGAGCTGATTTGCCCGCCGTCCACACGGCCGATGAAATCCGTGTAGGACACCTTCTGGGCCGAGCTTTGCGGCTGCTGGAACATATTGAAAAGCATGACCATCGCAAGGACTATGGCAGCCCAGAGCATCAGGTTGCGACTAAACTGATTCAATTCGGCCTCCACTACAGAGCGGTAAAGCGTTGTGCTGATGGCGCACCGGTCTGCGCCAAGCAGTCAAGGTACTCTGACCGGCGGCAGGGTGTCAATCGACACCGGTCAGGGATCAGGAACAAGATAAGTCTCTTTTCCCGCCTGGCAATGGGCAGCGCCGGAGAGACGGGAAAATCGCTCTTCCCGCACAATGTTCCGGCCCCAGCGCCTTGCCGCAGGGCGGACTTGCTTTCCCCCGGGCTTTGTGTCACATATATGGCTGTTGTGTGGAGGCGTGTCGTCACCGGTGTGGCGCCCGGTCTTCAAAACCGGTGGCAGGCTTAACCGTCTGCGGTAGGTTCGACTCCTATACGCCTCCGCCATCCCGTCAACAGTCCGTCCGCAAACCTTGTGCCTGCGGACTTTTTTTGTATCAGCCCCGTTTCGGAGCGCCGGGGCAGGCAGCCGCAAGGGTGTCCCTGCCTGTAGCAGACGGCGCGTCGGGATACCGTCAGCGCATTGCCTTTTACCTGCCTGACGGGCATCATCACAGCATGTCCCGGCTCACATCTTCCTCTCCCTTGCCGCCCATGCTGCTGGCGGCCTGCCCTTTGCCGTCCTTCTCCGGTCAGTTTTCGCTCATGTCACTGCCGGAGTTGCCGGAGGGCCTGCCGGCGGCGGAAGACCGGGCCCATATGGCGGCTTTCCGCCTTCCGGCCGAACGTGAAAAACGCCATCTGGCACGGCTGCTGCTGGCGGTGCTGCTGCATCGCGCCGCTGTTGCCGGTCTGTCCGCCCTCCCCTCTTTGAGCTGGCATCCCCTGCCGCTGCTGTTCCACCGCATGCGGGAGGCCCGGCTTTTCTTCGCCCGCCATGCCTGTCCCCGTCTGCATCGCCTGCCTTCAGGCCGTCCGTGGCTGGAAGGCTTTTCCGTCAGCTTCAGCTACAGCGAACAGGCGGCCTTCTGCCTGCTGGCCGGGCCCGGCACCAGCCCCGGCGTGGATGCCGAGGCCCTGACGAGCCCGGCGCCATCCGCATCGGCCTTCGCGCCCCAAGAGCTTTCCTCCCGTCTTTCTCCATCAGCCCGGCAGCGTGACTGTCTGCGCCGCTGGACCATCAAGGAAGCCGTCTTCAAGGCCGCCGGTACGGGCTGCGACCGACCGCCGCGCCTGCTGGACAGCGGCCGCAGCGGCCGGCGCACAGGAGACCTCAGGCTGGATGCCGCCCGTTACCGCTGGCAGCTGCTGCCCTGTCCCGGCCACTGGCTCTGCGTGGCGGTGCGGGGGTAAGACTTCCATTCTTTCCGCGCACCAGGTCGCCCCGGCCATTTTGTGTCCCCTCGCAGCTGCCATATACAAACATTACTTGCCTTATGCCCGCTTTTGGGTCACTGTGCGCCCATGCTTCGCTTTCATCTGGTCAGCCTTTTCCCGGAGTTTTTCCGCTCGCCCCTTGAGACGGCACTGCTGGGCCGCGCCCGCGAGGCCGGCATCGTGGACTTTTCTTTCCACGATCCCCGCAGCTTCAGCACCAGCCGCCACCATCATGTGGACGACCGCCCCTACGGCGGCGGTCCCGGCATGGTCATGCAGGGCGAACCGGTGGCCGCGGCGCTGCGCTCCATCGAGAAGCCGGGACGCATGATCCTGCTGGCTCCCAGCGGGCGTCCCCTCAATGATGCGCTGGCACGCGAGCTGGCCCGGGAAGAAGACCTGACCCTGATCTGCGGCCGTTACGAAGGACTGGATGCCCGCCTGCTGGACATCTTTCCTCTGGAGCCCGTGAGCGTGGGCGAAGCCGTGCTCAATGGCGGCGAGACGGCGGCCCTGGCCGTCATCGAGTCCGTGGCGCGGCTGGTGCCCGGCTTCATGGGCAAGGAGGAGTCCGGGGACGACGAAAGTTTTTCCAACGGCCTGCTGGAGTACCCCCATTACACGCGGCCCGAAGTCCTGGAAGGCCGCGAAGTGCCGGAGGTACTGCGGGGCGGGGACCACGGTGCCGTAGCGCGCTGGCGGCGGCAGCAGTCGCTGGCCACCACGCTGCGGGTACGGCCCGACCTGCTGGACAGCGCGCCCCTGGTGGCGGAAGATGCCCGCCATCTGGCCACGCTGCCCCGGACAAGGGCCGGAAGGAACCTTTCTTTCTGCCTCGTGCACTATCCCGTGCTGCTGGGCCGGAAAAATTCCGGCGTTTCCTCTTTGACAAATTTGGATATTCACGATATAGCCCGGATTTCCCGCAGCTATGCGATGGGACCGTTCTATGCCGTGACCCCGCTGGAGGACCAGCAGCGTCTGCTACAGGCCATAGTCCGGCACTGGACGCAAGGCGCGGGAAGCAGGGGCAACCCGGACCGGGCCCAGGCGCTCGCCACGGTTTGTCCTGCCGAATCCGTGGATGCCGCTGTGGAACATCTCACGGAGCGCACGGGCATGCGGCCCAGAGTGGTGGCAAGTTCCGCCTCCTGGCCCGCTCACAAGCACGCGCCCCCGCCGCTTTGTCCGGCGGATGTGTGCCGCATGTGCGAAGAAGGTCCTGTGCTGCTGTTGCTGGGTACGGCCCAGGGGCTGGCCCCTGAGGTGCTCGCCCGGTGTGACGGGGTGCTCAGACCCATACGGTATCTGGGCTACAACCACCTTTCGGTGCGGAGCGCGGCCGCTATCCTGGCCGACAGAATTTTGGGCGATTACAAGTAAGCGCCACAGTTTTTCTTCACGACGACAGCCGTCCCAAGGCTGCGTATTTAAGGAGTAGGGCATGGATATCATTAAGAAAATTGAACGTGAAAACATGCGTATGGATATGCCCGTGTTTCGCTCCGGCGACACGGTGAAAGTGCATCTGCGCATTGTGGAAGGCGAAAAAGAGCGTATTCAGGTGTTCCAGGGCAACGTGATCCGCATCCAGCGCGGCACCACCGACGCCACCTTCACCGTGCGCAAGATCTCTGACGGCGTGGGCGTGGAACGCATCTTCCCCCTGCACTCCCCCTTCATCGACCATGTGGAAGTGGTGAGCCAGGGCCGCGTGCGTCGCAGCCGTCTGTACTACCTGCGCGCCCTCAAGGGCAAAGCCGCTCGCATCAAGCCCCGCGGCCGCTTCTGATTCGCAGCCCAGCGGAATGTCCATGGCGGCCTGAGGGTCCTGTGAACATGCCCGGGCAGAATACGAACGGAATGAACCTCACCCTGCCTTGCGCGGGGTGAGGTCTTTGGCGTTTTAGCAACCGAGTGAAACACGATGCCCCCTCGTCGCAAAAGATCCTCCGCCGCACCGGCCCCGGAACAGGGCCTGCTCTGCGCCCTGCCCTCCCGTCCCCTGCTCATGGCGGGCATCGATGAGGCGGGCCGCGGCTGTCTGGCCGGTCCCGTCGTGGCGGCGGCCGTCATCCTGCCGGAAGAATACGACCTGCCGGGCCTCACGGATTCCAAGGCCCTGAGCGCCGCCCAGCGGGAACATCTGGCGCCCCTGATCCGCCAGTGCGCCCTGGCCTGGGGGCTGGGCGTGATCTGGCCCGCCACCATCGACCGCATCAACATCCTGCAGGCCACCTTCGAAGCCATGAGCCGCGCCGTGGCCGGCCTCAAGCGCAGGCCCGGCCTTTTGCTGGTGGACGGCAACAAGACCGTGCCCGAGCCCGTCCTGCTGCCGCACTGGCGCAAGCGTCATGCCGACGCCCCCGACCTGCCCCGCCAGAATGCCGTGGTGGGCGGGGACAGCTCCGTGCCCGCCATCTCCGCTGCCTCCGTCCTGGCCAAGACCTACCGGGACATGCTCATGGAGCATCTGGAGCGCCGCCATCCCGGCTATGGTTTCGCCCGGCACAAGGGCTACGGCACGGCCGACCATTACGAGGCCCTGCACCGTCTTGGCCCCTGCCGCCAGCACCGGCTGACGTTTCGCGGCGTGCTGCCCGACAGGGACGAAGGCCCCGGTACCCGGCAGGGGAGCCTGCTGTGAGTTTTCTTTCCCGCCTGCGCCGCCTGGCCGATCCTTCCGGGCCACCGGCAGGGGACGACCGTGCGGGCGGGGACCACAAGGCCGCCCTGGGCCGTGCCGGGGAAGACGCCGCCGCCACCCTGCTGCATGCGCGCGGCATGCGCATCCTGGCCCGCAACTGGCGCAGCGGCCCGCTGGAACTTGACCTTGTCTGCCGGGAAGGCGACACTCTTGTTTTCGTGGAAGTCAAAACGCGCGGTCCGGGCAGTCTGGGCAGCGCCCTGGACGCGGTGGGGCCGCGTAAGCGGCAGACCCTGATCCGGGCCGCACGGGCCTGGCTGGCCGCGCATGACCAGTGGCACCTGCCCTGCCGCTTTGACCTCGTCTGTATCGAACCGGGGCCCACGGGCCCGCACATGGAGCACATCCGCCATGCTTTCGACCTCTCCGGCTCCGGGCCATCTGTGGATAGTGGCCACGCCTCTTGGCAACCCTGGTGACCTTTCTCCCCGCGCCCGCGAAGTCCTCGCCGGCGCCGACCTCATCCTGGCCGAAGACACCCGTCGCGCCGGGCTGCTGTGCAGCCAGTGCAACATCCCGGCCCGCCGCTTCCTGAGTTTCCATGACCACAACGAGAGCGAACGGCAGGAAGAGGTCCTGCGCCTGCTGCGCCAGGGACAGAACCTGGCCCTGGTCTCGGATGCGGGCACGCCCCTGCTGGCCGATCCCGGTTACCGTCTGGTGCGCGCCTGCCGGGCCGAAGGCCTGCCCGTCTCGCCCGTGCCCGGCCCTTCGGCGCCGGTGACGGCCCTTTCCGCCGCGGGCATCCCGCCCCTGCCCTACACCTTTTTGGGCTTTTTGCCGCGTGATGCCGCGGGCCGCCGCGCCACGCTCTCGGCCTTTGCCCGCACGCCGGGCTCGCTCATCTTCTTCGAACGCAAGGACCGCCTGCGCGAGAGCCTGGCCCAGGCCGCGGAGCTGCTGGGCCCCCGGGCCGTGGCCGTGTGCCGGGAATTGACCAAGACACATGAGGAATTTATACTTGGTCGTCTGGAGAAATGGCAGGAGCTGCCCGAAGAACTGCTGGGCGAGATCACGGTCATCATCGGCCCGCCGGAACAGAAGGAACGCGCCGATGAAGCCGAAGCCCGCCGGGCCCTGGAAGCTGTCATGGCCGCTGCGGACGAGCGTCTCAAGCCCAAGGAAGTGGCCCGCCGGGCCCAGGAGATGGCCCCCGGCTGGAGAGCCAAAGAGCTTTACGAACTGCTGACCCGCGCCTGAGCCTTTCTCCGCCACGGAACCGACCGCCCAACCAAGCGAGCCCGCCATGTTGCCCACCCGGACAGCCCTTTCCTGCCTTGCGCGAAGCTGCTGCATCAACGCCGCCGTCACGGCACGCGGCATGCAGCAGCTGGGATTGCTGTTCGCCCTGGAACCGGCACTGCGCCATCTGTATCCCGAGGCCGAAGCACGGGCACAGGCGGCGGCCCACTACAGCGCCCACAGCAACACCCATCCCTACATGCTGCCCTTCTACATGGGCCTGTTGCTGAACATCGAAGAACAGGTGGCCGAAGGCAAACTGCCCTCCAACGCGCTGGACACGGTGCGCCGCACGCTGGGCACTACGCTTTCCGCCGTGGGGGATGGTTTTTTTGAAGGGGGCGTCTTCCCCTGCTGGGCGTTGTGCTGCATCTGCTTCCTGCTGGCCGGGCACACGCTGCCCGTCATCCTGCTGACGGTCCTGCTGGCCGTGGCCCTGCTGGCCTTCAGGACAGGCACGTTTTTCTTTGCCCTGCGCTACGGGCTGGCTGCCCTGGCCAGGCTCAAGCGTCTGGGGCTCATCAACTGGACCGGCCGCATCAAGGTCGTCAATGCCTGCCTGCTGACCGTGGCGGCCGCCATGCTGCTGCCCTACAGCGGGGACAGGCATACGCTCCTCTGGTGTATGGGCGGCGGCGCTGCCGTTCTGGCCGCCGCCTGGATCATCGGGCGCCTGCATTTGCCGCGCATCGTGCTCTGGCTGATCCTGCTGACCTTTCTCGTGCTCATGGACACGGGGCTGGTCGGCCTGTAAAGGCCCTTGCCGCCACGGCAGGGAAACATCCGGCCACACCGGACGGGAAAGGCGCGCTCCGCAGGGCCTGCGGCCGCCTCAGACGACAGGGACGCATACGGCATGGCATCCTTGCCGCAAGGCCCCCGATGCGGTGCGGGGGACCGTCAGGAACAGATCGTACAGGTCGCCCCGGGCGACCAGGGAGAATATATCATGGCAGAAGTTCAGGAAACACCCGAAGGCCTCGTCCTCCCCGTCACGCTGCATACGCGTGGCGGGCTGCACGCACGGCCTGCTGCCCGTCTGGCGCAGGAGGCCCAGAATTTTTCCTCCGACATCCAGATCCAGAGCGACAACGGTACCGCCGATGCCAAAAGCATGCTGGATATCCTCTCCCTCGCCATCTCCACAGGCTGCACGCTGACCCTGCTGGCCCGGGGCGATGACGCCCGCGAAGCCCTGACGGCCCTGGCCGATTATCTGGAAAATCTGCAGGACTGATATGGCACGCTCTCTTCTTTTCGGTACGTCCGTCTCTCCCGGCATCGCCATCGGGGTGCTGCGCTTCGCCCACAATGTCCAGACCGTGGAGATGCGCCGCATCAGCCCGCGCGAAGTGGAAGGCGAGCAGGAACAGCTGCGCGCCGCCGTGACCAATGTGCGCGCCGCCCTGCAGGAAGCCATGGCCAAGGTCCCGGAAGACCTTTCCGAATACCGTGAGGTCATCGCCGCCCAGATCGAACTGGCCCGCGATCCCAAACTGGTGGGCAGCGCCCTTTCCCGCATCGAGAAGGAACTGGTCTGCGCCGCCTGGGCCCTGGACAGCACGGTGGAACAGCTGTGCAGCATCTTCCGCAACATGGACGACCCCTATCTGCGCGACCGTGCGCAGGACATCCGGGCCGTGGGCCTGCGCCTGCGCGAATGCCTGGCCGGCAGCTGCGCCCTGCCCGCCGCGGCCGGTGCCGGCATCCTGGCCGCCCAGGATCTTTCGCCCGCCGACGTCATGGACATGGATTTCAAGGACGTGCGGGCCGTCATCACGGCAGAGGGCGGGCCCACGTCGCATACGGCCATTTTGTCGCGCGGCCTGCACATCCCGGCCCTGGTGGGCGTCACCGGCCTGCTGGAGACCGGCAAGCCCGGTGAAAAGGTCATCGTGGACGGCCTCAACGGCTGCCTGCTGCTGGATCCCGATGCCGACGACCTGGCCACCTATGAAGAGCGCCAGCGCGAGTATCAGGAGTGGGAGGCCCGCACCCGCAGCGAGTCCCACTGGCCCGCCGAGATGCGCGACGGCGTGCGCGTGAGCGTCCATGCCAACCTGGAACGCCTGGAAGAAATGGACGAACTGCAGGCCAGCGGCGCCGAAGGCGTGGGCCTGTACCGTACGGAATTCTCCTTCCTGCGGGAGCATCTGCCCAGCGAGGAAGAGCTCTATGCCGAATACAGCGCCGTGGCCCGCAAGGCCGCGCCCGCGCATGTGGTCTTCCGTACCCTGGACGCCGGTGCGGACAAGATGCTCCGCGCCCAGGAAGCCCTCAAGGAACCCAACCCGGCCCTGGGCCTGCGCGGCATCCGCTTCTGCCTGCGGCACCAGAAGATCTTCCGCAGCCAGCTGCGCGCCCTCATGCGCGCCGGGGTGGAAGGCAATATCTCCCTGCTGCTGCCCATGATCTCCGGCCTGGCCGAGGTGCAGAGCGTGCGCCGCATCATGCAGGAACTGCAGCAGGAGCTGCAGGCCGCCGGTCTGCCCCACGCCGCCGATCTGCCCCTGGGCATCATGGTGGAGACCCCGGCGGCCGTGCTCATCGCCGATGCCCTGGCCCGCGAATGCGACTTTTTCAGCATCGGCACCAATGACCTTATCCATTACCTCATGGCCATCGACCGCAACAACCTGCATGTAGGCTACCTCAACGAGGCCCTGCATCCGGCTGTGGTCCGCTCCCTGAAGCGCATCATCGACTCCGCCCACCGCGAGGGCATCGGGGTCTCCGTCTGCGGCGAGCTGGCCGCCGACCCCTACGGTCTGGCCCTGCTGCTGGGCATGGGCGTGGACACGCTCTCGGCCTCGCCGCGCTTCGTACCGGGCATGAAGCACATGATCCGCCGCCTGGACGCCCAGACCTGCATGGATATGGCCCACAGCGTGCTCATGAGCACCGACGTGACGGCCTCGCAGCGCATGCTGCGCGAACGCCTGCAGGAGAGCCTGGGCTCGGAGCTGGCCTTCCATACCACAAGCATCATGACGAACAGTTAGAAATATGAGCAAAAAACCATCCCCGTCCACCATCGCCGTCAACAAGAAGGCCCGCCACCTGTACGAACTCTCCGACTTCGTGGAAGCGGGCATCAGCCTGACCGGCCCTGAAGTCAAAAGCATCCGGGCCGGAAAGATCAACTTTCTGGACAGCTATGTGGATTTCCGTGACGGCGAGGCCTTCGTGCTTTCGCTGCATATCGCCCCGTACGACAATGCCGGCTATGTACCGCAGGATCCCGACCGCCCGCGCCGCCTGCTGCTGCACGCCGCCGAGATCCGCCAGATGGCGGCCCGTGTGGAACAGAAAGGCCTGACCGTGGTGCCCGTGCGCATGTACTTCAAGCAGGGCAAGGTCAAGATGGAGATCGCCCTGGGCCGCGGCAAGAAGCTCTTCGACCATCGCGAGACCCTCAAACGCAGGGCCGAAGAACGCGACGCCGCCCGCGATCTGGCCTGATATCATGTGGCGTCCGCCGCTGGCCCCGGGCCTTCTCTGGCAAAGCTGGCTCTTATGCTGGCTGCTGGGCCTGCTGGCGGCACGCTGGCCCGGACCCGCGCTTTGCGCGGGTCTTTGCGTCCTGGTGGCGGACAGCCGTTTGTGGCCTCTCCCCCGCCTGCTGGTGGGCTGTGCCGTCGCCCTGCTGGGCTGCGTCACGGCCCAGGCCCTGCTGCCCGCTTTTCCCGTGCCTCCCGTGCTGGAACAGCTGTACGAGGAACGCACCCCGCCCCGCCACTGGCCTGTGCTGGAAGCCAGGGTGAGCGATGTACGCACCCTGCCGGAACAGCGCCTGCGCATCAGCCTGACCGACCTGCATCTGCAACAGCCTGACGGTCAGCCTCTGGTCCACCTTCCCGGCAACCTGGCCTGGACATGGGAGCAGGCCGCCGTCTTCCCGCTGCCGGGCCAGACCGTTCGCCTGCAACGCAAGCTGTTGCCCGTGGATACCCAGCGCAACTTCGGCCTCACCGATTGGGGCTTCTGGTGGCACAGCCACGGTACCGGCTGGCGCATCTGGAGCCGGGGCACGGACGGTCAGCCCGCCGTCGACGGCGCCCCCTCTCCCTTTGCCCGGCAGCGTCTGGAACTCATTCGAAAGTTCCTTGCCGTGCTCCTGCCGGGCAGGGACGATCTTTTGCCGCCCGCCGCCGCTTCTCCCTCCGGTCTGACGGCCGCAGCCCCTCCCCAGCTCCCTGCCGCCGCGCCTTCCACGCCTTCCGCGGCACCGGTGCCCCAGGGCAAGGCCATCCTGCTGGCCCTGCTCTTCGGGGAACGCTTCCTGCTGGAGACGCCCACCGTGAAAGCCTTCAATGCCGGCAACCTTTCCCACAGTCTGGCCCTTTCCGGGCAACATCTGCTCGTGGCCGGTCTGGCGGGGATGTTCATCGTCTGGCTGGCGGCCCATCTGCATCCGGGCCTCTATCTCTGGCGTCCCCGTACCGTCCTCATCCCGCTGGCGGCCTGTCCTGCGGCCCTGGCCTATCTCTGGCTGGGCAATGCGCCGCCTTCGCTGCTGCGGGCGGCCGGGATGCTCCTGTTGCTGGCCACGGGCATGGCCCTGGCCCACCTGCGCTGCATGCCGCTGCCCCAGACGCTCCGGGAGCGCCTCCCTTCCAGCGGGCTGGATGTCCTGTGCTGCACGCTGCTCTGCATCACCGTCATCTCCCCCCTGTCCGTCTTCGATACCGGTCTGCAACTTTCCGCCCTGTGCGTGTCCGTCATCTGCTGCGCCACGCCGCTCATGGGGCAGCTGTTGCGCCGTATCCCGCGGACGTCCCCCGGGCAGCGCCTGCTCCGTTCACTGGCCAGCATTTTGCTGGTCTCCTTCTTCATCCAGCTGGCCCTGCTGCCCCTTTCCCTGCTGCTGTTCAACAACAGCGGGCTGTGGTTCCTGCTCAATGTTTTCTGGCTGCCCGTCCTGGGCACCCTTGTCCTGCCGGGGGCCTTCCTGGGACTGGGGCTCAGCCTGTGCGGGCTTGACCCGGCAGCCGCTCTGGTGCTGGATGTGGTGGCCCTGCCCTGCCAGTGGCTGGTGGACGGCCTGCTTTTCCTCCAGACGCAGGGCTGGCTCAGCGTCCCCCCCATCCTGCGGCCCCACTGGACGGCCCTGCCCGCCATGGCCTGCCTTTTTCTGGCACTGGCCCTGCGGGCCGGACGCCCCGGCTTGCCGCCGGCGGGAAAACGCCTGCTCATCTGCGGTCTGCTGCTGGCCTGTGTGGGCCCGGCCCTGCGTCTGCACCACAGTCTGGTGCCCCGGCTGGAGCTTTCCGTCCCTGACGTGGGACAGGCGCAGGCCGTCCTGCTGCGTCTGCCGCATGGCCAGACCCTGCTCATGGACGCCGCAGGCAGCATGTCCCGCTCCTGGAACCCGGGACGCGAACTCCTCCTTCCCCTGCTGGCCTGCAATGCCCGCCCCGGTCTGGACGCCATCATCAACAGCCATCCCGACATCGACCACGCGGGTGGCATCCCTCCCCTGCTGTCAGCTTTTCCCGAGGCGCTCCTGCTGCACAACGGCCGGCCAGCCAACGGTCAGATGGAAGCCATCTGGCAGGCCACCCTGCAAAAAGGGAACGATACCCCCCTTTATGCCGGAGATATCCTGCATCTGGGCGATCCCGAGGACGGGCTGGCCCTACATGTCCTGCATCCGCCCCGGCCAGCCCCGGGCGCCTATGTCTGGGAAGGCAACAGTGCATCCCTGATCCTGCGCCTGGTCCACAATGGGCACGGCCTGGCCCTTTTCCCCGGTGATGCCGACGGGGCCGCCCTGCGCCACCTGCTGGCCAGCGGCCGGGACGTGCAGGCCGATGTCCTGCTGGCACCGCACCACGGCTCGGACAGTTCTTTTTTGCCTGAATTCCTGACGGCTGTGCGCCCCCGGCTGGTGGTGGCCTCCTGCGGCGCCTTCAACCGCTTCGGCCATCCCGGAAAACAGCTCAGACAATGGCTGGAAGAACAACAGATCCCCCTGCTGCAAACAGGCCGCCACGGGCATGTCCGTGTGACCTGGCCCCTGTCAGGCGACACGGACGTCCCTCGTCTGGACTGGGACACCGCCCGGCCGGTACGGCCCTGAAAATATACGAGAAAGAAAATCCTCCCTACTGCTACCGCTGCCTGCCGGACGCGGGACGACCTTGCCCGCAGGACGTGTGGGCCTCATCGACGAACGCATGCCTGCAAGACGGTGGCAGGGTGGAGAGTCCTCCGGATAAAAAATTGCTGTCGTCCTCCGCAACGTACGGTATTCGCTCGGCTGACGCGATGACAGTGGCAGCAGTGCGGTGGTTATCCGGCGACCTTTGCGCGCAGCCTGCACCACATGGATACAGGCTGCGCATCAGTCTACAGCCTGCGGCCTCAAGTTCTGGAGAGGAGGATATCCTTGCGCACACTCCCCTCTTTGTACGGCTCCGGATACGGACAACGGGCCGCTCCCCGCGGGGAACGGCCCGTTGCTCATCACGGCTGCACATCAGCCATACACAACTGTTTGTCAGGCTGACGGCCCGAAATGCCCGCCAGACCGAGGTCTGCTGAGAGAGGGGAAAAGCTTTACCGCAAAGCTCCCTTCCCCAAAAGATCGCCCGCTACTTCTGGCACTGCGGACAAAATACCGTGGCCCGGCCGGCGATGCGCCCTTTTTCCAGTTCCGTGCCGCAGCGACGGCAAAGCTGTCCGCCACGGCCATAGACGAAAAAGGTATTCTGGAAAGCGCCCACATTGCCGTTGGCATCCCGATAATCACGGATGGAGCTGCCGCACTGGGCGATGGATTCCCGCAAGACCTCCTGCAAAGCGCAGCGGAGACGTTCCGCTTCTGCCTCCGAAAGCTCCCCGGCAGGCCGGTGGGGATCGATACCGGCCCGGAACAGGGACTCGTCCGCATAGATATTGCCGATACCGGCCAGTACGGTCTGATCCAGCAGGGCTGCCTTGATGGCCCGGCGTCCGTGCAGACGCGGCCCCAGAGAACCGGGCCCCATGTCCAGCGGTTCCGGGCCCAGCGAGCGCCAGAAGTCCCAGCGCTCCAGCAGCTCCGGCGTGGCGGCAAAGACCAGGCCGAAGGAGCGCACATCATCGAAAAAGAGCTGCGCCCGGCTCCCGTCAGGTCGCTGCAAATGGAAGATGATGCGCGTGTGCTTCAAAGGGGCGGCCCCTTCCGGGTGGACCATGAAGCGCCCCGTCATGCGCAGATGCACGGCCAGAATCGACGGCACAGGCAGAGCAGCGGCCACGGCGGGCGGCTCCAGATCCAGCAGGGCCAGCTTGCCCCGGCGACGGGCAGCGCTGATGCGCGTCCCCGCCAGTCGCTCCACAGGAAGGCTCAGGGGATGCAGGGAGCGCTCGCGCAGCACGTCCACCCGCTCTATGCAGCATTCCAGTACCTGCGGCCGCAGAGTACGGACGACGGTCTCCACTTCCGGCAATTCGGGCATGATCCACCTCATACGAAAAGACCTGCCGAGGGCAGGTCCAAAACAGCAGGGGCCGGAACCCATCCGGCCAGGAAAAAGACAGCCCGTGTTGCGGACAGCACGGGCAGCAAAAAAGACAGGCAAAAAACAGGGAACAGGACAGTCGTATGGACGGTCCGAAATGCCCGCCGCAATCCGGCGGCAAAACCGACTCCACAGGCTAGGCCTGTTCGTCACCGCCCAGATAGATGTCCAGCAGGCCTTCCGGCGGCGCGATGTGGATGCACTCCCCTTCCAGGTCGAAGCCTTCGATGAACGAGGCTTCCGCAGGGAACAGGACTTCCTTGCCGTCATCGGTCACGATACTCCAGACCTCCAGACCGGCAGGATATTCCACATGATCCAGCACGCCCAGGCGGGAGCCGTCAGGCAGGATGACGGCAAAGCCCAGCACGTCCTCCACGTAGACTTCGTCTTCGTCCACAGGGGGCAGAAGGTCGCGGTCCACAAGGATCTTCTGGCCGCGCAGGGCTTCGATGTCGTTACGGTCGGTCACCCCCTCCAGCAGGAGCAGGGGACGACCTTTGTGCATGCGCCACGAACGGGCCCGGGCAGGACGCGGCGGGGCATCGCCCGCCTGCAACCAGAAAGGACCGTCCAGCAGCGAAGGGGAGTCTGCGTACCAGTCGACGCAGATCTCCCCCTTGATACCGTGCGGGCGCGCGAGCGTGCCCATATGGATGCGTCGTGCCATGAGGAACTATTCCAGGATCTCGAGTACGACGCGTTTTTTGGCCTTGGTGGACGCGGCGCTGAGCAAGGTGCGCATGGCGCGTGCCGTGCGGCCCTGCTTGCCGATCACCTTACCGAGATCTTCCTTGGCGACCTTCAATTCCAGCACAGTGGTCTGTTCGCCTTCCACTTCAGTGACCTGTACCTGATCAGGCGCGTCCACGAGCGAACGGGCGATAAATTCAATCAAAGCTTTCATTGCTGGCCTCCCGCAAGTCCTGCCGTGACAAGACTGTTGCTGTGAGCGGGCGCTGCATCTCCGCGGGAAAAGCCCGCGGGAAAAGCGCCATGCGCCTGCGGTGCGGTACGTCCATCAGGCAGCCCCCTCAGGGATCTGCCGCGTCAGTACCGCACACCGGAAGAACATCGGGCCAGTACCGGAAAGACCGGTACGATGGTATCCTGCAAAGATACCCTTAGGCCATCTTCTTGAGCAGAGCGCGGACGGTGTCGGTGGGTTCGGCACCGCGATCCAGCCAAGCCTTCACCTTTTCGGCGTCCAGCTTCACTTCGGCGGGATCGGTCATGGGGTTGTAGTAACCCAGGAATTCCAGCGGACGGCCATCACGACGGGTTTCGTCGTTGGCGGCCACGACGCGGTAGAAAGGATGCTTCTTGCTGCCCAGACGGGTCAATTTCAGCTTAACAGCCATGATTATCTCCTGTTTGTGCTATGGTAGCGTTGCGGGGGCAAAAGAGCAAGTTTGCCCTCCCCCCATTATATCAATGACCAGTGCGCCGCAACGATTTTTTTATCGCGTCTCCGGCATCGCCGCAGCCGTCTGGCGATGAGGTTTCGCCGTGCTCTGCCGGGGAACGGACGCTGATCCGTGCGGACAGACCGCACGGACGGGCCTATTTCTTTTTGCGCTTGGCAGGCCGTTCGCGCTTCTTGCGCTTTTTGGCCGCCGCCGACTTGCCGTGTCCGGCATCCGGCAGCCCCATGGGCGGCATACCGGGCATGCCACCCATCCCCGGCATCATGCCGGGCATCCCGCCCATGCCGCCGGGCATGCTGCCCCGGGGCATCCTGGGCATGGCGGGCATCCCCTTGGCCTTGCCACCCATCATCCCCTTCATCATCTGGCGCATCTGCTCGAACTGACGCACCAGCTGGTTGACCTGCTGCACCGTGACCCCGGCGCCCTTGGCGATACGCGCCCGGCGGCTGCCGTTGAGGATATCGGGGTTGCGGCGCTCGGCCATGGTCATGGAATTGATGATGGCTTCGGTACGGGCCATTTCCTTTTCAGGCATGGCCCCGTTGGCTTCGGCCAGCTTTTCGCGCAGGCCGCCCATACCGGGGATCATCTTCAAAATACTGTCCAGAGAGCCGAGCTTCTTGATCCGGCGCATCTGGGTACGGAAATCTTCCAGGTCGAAGCTGGCCTTGCGCATCTTTTTGGCAAGGGCTTCGGCCTCGTCGGCGTCGATGGTGGCCTGGGCCTTTTCCACCAGAGTGAGCACGTCGCCCATGCCCAGGATGCGGCCCGCGATGCGGTCAGGATGGAAGACCTCCATCTCGGACAGCTTTTCGCCCATACCCACGAACTTCACCGGGGCACCGGTCACCGCCCGGATGGACAGGGCCGCACCACCGCGGGCATCGCCATCCATCTTGGTCAGCACCACACCGGTCAGGCCCAGACGTTCGTTGAAGGACTCCGCCACGGTCACGGCATCCTGACCGGTCATGGCGTCGGCCACGAACAGGATCTCCTGCGGGTTCACCGCCGCCTTGATGGCGGCCAGTTCCTGCATCAGCGGCTCGTCCACATGCAGACGGCCGGCGGTGTCCAGCAGGACCACCGTAGCCTGCTGCTCACGGGCGGCTTCCATGGCCTGACGGGCGATGTCCACGGGATTCATGTCCACCGTGGACGGGAAGCAGGGCATGTCCAGCTGCTTGGCCAGCACGGTCAGCTGATCGATAGCCGCGGGACGGTACACGTCGGCAGGCACCAGATAGGGACGCATCTTCTGCTTGCGCAGCAGATTGGCGATCTTGCCCGCCGAGGTGGTCTTACCGGAGCCCTGCAGGCCTACTAGCATGATGACGGCGGGTTCCTGGCCCTGAAGGTTCAGACCCGCTGTCTCACCACCAAGCAGTCCCACCAGCTCTTCATGGACGATCTTGACGACCTGCTGCGCCGGACTGACGCCCTTGATGAGTTCCTGTCCCAGGCACTTCTGGCGGACGTTCTCCACAAAGTCCTTGACGACCTTGAAGTTGACGTCGGCCTCCAGAAGGGCAAGACGCACCTCGCGCAGGCCGGCCTGGATATTTTCTTCCGTCAGCTGGCCGCGTCCGCTGAAGGAGCGGAACACACCGGAAAGGCGATCGGAAAGACTTTCAAACATGGGAACCCCGCTATCAAGTTACACTGAAAGGCCCTGCCCTCCCTGCCGCAGGACATGGCGACAGATCACGCGGGCCCGGCCAGCGCATACAGAATTGTGATTCATAGGCTGTTTATGCCGTTTCGTCAAGAAAAGACCGCAGTGGCGGCCATCACGGCTTTTTACCAGGCCGTCCCGGCCTGTCTGTGGCTCACGGATCCCGGGGGGCATGCCCCTCACGCTGCCCCTGCCCTGCCCAAAAACAAAAAAGGCCGCCCCGAAGGAGCGGCCGGACGTGCTGAAGGATCAGATTAGAAGGTATAACGCAGGCCGAGCATGAACTCGTGGTTGCTGGGCTGGTTCTTGACCTTGCCGCCTTCGGGGAGGTCCACTTCGTAGTAGCCCAGGTTCACATAGCGGTAACCCAGATCCACGGCGAAGTTGTCAGTGATGTCATAGGCCACACCGGCGCCCACGTTCCAGGCGAACGTGGTACGGTGATCATCGAAGTTGGCATTAAAGCCCGGGGCAGAGAAGGTATAATTGGCGTAATTGAAGGCCATGCCCAGACCGGCGCCCACATAGGGAGTGAAGGCCGTGCTGTTACGGAAGTCATAGTAAAGGTTCAGGAACAGCGTGGAAGCGTTCCAGGCGCCCTTGAGATCCAGCTTTTTGCTGTAGTTCCAGCTTTTTTCACTGTTGCCGCGCAGGGCATATTCCACTTCGGCGCGCACGGGCACACCGAACTGGCTGTTGAAGTCATAGCCCAGGGCCAGAGCGCCACCCAGGGTGAACTGGCTGTATCCCTCGCTCACATCATTGGGGCCGATCTCTACCGTGGGATAGTTGTTCTGGATGCTCATCAGGAATTTGGGGGCCAGGTACATGCCGGTACCTTCGGCCTGGGCCACACCGGACAAGGCCAGAGCGCAGATCAGCGCCAGGGCAGCAAAACAACGTTTCATGTTTTCTCCTTTCTTTGGGAAGTTGACTGCGCTGTCCGTGGTAACAGGCAGTGTTTGGGATTTTCTTCCCTAGCAGAGAAAGAGAGGAGTTTCAAGAATAATTATTATATGCCATATTTCATAATATCTGAAATATATTATATTTTTGCTGCATCTTCTTTTTAACCAGATGACTTGCGAACCGTATGTCGCTTTCCCATGACGATATATGATACATATAACATGTCAAAATAATGATGATACGACTTTCATGATACTTTTGTCACAATCATTTGAATCGCCATATCAATACGGGGATTTCATATTTTTTCGGATGCCTGCCCGTCCCCTCCTGTCGGATAAAATATACTTATTTACTATTATTAAAATATACGACAAAAAAGGCCGCTCCCGAAGGAGCGGCCTTTTCAAATCGCGGGTAATGCGCTTTAGAAAGCGAAGCGCAGGCCCAGCATGAATTCGTGGTTGTAAGGACGGCTGCCCACCTTGATCTGGTCGCCGTTCAGAGCACCACTGGCTTCGGTGTAGCCCAGGTCCACATAGCGGTAAGCGGCGTCGATGTACAGGGCGTCGTTCACGTTGTAAGCCACACCGGCGCCCACGTTCCAGGCAAAGTTGGTGGTGCTTTCGTCACGGGAAACGGCGCTGCCGCCACGGTGCAGGTCGAAGCCCAGGTAGTTGAAGGACATACCGATACCGGCGCCGATGTAGGGCACGAAGGCGCTGTCGTTGCGGAAGTCATAGTACAGGTTGGCGAACAGGGTGGAGCTGTTCCAGGTGCAGTCCACGCTGCCCCAGTTGCTGCCCCAGCTCTTTTCGCTGTTGCCGCGCAGGGCGTATTCCAGTTCCACACGCAGGGGCACCAGATACTGGGGCCAGAAGTCGTAACCGGCAGCCAGAGCGCCGCCCAGGGTGAACTGGGAGTATTCGTCCACGCCGCCCATACCGGAACGTTCGATGGTGCCGGTTTCCTGAATGGTCATCAGGAACTTGGGAGCCAGGTACATACCGGTACCTTCGGCCTTGGCCATGCCGGGCAGGACCAGAGCCACCAGCAGAGCCAGTGCAAGGATGGTGCGTTTCATTGCTCTCCTCCAAAGAGATGTTTCCTGCAAAGCAGGGCCTGTTCAGGCGGATAAAGTTTAGACTTTCTCAAACGGGACTATAGAGATTTTCCAGCCCGCGGTCAAATGCTCTGTGCCGCAAGACGCAAAAAAAGGCGTCGCCCCAAGGACGACGCCCCTGAAATCTGCCGGAAAGCAGCCTAGAACTTGTAGCCGAAGCTCAGCATATAGATGTTGGCCACGGTGTCCTTGGAATTGCCGCCGGTGATACCGGATGCCAGACCGGGGGTACGAATACCACTTGCATCAGTGTCATCATAGTTGGTCGGATTGATCCACATGTGGCAGTAGGCGAAGTCGATGGTGAAGTCGTTCCACTCCACGCCCGTGCCCAGGGTCAGGGCCGTGCGGCCGCTGGAGGGCACCATGAAGTCGGAGTGATCCTCGTTGATGACCGGGGTCTCGTACCAGAAACCGGCACGCAGGCTCCACCAGTCCAGAGGCTTGTATTCCACGCTGGCGTTGAAATTCCAGCCGTCTTGCCAGTTTTTGTGGCTGATGGACTGGTTGCCGTTGTCCATGTAGATGTTCAGGGAATTGTAGGTGGACCATCGCGTCCAGACAGCACCCACTTCGAAGCTCAGGTTGTCCAGAGGCTTGTAGGCCACGCCCAGGGCCAGAGAGTCAGGCAGCTGCACGGTACCGTGGGCATCAGAGTTCGTGACTTTTTGCAGCTTACCAGCATACGGACCATCAAATTTTGCATCACCGTAGGCATTGACCGTGACCTGGGTCTTGTAGGCCAGGCCCACGGACCACTGATCGTTCAGGCGGGCATGCAGGCCGAAATGGCCGCCCACGCCCCAGCCCGAGGCCTGGACTTCGGCATCATGATCCAAGCTGGGCACATGAATGCCCGACCCAGGATGAAGACCCGGCGCCTTCTGTTCCGTGGTCAGGTTGATGTTCATGATCTCCAGACCGGCGGACACGGAGAACATGTCGTTGATCTTCCAGGCCAGGGTAGGCACAGCGGAGATGGTCTGGAGGTTAACGCTGTACAGGTTGTAACGGCCGGTCCACTGCTGGTCATAGCTGTTGCCCAGACCGAAGCGCGAGAACACGCCCAGGCCCAGCCACAAGCTGTCATTGAGCTGCCAGCTGGCGTAAGCGTGCGGCGCGGCCCACACAGCGGGCTTGGTGGTGGTTTCCTGCTTGCCGTGGGTCGTATCCAGCGACAAAGTCCCCATAGGGGCGATAAGCCCCATACCACCCATGACCTGGACGCCGGGCAACTGGGTGATGCCAGCCGCGTTGTAGGCAATGGCCGACACGTCGTCGGCGCGGCCCACCATGCCGCTGGCCAGACCCAGACCGCGTGCGCTCCACTCGGTCAGCGCAAAACCTTCAGCCATGGCGGACGACGCCATTCCCAGAACCAGGGCCACCCACAGGCCCACCACACGCAAAGCTTTCATTCTTCCTCCCTTGACCATGAAGCACCGGGAATATCCTTCCACCCGGTACTGACTCCTGCCCTGCCGTGCCCGGCCATGGCACATGCCGGACGCTCCGGCATCAGGGCCGGTCAAAGGCCGCAAAAATGCCGGGGCAGACACCGCAGAGCTTTCCCCAGTAAAATCCCGCTTACGGGAAAAATAAACCGGAAGATTAGAGCATATTGACAGGGTCAAGGTCAAGGAAAAGCCGCAAGCGGCTGGCGCACTGCTGCCGCACAGCTTCATGGTACAGCGCCCTGACCGACTGCCAGTCGGCACTTTTGATGAGGCAGGAAAAACGCCTGCGGCCCCGCAGCATGGCCAGGGGCGCCGGGATAGGCCCCAGCAGGCGCACGCCCAGCTCACGGGCCCTGGTTTGCAGCAAACGGGCCAGCTCCCCCAGCGCCGCGGCACCACCGGGATCTTCCGCAGGGAAGGAGATGCGCAGCAACGCCAGACGCACGAAAGGCGGGTAGCCGTATTGTCGCCGCCGGGCCAGCTCGGCGGCATAAAAACCTTCATAATCACCGCTCTGGACATACTGCCAGCAGTAGTGATCGGTATTGCGGGTCTGGATCAGTACCCGTCCGGGTTTGTCACCACGTCCTGCCCGGCCTGCGGACTGGACCAGCAGCTGGAAGGACCGCTCCGCAGCCCTGTAGTCCGGCAGATTGAGCCCCAGATCCCCGTCCGCCACGATGGCCAGGGTCACATCAGGGAAGTGGTGGCCCTTGGAGAGCATCTGCGTACCTACAAGGATGGGGGACTCGTGCCGGGCAAAGGCCGCCAGTATCTCTTCCATGCGTCCGGGCCGCCGGGTGCTGTCACGGTCGAGACGCAGGACAGGCTGCCCGGCCAGAGTGGACAAATATTCTTCCAGCCTTTCGGTCCCCTCCCCCATGGGCAGGAAGTTCATGCTCCTGCACTGCGGGCAGGGACTGGGAAAGGGAACGGCATAGCCGCAGTAATGGCAAACAAGCCGCCCCCGCCCTTTATGGTAGGTCAGAGCGATGTGGCAATGCGGACAGCTGACGGTCTCCTTGCAGTCCAGGCAGTACAGCAGGGGCGCGTAGCCGCGCCGGTTGAGCAGGACAACGGCCTGCTCCCCGCGTTGCAGCACTTCGCGCAGGGCCTGCTCGCTGCGGGCAGCCAGCAGCCCTTCCCCGGCCAGGCCGCTGGTATCCACCAGCTCCACCGGCGGCAAAGGCCGCCCTCCTACCCTCTCCGGCAGGCGAAGAAGATCTATCTGCCCCTGACTGGCCGCATGGAAGGTCTTGATGTCCGGCGTGGCCGAGCCCAGCACCAGCAGGCCGCGCTGCCGTGCGATGCGCGACCAGGCCAGCTCCTTGGCCTGATAGGGCAAAGACTCGTCCTGCTTGAACGAGCTGTCATGCTCTTCGTCCAGGATGACGCAGCCCAGCTGCGGTACAGGCAGGAAGAGCGCCGAACGCGTCCCCACCACGAGGCAGGGCTCCTGCCGGGTGGCCAGACGGCGGAAGATCTCCTCCCGTCGTGCCGGGGGTTGATAGCCATGATAGAAAAACAGGGGCACATGGGAAAGGACGCAGGCCGCATCCCGGCGCAACTTGCAGGCAAGAGCCACTTCGGGAGCCAGCAGGAGGACGCTCCTGCCCTGCTCCATGCAATGCCGGATCAGCTCCAGATAGACAGCCGTCTTGCCGCTGCCGGTCACCCCAAACAGCAGGACCGATGCGGGCCGCTCCGTCTCCAGCGCAGCACGCAGGGCCTCCAGGGCCCGCTGCTGGTCTGCATTGAGCTCAAAGGCCCGGGGCGCGGGCGGGAGCAGCTCGTCAGCGGGCTCATCGGCCTCCGCGTGGCGCAAAGCCACGAATCCGGCCTGCAGCAAAGATCGCAGGGCCGGAGCACTGCCGGCTCCCAGATCCCGAGTCAACTGGCGACGGCTGACCTGTCCCCGTTCATGCAGATAGTCCAGTATCTCGCGCTGCCGTGCGGCCTGCGGCCGTACCGGCCAGGGAGGATCCACCCGCAGCACACAAAGTTCCTCCCCGGCGGCATCCCGGCCCGGAGCGACAAGGCGGGCCTCCCCCCGACACAGGGCCACGGCCAGGGCCTGGCGCAGATCAGGTTCCAGTTTCGTGACCTGCTTCACCGTACAGGAAAAATCCCTGTCCGCCGCCAGCCAGCGGATGCGCAGATCCACCTGACGCAAGCCCTGCGGCAGGACATGCCCGAACACACAGCCCGGCTCCAGTCCCTGCCGGATGGCCAGATCCCGTGCCAGCGCCCTGATCTCCTCCGAAAGCAGGGGGGCGGTCTCCAGCGGCCAGGCCACCTCCTTGCAGGTGACGCCGTCAGGAAGATCGCTGTGCTCCAGCCGCTCCATCAGGATGCCTGCCCGCAACGCACCACGGCCCAGGGGGATGGCCACGCGCAGGCCTTCCTGCCAGAACTCTTCGGGAAAGATGTCGGGCAAGGCGTACGTCAGGGTGCTGTAAGGAGCGGAAAGCAGAGCGATACGGGCAAACATGGGACCTCGTGACAAGAGGGGGATCTGTCGGGCCTGCCAGGCTGCACGGACACAGCGGCAGAAAGTTGCATCGCTCCCGCCAAAAGAGAGCTATGCATCCGAAGGATGCCGCAGCATAGACGCAGGAGACAGGCAAGGCAAGGACGTCTGATACGGCTGCCCCAAAAACGGAAAAGGGGGGCTTGCGCCCCCCTGAAACATCCCGGTCGGGAAAGACTAGAACGTGTAGGCAATGATCAGCTGGGCCTTCCAGGCATCCTGCTTCTTGTAGGAGTCGTTGCGGTAGCTGCGCTTCCAGGTGTCGTCATCCACCATGTTCACGATATAGCTCAACTCCAGGTTGGCTTCCAGATTCTCATAGATCTGGTAGCTGTTCACCAGGTTGAATTCCAGCAGGCCGTCATTGGTGGTCAGGTACGGACCTTCGGGGGTACCGTTGTCCCAGCCATAGGCATCCTTCACATACTTGGCCATGGCAGGGCTGTTGGTACCACCCCAGTAAGCCACACGGAAGGAGTGCTTCAGATCTTCCACAAAGCTCATGTCGTGGATGCGCAGACCCACGCCCCAGGTACCGGCATAAGTCAGGTTGCGGTCATACAGACGCGGGTCGCCCCAGCCATAGTTGCCGTCGCCCATGAAGGACATGAAATTAGCGCAACCGGACATGGTGGGCATACGCTCCGAACCGTTCTTCACGTTGCCGTCATCACCGGAGGAATACCAGCCGAAGATGCCGGGAGTACCCCAATCCAGCTTGTATTCCACCAGGGCCTTGACCAGCCAGCCCTCGCGCTGGGTATCGCCACGACGCCAGGCACCGCTGTTCAGCTGCTGCACATCATAGCGCCCCATGGATTCCACATAACCGTAGTTGATATCGACTTCGATGTTCAGCGGATCAAAGGCCGTGACGGCAATGGGCAGACCGGCCCAGAACGCAGAGCCATAGGATTTGTCGGTATCCAGCGTCCCGCCGTTGTAGGCCAGCGGATAAGGACGCAGGCTGTAGGGAGGATAGCTGCCCATATGCAGCCCGTTATCCATGGCATCCCAGGAGTTGACGCCGATCATGCCGTACATGGCCCAGGGGGTCAGCTTCACACCTTCGAAGGTCAGCGGCAGCATGAGGGCGAACAGGTCCACGTTATCCTGGTAGTTGGCATCATCGTCAGGAGACCAGCGGTTGGCGGCACTGCTCTCGTTCCAGTTGTCGTTGAACAGACGGGCCCAGAAAGCTGTCAGGCCAACATTTTCGTTGAACTGGTAGTTGGCTACGACAGCGGCGGCATCGTCAAACAGCACCGCGGAGCCACCGGCCACATTGGGCATGGAGAGCCCCTGGATACCCATACGGAACTTGAGGTCGGTATTGGGCACCGTCCAGTCGATATAGGCGTTTCTCAATTCCACGATGGTCTTGTCAGCGCCCAGGGCGCCGCCGGAAGATGCCTGGCCCCACATGGTGTCGCCGATTTCGAAGTAGACCGTACCGGACAGCGATTCGGAAGCCACCGCATCCAACTGCAAACGCACGAGCTGCATGGCACTGAGGGCGTCATCGGTATCCCGGGCCTTATTCGACGTCGCACCGGCCTGGCGGGTATGGCTCACGAAGGAACCATCCCCGGCCCCACGCCCATCAGCCACATCTCCTGGGCTTTGAAATCGATAGCGTGAGCACCACTGGCAGCCCCCAACAACATGCCCGCAGCAAGCGCAAGAGTCATCAGCTTCTTCATGATAAAACCTTCCTCCCTAAATGAAAAATTTCCAGGCCTGAGAACTCCACGTCCTTCCCCGAGACATCTCCGGCAGGCCATCGATCTTATAGGACTCATCAAAAGAGTCTATTATCTTGTTGCGTTAGCATGGGCATATGGGTGGGTCAAGGCGATTGGTCAATTTATTGAATCACTCGACAGCGTCGTAAAAAAAAGAAGGAGCGAGGAAGAAAAAGGAGGCTGTCCCCCTAAAAAAGCGCCAGAGACTTGTGTGGAAAAAGCCATACAAAAAACTGTTCCCTGCAAGACATCCTGTCCCCAAACATCTGCATGAAACGCCTGCTGCACCAGGCATGGCCTTTGCTCCATCCGCTCTCCCCTCCTCCGGGCAAAAAAAAAGACGACCTCCCGCCAGGCGAAAGATCGTCTTATCCAATAAAAAAGGGGGGCTTGCGCCCCCCTTGAAAGCATCGTTGTCGTAAAGACTAGAAGCTGTAAGCGAAGATCAGCTGGGCCTTCCAGGCGTCCTGCTTCTTGTAGGAATCGCTGCGGTAGCTGCGCTTCCAGGTGTCGTCGTCCATCATGTTCACGATGTAACCCAGTTCCAGGTTGGCTTCCAGGTTTTCGTAGATCTGGTAGCTGTTGACCAGGTTGAATTCCAGCAGGCCGTCGTTGGTGGTCAGGTAAGGACCGTCCCAGCCGCCAGTGTTCCAGCCCCAAGAGTCTTTAGCGTACTTGGCCATCTTGGGAGAGTTGGTACCACCCCAGTAGGCCACGCGGAAGGAGTGCTTCAGATCTTCCACGAAGCTCATGTCATGCACGCGCAGACCGATACCCCAGGTACCGGCGTAGGTCATGTTGCGGTCGTACAGAGAACCGTCAGAGGACCAGCCGTAGTTGCCGTCGCCCATGAAGGACATGAAGTTACCGCAGCCGGAGATGGTGGGCATACGCTCGGAACCGTTCTTGACGTTGCCGTCGTCACCGGAAGCATACCAGCCGAAGATGCCGGGGGTACCCCAATCCATCTTGTATTCCACCAGGGCCTTGACCAGCCAGCCTTCACGCTCGGTGCTGCCCATGCGGGAGGTGAGGTCGTTGTAGCGCAGAGCGTCATAACGGCCCATGGATTCCACATAGCCGTAGTTGATGTCCAGCTCGACGTTCAGCGGATCCCACAGGGTCAGGGAGATGGGCAGGCCGGCCCAGAACATGGAACCGTAAGCCTTGTGGGTGTTACCCACGGCAGTGTCGTTGGCTACAACAGGATAGGGCTGCATTTCACCGCGGACTTCCACGTTTTCGCCGCGCATGCCGTACATGACCCAGGGGGTCACCTTCACGCCGTCGAAGGTCAGGGGCAGCATCAGAGCGAACAGATCCATATTGTCATGATAGTTGGCGTACTGGGTATCGGAACCGGCCCAGCGCGTAGACTTATCGCCCCAGTTATCGTTGTAGGGACGAGCCCACAGGGCGGTCAGACCAACGTTTTCATTGAACTGGTAGCTGGCCACGATACCGGCCACATCGTCATCCAGGATGGCGGAACCACCGGCCACGTTGGGCAGCTGGATACCCTGGATACCCATGCGGAACTTGAGGTCGGTGTTGGGCACCATCCAGTCGATGTAGGCGTTCTTCAGTTCCACGATCTTCTGGTCAGCCCCCAGAGCACCGCCGGAGACGTTCTGGCCCCAAGTAGTATCACCGATTTCAAAGTACACGGTGCCGGACAGAGATTCGGAAGCCACGGCGTCCAACTGCAGGCGCAGACGCTGAGCAGCAGAGAAAATATCGTTGGTGTCGTTGGCTTTTCTGGAAGTTTCACCAGCCTTACGGGTGTGGCTCACAAGAGCACCGTCACCGGCGGAGAAGCCCATCAGCCACTGGCCTTTGGCCTTAAAATCAATGGCGCCGGCGCCGGTAGCGGCACCCAGCAGCATACCCGCAGCAAGAGCGAGGGTCATCAGCTTTTTCATGATAAAAACCTTCCTTCCTGAGAGAAATTTCCTGACGTGCATGGGACGTTCCTCCCCAGGGACATCCCAGCCAGACATAGCAAAAATGTATCCGTTTTCCACATGAGTACAAATTTTGCTACGCAAGCATACGCATGCCCTTTCTCGCCGTCAAGAGGGAAAGGACAATTTTTTGAACCGTGTCATAAAGTGACAGGATCGGGCAATCCGGGATGGCCGAGGATTCTGCGGACGATTCTTTCAGCCCGGGCTGTGCGGATCAGACCTTCAGAAGAAGGCTGCTCCACCATTCTCTAGAAAAACATCACACTACACAGTATATGCCCGTGCATCTCAGGCACACTCTATCTGAAACAACAAAAGCCCCGCCGAAGCGGGGCTTGAAACCGAGGGGGCCGAAGCCCCCACGGTCGAACTTCTCAAGCCGAAGCTTAGAAGGAGTACACGAAGGACAGGTTCACGTTCCAGGCGTCGTACACGCCGCCGTCCTTGCCGGAGAAGCCGCGCATGGGGTTCTTGCCCCAGGTGCTGCGGCTGTCGTCCAGCCACAGAGCCAGGTAAGCGGCGTCCAGCATGACGGTGAAGTTGTCGTACATCTTGTAGGTGTTGGTCAGACCCACTTCCAGAGCGTAGTCTTCGGTGGTCAGGTAGACAGGATCGTAGCCGAAGCCGGTTTCCACCACAGAGGACACACCACGCTTGTCGTAAGCAGCGTAATCGCTCACGTACTTGGCCATCTTGGGAGCATTGGTGCCGCCCATGAAGTTCACACGCAGGGTGTGCTTCAGGTCTTCCAGGAAGCTCACGTCCTTCAGACGAGCACCGATGCCCCAGGTACCCACCATGGTGGAACCCAGCACGCATTCGCGGGCGATGTAGGGGTTGCCGTTGAAGGCGAAGTTGGAGAAGTCGTTGTTACCGTTGGCGCTCACAACAGGCATGCGCTCGGAACCGTTGCGGGGATTGTTGTCGTCACCGGAACCGTACCAGCCGTACAGACCGGGAGTACCCCAATCCAGCTTGTATTCCAGCAGCAGGCTGGCCAACCAGCCTTCGCGGTTCATCTTTTCGTCAGCATAAGCGGCGGAACCGTAGTTCACATCCCAAGCGATGCGGAAGGGATCCCAGTAGGTCACTTCGCCGGTCACGCCAGCCCAGAAGGCATTGCCGTAGGAGTCCAGAGGATCATAGCCGCCGAAGCCGGAGGTCATGCCGTAGGAAGCACGGGTCCAAGCGTTACCGGCAGAAAAGTCGTCATTACCCCACTTATTGAACATACCGGGACCCATGGCAGCGTACATGACCCAGGGGGTCACCTTCACGCCGTCGAAGGTCAGGGGCAGCAGCACAGCGAACATGTCCATGTTGTCCATGTAGTTCTTGTCGTAGGCAGTGCCATCCCAACGGCTGCTGTAGCCACCGTTGTCGTTGTAGGGGCGAGCCCAGAAAGCGGTCAGGCCAACGTTTTCGTTGAACTGGTAGTTCAGGGTGATGGCGGCCACGTCATCGTCGATGATCTGGGAGGCATTGGTGGTGAAGCTGGGCAGGGCCAGACCCTGGATACCCATGCGGACCTTCAGGTCGGTCTGGGGCACCATCCAGTCGATGTAGGCGCGCTTCAGTTCCACGAACTTGCCGTCAGCACCCAGGGCGCCGCCGTTGTCGTTGTCGCCCCACACCTGGTCACCGATTTCGAAGAACACGGTACCGGACAGGGCTTCGGAAGCCACGGCGTCCAACTGCAGGCGAACGCGCTGGGTAGCTTCGAATTCGTCTTCATGGTTACCGTTACGGCTGAAGCCGGAGTTACCAGCGGCCTTGCTCTTGGCGAAGTCGCCGTGCATGCCGTAGTTGAAATCCATGATCCACTGGCCCTTGGCCTTGAAGTCGATAGCGTTGGCGCCGGTAGCGGCACCCAGCATCATAGCGGCAGCCAGAGCGAGAGTCATAAGCTTCTTCATGATAATACCTTCCTTCATTACTTCCGCATCTTTCGATCCCATCCACTACGGGATCTTTTTCCCTTGCGGGACCCCATTCCTGACCTGTGCGGAGCGGGACAGGAATCCCGGCCAATACGGCCGGAGCTAAAAGCTCATTTTTAAAAGCCCGCGGCAGCGGTCTGCTTGTCCGTCGAACTTGTAAAAATTTTTATACCCCTTTCTTGACCTTGTCAACGTTTCTTTAAAAAAAACAACAACTTACATCACATTATCTATATCGTTTTTTAGATAAAATTTTCTCACAAACCAGTTTCTTAAGCATGGATCCCTCAAAAAAATAAAAAAAGCTAACCTATTGAACGACAAAAGCCCCGCCGAAGCGGGGCTTAAAAACCATGAGGCAGAAGCTTTCACGGTCGGCGCTTTCCAATCAACGCAGAGAAAAAGGATACGGAGATCTGCTGATGATCCAGACACCATAGCAGCCTGCGGATCTCAGAAAAGCCATCACGGCATGTGCAAAGCGCTATAGATCGCGCCCGACATGCCAACAAGATCGCCCTTATCATTATAAGAGCTTTAGCCCTCCCTCTCACACTAGCGTCTCCCGTTCCTCAAACGCAAAAAAGCCCCGCCGAAGCGGGGCTTGAAGACCGGGGGGCCGGAGCCCCCACGGTCGAACTTCTCAAGCCGAAGCTTAGAAGGAGTACACGAAGGACAGGTTCACGTTCCAGGCGTCGTACACGCCGCCGTCCTTGCCGGAGAAGCCGCGCATGGGGTTCTTGCCCCAGGTGCTGCGGCTGTCGTCCAGCCACAGAGCCAGGTAAGCGGCGTCCAGCATGACGGTGAAGTTGTCGTACATCTTGTAGGTGTTGGTCAGACCCACTTCCAGAGCGTAGTCTTCGGTGGTCAGGTAGACAGGATCGTAGCCGAAGCCGGTTTCCACCACAGAGGACACACCACGCTTGTCGTAAGCAGCGTAATCGCTCACGTACTTGGCCATCTTGGGAGCATTGGTGCCGCCCATGAAGTTCACACGCAGGGTGTGCTTCAGGTCTTCCAGGAAGCTCACGTCCTTCAGACGAGCACCGATGCCCCAGGTACCCACCATGGTGGAACCCAGCACGCATTCGCGGGCGATGTAGGGGTTGCCGTTGAAGGCGAAGTTGGAGAAGTCGTTGTTACCGTTGGCGCTCACAACAGGCATGCGCTCGGAACCGTTGCGGGGATTGTTGTCGTCACCGGAACCGTACCAGCCGTACAGACCGGGAGTACCCCAATCCAGCTTGTATTCCAGCAGCAGGCTGGCCAACCAGCCTTCGCGGTTCATCTTTTCGTCAGCATAAGCGGCGGAACCGTAGTTCACATCCCAAGCGATGCGGAAGGGATCCCAGTAGGTCACTTCGCCGGTCACGCCAGCCCAGAAGGCATTGCCGTAGGAGTCCAGAGGATCATAGCCGCCGAAGCCGGAGGTCATGCCGTAGGAAGCACGGGTCCAAGCGTTACCGGCAGAAAAGTCGTCATTACCCCACTTATTGAACATACCGGGACCCATGGCAGCGTACATGACCCAGGGGGTCACCTTCACGCCGTCGAAGGTCAGGGGCAGCAGCACAGCGAACATGTCCATGTTGTCCATGTAGTTCTTGTCGTAGGCAGTGCCATCCCAACGGCTGCTGTAGCCACCGTTGTCGTTGTAGGGGCGAGCCCAGAAAGCGGTCAGGCCAACGTTTTCGTTGAACTGGTAGTTCAGGGTGATGGCGGCCACGTCATCGTCGATGATCTGGGAGGCATTGGTGGTGAAGCTGGGCAGGGCCAGACCCTGGATACCCATGCGGACCTTCAGGTCGGTCTGGGGCACCATCCAGTCGATGTAGGCGCGCTTCAGTTCCACGAACTTGCCGTCAGCACCCAGGGCGCCGCCGTTGTCGTTGTCGCCCCACACCTGGTCACCGATTTCGAAGAACACGGTACCGGACAGGGCTTCGGAAGCCACGGCGTCCAACTGCAGGCGAACGCGCTGGGTAGCTTCGAATTCGTCTTCATGGTTACCGTTACGGCTGAAGCCGGAGTTACCAGCGGCCTTGCTCTTGGCGAAGTCGCCGTGCATGCCGTAGTTGAAATCCATGATCCACTGGCCCTTGGCCTTGAAGTCGATAGCGTTGGCGCCGGTAGCGGCACCCAGCATCATAGCGGCAGCCAGAGCGAGAGTCATAAGCTTCTTCATGATAATACCTTCCTTCATTACTTCCGCATCTTTCGATCCCATCCAGTACGGGATCTTCTTCCCTTGCGGGACCCCATTCCTGCCCTGTGCGGAGCGGGGCAGGAATCCCGGCCGATACGGCCGGAGCTAAAAGCTCGTTTTTGAAAGTCCGCGGCAGCAGTCTGCTTGTCCGTCGAACTTGTAAAAATTTTTATACCCCTTTTATCGGTTTGTCAATATTAAGTGGATAAAAACGATATCGACTTATTTATTTTTGGAACAGACATAAAAATTGTCTTTTTTTATAATAGGATAACTACTCTTCATTCGAAAATCATCCATGCCAAGCCTACCCGCCAAGCGAAAATTTCTACAGCTCTGGCTCAATAATCTCCCGGGAACGGGACAGAAAACTGAACCATGACATACCCTCATCAAGCGTAGCCACAGCACCACAGACAAGTTTGCCCCAACATGCCAAGCCTGTTCCCCAGCCCAATTACCCTGGTGGTACGCAAGATCTTCACGCAGCCTGTCCAAGACCAAACGCTACCCGCTGCCCTGAGCACTCACGATACGGGACGAGCATGGTCCCCCCCACACCGCCTTCCTCACTTCCTTTCTGTGTCCCGATCCACACCGGCACAGAAGTCTGACAGTTTTTTTCGTACGGACAGCCCCCGCACTACATTAATATATAGAGGTGGACGGGCATGCCGCATGCAGGGACACGCATCCTTCCTCGCCCTGCTCTTGTAAAAAATTTTACCCGCCTGCCCCGCACTTCCGGCCCTTTTCTTGCATTGACATAGATACGAGGAATGTATATGATTATATATTAAATTTTGTTGAACAATTCCAGCACATTACGAGGCAAATATGTTCACCAATCGCGGCAAGGCCCTGACTTTTGACGATATTTTGCTTGTCCCCAGCTATTCGGAAGTGACTCCCGACGCCGTGGACATCTCCACCTGGCTCACTCCTTCCATCGAATTGCGCATCCCCCTGCTCTCCGCCGCCATGGACACGGTCACCGAATCGGCCATGGCCATCAGCATGGCGCGCATGGGCGGCATCGGCATCATCCATAAGAACATGCCCATCGAACGCCAGCGCCTGGAAGTGGAACGCGTCAAGAAGAGCGAAAGCGGCATGATTCTTGACCCCGTTACCGTTTCCTCCCGCAATTCCGTGCAGGAAGCCCTGGACCTGATGGCGGATTTCCGCGTGTCCGGTCTGCCCGTCGTGGATGACGGCAAGCTGGTGGGCATCCTCACCAACCGTGACGTGCGCTTCATCGAAGACGCCTCCGCCATCCGCGTGGGCGAAGTGATGACCAGCAAGAACCTGGTCACCGTGCCCATGGGCACCTCCCTGGAAGAAGCCAAGCGCCACCTGCACGAACACCGCATCGAAAAGCTCCTCGTGGTGGACGAGAACGAGCGTCTGCGCGGCCTCATCACCATGAAGGACATCGACAAAGTCCAGAAATACCCCAACGCCTGCAAGGACAGCGCCGGTCGCCTGCGCGTGGGTGCCGCCATCGGCATCGGCCGCGACTGCGACGAACGCGCCGAGCAGCTCATCCGGGCCGGTGTGGACGTGCTCGTCCTGGACTCCGCCCACGGTCATTCCATGAACGTGCTCAAGGCCATCCGCAAGGTCAAGACCGCGTACCCCAACTGCCAGCTGGTGGCTGGTAACGTGGCCACCTACGAAGGTGCCCGCGCCGTGCTCGAAGCCGGTGCCGACGCCGTCAAGGTGGGCATTGGCCCCGGCTCCATCTGCACCACCCGCATCGTGGCCGGTGTGGGCGTGCCGCAGGTGACCGCCGTCATGGACGGCAGCCGCGCTGCCCGCGAGATGGACCGCTGCTGCATCGCTGACGGCGGCATCAAGTTCTCCGGTGACATCGTCAAGGCCCTCGTGGTGGGCGCCCACTCCGTGATGATCGGCTCCCTGTTCGCCGGTACCGAAGAAAGCCCGGGCGAAACCATCCTCTACCAGGGCCGTACCTACAAGATCTACCGCGGCATGGGCTCCATCGACGCCATGAAGGACGGCAGCTCCGACCGTTACTTCCAGGAACGCAGCAAGAAGCTGGTCCCCGAAGGCATCGTGGGCCGAGTGCCCTACCGTGGTCATGTGATGGAAGCCATCTACCAGCTCATGGGCGGCCTGCGCTCCGGCATGGGCTATGTGGGTGCCCGCACCCTCAACGACCTGTTCGAGAACACCACCTTCTGCGAGATCTCGGCGGCCGGCCTGCGTGAAAGCCACGTGCACGACGTCATCATCACCAAGGAAGCCCCCAACTATCGCATCGACAACTAGCCTCAGACCTGCGGGCGATCGCTGCAGCGACCGCCCGCATCCGTTTGGTGCTTGCATCCTGTTTTCCGGCAGCCAGGCTGCCCGTTCATGACATTATATAAAGGACGCCGTCCCTCCCGGGCGGCGTCCGCATACATTGCAAGGAACACTCATGGCGCACAGCAAGGTCATTATCATTGACTACGGTTCGCAGGTCACCCAGCTCATCGCACGGCGTGTGCGTGAAGCCGGCGTGTATTCCGAAATCCATGCCTGCAACGTCACCGCCGCCGAAGTGGCCGCTATGGCTCCTTCGGCCATCATCCTTTCCGGCGGTCCTGCCAGCGTGGGCGAAGCCGATGCCCCCACCCTGGACAAGGGCTTCCTGGAACTGGGCGTGCCGGTGCTGGGCATCTGCTACGGCATGCAGCTGCTGGCCCAGAACCTGGGCGGCGAACTGGCCCAGTCCCTGACCCGCGAATACGGCCCGGCCGACCTGACCCTGAAAGCCTCCTGCGCCCTGTGGGACGGCCTGGACAGCTCCAAGGCCAGCCGCGTGTGGATGAGCCACGGCGACAAGGTCAAGACTCCCCCGCCCGGCTTCGTGATCACCGGCAGCACCCCCACCCTCGAAGTGGCTGCCATGGCCGATGAAAGCCGCAAGATCTACGCCGTGCAGTTCCATCCCGAAGTGCACCACAGCGTGGACGGCGACGCCATGCTGCGCAACTTCCTGTTCAAGGTCTGCAACATCGTGCCCGACTGGAGCATGTCCAGCTTCGTGGAACGCGTGGTCAAGGAAATGGCCGAAAAGATCGGCGACAAGCACGTGGTCTGCGCCCTTTCCGGCGGCATCGACTCCACCGTGGTGGCCGTGCTGCTGCACAAGGCCATCGGCCATCGCCTGCACTGCATCTTCGTGGACAACGGTCTGCTGCGCCTCAACGAAGGCGAGGAAGTGGTCAGCTACCTGCGTGAGCACTTTGACCTGAACCTCAACTTCGTCCAGGCCCAGGATCGCTTCCTCGACCTGCTCAAGGGCGTGGAAGATCCCGAGAAGAAGCGCAAGATCATCGGCCATACCTTCATCGACATCTTCGACGAAGAAGCCAAGAAGCTGCCCGAAGTGGAATACCTGGCCCAGGGCACCCTGTACCCCGACGTCATCGAATCCGTGTCCCACAAGGGCCCCAGCGCCGTCATCAAGAGCCACCACAACGTGGGCGGCCTGCCCGAGACCATGAAGCTCAAGCTGGTGGAGCCCCTGCGCGAACTCTTCAAGGACGAAGTGCGCAAGGTGGCCGCCGAGCTGGGCATGCCCGATTCCATCGTCTGGCGTCATCCCTTCCCCGGTCCCGGCCTGGCCATCCGCGTGCTGGGCGAGATCACCGAGGAACGCCTGAACATCCTGCGCCAGGCCGACAAGATCGTGCAGGAAGAACTGCGCGAGTCCGGCTGGTACCGCAAGGTCTGGCAGGGCTTTGCCGTGCTGCTGCCGCTGAAGACCGTGGGCGTCATGGGCGACGGCCGTACCTATGAGCACGTCATCGCCCTGCGCGTGGTGGATAGCGTGGACGCCATGACCGCCGACTGGGCCCGCCTGCCCGCCGACCTCATCGCCCGCATGTCCGGCCGCATCATCAACGAAGTCAAGGGCGTCAACCGCGTGGTCTACGACGTCTCCTCCAAGCCCCCGAGCACCATCGAGTGGGAATAATGCCGAAGCAGCAGGCTCCTTCTCCTGCTCCCGGCCACAGTGCCGGCGCACTATGAAGACAGCATAAAAAAAGAGCTGACGGCTTGCCTGTCAGCTCTTTTTTTATCATGGTGCTGCAACGCTATGCCAGCTCGTCTTCCTCCACATCACGCAGCGCCTTGTTCCCCGCCGTTTTCCACTCCGTCCGGCCATTGGCGTTCCTGCCCAGGACGACAGCCGCCGCCAGAGAAGGGCTGGTGAAGATATGGTCTTTCACAAAATGGAAGTCCGCATCGACGATCCCTTTTTCGAGCAGACTGTCCCGCAGACGGCGCAAGCTCTCTGCCATGCTGGGGACCACGGGCGAAGCGATGGTCGATCCCTTGAGCACGGCAAAACCATCCGCCACGACAAGCCCTTTGGCGGCGGCCCCCCTGGCAGCATTAATGAAAAAGCAGGTCGGCTCATTCTGTTGCCCCACGCTGCTTTCTTCCAGGGTATCGAAAAGCTTGTAGCCCAGCGTATTGACGAGCAGACGGGCGTTGCTGATGAACTCCTGCAACATGGCCTCGTCATATTCCGAGATCGAGGAGCAGGTGGGGACCGTGCTGTTGATGATGACGGCTCTTCCCGAATCCTGTGCCAGGCAATAGAACCTGTTCTCAAGATATTTCACGTGCGCCTTGTTGAGCAGATCATCCTTGCTGATGACGACGATGGCATCGCTCCAGTAATCCGCATCATGCAGATGCTGCTTCAGACGTGTGCAGACCTTTTCCGCCTCACCGATGTAGACGGTATCCGTATTGTTCTCATCCTTCCCCAGCAGGAAATAGACGCCGGTGTTCTCGGCATCGGCCCGCTGGGAAAAGACAGAAAGTTCATTGCGCGAGACCTTGTAGATACGGCCGTTCCAGTTGGAGAGCTCGCACATGATGCGACCATTGGGATTACCGTCAAAAATATACATCTGTATCGTTTTGCTGAATGCCACAGATGCTCCCCCTCATGATGGCAGGTGCTTTCAGGATATTTTTTACCATGACAGTCTATCCTTCCCGGCCGCGGCATTCAACAGCCGCGTCCGTCTTCCCGAAGCAGTCCATCCCCTTATCCGCACCTGACGGCGATATCGAGCTATCATCGTCGTCCGCCGCTGGGCAGACCCTGGGCCCCGCTGGACTCCGCTTTCCGTTCCGGTACAGTACGCCCCTGTCCGGGGCTCATTTTCCTCTTGTCCTTGCTGAAGCCAGTCCCTATCCTCCCGAAAACATATGACGAGGCCAGCCCGTATCTTCGGGTATCTCCATAGAACACCGCATCCCTGTGAGCTTTCCATGTCACGCATCTTCCCTGCCCTTTTGCTCTCCCTGGCACTGCTTTCCCCTGCCATGCCTCTCCAGGCGGCCGAAGGATTGCCCGCTACGCCGCAAGCCGCCGTGGACGCCCTGTCCCTGGAGCGGGACATCCATACCCTTATGCGGAACAAAAAGGCCCTGGCCGGTGTGGCCCTGCTTACCGAAGACGGCCTCTGCGCCGGTGTCCACATGGATGCGCCCTTCCCCCTGCTCAGTGTCATCAAGTTTCCCCTGGCTGTGGCTGTGCTGGAAAAGATGCAGCACGCGCAGGCCACACTGACGACCATGATCCCCGTGCGGGCGGAGCAACTCCACACCGGCACCCATAGTCCTTTACGCGACCAGCGTGGCCGCCGCGACATGGAAGTCAGCCTGGAGGATCTGCTGCGGTATACCGTCACTTTCAGCGACAACAACGGTTGCGACATCCTGATGGAATATGTGGGCGGCCCGGCCGTGGTGGAGGCCTGCGCCCGCCGTCTGGGGGCGGATAGCGTCTTCATCGGTCATAATGAAGACTGGATGCATCTGAACATCTATAACCAGTATGCCAACTGGGGCACGCCGCGCAGCATGGCCCGGATGCTGCTGGGCTTTTTCAGCTCCCCGGACTTCTCCCAGGAGCACAAGGACTTCCTGACCGGCATCATGGCCGGGACGCCCGCCCTGCCCGGCAAGATCCTTGAGGGGCTGCCGCAGGGCCTGACCGCAGGACACAAGACCGGCTCTTCCGACAGGACGCCCCAGGGACTCAAGCTTGCGGACAACGATCTGGCCTTTTTCCGCCTGCCCGATGGGCGCCATGTGGCCCTGGCGGTCTTCCTCTGCAATTCGCTGGAAAGCCCCGAGACGAACCTCTCCCTCATCAAGGACATCACCCGCCTGTCTGTGGACTGGCTGGCACGGCAGCCCATGCTGCTGCAGGGCGGTACCGCACGGCCCTGACATCCCGCATCGGGACACGAGGCCCTTTCAGGCAGTATCCTGCCTTCATCCACAGTGCGTCCTGCCTGCTGAAGAGTGGAAGCGGCAGGCGGCAGGCGTACTTTACAAGGCCTGCGGGCTCAGGTAATTTTGCGTTTTAGCATTTCCGCGTCCATGACGCTCAGGACTAACAGCAGAGGAAGATATGTTCGGTATCGGCAGTACGGAATTTCTGGTTATCCTTCTTGTGGCCCTTGTGGTGCTGGGGCCCAAGAGTCTGGCAAGTGTTTCCCGCACCCTCGGCAAGGCCATGGGTGAATTCCGCCGCGTCTCCACCGATTTTCAGCGCACGCTGAATGCCGAAGTGGAGCAGGAGGAGCATCTCAAGCGCAAGCAGGAAGCTGAAAAGGAATTTTTCAGCCCCGAAGCTCGTGCTGAACACGCGGCCAAAACAGCCGCCCAGGCGCAGGCAACGGCCCAGCCCGCAGCCTCCCAGCCCCAGGCGGCACCCGCTGCCGCACCTGCGGCAACGGAGACCGCGGCCCGTCCTGCTGTCCAGCCGGAAGTCGTCCCCCCTACCGCGCCCGTACCGCCTGCGGACAGTCCTCTGGCCCAGGCCCTTGCCAAGGCCCAGACCGAAGCCGGTAGTGCCGCCACGCCTGCCAGTGGAGCAAAAGCATGAGCACCACCCAGGACAAACAGGATCTGACCGTCACGGTCACGACTCCCGAACAGGATGCTCCCCTCTCTTCTGCGGCCCCGCAAACGGTCGCAGCAGGCGAAGATCTGCCCGAAGCGGCTGCGGAAAAGGCCGCTCCTGTCATGGCCTCCGCTACGGAACCGGAACAGACGGCCCCCCTGACCGCACAGGAAGGCGCCGTGCCCTCTGCTCAGGACGGGGAAGCCGCTATCCCTGAACCTCCGGCGGACAGCCCTCTGGCCCAGGCACTTGCCAGGGCCCGGGCCGAAGCCGAGGAAGCCCCCGCCCCTGTGGAACAGCCTGCCGCCCCCGCTCCCGAAGCCCAGGCAGACGATGCTGCCCCCGCAGCGGCAGAAGCCCCTGCCGACCCGTTGCCGGATACGGCAGCTCCGGCTCCTGATGCCGTGGCCGCTCCCGCGCCGCAAGGTGGTGATGACGCAGGCCAGCCGCCCGTCCCGCCTGCCACGGCTGCTGCCGGTACCGGCGGGACGCCCGAGCCCGAAGAAAAGACCATGGGCCTCATGGATCATCTCAACGAGCTGCGCTGGCGCCTGGTGCGCTGCTTCATCGCCGCCGGTGTGGGCTTCCTGCTCTGCTGGACGGTGGTCGAGCCCATCTTCAACTTCATCACGGCCCCGCTGCTCAGCGCCTTGCCCGCACACGGCACGGCCATGTACACCACCTTGCCCGAACCCTTCTTCGTGCGCATGTTCGTGGCCTTCGTGACCGGCCTGTTCGTGACCAGCCCGTACATCTTCTATCAGATCTGGGCCTTCATCTCCCCCGGCCTGTACGAGGAAGAGAAAAAAGGCCTGCTGCCCATCGCCCTGCTTTCCGCCATCTTCTTCATTGGTGGCGGCGTGTTCTGTTACTTCATCGTCTTCCCCTACGCGTTCAATTTCTTCCTGGGTTTCTCGTCCGAGCAGATCCAGGCCATGCCGCGCATCACGGACTACCTTGATTTCGTCATCAAGCTGCTCCTGGCGTTCGGCCTCATCTTCGAGATGCCCCTGTTCTCCTTCTTCCTTTCCCGCATGGGGCTCATCACGGCCCAGATGATGCGCAAGGCGCGTCGCTATGCCGTTCTGTGCATCTTTATCGTGGCCGCCATCCTGACGCCGCCGGACGTGGTCTCCCAGCTGCTCATGGCCATGCCCATGCTGCTGCTCTATGAGATCAGCATCCTCGTGGCTGCGGCCTTTGGCCGCAAGAAGAAGGAAAAGAAGGAAGAGGAAGAAGGGACGCCCGGCGATCCCGCTCCGGCCGACCCTGCGCCCGCCTCTCCCGCTCCCGAAGGACCGGACGACACGACGGCCGCTGCCGCAGCTGCCGCCACGGTGGCTGCCATGAGCGATGACGACGCCCAGCGCATGCCGCCCGAAGAAGAAACGCCCGCCCCCGCCATGGAGACGGCCGAAGCGGTTGAAACGGAACGGACGTCCGAGGAACTCCCCGAAGGGGCTGAGGACCATCCTGCGGAGCAGGAAGGCCTCACGCCCGATGCTGCCGATACGGCCACACCTGCGGAACAGCAGGACGATCCCGCTTCCGTGGCGGAAGTCCCTGCCGCTGACGACGATCCCGCAACGCCTGCCAAGGACAAGGAATGATGATGGAAGCGACTCTGCCCCAGCGTTCGGCCCGGCATGCCCGTAAAAGCGCCGAGACCGACATCAGTCTGAGCCTTACCCTGGACGGCTCGGGCAAGACCGATATCCAGACCGGCTTCGGCATGCTGGATCACATGCTGACCCTGACGGCATTCTGGGCCGGAATGGACCTGCACCTGCGCTGTCAGGGCGATCTGCACATCGACGCCCATCACAGCGCCGAGGACATCGGCCTGGTCCTGGGCCAGGCCGTGCTGGAAGCCCTGGGGGACCGTGTGGGCATCGCCCGTGTGGGCTACGGCCGCGTCCCCATGGATGAGGCCCTGAGCGATGTCACCATCGACCTTTCCGGCCGCCCCTGGCTGGAATGGCGCGGTGATGAACTCCTGCCCCCGGTCATCGCCGGGGAGGAAAAAGACCTCTGGCGGGAGTTTTACAAGGCCTTTGCCAGCAGCGCCCGCTGCAATCTGCATGTGACCATGCATTATGGCAAAAATGGCCATCACCTTCTGGAATCCGTCGCCAAAAGCCTGGGCCTGGCGCTCGCCCAGGCGGTCCGGCGTAGCGGGAACGTCATCCGCAGCACCAAGGGAGGGCTGGATTGATGAAGAACCGTTTCCTGTGGATATTGTGTGTGCTTCTGTCCCTGCTGGTCCTGACGGGCGGCTGCAACCGCAAACCTGCCAGCACGGCGGACGTGCCGCGCTCGCTGTCCCATCAGTACAAGATCGCGGTGGCGCCCTTCACCCAGCCCCGCGACATCAGCCAGCTCATCATGGGCCAGCTTCCCCAGCCGCAGGCCCTGGCCGCCCGTGACGTGCTGATCGCCCAGGACCGCCAGCTGCGTGATGTTTTGTACACCACGACCAAACGTTCCTATGACTTCCTGCCCCGAACCCGTCCCCTGCCGGACTTGAAGCGTTTCCACACCTCGGAGCGTCCCCAGGCCCTGCCCCTGTGGGTGGAATACGCCCGCAAGACGTCGGCGGACATCCTGTTCATCCCGCAGGTCCTCACCTGGCGGGACCGTCAGGGCTCGGCGGCCGGTGTCACCGAACCCGCCCATGTGCGGCTGGAGTTCTTCCTGCTGAACATCAAGGAAGGCAACATCATCGGTCACTCTGTCTACGAGGTCGAGCAGCAGGGCCTGACGGAAAACCTGCTCAACGTGGGCGACTTCTTCAAACGCCAGGGCAAGTGGGTCACTGCTGAAGAGCTGGCCCGCGAAGCCATGATCAAGGCTGTAAAGGATCTGAACTTATGATTATCTTTCCCGCTGTCGACATCCAGGACGGAAAGGCCGTCCGCCTGAAACAGGGACGTGCCCACGAGAGCACCGTGTTTTCCCCCGATCCTGTGGCCGCTGCCGTGGCCTGGCGGGACAAGGGCGCCCGCTGGCTGCATGTGGTCGATCTGGACGGCGCTTTCGACGGTCTGCCCAAAAGCCGGGACATCGTGCGCAACATCTGCCGGGAGCTGGATATCCCCGTGCAGCTGGGCGGCGGCATCCGTGACGAACAGACGGCCCGTGCCTATCTCGAAGCCGGTGTGCAGCGCCTGATCATCGGTACCATGGCCCTGGAGCAGCCCGAAGCCTTTGCTTCCCTCTGCAAGACCTTTCCCGGGCAGATCGGGGTCTCCCTCGATGCCGAGGGCGGACGCCTTAAGACCAAGGGCTGGGTGGCCGATGCCGGTCTGAGCGTGGACGACGTCCTGCCCCGCCTGCAGGAAGATGGCGCTGCCTTCATCATCTATACGGATATCGAGCGTGACGGCATGCAGTGCGGCGTCAACCTGACGGCCCTGCGCCATCTGGCCGAGACCTCCACCGTGCCGGTCATCGCCGCCGGTGGTGTGGCCACGCTGGCTGATGTACAGGCTCTGTACCCGCTCAGCACGCAGGCCAATCTGCAAGGTGCCATCAGCGGCCGAGCCCTGTACGAAGGCACGCTCGACCTTGTGGAAGCCAACGCCTGGATCGCTGCCCAGCAGTAGCTTTCAGGATACCGCAAACAGCAAAGGGAAGGGGATCAAATCCTCTTCCCTTTTTTATGTCTTTGCTCTCCCCGATGCAGATGGGATACCCGGCTCTGGCAGGATTCCTTTTTTGCATCCGACTTTGTCCCCTTGTCCGAATCTACCGTTCTTCGGATAGCCTGGCAGCGCATACCTGTTTCCGCCTATATCAACCGGTTGCATTTCGCCCTGCATGGGCTCTCTAACTTACTTTGCTGCACTCGATGAGTAGAGAACCCGATCACCTCTTTCCTGCCCCTGCGTCCCCATCCAAGGCTTTTTCCAGCCCTTCTGCGCGAAACTTGCCTCATCTCTACTTCTAGCCTATCATATAAAGATGCAACATCCTCTGCTTATACTCTCCCGGCTTTTCTTCGCCGTCATGGCAGAGCGACACTGGCGCAGCCATCTGTAATCCCGATGCCCTTTCTGCCAGTCCGCTCCGGACCGGCACGTCTGTAGCAGCTCCGCAATGCCGTTGCGGAGCCCTTTGCGTTCGACCGCATATCCTGAAAGGTGCATCATGAATCCCACACGCCCCTATCACTGGTTCTGTCTGCTGGCGGCCATCGTTTTTGAGGTGGCCGGTACCACGGTCATGAAGCTTTCCTTTGGCTGGAACTTTGCCCACGCGGCCCTTGCCGGCCTTGTCCTCATGTGGATAGCCATCGGGCTTTCCTACTACTCCCTTGCCAAAGCCACCACCGGCCTGCCCGTAGGGGTGGCCTTTGCCTTCTGGGAGGCCCTGGGGCTGGCTCTCATCACACTCTCCAGCATCTACATCCTGGACGAGCCCTTCTCCCTGCAGCGCCTGGCCGGTCTGCTCTGCGCCCTGAGCGGCGCCCTGCTGGTCCATCACGGCACCGTCCAGGACAAGGATACGTCCTCCGATACCAGCCATACCGCCAGCTAAAAGGAGTTCCCCATGAATACGGAAACGCTGCATCTCATCCTTTCCGCTGGCCTGGTGGCCGCAGCCGCGGCTCTGGACGTGGCCGCCAACCTCATGCTAGCCCGTTCCGACGGCTTCAAAAAGCGCTTGATCGGTATCGCCGCACTGGCTCTGGTCGGTCTGGCCTTTTACTGCCTCTCTCTGGCCGTCCAGTATATGGACCTGGCCGTGGCCTACTCCATGTGGGGCAGCCTCGGCATCCTGGGCACCTCGCTGTGCGGCTGGCTCTTCCTGCGCCAGCGCCTCAAGCCCTGCGCCTTTGCCGGTATGGGACTGCTCATCATCGGCATGATCCTGCTGCGTACGAGTTAGCATCACGATGCATAATGAAGGGGGAGGAAACCCCTTTTCCTTGCGGAAAAAAGTTGTTCCCTCCCCTCGCCCCCTCCTTCCCCCAAAACCGCTCATCAGGACTGCCTGCATCACAGGCAGTCTTTTTTTATGGCTGCGCAAGTTGAGGGATGTTCCTGCTCTGGAAAAAATTCTGCCCCATCAACAGCCGGTAGGAGGAAGGACGCCTTGAAAAGGCATGATGGTCCATAAAATACCATCGTGTGCTTTCCGGGCCAGGCCCGAAAATTCGCAAATACTATTCCGCTGGATGTCGATGGCGACACCGCTACCTTACAATATTTTCGATTTGAGCCTCTTCACAGCCAAGGCACCCCCATTCCCATCCATGCACAGGCCCGCCGGCAAAAGGCAGACCCACCGACAAAAGTTTTTGGAAGGGAGGGGCGCGGGGAGGGAGAACCTTTTTCCAAAAAGGT
>ERZ773260.256-NODE-256-length-78104-cov-18.416226_pt1 | contig 78104 bp, 81 predicted proteins | sample MGYA00511387_ERZ773260 | MGnify/ENA primary metagenome ERZ773260 (study PRJEB29015, sample SAMEA2737745) | human gut metagenome | biome: human gut; feature: human-associated habitat; material: faeces | place: China | collected 2012 ...
CGCCGAACGGGGCCATGGGTCAAAATCTCGTGTCCATTTTCTTGGGTACAGTTTATTCCGCGTGTGGGTCGCGGTGTGGGTCAGTAATTGACCCACATTTTGGCTCGCACTATTTTCGACGTTTTTGCAACGAAAAAGCACCGAAAACCGAAGTTTTCGATGCTTTTGGAGCTGCTGGGCAGATTCGAACTGCCGACCTCATCCTTACCAAAAGAAAAGGCTATGTCATGTTTAGCTCATTTTCGTTGAATTTGTCGCAAAAAGCTCGAATTTACCTATGAGTTTATTATACATAGAGCGGTCTCGTTCAGTCCTGTTCCGTCCCCATAAACACCAAATAAACACCAATGCCACAGCTTACTTGTTATGGTACTGCTACATGGTCGGTGTGATCTTCTCCGTAGCAGTCCGCCCAGCATACCTTGTACATATTCAGCCTTCCGGCCGTTCTGGTGATGTTCATTTTGTTGCCCTCCCAAGATGTAAGTATTGGTGAATCGATGAGCGCATAGCGCTCGCCCGATTCACTTACTCACCGAAGGCGCAAAGAAAAAGCCCTGTCAAGCGGACCGTGGAATAAGTCCAGTCCGCAGACTGGGCCTTATGCCGCGAAAGCCGCTTTACAGGAGCTTTTCTCTTTGTGGTAAAGGCACACCGTAACATAACCAGGTCACGCTGCAGTGTCGATCTGATCCGCACGGTACGCTTTCTTGTGTTACATCATCGATTATTTTTCTTCGCCAAGTGGAAACACACTCTAAACTTTTTTGTATTGACTGGTTGATTCCATTTGGCTTGATTTGATACCAATTATCCCAATCCTATGGGGTATCCGATTTTCTGCTATCAAAAAGCTATCAGGGGACGCTATCAATAGCGGAAAGATTCCACCTGAGTTGTCCTCGTGGAGGGAACGGATCATGCCCGCGAAAATCCTTGTCGCAGATTTCTCCATTTGGACGATGGATAACAAGCTCGGATTCCTGATTGCGGGAAATGCTCCGTGCAATTTTGATTGCTTCTGTTTGTGTCTGGGTTCTCGCTGTAGCGCGGGAGTTCCTTTCGCCTTTTACCTGCCACCCGGCGGTCTGTAAAGTAAGCGGCTTGTACACCGACCGCAGATCAAGGCAGTAAGCGGCAGCTTCGGAACGGCAAAACCAGGCCTGCAATTGTGCGGTGGTGCCCTGACCTGGTACAAAAGACCGCCATCTCAAGGAGAACGACTGAGATGGCGGTCTTTTATTTATGCCGGCAATTTTATGGCTTATTCACTATTTTATGCCCCGAGAGCATCCAGGACATACTGCGTTAAAACGGAGACCCCGACGGAAAGAGCACTCTCGTCAAAAACATTATCGCCGCAGTGCAGCCCTATTTTTGTAGCAGGATCGTTGTTGGCTGAGCCGACAAAAAGCTGAACGCCCCTGCTGTATTCCAGAAAAACAGAAAAATCGTCGGAGCCCATGCTCGGAAACTCCGTTATGATCCCATGACCCTTTCCGAGGATCTTTTCTGCCGCCACAAGAATAGCCTGCGTCGTTTCGGGATCGTTTATCACCGGCGGGATTCCAGGATCTTCAAAGATGACAGTGCCCTCAGCACGCATTGCGCTGCAAACGCCCTCGGTGATCCGGATGATTGCCTCTTTGTTGTGCTTGCGTGAGTCAGGGTATAGGCTGCGCAGCGTTCCGGTGATCGTCACCTCCCGCGGGATCGCATTCGCTGCCACTCCCCCGGAAATCGTTCCGAAGGTCAGGACAGCCGGCTTGGTTGGCTGCGTTTCTCTGGAAACAACGGTCTGGAGCTGCGCGATCAGGTATGCGCTGACTACAATAGGATCAACGCACAGGTGCGGATATGCACCGTGTCCGCCAACGCCTTTTACCGTGATCGTAAAGTGATCGCTGGCCGCCTGCGCGGGACCGGGCATCACGGAAATGCTTCCCACAGGAACGGCCGGGTGCACATGTGTCCCCACAACAATATCGGTCTTTGGCGTAAAGTCCATCGCACCGGCTGCCGCCATCGCGTATGCGCCGCTCGCTCCCTCCTCTGCCGGCTGGATCACGATCCGGACATTGCCATGCAGAGCTTCCCTGCGCTCCTGAAGAAGCCTGGCACAGTAGAGCGCGGTGACTGCGTGGATGTCATGCCCGCAGCAGTGGCAGACACCTTCAACGCACGACGCAAAGGGCAGCCCCGTCCGCTCCTGGATAGGCAGAGCGTCCATGTCGTTTCGAATGCAGATGGTCGGCCCATCATGCACCCCACGGATCAGTGCGCTCACACCCGTCTCCATATCAAGGGGCTCCAGCTCTACGCTGAACTCTTGCAGCCGCTGCTTCAAAAAGGCGGTCGTCCGGTACTCGTGAAAGGCCAGCTCCGGATGCCTGTGCAGCTGCCTTCTGTCTGCGATCATCGCTTCTTCCAGCGCCTTGATTTCATTTCTCAGATCCATTTCCAAATTCTCACCTTTCTCTTTCCGTGCTTGCTTTTGCTCTCCGAATTCGATAAAATCATATGGATGCAGGCGCGCGCTCTCCGGCCGGAACGTCAGTCATAATGCGCAGGATCTCCTCGTCGGTCTCGCGCATACCGAGACGTGCCAATCTGCCAATGTTCGTAATGGTCTTTTCGACATCCTCGCCGACCAACCCGTCGCCGGCATGAAAGTTGCGGCCGCTTTTACACATTTCCCATCCGGTAATGCCCGCATCCACCGCCGCCGCGATCTTTGCCGCACAGGAAGGCTTTGCGCCATCGCAGACAATGCCCGATGCAATGGCGAGAGCGTTTTCCAACGTGTGCGCGATCTGCGGGTAATCCGCTCCGTCCAGGAAGGCGATAGCCGCGCCTGCCGAGCAGCCGGCGCTCACTGCGCCGCAGTACGCGCTCAGGCGTCCGATGCCGGATTTCAAATGAATCGTCAGCAGATCCGAGAGCAGAACGGCTCTCATCTCCTGCTCGGCGTCCGCACCGATCTCCTTGGCGTAGGCCATCACAGGGACCGATGCGGTAAGGCCCTGATTTCCGCTTCCGGATACGATCACCACCGGCATTTCGCACCCGCTCATGCGGGCGTCCGATCCGGCGGCGGCCGCCGCTCGGAGACGGCAGCGGAGGTTCTCGGGAGCCGAATCCCAGATCGTCCTTCCGATGCCCGCGCCCCAGCGGTGCTCCATGCCCTCCTCAGCGATCGCGCGGTTGTACTGCATCTGCCGCGCAAGCAGTGCGCGAACCTCCGCGAGATCGCAGCTGCGCGCATAATCCAGAATGCTCTCCACCGACAGGAACGAGCGGTCGGTAAGGCCGCTTTCCCCCCGCATTTCCGTCTTATTCTCCGCCGGCAGAGCTTGTCCGTCCTTTTCGATTCGGACAATATTGGTGTGGAAGTCGCGAATTTCGACCTCTGCCGAATGTCCCTCCGCGTAGACCTTGATCTCAATGTCGAAGATCGCGCCGCTCCGGCTTGCACGCACCTCGATGGGGCAGCTCTTCAAAAGAGACGCAATGTCCGCCTGCTGCCGCTCCGTTATGCTGCTGATGACCTCCAGTTTCCGCTCGGCCTGCCCTGCCGCGATGCCCGCCGCAGCCGCGGCAGGGATCCCCTTGAGGCCATTGGTATTGGGGACAACGACGCTCTTCGCGTTTTTTATGATGTTTCCGCTGACGGATATCTCTACGCGGGTCGGGGCCTTGCCTAATGTCTCCCGGGCAACTGCCGCGGCATAGGCGATCGCGATCGGCTCCGTACAGCCCATCGCGGGAAGCAGCTCCTCGTGCAGGATCTGCACGACCTGCTTTTGCTGAATATCGGAAAAAATCATTTCTAAATCACCTTTCAAAATCTTTTGCAGCATGGGAGGAACACGCAATGACGCTCAATCAAATCAAATACATGGTCAAGGTGGCGGAATACGGTTCGATCAACAAGGTCGCCAGCATGTCCTTTGTCTCCCAATCCGTTATTTCGACCGCAATAAAAAATTTGGAGCAGGAGCTTGGCCGCAGCCTTTTTATCCGCACCGCAAAGGGCGTTGTGCTGACCCCCTTCGGCAAAACGTTTCTTGCCTATATCACACCGATTTGCGAGCAGATCCGCCTCATAGACAACATGGTCTATCAGAAGGGCAGGCAAGCCAATCAGCGGCTCCGCATCGCGTCGAATGGCTACAACTTTCTCAGCATGTTCCTCAAAGACATTTACAACAAATATAGCGAGGATGGGATCCAAATCGACCTGCGCGAGGATTCCAGCACCGATATCATGAGCCTGATCGCCAACAATCTCTCCGACATCGGTCTGTGCTGCATCTACGACTGCCACATGAGTGCCTTTACAGAACAGCTCAATGTGATGAAGCTGGAATTTCACCCGATCACTCGTTTGGATCTGTGTGTTATGGTCGGGCCGAAAAACCCGCTCTTCCGGCTTAAAGAGAACTGGGTGACCGCGGATATGCTTCTTCCCTATCCCGCCGTTATGTACTCCTACATGGATACCGGGCCCTTTTCCGACGTGATGAGCCGTCTAAATCTGAAAACAAGTGTCAGTCTCTTCCGTGTTTCTTCCCGTGCCGCCCTTTATGAAATGGTCAGCTTCACGGACGCCTATTATCTCAACTCGGACTATCACAGATGCAACTTCCTTAAGCAGTATCAATATGATGAGATCGAATTCCCCTCTTATTTTCGTTCGCGTCTTTTCACCGCAGCACGGGCATCGGACAAACTCACTTTCTCTCATTGATCTTATGTTGAACAGTTTTGAAACATGTGCAGACCCAGCTCGCACGAAAGATAGCGCATCATCTCGCAGCCTGCCACACAGTTTCCCTTGGCGTCAAGCGCGGGGCTATAGATGCTGATGCCCGCGCGGCCATGTACCGCCGCCATCAGTCCGCCGCCGACACCTGACTTGGTCGGCACGCCGACCTCGGCGGCAAAGCGGCCCGAGCCGTCGTACATCCCGCAGGTCAGCATGATGGAGAGCACGGTGCGGACAGTCTCCGGCTTCAAAAGCCGCTCCCCTGTCGCGGTACTCACGCCGCCGTTTGCCAGCAGGAGCGCAAAGTTTGCGAGCGACTCCGCCGTAACGTTCAGCGCGCAGAGCTTGGTGTAAAGCTCGATGCTGTTGTCCACGTTCGCCGTGATGATGCCCTTGCTCTTGAGCAGATACGCAATGGCGCGGTTGCGGTCGCAGGTCTCCATCTCCGAAAGGTAGACCTGCCGGTTGAGCGTGATGTCCGGGTCCGCGCAGAGTTTGCGCGCATAGTCGAGCATTACATCGAACGATACATAGTCGATGATAGTACTCTCCACCGCGATCACGCCGGAGTTGATCATCGGGTTGAAGGGCTTGTTTGGCTGTAAGTCGAGCTCCACGATCGAATTAAAGGCCTCGCCGGACGGTTCCATCCCAACACGGCTGAAGGCCTCCTCCATGCCGCGCACCTCGAGCGCCTTGCAGAGTGAGATGACCTTTGAGATGGACTGGATGGTAAAGCGGATGCCTATGTCGCCCTCGCGGTAAACAGAGCCGTCCGGCAGCGTCACGCAAATGCCCAGTGCATCCCTGCGTGCTTTGGCAAGCTCCGGGATATATGCCGCGACGCTGCCATGCGGAGTCTGTTCGTGCCCAATGGCCATCGCCTCATGCAGCGTCGCTCTGATTTTCTGTTCTTTCACGTCTGTTTTTCTCTTTTACTCTTAGTTTTTTCTCAGCGTTTATTGGAACACCGCTATAGTTCTCACCATTCAGAGCAATGTCAATACTCGTCACCGCGTCGAAGTCCGCCGCGAAGAGCTTTTGGCGGCACAGCGTATCATAGGATACCGCCGTCAACTGATCATATACGCTCTCAGAAATTCCATAAACGATCTGCGGCTGTCCAACTCGCACGTAACAGGTAACATCGGGGAGATCATCCTCGCCTTTTTCGACGGCTTCATTATAGGCCGCGACTTCCTCCTGATTGCGGGAGAGACGCAACAGCAGGTTCCCGCTATCCCCCCACATTTCCGTCACCGTTCCTTGTGCTGTACGCCATCTTGATTGTCAGCTCAGGGTCATTCGGCCCGAAGGCTACAAACTCCTTGTCGGTCACGTTGTAGCTGATATAGTTTATCAAGCTCAGAGATCGAACTGTGCCCAGGATGGTATCCACATTGTCTGTAGCCTGCAACGACTATCTCCACTAAGTTTCTATATGCAAGTTCTCCGAGTGCAGTCGTCAATCTACTACCAAGCATTGGTAAAATGCTATTCTGCTGCTCAGGCGAAAGAATACCTGCCTTGCTTAAAATGCACACGTCGATGAAAGCGGAGTGCAACCACTATACCGAAGCAACAAGATATTTGCAATTACCCGCTACATAATATTTCCCGCTATCAGCAGGCAGAAAAAAACAACTGCCACACTCCATTTGAAAGTTCCCGCCCTCACTTGCAATCGTGCCACTGCCAGATATCGGTAATACTACAACGAAGGATTCTTTTCCACAATATCCTTGTGTGCAGCCCATTTTCTCATCTACTATGAAATACTTGCAACATATCAAGTGGCTGCTAAAGTCATTTGTTTGGCTGACGGGGGTCAGATTGACAACGTCACAAGCTTTTTGGATATGTAATTTCCGCGACCGCCCCCTATTATCCCTGCGGTCATAATCGTAAATGCGATAAGTCACATCTGAGCTTTGCTGTATCTCAGCCAGCAAAATTCCCTTACCAATCGCATGGATTGTACCCGCTGGAATCAAATAGGCATCCCCTGGTTTGACATATTGCTTATGCAAAAGATTTGGCAGGGAATGATCCTCTACGCTTTTAGAGAACTTCTCTTTTGAGATTGTATGCTCCGGTCCGATGAACAGGTATGACTCTGGTTCAGCATCCAGAATATACCACATCTCTGTTTTTCCCCACTGCCCTTCGTGTTTGGTCGAATACTCATCATTCGGATGGACTTGAATCGACAGGCTTTCCCGCGCGTCGATGTATTTGACCAAAAGCGGAAAATGAGAGAGCGCTGCACAGTGACTTCCAAGCACACGGTTTCCTTCTGCAGCAATATAATCCGCCATCGTTTTTCCCGCATACATTCCATTTGTAATGATAGATGACTTACCATTTTCGCAGGAAAGCATCCATGCTTCAGCCAAGTTATCCCCTTCGCAATTTAGGCCGAATTCGTCGTACAGCCTTGTTCCTCCCCAAAGCGCACTACGGCAGTACGGACTCAATCTTAACATTTTTCCCTTTCTAAAGAAGAGGGGACGTCACATGACATCCCCCATTCACTCAATTTAATATTTGTTTTACCTGCTCACTACTGGTGCAAGCAAGCACCTTATGCACAAGTTCACGGCACGCGCCGTCATGGCACGCGGCCAGCGTCTTGCGTGCGCGCGTGACCGAGCTGGCCGACATGGACAGCTCATGGATGCCCATGCCCCAGAACACCGGCAGCAGTGCGGGGTCCGCCGCGGCTTCGCCGCACATACCGCAGAAGATGCCGTTGTCCTCCGCCGCCCTCGCCGCCATGGCGATGAGACGGAGTACCGCCGGCTGATACGGCGTGTACAGGTATTCCACCGACGCATTGCCGCGCTCGACGGCCAACGTGTACTGGATCAGATCGTTCGTACCAATCGAGAAGAAATCCACTTCCTTAGCCAGGCAGTCCGCCAGCAGCGCGGCCGATGGGATCTCGATCATGATACCGACCTTGACCGGCGCAACATGCTCACCCTCGGCCAGCAACTCTTCCCGCGCCTGCGCGAGCATGGCCTTGGCCTCCCGCAACTCCTCGAGTGAGGAGACCATCGGGAACATGATATGCAGGTCGCCGTAGACCGACGCACGCAGCAACGCCCTGAGCTGGACGCGGAAGAGATCCTTTCTCTGCAAGCACAGCCGGATCGCACGGAAGCCGAGGAACGGATTGTCCTCTTTCGGCAGCGCCAGCGCAGGCAGATCCTTGTCGCCGCCGATGTCCAGCGTGCGCACAATTACAGGCTGCCCCGCCATCGTCTCAAGCACCTCGCGGTACGCGGCGAACTGTGTCTCCTCGTCCGGAAGCCCCTCGTGATCCATATAGAGGAACTCACTGCGCATCAGTCCGATGCCCTCAGCGCCTTTCTGCATGGCATCCCTGGCGTCGGCCGGCGTGCCGATGTTGGCGCAGATGCGCCCCTCGATGCCGTCCGCCGTGCAGCTCTTCTGGGTGCGGTACTGCTCCAGATCCGAGGCGACGCGCGCCAGCTCCTCCTGCTCGCGCAGGAACGCCTGCCGCTCCGCCTCGCTCGGCGAGAGGATGAAGCGTCCCGTCTCGCCGTCCACGATCGCGCACGCGCTGTCCTTGATCGCGTCGAGGTCAAACTCCAGCCCGCTGACCGCCGGTATCCCGAGGTTGCGGGTGATGATGCCGGTGTGGGAATAGTAGCCGCCGGTTTCTGTCGCAATGCCAGCGATATGGCGCAGATCCAGACGGATCGTGTCGGACGGCGTCAGCTCCGCCGCGACGAGAATCGTATCCTCCGGCAGCGCGTCGAAGTGCATACGCTCCTGCTCGAGGACGTGCAGCAGCAGCCGCTCGCGTATGTCTTTGACATCCGCCGTCCGCTGGGAAAGATACTCATCGTCGGCCTGCGCGAACATTGCTGCGATCTCCGAAAGCACGCCATCCGCCGCCTGCGCGGCGTTGCAGCGCTCGTCCCCGATCTTCTCAAGGATCGGCTCCACCACGGAATATTCGTCCTGCAAAAGCGTCAGCTGCGCGTCCAGGATCTCCGCCTGTCCCGCGCCGTTCGACGCCTTTGTGCTCTCCAGAAGCGCCTTCGTCTCCTCCACAGCGGCGGCGTGCGCCGCGCGGAAACGCGTCTTTTCCACCTCAAGCTCCTCCGGAACATAATCCGGAATCACCAGAGTTCTCTTTCTCATGACCGCAATATGCCCCATCGCTACGCCCGGGGAGATTGCTTTTCCCTGATATACCGCAGACACCTGTTTCACATCCTTATTCTCCCAGGCCGTTTTCGACCGCCTGAACAATGGCGGCGAGCGCTTCTTCCTCACACTCTCCGTCGCAGATCACCTCGATCATCGTACCACACTTGACGCAGGCTGACAACACGCTGACCATGGATTTTCCATTGAACAGCTTGCCACCCTTGGAGATGCGGACATTGCAGGGAAACTGCGCCGCCGTTTTCACAAACACATTTGCCGGGCGGGCATGGAGGCCCGCCTCATTATGTACATTCACTTCCTGTTTTACCATTTGTGCGTTCCTCCCAATATTATTCTCTCGCTGTATTCTCTTCCAAAAACAGGATCACATCCGCAAGCGTGTCGAACCGCCGCGTCAAGAGCGCGGAGATTTCCTCGTCCGGCTCGCGCAGGTCTGGCACCATGCAGGCGATGAAGCCGCCGGCGTACGCCGCGCGGATGCCGTTGTAGCTGTCCTCCAGAACGACGGTCTCCGCCGGGATCGTCCCGATCTCCGCCGCCGCGCGCAGGAAGATCTGTGGGTCCGGCTTGCTGCGCTCGACCATGTCGCCGCAGATGCGGCAGGGGAAGTCGTCCAGCATCCCCGTCAGGCCCAGATTGCGCTCCGCGGCCTCTCGCGAGCTGGAGGTCGCCATGGCCCAGCGGTAGCCGTGCGCGCGCAGGTATTTGACCAGCTCGCGCAGCCCCGGCTTGACCGGCAGTCCGTGCTCGCGGATGTATTGCCGCGTAAACGCGATCCGCTTTTCGCGGATGCCGTAGAAATCGTAGTCCGGGCCGTACTTTTCCAAGTAAAGCCGCGCGATGTCCTTCACGCTCCTGCCCATCATGTCCGGCATGCCGCTGCGCAGGTCGATCCCCAGCTCCTTTTCCACATGGTCAAAGGCGAGACTGCTGATCCGCTCGGTATCGAACATGAGCCCGTCCATATCAAACAGAATACCGCGAATCCTCATATCTCAGACTCCTGTGGGCTTGAAGCGCTCGTAGTCCAGCGCGGAGACATCCACGCTCGTCGGCTCACCCATGACTATCTGCGTCACGATCTTGCCGACGGCAGGGCCGATGGCAAAGCCGTGGCCGGAGAAGCCGCAGGCAAGCACCAGGCCGGGCACCTCGGGGATCTCCTGAATGATGGGCAGACGGTCGACCATGGAGTCCAGCCAGCCCGCCCAGTGGCGGACGACCTTGACGTCCTTGAGCGCCGGGATGAACTTGCCGATCGCGCGGCACTTGTCCGGCGACTGCTTGCCCGTGTTGATGGGGCGGTCGTCGTAGCACTCCTCATAGCGCTCGAGGTTCGTGTTGCCGCCGAAGATGAACGAGCCGTGCTTGGTCTGGCTGCCGTAGAAGTTGCCGTCCGCCGAGGACAGGCGCACCTTCGTCATCGGGGGCTGGACCTCGGTGATAAGGCACTCATCCACGCGCTTGAGGAACGGGATCCAGAGTCCGACCGTCTTGGCGATGCGGCGGGAGTTGAAGCCCGCAGCCAGCACGATGTGCTCGGCCTCGTACACATTGCCCGCTTCGGTGAGCACCTTGCGGCAGCGGCCGTGCATCTTTTCCAGTGCGATCACGTTCTCGCCCGTGATGTAATCCACGCCCAGACGGCGCGCAGCACAGTAATAGGCCAGCGTCGTCACCATGGGGTTTGCGTGTCCGTCCATCTCGCTGTAGAGCGCCTGCTCGACATAATCCGAAATAATGGGGCAAATCGCACGCGCCTCATTGACGTCCACGATGCGGGATGGCACATTCGCCTTGAGGTCCTTTGCGAGCTTGACCTGCAAGCTTTTCATCTGCGACTCAGAATGTGCCATCGTCAAGCTACCGCCGACGACATACTCCAGATCTGCGTCCAGCTCCTCGCCCAGTGTCGGCCAGATGTCATAGATTGCCATCGCGGCCAGCTCCGCTTCGGGGGAAACACGTCCAGCCAGACGGACGCCCGCGCCGTTTCGACTGGATGCACCGTCGCCGACGTTCGGATACTTTTCCAGCACGAGCACACTCTTGCCGCGCTTGGCCAGCTCATAGGCCGTGGCGTTGCCGACGATACCGGAGCCGATCACGATCACATCCGCTGTTTTAGTCATGGTCGAACACCTCATTTCCATACGAACTCACCGTCACGGGACGCGCCGGCCCGCGCGCGGTGCAGTCATCCAGCTCCGCGGGGCGCTGACCGAGCTCAGCCGCGATCACGCCCTTGACGATCCGCCCGCAGGTCTTGCCCTGACACAATCCCATGCCCGGGCGCAGGAAACGGCGGACCTCCGTCATGGTGAACATGCCCTCATGCACCGCCTTGCGGATTTCACCTTTCGTGATCTCCTCGCAGCGGCAGACGATCAGATCGTCGTCCGGCCGGGGCACAAACGGCCCAATGTCTTTATTTCTATCGATGACTGCCATCTTACTTCACCTCTCTGCTAAAAAAGCGCGCTTTCATCGCCGCGTCCTTGGGGACACGGATCGTCAACAGCCTCGTCTGGTCAAAGGCAGGACTCGTCCTGCACTCCACGACCTCCGCCTCGCACACCGTTGCGCCGCTGCGCCCGAGCGCCACACCGCGCTCGCCCTTTTCGGGCAGGGGGAGAAGCTCGTAGGGCATCGTCACGGTCGCCCAGCCGTCGCCGGCGTCCTCGTTCACCAGGAAGATCGCCTGGCCGGGGCAGGACGCGACGCACATGCCGCATCCCACACACTTGGCCGCCTCGTCCACCTCGGGGAGATGCGTGATCGCGCTGCCGACCTTGATGCAGCCGAACTTGCAGGCATCCTGGCAGGGGTTGCAGGGGATGTTCTGCGTGCACTCGATTACCGGATGGACACCGGCGCGGTGCGTCACGCCGGGGAAGCGCTCGATCTCGTCATTCGCCACATAGCCCTTTTTGAGCAGGGTCTGGGAGAGCTCGATGCCCTCGTCTGTCACCGTCAGATCCGTGCGGCCCTTGTTGGCAGGGCTGAACATGCCCTCGTGGAGCTGCTGGAGCGACGCACGCAGACGGGTGATCTCCTCTTCCGAAGCCGCCTCGTCCAGATAGCCCAGCTCGGCGGCGGCCGCCGTACCGGCGATCCGACCGTTGATCATGGCGGAGCTGGCCTCCTCTATGCCAGCCGCATCGCCGGCGGAGTAAATGCCGCGGATCGAGGTCTCACCGTGGCCGTCGACCACGGGCAACGTGCCGCCGCGGTCGGTCATCTTGCACTTAATCATGCTCGTGAGCTGGCTCATCGGGCTCAGGCCGACCGCCATGCAGACGGTGTCCACATCAAAGCGCTTCTCCGTGCCCGGAATGGGCTGGAAGTGGTTGTCCACCTGCGCGATGACCGCGCCGGTGACGTGATCCGTGCCCTCCGCTTTCACGACTGTGTGGGAGAGGTAGAACGGCACGCCCATACGCGCGACCTTGGCCGCGTGGACGCCGTAGCCGCCCACACGGGGCGCGGCGTCGATGATAGCCTCGAGCTTCACACCCGCCTGCATGAGCTGATAGCCAACGACGAGGCCGACGTTGCCGCTGCCGACCATCAGAACGCGCTGTCCCGGCTGCACGCCGTGCAGGTTCATCAGCGTCTGCGCCGCGCCCGCGCCCATGACGCCGGGCAGCGTCCAGCCGTCGAACGGAATCATGTTCTCCATCGCGCCCGCCGCGACGATAATCGCGTCGCCCTTGTAGTGCGCCGTCTCGCCGTTGGAGTTGACGAGGATCTCCTTGTTGCCGTACAGGCCCATGACCACCGAGTTGAGGTGAACGGTGACGCCAGCGGCCTCCGCCTCTTCGAGCAGCTCCTTGCCGATGTTGAAGCCGCGGATCTTGGCGTGGTGCTCCTTCGAGCCGAAGAATTTGTGAATCTGCTTGAACAGCTGTCCGCCGGGGGCGGCGTTCTCATCGAAAACCGCGACATGTACGCCGTACCTTGCCGCCTGAATGGCCGCCGACAGTCCGGCAGGACCGGCGCCCACAACGATCAAATCATATCTTTTCATACCGCTTACTCCTTTGCCGAAACGCCGTACTGCGTCTGTACCCTCATGCCCGCACGAAGCGGCGTCACGCAGGTGCGGACATTGGGCTGCCCGTCCACAATCATCACGCAGTCCGTACAACGACCGATGGCGCAAAAAATGCCGCGCGGCGCGTCGTTTTTCAGCGTGTGGCGGTGAACCATGACGCCCGCCGCCTTGAGCGCCGCCGCGATCGGCTCGCCCTCACAGCCCTGCATTTCTTTCCCGTCGAGAGTAAAGGTAACGGTCTTTCCCTTTTGATAAGTGCCTAAGATGGGGTGTTCTTCAATTCTCATAGCTTCTTTCCTCCTGCCTGAGTTTCAGCGCAGTGCGATTATCATTTGCCGGAGCGTGACGAGCACACGCTCCATTCTCTCCATATTGATCTCGTCATCCCTGCCGCTGCGGGTGCCTTTGACCACCGTGGCATCGCCGATCCAGCTGCCGCCAGTGATGACCATGCCCCGCGGGAAGAGCGACAGGACCGCGTTTCCCTCCGATGCGGCCTCGTGCCACTGAATGTCTCCATTCCGCGCCGCCAGCGCCTCGATGCGTTCTTTCGTGCAGTGGCCGTGCAGCTCGCTGCCGCACATGACGCAGTCGAGAATCACGACGTTCGTCTGGCGGGCACGTCCGCCGAGGTATTCGGCCAGACGGGCGTAGCCGCCCAGACCCGCGCAGGCGTTGTCGAGCAGCGCCACCGCAACACTTCCGTCCTGCAGCCCGTCGAAAATTTCCAACGCCAGCGCCAGCGAAGCGCTGTTGCGCGAGTAGTTCTTTGCGTTTGCGCTGCCAAGCACCAGATTCACCGCCAGCAGTGCCACGAGCAGCAGCCCAAACAGTGCCAGTCCCCCGGTCAGCCCTCCGGCGCTGAAGCAGCGCCGGAAGACTGCGAACCAGTACGCGGCCAGAAGCACAGCGGCGAGAGCGAAGTTGAGTGCCATCACCAGACTCTCCTGCCGTGCGTTCCGTCCCGGATCCATCGGGTAGTAATGGAACCCCGGCCACCACAGCCGGCTGGGGGTATCATAAGAGACGGCCAAAATCGTCTTTGCCCTTTGGGTCGGACCTAAATAGACGTTACAGCCAGATTTTCCGGACGCTTCCCCCTCATCCAGATACATCTTGACGCCCTTTTCCTGCGCCGAGCGTTGGACATAGCGGAGAAAACGGATCTTCTGCTTTTTGCTGTATCGTTTCCCCAAAATGCCGGCAAGCGCTATCATCCGATCTTTCAGCATGACTCACAGCCCTCCCGTTATGTTAAGTGGTCTTTGCTCTTTGTCTGATCCGATCAGACAAGGCCGAGCAGGGCCAGCAGCACGCCGAGCACGAGCAGGCCGACAACGACCTTACCAAACTTCTGGTTGCCCTTATTCTTGCTGAAGTAATAGCACAGGCCCATGATGAGGGCCAGCGGCAGCAAGCCGGGGACAATGCCGTCGATGACGCTCTGGATGGTCTTTTCCGTGCCCGCGCTCATGTAGGTGCCCGTCAGGTTGAGGCTGACATTGCTTGCTGCAAGGCCGCCGACAATGAAGAGGCCGAGGATACTCGCGCCGGAGATGATGCGGTCGATCCAGCCGGAGGATATCATGCTGCTCAGCGCGTTCTTGCCCAAGCGATAGCCCATGAGCATGAGCGCCCAGCTGTAGATGCCGGCCACGATGGCGAACAGGAAGATCATGAACCAGCCGATCGGCGAACCGTCCGCACTCGCGAGAACGGCCATGGTGTACATAATGGGCTTGACCGTGCCCCAGGTGATGGTGTCGCCGATGCCGGCGATGGGACCCATGGTGGCGGACTTGAGGGCGATGATGCTCTCACCGGTCATCGCGCCGTCGCTTGCCACCTTTTCCTCTTCCAGAGCCACCGTCATACCGACGATGACCGAGCCGATCGTACCCTCAGTGTTGAAGAACACGAGATGACGCTGGAGCGCCTCGACAAAATCTTCCTTGTTGGGATAGAGCTTTTTGAGTACGGGGATCATCGCGAAGCAGAACGCGATGGCCTGCATGCGCTCATAGGAGTTCGACATTTCGCAGGTAAACTGCCAGCGCCAGAATACCTTGGCAATGTCGCGCATGGTGATCTTGGAATTTTCTTTCACAGTCGTAGCCATTAATCGATCCTCCTTATTCGTCATCGTCGTCATCCGAAGCCGTCGCCGCCAGGGCGCGCTTCACCGTAGCGTCCTCAGAATCCTTGGTCATCAGGACGATCGCGATCGCCATCGGGATACCAAGGCAGGCCAGCTGCAGAGCCGAGCAGCCGAATATCTTCACAATGAAGAAGCCAATGAAGAAGAACGGAAGAATGCTGCGCTTGCCGATCACGTTGATCAGGATGGCGAAGCCGATCGCGGGCATCATGCCGCCGGCAACGGAGAAGCCGGTCATCACCCACGCAGGCAGAACGTCAACGAGCTTGTCGATAACGGTGGTGCCGTAGTAAACGGCCACGAACATGAACGGGAACTTGGTCACGATGTTCATCGCCAGCGGCCACCAGATCGCACAGTTGCGGATGCCCTTGGTATTGCCCTCGAGCGCGTACTTGTCCGCCATGTGCGCAAAGCGCGCATTGATGATGCGGCGCAGCGTGTTCAGGAACACGCCGAGCACGCCGAACGGAACCGCGATGGCGATCGCTGTGCCGGTGTCCGCGCCGATCGCAAGGCCGACCGCAACGCCGATGATACCGGCTGCGCAACCGTCCGCCGAGATCTCAGCGCCCGGCGCGATCAGGCCGACATAGAGCATGCTGATCGCCGCGCCGAGGATCATAGCGCCCTTTACATCGCCCATGAGAAGGCCGATGGGGAGTGCGGAGGTCAGCGGGAAAAGCCAGATAGAATGGGTCAGGTACAAGGGTCTCCACCCTGCAAATGCGTAATAAAGTCCGCAGAAAATTGCCACGCCTAACATATTGTGTTCCATTTTGCGCTTATTTCCTTTCTCTTTATTCTTGTTTCGCTCTGTTTGTGCTTACTTTGCGCTGTTGTAGACCTTGACGATCTCGTCGTAGTCATATTTGCTGTCCTCGGGGATGAGCTGCGCCGTAATTTCGACGCCCATGCCATGCAGCTCCTTGAGTTGTTGCATCTCTTTTTCCCCCAGGAACACCGCCCGCTTCACCGCACGACGGTCGCCCATCTGCGGCACACCGCCCAGCTGCACGGACTTCAACTCCATGCCGCCCTTGATCATCGCATAGCAGGTGTCGATATCCTTGAACAGAATCAGAACCTTGGACTTTTCGCCGAAGCGGTTCTTTTCCCACAGGCGCTTCGCTTTCTCCTGACTGTACGACTTCACCACGACGCCAGCCGGTGCCGCCGATGCGTAGATCTGCGACATGAAGTCATCGCTTGCAACCACGTCGTCAATCACAACAATCTTGTCCACATCGCACGCCTTGCACCACTTCACCACGATCTGGCCGTGGACTAGGCGGAAATCGACCCTCGTCATTTTTATCTCTGCCATAATTTTCTCCCTTCCTGTGTTATTCGTCGTCCTCATCTTCACGTGCAGCCTGTGCAAGCTGTTCGCTGACGATCACAATGTTGGATGCCGCCGCCTCTTTGCACTCCTGCGCAAGCTCCACAAGGCCGCAGAACTCTCTCTGGTCGAGTGCGGTGAGAAGCATACTCAGGTTCAGGCCGGTCAGGCATTCCGTATGTACGCCGTCGATGCACATGGCTGCCGCGTTGTACGGGCTGCCCCCCAGCAGGTCAGCAAGGAGCAGCACGCCGTCGCTGCCGTCGACCGCCTTGATCTCGTTTTCGATCTTCTGCTTGAACGCGGAAAAGTCGTCCGATGGCTCAAGCGTCACATAGGAAAGACCCTCGCTTTTGCCGACCAGCATCTCTGAGCTTTCGATGAGTCCCTTTGCAAAATCGCCGTGCGTAACCAGTACAACCGGTATCAATTTATTGTTACACCTCCTCCCCTTCTGGGCCGCAGAGAAAAAGAAAACTTGATTTTTTCGTTTTCTCTGCTATCATTGTGTCCAAAAGAGGCAAGCAAACAGGTCTATTTTCTTGCCCTTTTGTATTGTTTATAGTTTTTAATACAAAACTTTACATTTTTCAAGAGTGAGAGCCCTAACTGTTACAGGAGGCGAGAAATTGTATCATGAAAACCCATGTCAGCCACCAGAATCTGCTCGTACGCACCTGGATGCAGCAGGCGCTTCTGCGCCTGATCGAGACGAAAAGTCTTTCGGACATCACCGTCACGGAGATTACAAAGCTCGCCGGCGTATCCCGTATCACTTTTTACCGCAACTATACCGAGCTGGTCGATATTCTGTTTGACTACCTCGAGATGCAGCAATTCGGCCTTGCGCAGAACCCAGCCGCGGAGGAGTATCTCCCGCAGCTCATCCGGAGCTATTTCATTTTCTTTCACGAAAACAGGAGCCTCTTTCAGTGCATTCAGACGTACAATCTCCTCCCCCGCCTGTACGCCGCGTTGGAAGCACATCTCAACTCAAAGGCTTATCTGCTCATCTCCACCTACGGCTTTGAAAGCCCCTACGAGGTGTCGGCGCTGACAGGGATGCTCTCCAAGATCTTGATGGACTGGATCCGCAACGGCATGTGGGAGAGTGTGGAGGAGATGTCCTCAATCGTCTACAACATCATCACGAAGTATAACTGCATCCTCATCCCCTGAGGGCACACTTTTTGATACAATCCCGCACCGTTTGTCACAGCTGCCGTTTCCCCTCTTGCTTTTTGCTCCGGCGGTCCGCTATAATGCTCTCAAACTCAAGGTCATCGAGCGAGAGAGAGGGACGTGCCCATGAACATCCGTATTTACGACACCTACGACCAGATGAGCCGCGCGGCAGCCGACTTTGTGATTGCCCAGCTGCTGCTCAAGCCGGAGAGCCACATCGGACTGACGGCCGGCAAAACGCCTATCGGCATGTTCGCCGCGCTGGTGGACAGCTACCGCAGCGGTGCGGTCGGCTTTGGTCAGGCAACGTTTTATAACCTCGAGGAAAAATTCGGCCTTGCCGCCGACGATCCCGCCACCTGTCGAAATTATTTCCACCGCCACCTGCTCGACCACACGGACATCACGGACGATCAGCTCCTGTTGCCGGATCAGCCAGCGGACAATTTGGTCAAGGCCTGCACGACCTACGATGAGCTTTTGAGGTCGCTGCCCGGCCATCGGCTGGATATGCAGATCCTCGGCATTGGGGAAAACGCACACATCGGCATGAATCATCCCAGGGAGGCTCTGCCCCTTGGCGTCCATAAGGAAACGCGTGGCCAGGTCGAGTATGCGGCGATGGGTCTCCGGAATATTCTCTGCGCCGAGCGCATTCTGCTAATCGCCAACGGCGTCAGCAAGGCGCAGGCGGTGGCGGATATGTGCCGCGGCGACGTGGTCACGACTACGATCCCCGCGACGCTTCTGCAGTTGCATCCGGACGTCACAGTCCTTCTTGATTGCGAGGCTGCCGCCTTGCTCTGATTTATGTCTCCTCATCTTTATCTCTGCATATTGGGCAAGGTGAATCATCTGTACAGATGATTCACCTTGCCCACTTTAATAGTTAATTCTTGGCAGTACTGTATCCCTTTACAGCATTTCCTACTTTTCTTGACATTTCTTTTCGCTCACTTTATACCGATAATAGGCTAAAGCCTAGCCTTTCGTTCCGAGCTGTCTCGCTGCGGCATGATACAAAGTCTCAGCGGCATCGGACATTGCTTCGACAACGCACGGATGGAGAGCTTTTTCGCCACGCTCAAAAAAGAGAAGATCTACCAGATCGCGGCATACAAGCTACCGAGAGAACAGGTCAAAACGATCATTTTCCGCTATGTTTTTATCTACTACAACCGCGTTAGGATCTATACGCGCAACCCGCTGGGACTGCCGCCTGCGAAGTACCGGGAGTGGGCGCAGGCGCAAACGGCAGCCTGATCCGATGCCGCCGCAGTTTTCCTGCGTTCCGCTACGCTCCACTTCGGAAAACTGCGCTGTATTACCGTGCTTTTCAGATTTTGGGTATTTCCCGACTGCACATTTCTTGACATTTCCAAGCGGAAAAGATATGCAGATCCCGCAAAGCACCCACCACTGCCAGCACACAAAACAGGCAAGCAAGCGTCTTGAGGTCATAATAACCTAAGTAGTCCCTATCAGGCGGAACAAAAAATGCCGTTACAACTGCGGCCAGTAATGAAATGACCAGCATGGCATTGGCGCGACACCAAGATTTAACCTTACTCATAAAAAGCCCCTTTGCGTGAAAAATACAGAATTTCGCGTGTATATTTCAGTGAACAAGATAACACATTTCAGGATGATTTACAATGAAGTTCTATTTGCTCGAACTTAAAGATGTTGTCGGGCAGGCGGTAATCCGTGGTCTTTCTGATGTCAGACTCTTTGATTTTCTTGCCTGTGTCTTCGTCGAAGTAGTTTACGGTCACGATGCCCTTACCCAGAGCAGGCACCTGAACGCTGACCCATCTTCTCTGTGTATAGAACGAATCTCTCGTATTCGCGCCCCAGTTGGCGTAGTTATTGATGGTAGGATGATTTTCCGGCTCATCCTTATTCGTCATGGCCTTTTTCTCATAGAAAGCTATATTATAGACCTTCGGACCATTTTTGCCCGCGCGACCTTCACAATAGGCGGGTCCAGAAAGAATAACATAGTCACTGTTCATCTTCCAACCGCATTTTTTGCCGCTTTGGACAATCTCAAAAGCCTTCGCCTGCATCAATGTGATGCGCTTCATGACTTCATCCATGTTGTTGATGGCGTTGACCGCTTCCTTCTCCGCACGGATATCCACATCGAAGTGGCAGTCTGGATAGCTGTAGCCGTCCATGCCTTTGTATGTGCCGCTGTCGCCATTTGTAAACCAGTTATTCTGGCCATCCTTTCTCAAGGTCGGCTTAGAAAGGCCTTTCTTATAATCGTACTTACCCAGCGGGTAGCTGTTATCAAGGTATCTGACCTGAATACCCACCGTGCCGTAGTGAATGGCAGAGAGTTTCTTATACTGGGTCGTCACGTCGATGGACATTCTGTCCGTTGCCAGAACCTCGCCAGTTAATGGGTTTACCGCATCGGCATACAGATACCAGACATAGTTGGTTTTGATATCCTTCGGGTTGCCAAAATGAGCGGTGACCGATTGAGACTGACCTTTTATAGAAACCTCGTTTTTATAACTATCAAACCCTTCATCGGACACATCTTTTGCCACTCAGAGGCGAATCTCAGGCTGCACCAGACCCTCCGTGCCATCTGGAAGCTCAACTTTAATCTTGTTGCCCTTCCATTTCGCCTCAATGTCATAGGAGTAGATACTGTCGTCCTTGCTCCACGAGCCATCTGCGTTGATGACAATGTTTGAGATGAAGCTGGTGTTGTATGGGCCCTTCTGGTAAGTGGAGCCATTGGCTACGACGCTGTTTTTGATAAAGCCTACGTCGATATCGTCTTTTACTTCGATGTCACTCGCGTCCAACGCGAAGACATTCGTGGTCAAAGACAGAATCATGGCTACACAGAGTACCCAGGAAATGAGTCTCTTCATTGATTTGTTTCCCCCTTTTTCATAAAAATTAGGAGGGAGTTAGAATTCTAACTCCCTCCGTTGGTTTTTGGTCGGTGATTACCATTTATTCAGTTCGTACTGCACAAAGCCCGGCTCACTGCCACCGTAGAACGCGGTGCCCTCGTGGACATCTGTTACAGGATTCCGTGTCAAATCGTTGTAGTATTCCTTCTCGCCCGGACCATCAATTACGATTCGGTTGCTGTATCCCGTCGTATTGAATTTTACATAAAGCATTCTGCCGTCATACCATCTGACAGCTGCGGGTGCGGAATACTCGGTCTCATACAGCTCACCCCGCATGACGCCCTTGAGTGCCTGATAAGCGTCTCCGCTCTTGGTGGGATAAGCCAGTTCCAGAATGCGCTTTGCCAGCTGTCTCGCCTCGTAGCTGTAGCCGGAGGGAGAGGGCCACTTCTTATCAGTAGCATCCGTGGTCGGGATGATGTTGCCTGCCACATCCAGCTGATTGCCGTTGGCGTCATAGCAGAGGTCGTGGACGCGCTCGGGAAGAGTGACAATAACCTGAGTTCCGTTTTCTCTATACACGACCTCTAAGCCACCGTACTTGCGCTCATTGGCAGTCAGGATGGTATTGCCGTTGTTGATATCAGTGCTCTCGCTCCACGTCACGCCAGACATGCTTCTGATGGCGGCGACCAGCTCCGTTGCGGAGGGGGCAGTGCCGTCAGTGACCTTGGGAGCCGCGGTATTCCAGTCAGCGCGGTAGAAGATGGTACACATCTGAGCGCGGGTGAGGATATCCTTGGGACCGAAGGTGCCCTTGCTGTCCTTACCGACGATGACGCCATTCTGATATGCGTCCAGAACAGTCGTCTGCGCGTAGTTGCTGATGTCAACGTAGTCGGGGATGTCCGTAGCGGACGCATTCTTGCTCTCGGGGTTCTTCACGCCCAAGCCCTTCATCAGCATGTAGATAGAGAGCTCGCGTGGAATCGCCTGATTGTAGTTATCGGCGTTGATTGCGCCGAGGTCGGGCAGGCAGTGCAGGGTGTTGATGCAATAATCGATATTGCCATGCGCCCAGTAGCCGTCAGGTCCTGCCTTTGCGGGATTGCCCTTGGCGTTGCCGATGATAGTCGCCATCTGTGCGACGGTGATGGTGTCGTTGGGACCGAACTTTCCGCCGCCGTAACCGGCGACCAGGCCGCCCTCTGCCATCGTCTGGATGGCTTCATAAGCCCAGTGGGTCTTAGGCACATCGGAGAACTTCGGGCCCGCTGCCACCGTCGGGATAACGAGAATTGATAGTAGTAATGCAGCTGACAGGATCGCACACATTATTTTCTTCATTGGTTATCTCTCTCATTAGTTGATAGTAAGGTGATTATAGCACATGCCGATCTTACTTTCAACTCGGAAACGGGGATGTGAGTTGGGGCAGCCTCTCAGGGTCCGCCGTCGGTCTTCTCATCGCGCTCGATGGCTTCCATCACAGTGCGATAAACAAAAGCGTTTGTGGACTCTCCACGCTTCTCGGCGTGGGTCTTAATGATCTCCTTTGAGCCCTTCGGTACTCTCAGGTTAATGGTCTCCACTTTTTCGGACAGCCATTTGTCCCGTGCCCTGCGCTGGGCGTCCGTTGGCGCCATAATGTTCCCTCCCATTCAACCGCTATTTATTTTAGTATACTGCGTTTGACCTGTCCCGTCTATATGGCAATTATCAACATATATGCAACCGTATATTTGCGCAAGATTCCGGCTTGATATGTGCTACCGTATATGCTATGATATATCCAGAAAGTAAAAAAACACGGCAGTACAAAGGAGTTGCAGCTCCTTTGCACCTGCGCAGGTGATGACGCCACCTACACAACGGGATTCCCCGCACCGATAGGGACAGTATACCCTTTTTCGGCGGGCGGGGCAAGAGGAATGTTGTAAGATCCTCCCGCACGATGTAGGACAATGACCTGCACCGTGCGTTTTATTTTCGAAAAATATTGTGGAGGTATCCATCATGAAAGAAATCATCACCCGTAAGAGCCGCAACATCCCCGACGGCAAGGAGCTTTTCGAAGGCATTTCCGGCAACTTCAAGGACTTCGGTCAGACCCTTTGCGAGCTGACCGACAACGCCATCTCCAACTTCCGCGCCCACAATATCCGTGGCTTCATCGAAATCATGCTGGTGGAGCATGACGACTATGTAGATGTCACGGTCCGCGACAACGGCACAGGCATTGAGGACATGGACGCAACCCTCACCATTGCCGCCCGTTCCTGCGCCGAGTCCGCCCTGAACGAGCACGGCATGGGGCTCAAGCACGCGCTGGCGTCCATCAACGCCGGGGCAGACCAGCATTGGAGCATCCAGACCCGAGCAGCGGAGGATGCTGCTCACGACCGCCACCAGCGGGTGGAAAGCCCCTACAGCATCGGTATGCCCGTGTACCTTGTCCCCGGCAGCGGGGACATCGTAGACAATACCGGTACGGTGGTGCAGGTCCGCTGCCCCATGCATAAGTTCCTGACCCTCAAGCCTGCCTCCCAGAAGGACGACCTCTCCTTTGCGCAGGCGGCGTCCTATCTGTGCGAGATGCTGCGTTACACCTACGCCAATCTGCTTCGGGACGAGGTGTTTTCCATTCTCTTCACCGCCGTTGATAAAACCGGCACCTCCGACGACGCGTGGCTCGCCGAGCCTTTGGAGCCCATTTGGAGGAACGGGTACACGGAGCTGCCCCCAGTGGAAACCGATCTGGGCGGCGGAGCGGTGACCATCTTCTGCCGCTACGGCAGCATTCGCCGCAGCAAGAAAAACGCCTTCTATTACAAGGCAAACATGGCGTCCAGCGGCGCGGAGATCCGAATCAACGGTCGTGTCATCCAGCACGGGCTGCACAGCGAGATTTGGGGAAAGGCCCTGCACCCCAACCAGAACCGCTTCATCGCCCAGATCGACATTCTGAGCGATCAGTCGGCGGCGCTGCCTGACACCAAGTCGGCGAAAAACGGCCTGCGCGAGGATGACGCGAAGGTAGCGGCACTGTTTAGTTGGATCCGCGCCAATGTTCCGGAGCCAGTCAAGGATGAGGGGCGCGAGCAAATGCTGGTGCGTCTGCTCGCGGAGAAAAAGGCGGCGGAGGCGGGCGTTCTGCGGGTCTCCACGGAGAAGAATCTGTATCAGTGCCTAAAGCTGCAAATCAAGTCTGATCTCTTCGTCAGCAGCACGGAGGGCGTCACGCTGTACGAGGCGAAGGCAGGCGGCAGCAAGGCAGAGGACCTGTATCAGCTGCGTATGTATCACGACGGCTGCATCGCGGACGATATGGAGGTGCGGGAGGCCGTGCTCATTGCCCGGCGCCATCCCGATACGGTGAGGGCTCTGCTCGCGGAGCTGAACCGCCAGAAGGACAAGAAGGGCCGCCCTTACCACTTTGCGCTGTCCACTTGGGACGAGGAGGGCATCGTCCTCCCGCCCGACGCGGCGTAAGTCATAGAACCCAATCAGGGAGCCGGAGATATCCGGCTCCCTATCTGCCTGTCGTCACCGCAGGCTGCTGCCAAGAATGGGGAGAACTAAGAGAAAATTTCTTCCTCAAACATTTTTTGGGGGAAATTAGGGCAAAATGACTGACGCGTATCTCCTGTTAAAGTCTTAGGAAACCCCGTTTCGCAAAGAATAAAAGTAGAGACAACTAAAATCAAAATGGAATTGCATTACAGTTGTTGTGTGGTATAATTGTAGCGTGGATAACTGGATAGAACCGCGTTGACGCGCACAAGTAAAAATCAGCCAGCCTTCGAGGGCTGGCTTTTTTGCTGCGCATTTATATCTTACCCAATGGCACTTGCTGTTTTCGAAAACGAAAATGGTGGGTGTCTTTTTTTGTTTCCTAAAAAGGAGGATCCAATGAGTATATTTGAGGCGGACAAGCAGAGCTTGATCATACGACAGGTAGCAGAGATGTATGGCATTCGGGCTGACTGCCATGGTATGGCAGTCAGCCTATTACATAGACAGAAGCACAGAATCAAGCCCCATATCCGAGATCCTACAGAGTGCCTTTGCAAAAAAGCTGGTGCGGGTGGGACTATTTGTGCACACCCGCAAAAATACACTTATGCCATTTTACAAGGAGGATCCTATGGATAACAACCTAAAAACTGTGGATGCAGAGACTCTGCAGTCCACACCGATGGCACAGATATTGTACATCCTGGAGGGCCTCATCCCTCAGGGTGTCATTATTCTCAGTGGTGCCAGCAAAGCCGGCAAAAGCTGGCTGGTGCTGTGGCTCGCACTGATGGTAGCGCAGGGCCTTCCCGTGTGGGGGCTGCCGACACTGCGTTGCGATGTGCTATATCTGAGTCTTGAGGACACACCCCGGCGGCTCCAAAACAGACTCTATAACCTTACCGATACTGCCCCAGACAATCTATATTTTGCCGTGACCTCTGGGCTGATCGGCAGTGGGCTGGAGGAGCAACTTATCGCCTTTTTATCCTGCCATCCCAACACCAAGCTGATTATTATAGATACCTTGCAAAAGGTGCGAGACTCCAGAGGTGGCACCGGAAAGGCGGGAATGTACGGCAACGATTACGATGACATTTCCTCTATCAAGCGTATTGCCGATGACTATAACATCGCCATTCTGCTTGTACATCATCTCCGAAAGCTGAAGGACAGCGAGGACCCATTTAACAATATAAGCGGCTCTACGGGCATCATCGGAGCTGCGGACACCAACTATGTCCTGCACCGCAAGCGCGATAGCAACACTGCCACTCTGCTGGTCAGTGGGCGGGACGTGGAGTACCAAGAGCTGACCTTGCAGTTTAACGACCTCATCTGGGAGTTGGTGGAGCGCAAGAACAGCGAGGACATTCACAAGGCGGAGCTGCCGCAATTCCTGTTCCAGGTGCTGGATTTTATGCGGAGCCGCTCCGAGTGGGTAGGCACGGCCACAGAGCTGCTGGCCGCAATGGGAGAGCAGGAGGTCACCTCAAACATGGTTACCAAATACCTCGGCCAGTTCGCCCGCGACGTGCTGGAGCCAGTGGGCATCGTGTATCGCACCAAACGCACCGGCAAAAGCCGGCTCATCAAGTTGATACACTGTGACAGCAATGACGCAAATGACACCAAGATCACTATATATTGAGATCGCCGTCACAGCCGTCATTGCTGTCACACACCAGGGAGCCGGATCTCTCCGGCTCCCTATTTGCATATCCTGCCTGCATCAAGGGCGGGGTGCGGAGCAGTCAGCGCCGCCATCGGCGAGCAGGTAGTTGTCAACCGTCACGTCGCAGCGCCAATGGCTCAGGTGGAAAACGGATACCGCCATAACAGCCAGTCGGTCGTACACAATGGGGAGACCGTTTTGCTCTGCTTTGGTACGGTTTTTGCCGCGTACTTTGTATTCGCCGCGAACGCGACGCTCATCCCACTCCCAATCATATTTCTTCTTCGAGTTTGGAGGCGGCGTACCGCGATACGTCTTCCAACGCAACTCGATCTCCTTGGTCAGTTGTGCGCGATAGTCCGGGTCGGATCGCAGCTTGTCGCTGTAGTACCGGTAAGCTCGCTTAGCAACGGTGGCGCGGATGGCGTGCAGGTCGATTTTATTCTCCATCTCCTTCTTCAAGAACACAAAGCGGTCTTCGGCGCCTGCGGGAAAATAGGACTTCACGAATTCCACATCATCCGGCAGGATCCGCTGGAGCTGATACTTTCCTCCCTTGCCCTTCCGGACCTCTACACAGGGATACCCGGACTCGTCCTCAACAAAATTCCCGCACCGCAGGGCTTGATACTCATGGCGGCGGATGCCGACACACATCGCAAAATCATACAGGCGCGGGGAAGCTTCCCGTCCGGCGTCAGCGCGCTGATCAACAGGTTTTTCCCCTCTGCTGCGCACAGCGTCATAGCAGTGACGCTCCGGCTTATGGATCTGCTCCATGGGGATATCCCACACATAGCAGCAAGCTGCGATGTACGTGTGGATCGTAGCCGGTCGCCTCCCTTTCTCACACAGATCATCCGCGTAGTCCTGAATGTGGTCTTTGAGCTCCTCAAATCTCCGGCAACCGTATTTCTTTTTGGCCCACTTCCCATATCTGATGGCGTGGGTCTTGTATTGTTCGATCGTGTTTTTGCTGGGGCCCGGTGCGCCTTCCTTAAATCCGGGGCATTTACTCAGGATCTCATATTTAATACTGGACATTTTCTATCCTCCGTTTTTCGTAATAACATAATGACAGAGTTTATCCTGTCACTCCTCCGGCTGGTTCCGGCAGTTAACATCTAACCAGGCTATTTGGCTCTGCATCTTGCGATACAGAGGGGCCTAATCCCATCTGCAATTCCCGTATTACCAGCAGGGATTCAGATCATGGCGAGGGGTCGGGTGGAAACCTTCACAGGTTATTTTCCCGCACTGAGGTACGTGAAAATAACCTGTTCACTGCTCCGCGGAAAAAGCGGTATCCTTCCCCAAAAAGCGGGAGGATGCGGATTCCGACACCAAAGCGGGTTTCCGAGCTGCAGCAATTATTTCTCCCATCGCTGCTGCCGCGAAGGGTATACCAATCTCACGGGTATACACGAGTTTCAAACCTACAAGCCGCATCGGCTTGCACACAGCCGTTTGGCGGACGCTGTGTTGAGCGCTGTATTATCCGTCACAGTCGCACGATAAGGGGGTGGTATGCCCAAACATATACTGGATCCACAGCCAATGGATCAGGCACCAATTTCCGATGGTGCGGGCGGGCCGGTTTAGCCGGCGCGTTGTTGGGGGCAAGCGCCGGAAGCTAAGCTCCGGCAGCATGCTGTAATTTGCGAATTCTCGTTCGTCTATGTAAAAAGGACGGCAGAAGCATTTTCTCGATGCTCCTGTCGTCCTTGAATTGTCTTTACGCCCCGGAAAGGGGATGATTTGGTTGCTCTATCGTGATTTTTTGCTTCCTCCGCAAACAGCGCAGGAGCCAAGCGTATTCTCCCTGAAGAAAGATGAAAAAAAGCCGAGGGTGCTATGGAATCCATAGACAGCCTCGACACAATAACAGATATAGATACAAACCGCCTCAAAACGGTTGCTTGACACATGCCGCAGCACCATGGCTGCATGCAAGCAAGGAAACTTTCTAGACTAAGAATACCACAGAAAGGAATAAAATGCAATAGAAAAGTTGCAATATTTTTCTTTTTCTTAAAATACGCCCATTTTTAATGCGATTTTGTTCCGTTAACGGAACAACGGGTAGCGATAGATGACACCGGAGCCGCTCCAATGATTGTAGCTTAATGGGCGAAAGTCATCATCGTTTGAAGCATCTTCTACTCCGCTTAAACTTCTAAATTCAAAATGCAACCTTTTTTTCAAAAAATTATACGATTTGCGGAATAAAATCGCAAAAATAGCGTAGCGTAACTCCCGTTTGTAACGGGTAAAACTCGATTTCGCTAAGAATAAAAGTAGAGACGTGTGAAATCAAACTGTAATTGAAATAGAGGCCAAAAGTGATATAATAGTAGCGTGGATGAATGGATAGATCTGTGCCATCCATTACCTATTTCACAAAATGGCTGCACAACTGAATCACTCTCAAAGACACTTGCTTCGCAGGTGTCTTTTTTTGTGCCTATTTTAAAATAGAAAGGAAGGTCATCTATGCTATCACTCATTATGATAATCCATATTGCACATCTGCGGAAATACGTCATCCCTCCATAGGATGTATGTCTCTGCAGGAAAGCAGAGACAGCACGGCAGTTCAATGTACACCGGATATAATAATCATTTTACTACAGGAGGTATTTCCAATGGTACGTATGCGTACAGCCAAATCTCTCCTTAGAGAGATTCAGACACAAGACCCTGACACGGAGATTACACTGCACTATCTACGAAAACTGATAGCCAGCGGTGCGATTCCCGTTGTACATGTCGGGCGCAAGAATTTAGTCGATATGGACCTGGTCCTCGACTATTTATCCAACAGTCGATACCACGATACCGATCAATTCATCGGTCCATTCATCGACGATCCATTCACCGATAATCTATTCGCCGATGACCCATCCATCTTTTGAGCCGCCACTCCAATATAACGGAGTGGCAGTTCTTTTCATGCACCGAGTTGACGGCGAGACGTGCTACGGATATAATATGTAATACGATAACAAGTTAAGTCTGTGGCCGTAGAAAGGAGTAATAATGGCCACAATAAAAAAACAAGGCCGCGGATACAAAATCACGGTATCCAACGGCTATGACATCCACGGCAAGCAAATCCGTCACCATCTGACATGGGTCCCGGAATCTAACTTGACTGAAAGGCAAGTTGAGAGAGAACTGAATCGCCAGATTGTTCTGTTCGAGGAAAGTGTTAAAACAGGTGGTATCCGTTTGGATGGAAATATCCGCTTTCAAGCATTCAGCGAACGTTTCATGAGAGATCATATCGCAGTCAATCGCAAGCCTAATACGGCAGCTCGCTATGAAAGAGATCTCAAGCGCATCAATAAGGCGATCGGACACATGAAGCTCTCCCATATCACGCCTTCTGACATCAATGCATTCGCCGCCTCATTGCAGGCAGACGGAGCAAAAGGGTCTGGTGGAAAACTGGCGCCCTCCTCTGTCAATACCATCCTTCGGACGCTTTCCGCAGCCCTCGGCTACGCAGTCAAGTGGGGCTACATTCCTTCCAATCCGGCGCTCAATGCCGAAGGCCCCGGCCAAGAATACAGCGAGGCTGTCTACATGGATGAGAATGAAGCACGTTTCTTTCTCAACGAACTCAAAAAGAAATCCATCAAGTGGAGAACTCTATTTTCGTGTGACCTGCTCTCAGGTCTCCGGCGTGGTGAGTTGCTGGGCCTCCAGTGGCCCGACATCGACTTTGATCAACATCTGGTGTATATCCGACGAACCTGGAATTATACACCGGTCAAGGGGTGCTATTTCGGTGAGCCGAAAAGCAAACGCTCAAAGCGCCCTGTCCACCTGCCTGATGCATTTTTCAGCCTCCTTTTGGAATACAAGGAATGGCAAGAAAATCAGCGTATTCTTCTGGGCGATGCTTGGGTTGGCACGGCAGATGATCCAAGAGTCTTCACATCAGAGGATGGTTCTCCGATTTTTCCAACATCGCCTTCACAGTGGCTCAATAAATTCACGCAGGAAATTGGGTTAAAGCACTTATCTATTCACTCACTGCGACATACCTTTGCCAGTCTGATGATTGCCGACGATGTTCCTATCGTGGAGGTTTCCAGTCAAATGGGACATGCCCGCGCCAGCACAACAACTAACATCTATGGTCATGTGATTGATGCCGCTCACGCTAAGGGACTGCGTACACTGGACAAATTCAACGATTTGCTTGCTCAAAATGAGGTGTGCAGTTGAACTGCACACCCAAGCGAATCGGAATAAACACCAAATAAACACCAACTCCATATTTTAATAGAAATGCAAATAAAGAAAAAACCTCGAAACCATTGCGGTTTCAAGGCTTTTTGTGGAGCTGCTGGGCAGATTCGAACTGCCGACCTCATCCTTACCAAGTGTTCCGGACAACCTGTTTGTACTGCTGTTTGTTCATGTTTTTTCAAAAACAGCCTACTTTCTGCAAACATTTATCTGCAAATAGCGCACCATGCAGAAACAGGTGTCTGTACTGCTCTCTTCGCCAAATAGCAAGAAGTTTAGAGAACATGAGCAGCTAAAACCCCGATTTTGAGGGCAACTCCAAAAAGGCCCTTTCCGACTTAGCCAGATTATATCACTGTCATTTGTCATCCGCAAGCGCGTAACACTATTATATTATAATGTATAGGAGGCCATCAGCATGAAGTGCTTATTTAAGTACCAATGGGTCAAGCTGCCCCGAAATCAGCTGCCCAGTGGTAAGGGCATCATGGGTGGATGGGCCCGACTGGCCTCCAGAGCAGCCTTCCGCAACGGGCAAGCCACGTACTGCGGTCACATCAACGAGGTCAAGAAAGGATCCTGGTCAGGTGGTGTCGTGGGGCTGAAAAGCATCCTCGGCATCAAGAACCGTCAAAAGGCCATGGATACCCTGACCACTCTTTCCGAACTCGGATATGTCAGCCATGAATTAGATCCAAACACAAAGAAGCTCACCTATCAAATCAACGACTGGGTGTTCCGCTGTTCCGGCGCCGCCTGTATGAATGAGACGGACGCAGTCTACGCTACACCCGGCTATGGCTTTTTATGCCTCCCCCGCAACATCACAGATCGGCTCGTAAAACAACATTACTGCTTTGAAGAGGCAGACGCATGGCTGGATCTCTGGTGCCATACAGTATGGCAAGATCCTCGCAATGCTTTTTCTCACACAGCACCTGCTGTCCAGCTCGGACCGCATGGGGCTGTTTTTTCTTTGGAGTCATTGGGCAAACGGTGGGGATGGGAGAAAACGAAGGTCTGGCGCTTCTTCAGAAAACACGCGGATACCTTCCCGCTTCTGAAGCTGCCAGGTTCTTTCGGATGCCTCATCTTTAACATCGCTTACCCAACCAGCTCGCCCGTGGCAGCCCCGACCTCCGAAGAAGTTGTACGCATTTTCAATGAAATACGCACAATGAAACGAAATACGCATTTTCAGGGCACCGACCGTGAACAACTGGGCCGCATGATTGCTTGGTACAGCAAGACTGTGCTGACCAAACTGGGCATGACACCAGCACCAGAAACAGCTGTTCAGGGTCGTGTTGCGCTTTTACCCCCTATATTACGCGCGTATATTTCTCCCTGTGGGAGTTGTAAGAGTCTCAGTATGGACTGCCTGGGTAATTACCCATGTGCGCGCGAACAAGATTACTTTTCCGGGGCCTCTCCACGCGATGGCCCCGTGAATCGCCAAGGAGGAATCGATTATGGCAGATTTGATGGAGTCTCGCTGTGGTAGCCTGCCTACTGCTCAGCTCACTCCTCACGCCGAACAGTTTTTGAGCCTTTTAGAGCGCAAGGGGATCGTACCGGATCAGGAGATCACCAACGAAAAGGCTCGCAGCGCCGACAAAGCTCTGCGCAAGAACATGTACCACAACACCCAGCAGATGCTGCAGCATTACCGGGACATCGCATGGGCACTGGAATGCTTCCCCGCCCGGGTTGCGGAGGAGCTGGATCGGCCGCTGCACAATCTGGATGCCTTACTCACTGCTGTCGATGCACAGCTGGCCATGCAGAATAATCGGCTGGAGCATCGGCTGGAATGTGTGAAAAAGTCCCGTCTGCTGATGGATCGGATCAACGAGGCAATCACAGTTCTGCGGCAGAAGCCCAAAAACGGGCAGAAAATGTACGACATCATCTTCCAAACCTACATCATCCCAGAGAAGCTGACACACGATGAGCTGTTGTATCGGCTGGATATCTCTGACCGGCACTATTACCGGCTCCGCCAACAGGCTATCAACATCCTGTCCATCCGCCTTTGGGCCGCACCTGCAGGAAGTCTGGATGCATGGCTGGAGGTGCTGGTTCTGCTTGAGGAGGGACTATGAGCCGTATTGTCTGGAAAAATGGCAGGATAAATGGCAGACTCCGCGCCGATGACATGAGAATACCAAAATGCTATACTGATACCGTCCAAAACTGGGCACTGGCATAACGCCGGTCTTGACTGCGAGAAAGTTCGCTTCGAGACCGGCGTTTTTTTGTTGCCAAAATCGCAGAAAGGAGGGTATCGGTATGGCGCAGAAACTCAAGAAGATTGGGGACAAGCTCCGGGGGAAAATGAGAATGCTCAGTGTGTTGTGCATGACCACCATGCTTTGTCTCCAGCCCGCACTGGCGACCAACGGCACAACCGCTGGTGATACGATCTGGACCCGGTTTTCCGACATCATGGCAGATGTATACGGGAAGCTGGTCGGTATCTCCACCATCGTGGCGGTCACTGCAGCTTCCGTTGCACTGTTGGTGCGCATGATTTCCCGCAACGAACGCGCCGTGGCAGAAGCATCCAGCTGGCTCAAACGGATTGTAGTCACCTGGCTGGTGCTTAATACGCTCGGCTTCATCGTTGCATATCTCCAGCCTCTGATCCGGGGCGGGCAGTACACTCCCTGAGTGAATGAGGACTTTGTTGCCAAAGGAGGAGCAGCTTGAACCAAACACAAGAAGAATCCTGGACAGAACGCTATGACCGCGCCAGACAGATGAACTCCCTGCACCTCTCGTTGGGGCAGGAACTGGTGCTGTCGCCGGGCAACGCCATGGACCTGTACCCAGAACAAATCACGCTGGAGCGCTGCACCATCACAAAGCTTATACCAAAAGCCATGGAAGTGTGCGTTACAACAGACGCAGGGCAGAAATGGACGATCAACGTAGATCTTTCAGACCCTGACCGGCTTTATCTGGGGGGCGTTAGCTATGACCATGGGCTCGGCTACCGCTACTGGGCGTTCCTGAACGAACAGAATTTTTGGTCGTGGCGTGAATGGTATATCCTGACCACCCATCTCAACAACTACATTGCCTTTACCAGCTGTGATGTGGAGGAGCTGGCAAACGAACGCAACCTGCAGATAGCCCGTATCCTCTACGATGTCTTGGCCAACGGTAATCTGGGCCCTCTGCGAAGCGTTACCTTCGAGCCGCTGAGCGATTCCCAGATGCAGCACCAGGACGAGTAAAAATGACCATGACCCACCAAACGATAACAGGAGGAATTAAGCTATGAAAAAAGCAATTTCTTCGCTTGCCGCATTGTTCCTTGTCGTAACCCTCGCGCTGCCGGCAAGTGCAGCGAGCATCAGCGATGCGGCAAATCCCGAATCGCTGTATCCCGTTGATATTATTCTGGATCTCGATAACCGTGAGATCCGAAAAGTCTATGACCTCTCCCCCAGCACGGATCCCTCCACACTGCCCCTGGCCGCCTTTGAGCGCGATGGACTCGAATACAGCTGCACCGATATTCTCCGTGAGGTGATCATCGGCACGGAAACGCAGCCGCTCACTCAGACGGAAACGGTGGAGAGCAAAAAGAAGGATCTGGAAACGTTGCTGTCCCTGCTTCCGCAGGAGCGTGAGGTGACCACTGAGGAAGGCTTCACCGGCACCCTGCGTATAGATCTGGATTCCATTGAAACCGAGGTTTCCGGGTACGGAAGCAGCAAGCAGGCTGTAACTGCCACACGCAACTACCCCAATCTGTCGGATGCTGATACCCAGTATCTCCCAAAGACCATCGAGGACAACGGCCGCTCCCTCACTCTTTCCGATGTCCAGTGGCAGACAGATAACACCTACAACGCCGACGACTATGAGATCGGCGACCGCTATACCGCCATTTGCACCTACAGCGGCACCAAAACCGTCAGCTATGTGAAAGGCTATACCACCACAGCCGATTATGTGGGTGACGTACACCGCACGGGCGTCACCATGATTCGCTATACCATCATCTTCACCGGTAAAGAAATTCCTGAGCCGGAGCCGGTTGTAGCAGATGAGCCTGAAAGCGAGTTCCCTGTGGCGGCGCTGATCATTGGCGGACTCATCCTTGTCGCTGTGGCCGGTGGCTGCGGCGCCTATATGCTGGTAAAGCGCAGAAAGGAGCGTATGACCGATGAAGAAATGGATCCTGAGAACTCTGCTTGCAGCGGTAATGACAACGCTGATGCTGACCCCGGCACTGGCGCTGGAGTATAACATCTCCGCGCCTGATGATCCTCTGTATGCACCGGCCACCTCTGTTGATGAGGTGATTGTGGTGGGTGGCAGTTCTGAATGGGACAACATCGACCGCAGCAAGAATACGGCGATAGTCCCTCCCCCCTTCGGCAGCCCTGAGTCCTATCAGCTGGGAACCGGTGTAACGCTGAATGTCCCCACCTATTCCGGCACATCCGGTGGCTATATCAGTTCTGGATCCAGCAGTATCTACTATCCGCCCGCTGATTACAGTGAGCCCTCCTACTCCAGCAACAAGTTCACTCTTCCTGATGGACTCTTCTACTCAGACGGCAGCCTCGGTACACTGCGCATTCCTTCCCTGGATCTGAAGGTTAAAGTCTATGAGAACGAAAGTCTGGAGAGTCTGGCCAAGGGCGCCGGTCACTTCAAGTCCACCTCCTGCTGGGATGGAAATATTGGACTTGCCGGTCATAACAGGGGCGTTGCCAACCACTTCGGTCAGATCCACACCCTGGAGGATGGCGACACCATCAGCTACACGACCAAATTGGGCAAGCGGACCTATGAAGTCTTTTATGTTGGCAAGATCCTGGAGACCGATTTTTCCCGACTCGGTCGCTCCAGCGAGAACATGATCACGCTCATCACCTGTGTCAGAAACCAGCCTGAACTGCGCTGGTGCGTACAGGCGCGGGAAGTATCCTGAGCGAAAGTTGTAAAACACGCAGTTCATCTGTGTAATTTGAGCAAATCGAATTGCAAGGAGGAATCTGCATGAAAAAGAAAATCGCATGGCTCATGAGCGTGGTACTGGCTCTATCCCTGACCTGCCCGGTTCTGGCAGCACAGACCGAGTCTGAACTGGATCGAGCCGGAAAGTATCTGAAGGAGCAAGGCATCATGGTCGGCGACAATAACGGTGACATGATATTTGGCAACAATCTGACCCGGGCGCACTTGGCCGTGCTGCTCGCCCGGTTGGTTGGGAACCCGGAGCATCTGGCAGCCGATCAGAGCTTCTATGCCAGCCAGTGCGTCTTCACCGATGTGCCGGACTGGGCCAAATCCTTTGTGGGCTTCTGCTATACCAACGGGCTGGTGGCCGGATACGAAAACGGCCTGTATGGCTCCAATGATCCAGTTACACCTGAAGCAGCGTGCACGGTCATGCTGCGGTTCTTGGAAGTACCTGCTGATGGCTGGTCATATCACACCGCCTGCGCCAAGGCCGTGGAATTGGGTCTGGCCCCTTCCGAGGCTCTGACTGACAGCACCATTACCCGCGGCGATATGGCTGTGCTGATGTATCGGGCACTGGGCAGTCCTCTGGGTACCGCAACTACTGTGAACAGCGCCCCTGCTTCCACCGGGACTGTGGCGTTGCCGACCGACGGCAGCCAGTATGTCCCGAAAACCGGAGACGTGATCCGCTGTAATGACGGCACCGACTACACCATCACCGACGTCAGTCGTTATGATGCCAATATGCTCGCTTCCGGGCCGCTGGGCCCATTGCCCGAACCGATTTGTGACTGGTCTTTGATGCCCCAGGTAGCGCTGCCGACAACTGAGGCCCGACACATCACAGCAAACGGGAAGGAGTACCTGTTCCTGCGCAATGTCTATGAGACGCGCCGGATGCTCTACACCCTCTATAATGCCATCGGCAGCAATCCCGAGACTTGGCAGAATGGTGCTCCCGTGCTGTTCCCCAGCGGAAATGCGAAGGTGCGCATCAACCTGACCATTGCCCCCGACCTCACGGCACAGAGCTTCTGGCCGTGGCGCGCAGATCAAATCACCGGCCTGTTCGACTCCTGTCCTCCCGGCACCTACTCCATGGAGGCATGGGACGTGTTCTGCAGCGGCATTTTCCAGTACACCGAGTATAAGATCCACGTAGTCTGAGCCAACTGAATACCACACGCAGGGCGATGTGCTTCCGAGCATATCGCCTTTTCCTTTTATCCACACCAATCGGCGCACGCGATCATGCGGCGCCACCAACAGGAGGAATCAATATGAAAAAACGCATTCTTTCCATGCTGTTGGTGTTGGTCCTCGCCCTCGCCCTGTTCCCGACGGCTGCCTTTGCCGCATCGTCTGAGGAGGAGGCACTGGGCGAAATCAACATCTTTGATGGGGGTACGGAGCTTTCTTACCTGTCCATCAACGGTCGTGTACGTGACCTGATCTATACCTATTACAATTACACGGACAGCAATGGCCGCACGAAGGAGATCCCCGCCTACTGCGTCAACCCCAACACAAAGGGTGTCCCTCAGACAGTGGAGGTCGGTGAGTCCATCAAATATCTGGCCGAGGAGAAGACTTCCGACCCCAAAGTCCTGGGCATCGTCGCTAATGGCTATCCCACTTGTGGCCTGTGGGAACTGAAGCTGAACGATAAGTACGAGGCCTACTACGCAACCAAGATGGCTCTGTGGACCTACCTTTTAGGCCATTGGGACATCAACAATATGAAGGTCAATCCTGCCCTCAAGGGTGAAGAGCTGGAAAGGGCCCAGGCCGTACTTGCCGCGACAAAGGACATTTATCGTCGTGGTGCCAACTGGAATGAACTTCTTGAGCCCAACATCACCTGCACTCCCGACCGTTCTGTTGCTTATGATGTGACCATCAATGGCCAGCAGTATCAGCAGCAGATCTTCACCTTCTGGTCCAAGACCTGGGTATGTGATTACCATGTTTCTGTCTCCTTCACTGATCCTGCCAGCGTGCCCGCCGGTACGAAGATCGTGGATATGCAGAACAATGAGATTACCGCCCTGAAGACAGAGGCTACGGGTGATGGGTATGGTGCGCAGTTCAAAGTCATCTACCCCAAAAGCGCCATTGCCGGTACCAACGGCAGTGTCCAGCTCTCCTTCTCGACCAACGTCTACAAATACGCCATCTTCTATGCTACCTGTGCCGAGGTGGACAAGTACGGGCAGCTGCAAAACTATATGGTGGATACGGACCCGACGGTCAACAAACGGCTGTCCACCTACAGCACCTACGGCAGTGATGAGCCTACTGATTTGCCTGAAACCGGATTGATCATCCGGAAGTACGAAACGGGCACGACCCTCCCGCTTGAAGGCGCGTTATTTGAGGTGGTTGGGCCTGACGGTGACACCATCGGTCTGTTTGCCTCCAACGGCAGCGGACAGGTTGTGCTGCCCCTGGTGGAGACGGGAAATTACACAATTTATGAACGGGAGGCACCAAGCCATTACTTGCTCAGCGATGAGCCTGCCCAAAATGTGACCGTCGATTACGGTGAGGTAGCTGAGGTCGTCTTCTACAACGACCCCTATGGTTCACTGCGGGTAGAAAAGAAGTCGGATACCGGTGAGAACCTGCCCGGCGCCGTCGTGCAGGTCAAGCATATTGAGAGTGGTAAGGTCTATACCCAGACCACCAATTCCGCAGGCACCGCCATTTTCTCTCCGGTAAAACCGGGTGCCTATGAAGTCTTGGAGCTGTCCAGTCCCATCGGCTGGGAGTTGAATGATACCGTTTACACCACCAATGTGCTGCCCGGTGAGACCATCACACAGGTCCTCATTAACAAAGAGCTGCCGGGCCTGCGCATCGTGAAATATGATCGGCTGAACCACCGAAACCTCGCCAACGTCACATTTGAAATCTGGCACGATGGCGCGCTTTACGGCGAGTATACCACCGATGAGTTTGGCGAGATCCTTATTACCAATGCGGAGCCTGGTACCTGGTGGGCATCTGAATCTGACACCGGGAATCCCGCCTACATTCTGGACACCACCCCGCAGCAGATCGAACTGAAGTCGGGCGACGGGATCCGTGAGCTCGTTTTCTTCAATGATCTCAAGTCGGGCGTCCACATTTCCAAGGTTGACTCAAACGACCCCTCGAAGGGCATCCCCGGGGCGGTATTCGAGGTCAAAGCAGTTGATGGAAGCTATGGTCCGAAAGAGTTTGTAACTACGGCCGACGGCTCCATTGACCTGTCCATGCTCCCCGTTGGCTCTTATGTCATCACTGAGAAGTCCTGTGAGGGCTATATCATTGACGAGGCCCAGCGCATCATCCATCTGGACCCCAACGAGAATGCTGAGCATGTGTTCACCAATACGATCAAACCCACCCTGCGGATCATCAAGCTGTCGGCAGACGGGACCCCGCTGGAGGGTGTTGCGTTCCGGATCGCCTATGTGGAGGATGGCACCCGTTACCTCGACCGCGTAACGAACAGCAGCGGAATCATTGAGATCAGCGATATGGATTTGGGTGTGCTGTCCATCAAGGAAACATCCACCGTTTCGACCCATATTCTTGATCCGCGCGAGTACCATGTGCAGCTCTTCCCCGGCAAGACCAGTGAGTTGGTAGTGGAAAACCAGGTCCGTCCGAACCTCACCATCTGGAAATTTGATGCAGACGACCCCTCTAAGCCGGTATCCGGCGCCACGTTCCTGGTCGAATATGCAGATGGTCACAGCATCGCTGAGGTGACAACTGGGCCTGACGGCTCCGCCACCGTGGAGAATCTGCTGCCCTCCGTCATTAAAATCACCGAAAAGTCGGTCCCCAGCCCCTACCTGCTGGATGCCGAGCCGCAGTTGGCGACCCTCTATCCCAACCGTGACCGCGACGTGTATTTCTACAACCACAAAGCCCCGACTATCACCATTATTAAGGAATGCAGCATCACTGGAAACCGGCTCGAAAATGTGCGCTTCCAGGTCTGGTACGCTTCCAACAACACCTCTGATGGTGAGTATCGGAACCTGGGCGTCTTCACAACGGATGAAAATGGTGAGATCCATCTCTCCCGTGCCGAACACGGCCTGCAGGACGGCTGGTTCCGAGTGAAGGAACTGGAGGCTCCAAAGGGCTTCGGCATTAAGGACAGCGATACCCAGGAAGCCTTCGTGCAGTCCGGAAAGAACAATACCTTCCTGTTCCAAAACACCCCTCTGTCCTCTATCGTCATCTGGAAATATGATTCGGAGAACTCCCAGCCCATCGAGGGCGCACGCTTCCAGCTGCGTTATTTGGGCGGCCAGTCTGGTACTGGCGGCACAGTGGTCGGCGTCTATGAGACTTCGGCAAACGGTGCCATCGTGATTACGGGGTTGGAACGAGGCACCTATATCGCCGAGGAAATTGCTAGCGACGATAATCACGTCATTGATACCGCGCCCCAGACGGTATTCATCAGCGGCGAGAATCAGGATGTGGTCCAGCTCTATTTCGGCAACACTCCCAAGGGCTCCGTTTTGCTGACCAAAAAAGATAGCCGCGATAAGAGCCCGTTGGCCAACGTGGAGTTCTACGTCACCGACGCCACCGGCGCAGTCCTGGGCGACAACAACGGTAAGTTCTGGACTGACTCCGCGGGTTGCATCCTCATCGAAGGGCTCAACCCCGGCACCAGCGTCGTGGCGCGAGGTACGGACGCTGGATAATTACGTGCTGGACAACACGCCCCAGACAGCAGTGGTCCGCCCCGGCCGCACCGTAACACTGGAGTTCCTGAACGCCAAAAAAGGAAATCTGATCATTCAGAAGTACGGTGTTAAGGGCAGCGAGAAGGTCCCTCTGGAAGGCGTTGAGTTCAAAATCACTTACGCCGACGGCAAGGTTGTCGATGCCGAAAACGGGCAGCTTTCCAGCAATGGTATTTACCACTCTAACACCCAGGGCCAGGTGGTGCTCTCCGGTATCGTTGGCACTGTCATCGTAACTGAGACTTCAAGTGTCCCGGGATTCTCCATTGCTGAAAATCCCTCTCAGACCGTGGTCATCAATCCCGGTGACGACACGCAGACACTTTACTTCTACAACCAGGCGATTGGAGGCGTCGAGATCATCAAGGTCAGCTCGAAGGACAACACAACCCGGATCCCCAATACGACCTTCGAGATCAGACGCGCCGGTGTCGATGCACTGATCGACACGGTCACGACGGGGAAGACCGGAAGTGCTTTCCTTGCTCTGGAGGATGGCAGCTACTACTGTTTGGAGACAGAGGCTGCCAAGGGGTTCCGCCTCAATTCCGAGCGCCACTATTTCTCCATCACCAACGGCAGCCATGAGATCGTCAGGGTGAAAAACGATCCCATCTCCGGCCTCATCATTCATAAGGTCAGCAGTGTCGACGGCTCTGGCATCCCCAACATCAGCTTCATCATCTATGACAGCAACCATAACCCCATCGATCAGGTGACTACCGATCAGAGCGGTTACGCCTATGTGGATGATTTGGGCATCACCGGAAAGGTCTATCTGCGTGAGCTGGAGGCAGAGGGCTATATTCTCGATACCGCTCTGAAGACCGTGTACCTGCGTGCCGGTGAGACGACCGAGATTACATGGAAGAACACCCCCATCACCGGTCAGATCCAGATCTGGAAGAAATCTGCTGACGACAACCCCATCAACGGGTTCCCCGCAGGCACCGCACTGGAAGGCGCTGTGTTCGAGATTTACAACAAGGCCAACCGTTTGGTGGATACCGTAGAGAGCAATCATCGGGGGCTCGCAGTGTCCAAGCCACTCCCCTTGGGCCGCTATACCGTGAAAGAGGTATCCAGTCCCTCCTTCTACTCCGTCAATGGTGAGGAGGTCACGGTCTATTTGGAGCATGAGGGTCAGATCGTGCAGATCGAGTTCCTGAACGAGAGCGTCTATACCAACGCGTCCGTCAGCAAAACCGGCTATACAGAGGTTGTGCCTGGCCAGTCCATCCTCTACACCTTCAAGGACATCGCCAACAACTCCACTGTGTCGCTGGGCAACTTCTACTGGCGCGATACCCTGCCCACGGACGCCGTGCGGCTGGATAAGATCATCACCGGCACTTGGTCGGCAAAGCTTAATTACCGCGTGGTGTTCAAGACCAATATCAACAGCAACTACCGCACTCTGGCAGATAACCTGAGCACTGCAAAGAACAACACACTGGATGCCTCCCCCGCTGCACTCGGTCTTGCCAGCAACGAGTATATCACCGAGTTCATGTTCGTCTTTGGTATCGTGCCTGCTGGGTTCACGCAGCTACAGACCCCCTATGTCTACTGCGATGTGCTCCCCGGCCTCAGCCATGAGTACCGCTTCACCAACAAGACGGATGTTGGCGGTATGTGGCGCAGCCAGTGGATCATGACCAATGACCGCTGGGTGACCATTGTCTATAACAAGAACACGGCGCCCACTCTACCCCGCACCGGTTACTAATCCCACATGCCATACACTTGGGGCAGCATCCGAACGCTGGGTGCTGCCCCAGCTCGCCTTCTCAAAACAGAAAAGCTCCTCCGCCAATTCGGCGAAGGAGTCTTTGATTCAGTTAGTGAAGAAGACCTGCCTAAAGAAATCTCTTCATAATGCTTCTGATTTCCTTGTCTTGATAAAACAATATATTGCACTAATCACATCAAGGCAAAAAACAAACTGTGCGATCATATTGGCAACCAATGTAACTGAATTAAGCCTTTTCTCCTTGTAGCATCTAAGCATCCCACTGATCCCGTACATGGTCGACGACAGTAGCAGAGAGTAATCAAACACAACCAGAATAGGAACCAAAGGAAGGCTTAAAGCATGAGTAAGCAATACGAAAAACATCACGCCGAGGTAAACTGGGATATGACATAGCTTCAAAAGCATATTCCAAAACAAAATCTCTTTCCCGCCGAATCCCATCCAAGGAAGCAGAAAAGCATATCCCATATTAAGCAACAGGATTGCTATATACACGATAAGCGCTGCCCTGATATTTGTGTTGTAGCTTACCGAATAAAACATGAATGCCACCAATGTATAAGGTGCGATCACCAATAGGATCATCGGTATCTTTTTCATAACAACTCACCCTCACTTTATACACTGGCACATAACTATTAACGCAAAAACATTATAGCAAACTAAAATAATCACTTCAACATCAGATTCCGTTGCAATATGCTCTCCCATAACATCCTTCATCCCCCATCAATTCCGAGGTGACCAACCATGATAGATTGGATTTTTGAAGGCATTGCCAACTGGGTCGCCAGTATTATGACACAGGTGATGGATGCGGTGTCCGGTGTCTTTTTGGAGGCACTTGGCACCGACATGACAGCCATGGAGGAATACTTCCCCTTCGTGACCGCTGCCTATTCCATCATGCAGTACACCGCCTGGGCACTGCTGTTCCTAATCGTTGTCTGGCAGCTCTTTCGCACCTTTGGTGGTCCCATCACCGAAGCTGAACATCCCTTTGAGCTGCTGGCCCGCGGCGCCCTGTTCGCCTTCCTCATTACATATGCAAAACCCATTTTCTCACTGGTGCTTGAAATCGCGCGGGCGCCCTACACTGCGCTGATGGAGTCCAGTCTGGATCCAGGCGACTTCACCTTCGCGGGCATTGAGCAGGCGCTGACCAGCGGTCTGACCACCATCGTTTCTGTCGCTACGGTTGTCGGCCTGATCCTACTCATCGTCATGATGATCGCGCTGGGCTGGAACTATTTTAAGCTGCTGCTGGAAACAGTGGAACGCTATGTGCTCGTTGGCGTGCTCTGTTACACATCGCCACTGGCCTATGCGATGGGAGCATCGAAATCCACATCCCGCGTATTCCAGTCCTGGTGCCGGATGATAGGCTCCCAGCTGCTGTTGCTGGTTCTGAATGTGTGGTTCCTGCGCGCCTTCAACTCCTCCGTTGGCCACTTTGTTGCCAATGGAGGCGCATTGACCTCCGGGCAGGGCAACATCTTCCTATGGATCTTTTGTGCGCTGGCTCTTCTGAAAATCGCTCAACGTGCAGACAGCTATCTGGCTGCAATGGGTCTGTCTGTCGCTCAGACGGGCAGCAGTATGGGCATGGAGATGCTGATGGCCGCCCGGCTCATCACCGGGCTTGGGCATGGCGGCAGCCACAACGCAGGCTCCACCTTCACCTCCGCAGCACGTGGCGCCGCGACAGGCACTGCCGCAGGTGCAGCTGGCGGCTTCATGTCCGGCTTTACGACCCGCTACAGCCCCAACAGTTTTGTGCGCGATGCTGTTGTGGAAGGCGGCTCCCGAATGGGCGCCGGTGGCAGCGTCGGATTTGTTGGCCGTACCTTTGGTGGTATGGCGGCCCGTAACGGCGCCACCCTGAACTGCACATCCATTGCCTCCGTCGCTACCCGGCCCAACAATGTGTCCGGCACCATTGCCGGCAACATTGCTGATCGCAGCATTGGTAACTTCATGCCGCACCTCGCATCTGGAACAGTGCCGGGCGGTGCGCAGCTCTCCGGCACAGAGATCCGTGGTGGACATATCCAAACCACCGCCACCATGCCGGATGGCAGTAAGGCCGCTGTGGATCTGTACCACGCCGGTCAATTCAATGCCCCGGATGCCCCCCATACAACCATCACAGCCGCAGATGGCAGCCAGTGGTATCAGACAGCTTCCGGTGATGCAATGGGCGCCTTCTACCCAACGCCCGCCTTTACCGGCGACGCCTCTGAAGCAGGGCAAGTGGCAGAAGCCTTCCCCGGAATGCAGGAAGGCACCTTGCTGCGTCAGGTGGATGACGGTGTTCTGGAAGCAAGTTACCCGGATGGCGGCAGTGCCCTCATGTATAGCAGTTCCTATTATCAGGAGCCCTCCGCTCCCCATGAGCTGGTGCAGGGCGCAGACGGCCAGAGTTGGTACGCCATGTCCGCACAAGCTGCAGTCCCGCAGTTTGCGGATGGTGCTGGGAACGAGGCCTATAATCAGGCACTGTTCGGGCAGTTTATGCCCAGCTTCGACCAGCCCATCCAGTCCATCGACACCTCCAGAGCCAGCGACGGCGTGTTGGAGGTCCGGCACCAGGATGGTTCTGGTACCGCGTTCTATGACCGCACCATGTATCAGACCCCCAGAGGCGACTATCAGCTGCTGCAGGATACTCATGGCGGACAGTGGTATGCCGTCAGCGGCACGCCTTCTGTGGAGCAGCGGCCGGTCTATCAGGATGGTAAACCCGTCTATGATGGGGACAATCTCAGAACCTATCAGGTGGAGAGTGTTCGCTATAAGACTACGCCCACTCCACACAGGGCGCCCGACCGCCGCAGCACTGAGCCGAAGCGGCGGCCCAGTAAGAAAACATAATTGTTCCCGAGAACCGGTGGAGGGCAATTTGCTGTGCCTCCATCGGTTTTCGGCTTTAGAAGAGAGGTGATCCATCATGTCTGAAGAACAACAGAGATTCGGCGACGGGCAGGACAATTACCTGCAAGGCGTCCAAAAAGGTATGCAGGCCGCAAAACAGGCGGCCGCTGTCGGCAAAACAGCCGAGGCGGGCGCCAACGCAGCCGCTGCCACAGTGCAGGGCAGTGTAGAAACTGGAAAGGCAGCCGCTAACATCGCCGCCGGTGCAGCTGCCGGTGGGCCATGGGGTGCGATCCTATCAGCCGCCTGGGCCATGCGCAACACCCTGTTCAAAATCGTGGTGTTCCTCTGCCTGTTCCTCAGCGTGCTGATCGTATTGATCGTGTCGCTGCCATCCATTGTGACCAACAATGTCTTTCGCACTGACCCGGCCACTGTTGACCTGAATGCCCCCACCGATCTGGTTGGCAACTTCGATGACGTTTCCGCCACCATCACCAGCTGTGTGCAGGCCGGTTACGATGCGGCTCTGAGCAGAGTTTCTGCCATCATTGCCGATGGTGGCTATGACCAGGAACTGTCCATGCAGGCGCTGGTCAACTACGGCCTGCAGTCCAGCGACTACGACATCTGCTATACATTGGCTGCCTACTCCGCATCACTGGAGCAGAGGGGCACCAGCAAGGCAGATCTGGAAGCAAAGCTCTTAGCCGTCGCCGACCAGATGTTCCCCGTAACCTATACGACTGCAACCGCCACTGTGACCAGCACAGTAACGACCGAGGCCGGTACCCAGGTGGTGGAGTTTCAGGTCACATACGCCATCTGCACCATACACCCCTTCGACCAGTCGGTCATCCTTACCGCGTTCAATCTGGACACCGACGCCATTTACAACCAGTTCCAAATCACCACCGGCGAGGCCATCCTCAATATGTCCAACGCATTGAAGATGACTATGTACGGCTCGTTGGAAAACGGGATGGTGCCGCCCATCACCGATGCAGAGCTGAACGCATATCTCGCAAGCCTTACCTGCAGCGAAACGCGCAAGGAACTCATGCGCGTGGCACTATCTTTGGTTGGCCGCGTTCCATATTTCTGGGGCGGCAAAAGCCCGCCCGGGTGGAATGAGGCATGGAACACTCCTCGACTCGTTACATCCGCTGGCTCCAGCTCCACCGGCACCTTGCGTCCCTACGGGCTGGACTGCTCCGGCTACACGGACTGGGTCTACAAAACAGCACTGGGCGTCACGCTCTATGAAGGCAGCCGTACCCAGTGGGATAACAGCTACGCCATCACGGAAGCAGAGCTGCTGCCCGGCGACCTCGGCTTCATGGCCGTACCCGGCACAGTACCGGTCAATCATGTGCTACTCTACGCCGGTAAGGATGCCAGCGGCAATGCGCTGTGGGCACACTGCTCCAGCGGCTATGGCGGCGTTGCGATGAACTCTCCCGACTATGTGACCCAATATCGACGTGTTACAGGAGTGGATCTGGAAGCCGAGCTACCTATTACACCGGAAGGAGGCACCTGATATGTCCGATGACCGGGAGTTCAGTAATATCTACACCATCCCGCCCAACTACACCGACTCCGGCAAACTGATGGGCGGCATGTTGGAAACCCGTAACACGGTAGAGGCCGGGATCCTGTTGGTACTGGTCGGCTACCCGGAAGTCAAGTGGCTGCCGGTGGATCTCACCACTAAGATCGTCATTATGACCGTAACGCTGCTCCCGCTGGGTGTCTTCGCGCTCATGGGGATCGGCGGCGACTCTCTGCTCCAGTATGTGACCCATATGATCCGGTTCTGGCATCGCCGACGAAAACTCCACTTCAAAAGGATTGGTTATCGCCATGGCAAATCAAAACCGCAGCAATCAAACAAGCCCGCGCAGAAAAGGCAAGCGAAAGCCGCCGGGCCAGTACGTGCAGGACTTCATTCCACTCAAAAGCATACGAAACGGCATCGTTGAAACAACAGACGGCCGTTATCTGAAGATCCTTGAGATCGAGCCCATCAACTTCCTGCTGCGCTCCTCTGAAGAGCAGTATGAGATCATTTCCTCCTTCGCCAGCTGGCTGAAGATCGCACCCATGCGTCTGCAATTCAAATCCATCACAAGGAAGGCCGACTCCGACCAGTACATCGCAGGCCTTCAGTCCGATCTGGAGACAGAGACCTCGGAGGCCTGCTGTGAGCTGGCCCGCTCCGCCATCCGGTTCATCCGTGAAGAGGGCAGCCGCGAGGCGCTGACCCGCCGTTTCTTCCTCATCTTCCAGTACGAGGCGGCCAGCGGACATTATCAGATGAATGTCGATTACAGCGAAATCTACGCCGCGCTGCAGACGGCCGCACAGAACGCCCGCACCTACTTCTCCCAGTGCGGCAACAACATCGTACAGCCAAAGGATGAGGACGCCTTCCTGGCAGAACTCATTTATATGTTTTTCAACCGCCGCTCCTGTGTAGATGACTCTTTTCTGGACCGGCTGGATCGCATCGTGGTGGATGCCATGCTGGCCAAAAAGCGCACCATCGGCGTTGACCCGCTGCCCAACATCCGCGACGTCAATTTCGTAGCACCCCGCGGCATTGACCTGACCCATTCCAACTATATCATCATGGACGGCAGCTACTACACTTACCTCTATATCCGCAAAGGCGGCTACCCCACCACCGTGCGGGGTGGCTGGATGAGCGCGCTCATCAATGCCGGCGAGGGTATCGACATAGATTTGTTCCTGCAGCGTGAGATCCGCGGGAAAACCATCGACCGTGTCGCCCAGCGCATCCGGCTCAACCGCACCAAGCTGCGCGAGCTGCAGGATACCTCCACCGACTATGAGGAGCTGGCCAGTTCCATTCAGGCAGGCTACTACATCAAGCATGGCCTGTCCAGCAACAATGAAGACCTCTTTTATATGTCCGTGCTCATCACGGTGTCAGCTGCCAGCTACCGGGAACTGCTCTGGCGCAAGCAGCAGATTACCGACATGCTCAAGTCCATGGACATTCAGGTGCGCGACTGCGTCTTCCAGCAGGAAGAGGCTCTGCGCTCCACCATGCCGTTTCTGAGGCTCGCCTCCGACCTTGAGCGCAAGGCAAAGCGCAATGTGCTCACCAGCGGCGCCGCATCCTCCTATATGTTCACCAGCTTCGAGCTGTCCGACGACAACGGCATTCTGCTGGGCCTGAACCGGCACAACAACTCCCTGTGCATCGTTGACCCATTCAATACCAAACGCTATAAGAACGCCAACTTCATGATCTGCGGTACCTCCGGCAGCGGCAAGACCGTCACCATTCAGACCATGGCCCTGCGACTGCGAATGCGCGGAACCCAGTGCTTCATCATTGCACCGCTCAAAGGCCATGAGTTCAAACGCGCCTGTCATAAGATGGGCGGCACCTACATCAAACTCTCTCCCGGCTCCAGCGACTGTATCAATGTCATGGAGATCCGTCCCACCCTCACACCTGAGATGGAACTGATCGACGAGCTGGACTATACGGACATCGACTCCATGCTGGCACGGAAGATCCAACAGATGCTCACCTTCTTCTCCCTGCTGGTCCCCGACATGACCAACGAAGAGGAACAGATGCTGGATGAAGCTTTGATTGACACCTACGCAGAGTTTGGTATCACCCACGATAACACCAGCCTCTATACTGACGCCAGCCACACCACCATGAAGCCCATGCCCATACTCGGCGACCTGCATCGCCACCTCAAGTCCAACGAGCTGACACAGCGCCTTGCCACCATCGTCAGCCGGTTCGTCACCGGCAGCGCCCAGAGCTTCAACCGCGCCACCAATGTGGATCTGACCAATAAGTATATCGTGCTGGACATCTCCGAGCTGAAGGGCAAGATGCTGCCCGTGGGCATGATGATCGCACTGGACTATGTATGGGACACCGTTAAGTCCGACCGGACGAAACGGAAGATGATTTTCCTGGACGAGCTGTGGCGTCTGGTGGGCGGCACAGCAAATCGGCTCGTCGCCGAGTTCTGTCTGGAGGTCTTCCTCATCGGCCGCGGCTACGGTGCCGGCGCCTGCGGCGCACTGCAAAACCTCTCCGCCCTGTTCGACTTCGAGGGTGGCCAGTATGGCCGCGCCATCCTCAATAACTGTAAGACGAAAATTATCCTGAACCTGGAGCCGGAGGAAGCGGAATACGTCAAGGACGTTTTGAAACTCTCCCACTCTGAGATCCGCAGCATCACCCAGTTCGAGCGCGGCGAGGCCCTACTTGCCAGCAACAGCAACAAGGTGCCCGTCATCATCAAAATCTCTGATACAGAGAAGCGCATGATCACAACCGACCGCGCCGAGCTGGAAGCCATCGTCAATGAGCTGAAAGAAACCACTGCACCCTCGCAGGAAAACGCATAACCCCATTTATACGCATTTCACACTCAAATACACAGGTGAAAACCATATAAGAAACCGAGGTGACCATCCAATGTTGTTACAAGATGAACAGTATATCGTGCATTGGCTGACCCAATACGGTCCACTGCCCCAGACGCAGATCGTAAGCCTGCTGCGCCATAAGCCGCCGGAGGTAGCGGCAAAGATCATCCGCGGGTTGAAACGTCAGCAGATGATCTTCGATATCGCCGGTGGCTACTATCTGGGCGTTGACCCGATGGGACAGCCGGACCAGCGTATTATCCATGCGGTTTGGGTCCTGCTCCAGTTTGCTGATAAGGTGGAACCCATGGCCCACTATCCGGCCACTTACCCATCCCAGTTATTCTTTTTGAAAGAGGGTATGGGGTATGAGATTGTGGTGCTCTATGAAGGCGAGCAGCATCTGGCCCGACTACTTCAGCCGCAGGAGGAACTAAAATATATCTTCGTACTGCCGCACAGTGGTATGGCTCAGGAACTGATCCTACCAAACGCCCCATGCCTCTTTTCCAGCGTTGACTATGAGGGCAGGGACATCCCCACAGTGCGCTTCTATGCCGAGGTTGGAGGGAAGTCCGATGTCGCCGCGGTCTGAGTTCCAGCGCAGTCTGGATCAGGCGGATGCGCGGCTGAAGCGAACCGCTCAACTGCTGGCGCGGACCCGGCGGCTTGCCGACAGCGGTAATATCCCGGAAGCCTTCAATATGGCATTCACCTTCGTTGCCGAAGCAGAGAATCTGACGCTGCTTGCCCGGTCGATCCCCGCCTATACCGGGCATCCACAGGCAGCACTCTTGTCTGAGGAACTGATGGTAGAGACCGTGCCGGTGGATATGGGCTATACCGAGCAGGGTTGGTTCCTGCTCCGACTACCGGCACTGCTGCCAAAGAAGGAGTCCGGCTCCCCCAGCTATCTTCGTGACATGCTCTACCCCGCCATGCGCCGTTTCTTTGCCGGTAAGCTTCCGCATATCTATTCCGACTGTGTGCTGATCTTCCGGCACATCTATGACCGCAACCGACCCGAGCGCAGTTACCGTGACCACGACAACATTGAGCTGAACATGGTGGTGGACATTGTGGCGCTGTACCTGCTGCCCGACGATGCGCCGCTGCGATGCGCCCATTACTATTGCAGCGCAGGCGGCGATACGGATCGGACGGAGATCTACGTGGTGCCCTGTGACAGTCTGCCCGACTGGTTATCCGATGCAAAAAGCGGTGCTTTGGAGGGGGTGACGCTCTATGGAACATACCCTCAGTAAGCGGAAAAAGATATGGATGTGCGGGATGAAATCCGGCCTCTTTTTCTACACAGCGTCCAATCGCTGTGGAAAGCCTGCGAAATCAGGGCTTTCCGGCGGTTATCTGGCCCCGAATTACGGCAAAGGGAGATGCGCCGTTGCCTTAAACTCCACACTGCTGGGAGGGGTGAGATGATAACCCTCCGCCCGGGCAGTCAAACATGGCGCCTACTCCACATACTGGTCGCAACCACGGAATACCCCGCCCGGTCGCTCCACCTCCTCGGCAGTGGGCGCTACTACGAGGCGCTGATTCACCGACTGGAAACACCGCAGGAGTTCCGATCAGCTGACGGGACAGTGCTTGGTCAGTTCAAGGTCTTGAATGTCAGTGGGCGGCATGAAAAGAGAACGATCCGGCTGAACAAAGCAGTTCTCCCACTCCTCACCCATCTCCACCCCGACGCCTTGGACTACTATATGGCGGCATCCGGTGGTCATCGTTTTTCCGGCAACAGCGACCATATCCTGCGCAACCATCGGGTGGCGGAATCCCTTGTGCTGTGCATGGCCAGCGGCGCCATGGCGCTCCCCTACCAACTGCCGCCCCTGCAAAAGAGTATCATCCAGCACACGGTACCCACATCGCCCAGCTTCTACATTGCCCGCGAAGTCAAAAAGCTGGAGAAGACGGAGCTGAGCAAGACCATCTTCACCCGACTCACTGGCGCCCTGTTCAGCCACGGCACCTGCTTCGCCGTCTACAACACCCGTGACAGCGTCATGAAATGGAGTGGTATGGGCGAGTTCAAAACCGCCAACCACCTCACAGAGGTGGCGCGTATGAATGCCGGTGTTGACCGGGTGGATCGGGCGCTGCTATTAGGTCAGGGCAACAATGTTGCCCTGACCACTCTGCTCTCCTCCGCCAACAGCCGCCGCATGGATCTGCGCTTTGATCGTATCTATCCCCATATCCACTTCATTCCCATGGACCGACAAGGTGTCCGACAGCTGCGTCTGTTGCTTCAGCCCGACTGGCAGGAACAGCTCCTCTCCGCCCTGTTCCCTCCGGAACTGAGACCGGACACCCCCGGCAGCATTGAATGCGACGCTAGACGCGGCGACATCCTGATCCTCTCCCATCTGGACGGTGACCTTGCCCGCCTGCTGCGGCTCAAACAAGCACTGGAACATATCTCGGCACCGGTTGAGCTGCTGTGCTTTCCGTGGCAGACGCCATTTCTGAGAGAGTATCTTGGCAACCGGGTCCAGCTCAGAGAACTCACCATCGAGGTACTGGAAGAGGCTCTTGACTTGGACCCACTGTAAGCAAAGGAGCAAATCTTTGAAGAAAGAAACCATCCGAAAACTCGGTATTGCACTTGCCGCCATACTGGGTCCGGGCGCACTGCTCTATCTCAGCGGGCTGGTGGCACAACTGCAGATCAATTACGAGGATTGGCTACATAGTGGCGGTATGACAGGAACGGCGCAGATCGCACCGCTGCAGTATCACCCGCTCCACTGCATCCGCCACGCCTTTACTCCCGCCGGACTTCGCGCAGCGCTGTTGATCCTGACTGTTGGCTCCGGCGTCTTCCTCTTCCTTCGTCTGCGGGATCGGTTTGGAGGCAAGGACCTGGACGACCGCAACTTCGTGCGCAGCAAACGGGGCACATATGGCACTGCCAACTGGATGACCGAAAAGCGAAAGAAGGAGATCCTGGAGGTGGCCAGTCCAAAGAAGGCACGCGGCATCATACTGGGCCGGGAAGAGAATGGTGATGTCATCTGCCTCCCGGAAGACACATGGTACAACAAGCACGTGGTCATCTACGGCGCCAGCGGCACCATGAAGTCAAGAGGCGTCATCCGCCCGGCCATCTTCCAGTCCATCCGCCGTGGCGAGTCGGTACTGGTATCAGACCCGAAATCAGAGATCTACACCGACACTGTCGAGCTGTTCCGCAAACACAACTATACCGTCCGGGTCTTCAACCTCGTCCAGCCCGAGTTCGGCGACTCCTGGAACGCCATGTTCAACCTGAATGGTGACACGCTTATGGCCCAGATCCTCACCGACATCATCATCGCCAACACCAAGGGTGACAACAAAGGCGACCACTTCTGGGATAACGGTGAGGCCAATCTCCTGAAGGCACTCATCCTCTATGTGGATCAGGACACCAGCCGCCCGCCCGAGCAGCGAAACCTCCCTGCCGTCTACCAGATGCTGACCCGCAACACAGAGAAGCAACTGACCGCCATGTTCGAGCGTCTTCCCGTAACCCATCCGGCCAAAGCCTCCTACTGGCTGTTCAGTCAGGCCAGCGACACCGTGCGCACCGGCATCGTGCTGGGCCTCGGCACCCGCCTTCAGGTACTCCAGAACGAGGCCATCTGCCGCATCACCCGCAGCAACGACATTGATCCGGAACTGCCCGGCAAAGAAAAGTGCGCCTACTTCATCATCCTCGACGACCAAAGCTCGTCACTGGAATTTCTCTCCTCCCTCTTTTTCTGCTGTCTGTTCATCAAGCTGGTCCGCTACGTCGACAGCCGCCCAGACCAGCGCTGCAAAATACCCGTCAACATCATTCTGGAGGAGATGAACAACGTGGGCGTCATACCGGACTTTGCTAAGAAAGTCAGCGTTGTCCGCTCCCGGTCATTGCAGATCATGATGTGCTGCCAATCGCTGCCCCAGATCCAAAACCGCTATCCAGACAACCTCTAGGCCGAGCTGATCGGCAATGCGGACACACAGCTGATGCTGGGCTGTACCGATGACATCTCCGCCAAATACTTCAGCGAACGCAGCGGCGATATGACCGTCGAAGTCAACTCAGTTATGACCATGCGCCAGAGCATCGCCATCGCACAGGTCATCCCCCAGTACCGCTACACCGAAGGACTCGGGCGGCGCCGCCTTCTCACACCGGACGAGGTCCTGCGTCTACCCAACGATGAACTGCTCATCATCGTGCGCAGCCAGGATATCCTGAAGGTCAAGAAGTTCGACTACGTGGACCACCCCTTTGCCAAGGAGATCAAGAAAGTCTCCATCCGCGACTACCGTGCCGCAAAGCCTGACCCACCTGTCCCACCCGTTCCCATACCGACTCCAGCCATACCGTCCGGAGGAAAGCCGGCCGCCACTGCGCGCAGGAAGGCGCCTTTATATGAAAGTTCCAAACCACCTGCAGACTTTTAGTGTCCCAAACTGACTTTGAAGGAGGAATGCTACATGACTGACTTTACCCACGACCCGAACCAGAATTCATTTTCTGGCCAAGCTCAGGAATTATCTGAGCTGATCCAAGCCGGCGGCATCCAAAACGGCAAGCTGCCCGACGACCTGAGCGCAGGTCCCCATACTGACTTGGAATCGGCGATGGAATCCCAGGGAAAGCAATTTAATCCCCCCGTCCCCCAGACTGACTCTGAAGATGCCATCGAGCCTGAAAAGCCGGCTCGCAAACCCAGATCCAGAAAATCTAAAACCCCTGAAGAACCTGTTTCAGAGCCAGTACCACAGGAGCCGGAAGCACTACCGGAGGATGAGGAATCGGATACTCCGGCAGTCCTATCCACAGGTGAAAAGGCGCCTCGCCGGGCAAAGAAAAAGATCGTCGCCATTGATGAGGAGCGTCAGGTCCTGACCGATGCAGACCGGATTCAGAACGATCTGCTTGATCTGGTAGAGTCCATGAAGATCAAACGCATCCTCACAGACTCTATCCGAGGTGTGGAGCGTGGCAAGACCAATCCCGACCGCATCTATGCCGTAGTCTATCATGGCGAGTTCAAGGTCCTGATCCCCTCGGAAGAGGCCATCTACGAACCGGACGACTACCGTGGCCAGCGCAAGAGCGACGTGCTTTACTACATGCTCAATAAGCGCATGGGCGCAGAGATCGACTACGTCATCCGCGGCGTAGATCCGGAAACCGGCATAGCGGGCGGCAGCCGCATGGAGGCTATGGCCCTGAAACGCAAGGCCTATTTTTACAAGACTGACCGTAACGGCAACTACCAGCTGTATGTCGGCTCCCGCGCCGAGGCCCGCGTCGTATCCGTCATCCGCGCCGGCATCTTTGTGGATCTGTTCGGCGCCGAATGCTATATCCCGCTCAAGGAACTGAACTACCAGCGCTGGGTGGACGCCAGTCAGCATTTCCAGCCCGGCCAGCGCGTACTCGTGCGAATCATTGAACTGGACCGCAGTGATTGGAACCATCTGCACGTGACCGTGTCGGTGAAGCAGGCCAGCGCCAACCCCTACGAGAAGGCCCTGAAACGCTATGTGGTCGGCGAACGCTACGTCGGCACCGTCAGCTTGGTGGATCTCACCGGTGTATTCGTCTCTCTCGATGGCGGCGTCGATTGCCTGTGTACGTATCCTCCCCGCGGCCGACCGCCCAGAGGCGCCCGCGTCACTGTCCGAATCCTCGGCGTCAACACGGAGAAATGCCGGATCTGGGGCACCATCACCCATATGTCCACTACACGCTGATGGGAGGAAAGCGACTATGCAGAAAAGAAAAAAGATCCCTGCCCTGCTGCTGACCCTGCTGCTCATGCTGGTACTGGCGCCCGCAGCATATGCCGATACCGACGCCAATACGCCTCAAATCACGCAGCAGCCCGACCAGCTGGTCCTGCAGCTCGGGGCACGCTGGGCTGGAGTGGAGTTCGAGCTGCGTACAGACGCCGGTGTCTTCCCGGTCCCGGTAGTTGTCGATGAGTCCGGCATCCTGAGAATGGATCTGGGCGGCAGCACCACCTATACCCTCAGCTGCATCAATTCCACCGTGTCCATCCCCGATCCGGAACCGACTGAGCCGGACACACCACCGACCACACAGCAGGACCCTGCCCCCTCTCAGCCGCCGGCCAATAACACATCCGGCAGCAACACCCGGAACGTGGTGCCCGTGGTCTTCTTCCTCGCCGCGCTGGCACTTGCTGTCGTGGGTCTCGTTGCCCTCTTCCTCTCCCGCCGCAGCGCCAGGCAGCGCTATGCCAATTGGGACGATGAGGAGGAAATTTGAGCAAACTGCACGAAAGATTTCCCCATACTGACCCCAGCGCCCCGGCATTGGCTATTGCACCAAAAATGCGCATTTCCTGCCTTTTTATTGACTTTTTCGGGCATTTGTGCTATATTATGAGCAGATCAAGAACTGCGCTCAGGCTTTCGATCCGTCGTTGGCCACGGCGGCAGACTTGCCTGATGAGCGGCAGGGAATCGTTACGGGACCACTTGTCCGATGGTCCCATACAGCGCAGATCTTGCAATAAGATGTAGCCGGAAGGCTGCTGAAATACAGTACAGAGTCGAATGCTGGAATCGACGTTTAACTCCAGCACTTGACTCTGTATTGTCTTTTTTGGCAGTCTTCCGGCTTTTTTCGTACCCTGACACAATCCTGCGGCCTGTTTTCCATTCCGGAAGACGGTCGTCTCGAATGGAGGTTTTGATAGATGAGCCGAAAGAATACGACCTGTCTGCTCCCCAAGAAGGGGCAGCAGCTGCGCTGCCACTGCGGGTGCCTTGCTGTGCTGCGCCCGGCCGAGGAGGTGTGTAAGCCCCCCTTCCCCGGCGCCATGGCTTATGTCTGCAGCAACTATCCCAGATGCGATTCCCTCGTGATCGCGGACCCGGTCACCAAGCAGCCCAGAGGGAGCCTCGCCGACAGCAACCTGCGTCGTCTTCGCTACCTCGCCCATAACCAGTTTGACCGGCTGCATCAATCCGGACGGATGACCCGCAAGGAGGCATATCGCTGGCTGGCACATGTGACCCAGTCGCCGGCCGGGCACGCACATATCGGGCACATGGGCGCCTATTACTGTCAGGTGGTCATCCGGGAGAGCAAAAAGCTGCTCCAGGACCCCAATCCGAACGCCGGTCGGATCCGGCCAAATATAGGAGGTGAGTATCATGCTGCCGCTCAATGATGAGCAGAGAATCCTGGTAGAAGAAAATATGGGCCTTGTGGGTAAGGTCATCAAGGACTGTCTGCAGAACCCCTCCGCTCAGGGATGCTATACCTATGACGATCTATTTCAGATTGGCTGCATCGGTCTATGCAAGGCAGCACAGACGGACCGGCCCGGCCGCGGCGCCTTCTCCACTTACGCCTATATCCTGATCCGCAATGAGATCTACAACGAGCTGGAGCGCGGTACCCGGTACGCCCGGGAGGTGTCTTCCTGCTATCTGGAACTGGAGGATGACCCGCGTCAGGAAGACTATGAGCAGCAGCTGCGCTGCAGAGAGCTCATGAGCCTGTTGGACCGGGCTGAAGCTACAGCTACCGGTATCACTGCCAAGGGGATCCGCGCCCTGCGCATGATGTGCGATGGGTATTCCTGCAGGGAGATCAGTGCCCACTACGATACCACCCCCAACAACATCACCGCCTGGATGAGCAAGGCCCGCAAGTACCTAGCAAGCTTTGCTCAGCTATCCCCATCTGTTTGATGAAGATAATATGTGCTGCCGTACAGCGAAAGAGAGAACATGCTCTCTTCCCTGTGCGGCAGCTCTTTTTTTGTTTATGGAGGATTGTTATATGTGTTTGAAGCCTGACCTGTTTGCTAACCTCGCAGATCTTACCGGGTGCATGTATATCTCCGATCTGCAGCCCCTGCCGAGGTGCCAAGTACTATCCGCGGTACAGCAACTGTCCGCTGAGCAGTTTCCTGCACGAGACTGGATCGATGCGCTGTGCTACTTCTCATATCAGCATCAGTGGTCGGATCCGAAGATTCATACTCTCTCAGCTGTCAGCGCCAAAGCGCGGCTGATCCAGGGTCTGAGCCACAGTGTCATTTCGGCATAATAATTATATTAATTTCCTTATTTCCCGCATGGGAGAGAAACACGGAAGCGAACACCGCCGGACCGATTCTCGACCTCACAGGTACCGCCATGGGCCAGAACAGCTGCACGGACAATCGTGAGTCCCAATCCAGTCCCTCCGTCTGAGCGATTACGGGCTTTATCCACGCGGTAGAAAGGATCCCACAGTCTGGGCAAGTCTGCATCCGGGATCTGCTGTCCATCATTATCTACGACCAAGATCGCCTGACCATCCTGTTCGCTCAGGGAAACCGTGATCGTCCCACCTTCCGGCGTATGGCGCAGGGCATTGGTCGCAAGGTTCCTCACCAGCTTATTCAGATGTCCCTTATCCCCTTCGATCCACAGATCTTCCAAAGTCATAGAGAGAACGATCTTTTTCTGCTCCAAACTCAGTGCCATTGACTCCCACACCTCTTTGATGAGAGGAGCAAGTGCGACAGATTCGAGATTCAGCGAGAGTCCAGACTCCAATCGTGCCAGTTCCAACAGGCTGCTGACCAGATCGGCCATCTGGTCACTTTCCTTCAGAACGATATCCAGATAGGAGTCACGCTTTTCAGGCACTACATCCTCCCGGGCACACTCTGCATGGGCCCGTAGGATTGCCAGAGGCGTTTTCAGTTCGTGCGCTGCAGAACGAGTGAACTCCCGTTCCCGCTCCAGCTGCCCCTCAAGCTTTTTCTGTGCGTCATTGAACGCAGACGCCAATACATTCAATTCCTGGATCGGTCCATCTTCACTGCACTTACCTTCCTCCACCTCACGGCAAAGCGTCTCCACCGGAACCGTGACCTGCTTGGAGAGCTTGGCGGAGAGGAACAAAAGAACAATCAGTGTCAGAAGCGCAGTGCTGATGTATAATCCCGCATCTTGTTTGAGCGCTGCCGGCAGCACATCACATTCCACTGCAATATAGTTCACCACACCATCCGGATCCGTAGTGCCGATGGCAAATCCATTCGGCGACTGCACGGCACGCTTTTCACCAGCGATCTCTCTGTCCAGAACGGCATGAGCCTCGCGGTAGGAAGCCAGTCGCCGCTCCATATTGACCGGACCGTCCTTTCCGTTACTACTCCAGGATGGGAGCAGTACGCTGCAGACTCTCAGATATGCAAAGTCCCAAGTCTTGCTCTCACCCTCTGTGGAGGTCTCCACCATCGTTTGGGTGGTGCCATCCGGATGAATGATCTCAATTTTCTGGACAGCAATTTCATAACCGAGCCGCTCTACACCGGTCACACGCGCGAAACTGCCAGTGTTACTATTTCTATATTCATCAGGATAGATGGTGTAATCCCAACCATCCCGATTTGCAATAATCCAGTTAGCCAGAGCGATTTGACCCTGATCGTCAAGGCCTTCATCGAAGGAAAAATACCATCGTTGGCCCAAGTCGGTTCCTTCTTGATTGCCCCAGCCCCATGATAACTGGCTGCGCTCATAACCGTATAACGTCCGCACAACAAATGCCATGCCCCCGTCCATTTCACTGACCTGCCCCAAAGACAGGCTGCTGAGATTACCACTCAAAATGTGGTTTGCCTGTTCTCCAAGACCAGAAGCTATGTTATTGGTGTAAAACTCATAGTGTTCATCCACACTGGTTTGAGCAGCTCGGGCGGCCGTTTTCGCACCGGATTCCATATCAGAGCAGGTGTTGCTTGTGAATAAAACCATCGTCCCCAACCACAACAGCACGAAGGTGACCGTCAAGGACTGCATCAATCGCCAACGAAGTCGACGGGCTCTTTTCTTCTCAGAACGACTCATGGTTACACCTCCTCCAGCTTATATCCTGCTTTATACATAGTCTTGATCTGGCTGCCTGCCGAACCGAGGGCAGCGCGCAGGCTCCGAACTCTCACGTCCACGGCCCGATCTTCGCCTTCAAAGTCAAGCCCCCATACCTTGTCCAGCAACTGCTCACGGCTGAGCACACGATCCTGATTGCGCATGAGGCACAAGAGCAGGTCGTACTCTCTGGGCGATATCTTCACTTCTTCCTGCCCGACCAAACACAATCTTCGATTCGTGTCGAGCGTGATGGCTCCACAGGTAATGAAACCGGCCGGATTACCACCATTTCTCCGCCGAATGAGTGCCTGCGTTTTGGCAAGAAGGATGGCCAAAGAAAAGGGTTTTACTACATAATCGTCACACCCCAGCGCATAGCCCTTCAGAGTATCCTCCTCGCTACCCAGTGCGGTAAGAAACAGGATTGGAACATTGCTCTTCTTTCGCACAGACTGACAGACGGCAAATCCATCCAAACCCGGCATGAGAATATCCAGCAAAATCGCATCGTAGTCATTGTCCCGAAGGATGTCCAGTGCCTCTTCTCCGTTCCGAGCCAAGTCGCAGCCTAGTCCGTGTGCAGTGAAATAGTCCAAAACAATGTTCCGGATACGGGCTTCATCTTCCACTAACAGAATCTTTTCCATGGGTCATCCCTCCTTTCGCTGTCATGATAACAAAAACTTGTGTCGAAATGATGACCCTCAGAAGTATTATAGTTCTATCTGCAGCATTCATCAAATAAAACAGCGCAGCTCCCGCGTGGAAGCTGCGCTCAGTATGACCCGTTAAGGGGTTTCCTGCTGAACAATGTATTCTTTCAGCACAAAGGGGATATAGAAGCCGCCATAAGCCCGCACTTAACATCTCTATGGTGCGTTTTTCCTTGATATTACGGGCTTTTTCGCATTTTCTGTTGTCGGTTGTCCTATTCCTTAACCATAGAAATCGGTGATTTTTCATCGAAATTCTCATGGTTCAAAGCATCATTCACTACCTCGAAAAGTTCCTCTGGTTTATTATACTTGACCCTCGCGTAAATGTCCATAGTTGTCTTACTATTCTCATGCCCTGCCAGATACTGAACTGTCTTAGGGTCAACGCCCGCATAGAGCAGATTCGTGATGTAGGTATGCCGCAACAAGTGCGGTGTTACATCGAAATCCAGGGTATAGCGAATCTTGGGATTGTTCCTCTGCGTTGTTCCTAATGTCGGCTTGACGGTATATTTGATGCTCTGTCCATTCACATATTTATAGTAGGTTCTCTCTTTTGCAGAACGAACAACTACATACTGCCAAACTCTTGTAAACTGAGAATAGGAAAGCGGCTGTCCCTCGCTGTCGGCAATCACATACTCCGATATGGAATTTGCTTTTGCTTCCCGCAAACAGTCCACCAGACACTTCGGAATGGGAATATCCCTTTTAGCTGCCTTTGTCTTTAAGACGGTGGAGATCACTGGTCTGTTATGCTCTGCACGCCATGCACGTTGTACAGAAATATATGGGGTGGATTCATCCAGGAATACACAATCCCATTGCAATGCAAGAATTTCTTCCCGACGCAAGCCGGAATACAAACCAATCATAATAAAAAGATATGGCGGAAGCTCTTTCACCGTATCCAACAGAACTGCAACCTGTTGATCTGTTAAGGCATCTTTCTTTTTCGATGCTTTTCCACCCTTTGCTGAAATTCCTACACACGGATTATCGGTTATCAGCTGACTGCGCTCTGCCGAATAAAACACACACTTAATCAGCATATTTACCATATCATACAGTCCTTTCGATTTTTGAGACAGCGGAACAAGCGCCAGACGAATATCATCCGCAGTCACTTCCTCCATATACATATCTCCCAGAGAGCTAATGACATAATTCTTCATATTCTGTCTGTATCCTTTTATAGTAGCCGCAGACACCTTTGCTGATTGCATCAGCAGCCATTTCTCACAATACTCGGCAACTGTCGGATGCTTTCGGTGAAAGATGATCTCATCCACCTGTCTCCGGGCCTCCAACTGCTTTTCATATAATTCTTCACAGGTGGTCGCATATAAGCTGACCTGCTTTCCATCGGCATCTGTAATTCTGGTTCTGTAATACAGTGTTCCTTTTCTTGTAACCGTTCCGTACTCTGGAACGCTTTGTTTTTTCTTAGCCATACAAATCTTCCTTTCCTGATAATGAGTGTTCTTAAATTCACACCTTCTTTTTATCAGAAAGCACCCACTTAATCAAAGATACGGATTATGTAAAACAAAGAGCGAGACATCCTTGCCTCGCTCCAGCTTTGTTTCCTACTCTTTATAATTGTTATGCCTGTGCTGCATCCCACTGGGCAAATGCACCACCCATTGTTCTTACCAGCTCATCCGGTCTGTTGTATTTGACCTTTGCGTAAATATCCATCGTAATTTTACTACTCTCATGCCCCGCCAGGTATTGAACCGTTTTCGGGTCCACGGACGAATGAATCAGATTCGTAATGTATGTATGCCGCAGCTGATGCGGTGTCACTTCAAAATCCAAACTGTAAATCACTTTGCCGTTATGTGCTGCCTTTTCACCGAGGACCGGCGTAACCGTGTGCTTTACACGCTTTCCATCCTCGTAGCGATAATAGAAACGCTCCTTGACTGTTCGGGTTACAATGTACTGCCAAAGCCGCTTGAACTGTGTGTAAGACAGCGGATCGCCCTCCCGGTTCGGCACCACATATTCTGACTGTGAATTAGCTTTTGTCTCTTTCAGACAGTCCGCCAGGCAAACCGGCAACGGAATATTTCGATGCGCGGCTTTCGTTTTCAGCTCATCCAGAATCACCGGTCTGTTATTTTCCGTGTGCCATGCCCTGCGTACCGTTAAATAAGGGCAATCCACATCCAGATATACAGAATCCCATTTTAGGGCAAGAATTTCTTCTCGCCGCAATCCTGCATACAGCCCTAACATGACAAATACATACGGCGGAAGTCCCTGAATGGCATCCAGCAGTCTGGTGGCCTGTTCATCCGTCAATGCAGCTTTGTCCTTCTGCGGAACGCCTCCACCTTTGGCCGTAAGGTAAATCGTTGGGTTGTTATCAATAATCTTACTTTCCTTTGCTGCACGGAAAATGGATTTATACAGGATAACCACTGACTTATATACCGAAGCGGACTTCTCGGAAACAGGAACAAGTGCAAGCTGAATGTCATCCAGTGTCACATCTGCCATCCGCATCTGTCCCAGTTCTTTTATAATGTGCCGTCTGACCTTTGAGGTATAATCTATCAGCGTAGTTGCCCTCACATGAACCGACTGCATCAAAAGCCATTTTTCACAGTAGTCTGCAACCGTCGGGGATTTCCGACAGAATGTATCGTTGTCGATCTGCTCTAATGCTCCCAACTCTTTATCATATAATTCTTCCGGTGTTCTCGCATAAAGGGCCACCAGTTTTCCATCTGCGTTCTGAACCCGCGTTCTATAATAATCTATGCCGTTAAGCGTAACTGTACCGTATTGTGGAATTGCTCTTTTTCTTTTTGCCAATTCCGCCACCTCCTAAGAATATACTCCAGCGCTGTATCTATGTTTTATCAGACCATTACGTTTCCAGCAAGGATACGGATCGACTCACACTCCAGCTCTGCGAGGTCTACGATAAGTTGCGTTTTTTTCTGCTGGCTTTGCTCTGTGGGTGCATTTTGCGATATACTCCTGAAGGCCCGCTGAAGTAAAATACACACAGCCATTCTGCACATATTGCACATAAGAAATAAGACCGTTGTTACGGGCCGCGTCCAGGGTTGCAATGCTGATACCTAAAATTTCTGCTGCTTCTTTTCGTGTAATAAGTTTTTCCATAAAGCATATTTCCTCCAATCTGTCAAGTTTATCATCGTGTTTGTTCAAAGCCACATGAATACGCTGGCAGCCGAAACTGCCAGCGCATGGTATCTGATTTTGAACAGGAAGCTACAAACGCTTCCTATTTATATAACTCAGCTTTCGTCATATTTGCCACGCCCCCTGACGATGGGAACACAACAGGTCTCCGCTGGCGCGGCTGTCATAACTCCGCAGCACCGTTCGTATCGTGTGCCGCAGGGTTCCCCCCAAGTCTTTGGCGGGCCGTGAGGAAGTATCTTTAAGCCCCCATGCAGTCATCGCGCCGGATCTGCCACAATCCGTTTTATGAAATCGTAGATCGCTCCGAAGCAGTTCTTTCATCACCTCCCTGACTGCTCCATCTTCGCGGCGTTTCACATTCGCTCGTACATGAGTTATGTACCTGTTGTGCTGTCTATTCAGTTTTCAAAGATCTTGAGGTCACGAGGATAGCGTGTCCTTCTAATAACCGTGAGGCTTTGAGCCTTTCTTTCAGGGGCGTTACAGACGATTTTTAAGGAAAGTCTCCATGTTCCGAAGGCCGCGCTGGATAGATTCGCTGACCGATGCAACGCTGACTCCTTCGCTCTTGGCAATCGCTGATTCTGTCAGTCCTAGGAAGTAGTAAGCATAGATGCGCTTGGCCTGCTTGTCCGGCAGAGCGGCAATCGCAGCGTGAAGCTGCTCCATCGTCACTTTGCGCTCATACAGCTCACAAGGGGTCATGGAAACGAAAAGGGCATCATACTCAATTCCGTCTCCGCGATCCAGAGAATAATGCGCCTTGTGGTAATATGTACGGCGGCGGTATGCGGCCTCCAGACGGTCATGCTCTTTCATAACAGCGGCTACTTCATCAGGAACCTCAATAATGTAATCGGTCTTATAAAAATCGGGATACTGCTCCCGCAGATTGATCTTGGTCATAATTTCCTCCATTTCAGTTGTTAGGGACAAAGGGCAACCGAAATGGCTATGGCGGAGAGCGACACCGTGGATGTTCGGGAAAATTCCCGTAAAATCGACAAAGAAAAACGTCAGACGGCCTTAATAGCTGTCTGACGCATTTTGTATGATATGTTGTACGATTGTGCGGATTATTTACGCTTGATTGCGCGTGTCCGTGTGTATAATTTCTCTTTGGTAGGTCATTGATTTTTTTAAGTAATCATCTACCTGAAAACCATAATTCTGCTGAAATAAATAACCGCCCATCGTAGACTCCTCAAACGGCAGTCACGGGCGGTAATGGAAATATGCCCTGCCGTGAAAGGCCGTTTTTTTTATTGGCCTCCCGTCAGGGCTTTTATGTATATTTTATCTTTCAAAAGTGCATGATAAACACATATCAATACGCGTGATTGGGTGATGGTAACTTCCTCTTACGCACGATAGAATGTAATAGAGGTGAGCAATCATGCCGGAAGATGTATTTGTGTATTTGGGACAGTGCCTCAGAGATGCAAGAGAAGAATGTGGACTGACCCAACAGGAGCTTGCGGATCAAACCGGCAGAGGGCTTCGTCATCTCCAGGACATTGAAAAGGGCAAGAAAAATCCGTCTTACGATGTACTGGCATCCTTTATCAAGCGATTAGGCATTTCTGCTAATGAGCTGTTTTATCCTGACGCTTCGGAACAGGAAAAGCAAGTACAGCATTTCATGGGAAAGTTTCTGGCCTGTACCGAGGATGAGCGGCAGATTATCTTGAAAACACTGGATTGTATGGCGGAGCAGTTTATCAGCCGACGTTACAAATCCTCCGATCCGCAAAATTATGAATAAAACCAGCAGGGCAAAATGCAATTTGTTTCTGCTGGTTTTATTTTGCCTCCGGCAGTAGACGTAAATTTTCCTAGCCCAATCAATCGCCACTATTTTGTTTCCGGTATTCAGCCGGTGCAATCTTCATGACATCTCGAAATGCTGTTGCAAATTTACTCTGATTCTCATATCCAACCCGGCTGGCAATTTCTGCTATGGTTGCCTGCGTCTGACGAAGCAGAGCAGCGGCCTGTTTCATGCGGTACACTTTCATATAGGTTCCAATGGGCTGTCCATAAACTCCCTTGAACGTATCCTTTAAGGTTGCCGTATTGATAAGATACTCTTTGGAAAGTTCCTCAATCGTTGGCCGTTCCTGCAAGTTGGAGATAAGCCGCTTGTGAATGTCCCGTACAATCTCCACCTGGGGAGAAGTATATAACTCTCGCTGCTTTTCTTTATTTACATCCACCATACACAAGAATAAGAGAAGCTCCTGCACCTTCAGCATGAAGTATGGCTTTTGCAGGCGATCCGGTACGGAATACAGTTCAGAAAAGATATGCTCAATCTCATCCTTGGCCCGCATGACAAAGCATGAGCCATCGGCACAAAATTTGTTTTTGAAATCTGCAATACCAATACCGCTCTCGGCGAGGATTCCAGGCGGATTTTGAGAAACCAGCTCCAGATCAAGCACTACTGAGATTCCGCGATAATGTCTCAAAGGAAAGGCCATTTCAGAAGCACAGTTATCCATTGTATGAATGGAAAGATCCCCTTCTCCGAGGTACAGGCAGGAACCGCTTTGCAATACGCTCCCTTCACGCCCTTCCCGGCAATGATTGATCTCTAGCACATTCTTATCAATGGTTCCGTCCCAATAACAACTCGTTGCTTCAAAATCATTGTAAATAAGCTGGATACCGGGATAAACCTGATAGACTGTCATAAGCCCCAGGCCATCCTCACAGTCCATTTTATAGACGGTGCAATATCCGTCATTATCTTTTGGAATAATCGCAGATAACCCCGTAGCATTGGTGATAGGGTTTTTGTTCATAGTATTCATTCCGTTATCTCGTATTTGTTCTGCCAGGATTCTCCTGGCGTCTTTTATTATATAGTTTTTTCTCATTTTATACCGCTCCAATCGGCAGGATGTGCAATCCAATCAGAAAGCAAATTCTATTATAGTGCAGCCCTGCCGAATGTGCAAATATACGAAAAAGCCGATGCCCTCCAAAACGGAAAACATCGGCTATATGCGGGATTTTATTTGCTGCAATATTCCTTTCCTACACAACCGGAACAACTGCCGCTACAACAAGAACCATTTTTGCGGTTCTTATGGATTTTTCGCACAGCCCATATTGCATAGAACACAATCCCGATAAGGATTATACCAGTAACAAGCATCTAAAACTCCTTTCTGACTGGAAACTCACAACTTATTAGCTTTGGGTCTCCGATCCTCTTTTCAAAATCCAAAGTCCAAATGCGACCACTGATAAAATGGCCGCTGAACGAAGCACTTTTCCAAACGTCATATTCATACCTCACAGCAAAAGTCCAACACGATAAACCACAAAAGTAACAGCCCAGGCCACAACCAACTGGAACAGGGCCGAGAACAGCATCCACCTTGTACTGCCGGATTCCTTGCGAATTGTAGCCAGGGCCGCTGCACAGGGAACGTAAAGCAGGCAGAAAATCATCAGGCAAAACGCATTGAGCTGTCCAAAACCGGCTGCACCCAGGATGCCGACCAATGTATCCATTCCCGCGCCGGAGTTGATATTGGGAATCCCAAACAGAACGGCACAACTGGACACCACAACCTCTTTTGCAGAGATGCCAGCAATCAGAGCAACCGCTATCTGCCAGAATCCCAGTCCAATCGGTGCAAAGATCGGTACAAGCCAATGGCCCAGGATAGACCCGAAGCTGTCTGCCATTTCCGTAGTATAGCCATGCGGCCCAAAGTTCAGGATCACCCACATGAGGATAGATGCTACAAAGATGGTAGTACCTGCTTTGGTAAGGTAGTCCTTTACCTTTTCCCATACATAGATTGCCACAGTTCTGGCGCTGGGGGCCTTATATTCCGGCAGCTCAATCAGCAGATAATTTTCCGATTTTCTCCGGTCAATCAAATGGATGATCGCCGCTACCAGGATAGCGACCACCAGGCCGATCAGGTACATGGAATAGGCCACGAGCATGGCGCGTTCCTGAAAGAACATCTCGGCAAACAAGATGTAGATTGGCAGACGGGCGCTGCAACTCATAAAGGGCGTAATCAACATGACCTTAAAACGGTCACGCCGGTTTTCCAAAGACCGTGAAGCCATGATTGCCGGAACAGTGCAGCCAAATCCCAAAATCATGGGGATAAATGCCCGTCCGGAAAGTCCCAGCTTGCTCATAATCCCTTCCATGACATACGCAACACGGGCCATATATCCGCTGTCCTCCAGAAAAGCCAATGCCAGAAACAGAATGAAAATGTTCGGCAGGAAAGTCAGGATACCGCCCACACCGGCGATGATGCCGTCTACCAGCAGGGAGCGCAGCACTTCATTGACCCCGACAGCAATCAGTCCATCGCTTATCAATGCCGACAGGCTCTCAATTCCTAATTCCAGGAATCCTTTCAGCCAATCGCCAATGGTAAAGGTCAGGAAGAACACCGCCGCCATGACAACGAGGAAAATCGGGATGCTCCAAAACTTATGCGTCAATACACGGTCTGCCTTTTCCGTCAAAGCGTCTTGACGATCCTTATTGACCAGAACCTCCCTGATGATTTCCTCAATAAAATCATACTTCTCATTGATAATGTCGGATTCATAGTTCCGGTCGATCACATCCGGCATATTGACCGGATAACGTGCAGAGATTTCCTTATCCCGCTCCAGCAGCTTAATGGCGTGCCAGCGGTAATTGGACAGGTTCGGATATTTCCGCTTCAGCTCTGCCATGATAAGATCAATCTTGTCCTCAATAGCATCACTGTAAACCATTGCGTATTCTGAATGGTGGTCGTGCCGGTGTTTTGGAGTATATTTATGATGATGAATCAGACACTCCGGATCTTTACAGTCTTTATGGTGCGCGGCTGCATGAAGTAGCACATCCAGTCCTGTCCGTTTTCTGGCTGAAACTGGAATGACCGGGATGCCCAGCATTTCCGGCAGTCTGTGTGTGTCAATCTCCATGCCGCGCTTTTCCACAATGTCCATCATGTTCAGCGCCAGCACAACCGGCTTGCCCAGCTCCAAAAGCTGCAAAGTTAAGTATAGGTTTCGCTCCAGAGCGGAAGCGTCCGCAACATCAATAATCACATCGACTTCATCGCTTAGTATAAACTGTCTGGATACCTGTTCTTCCATTGTGTAGGAGGTCAGGCTGTAAGTGCCAGGAAGATCGACCAGTCGAATATTCAGATCATGGTCTTTAATGGCACCCTCTACTTTCTCAACGGTTACACCTGGCCAGTTTGCCACTTTCAGATTTGCACCGGTGTAAGCATTGAAAAGTGTTGTCTTTCCGCAGTTCGGATTTCCGATGAAGCCGATAGTCAAATTTTCTCTCATCGGAATTTACCCCACTAAAATATTCTTTGTGATATTGCGCCCAAGTGCAAAGCGTGTTCCCCTGACTTTCACAATCAGGACACCCCGACTTTTGCTGTTCAGAACAGCGATAGAGGTTCCACGGGTCATCCCAAGGGCCTCCAAACGCTTTTCTATATTGACAGGCAGATCAATATCCTCAACTTTATATTCATTTCCTATTTTTCCATCGCAAAGATACATGAACGCTCCCTCCTCACCGATTTACGGAAGAAGTCTCCGGCAGCTTGCCAAACTCATAAAGCATCATAGAAACGGTAATAACCACCAGAATTGCATCTGTCAGAGCAATCGCCAGCCATACGCCACGAATACCCATGCCGCCGATCATCGGAAGAACCACGCAGAGAGGAATAAACAGAATGATCTGGCGGAACAGCACCAGCCAAGTTGCCTTTTTCGCCTTGCCCAAAGACTGGAACAGGGTTACGGCAATCATAAAGCTGCCTTGCAGGACATAAGTGCTGAACATGATGCGGAAGTTGGTTGCACCCGATGCCGCGATACCCGGCGTTGTCAGGAACATGGATAAAATCTTCTCTGGAAACAGCTCGGCAGGAATATAGAACACCAGCGACAGCAGCGTTGCAGCAGTAATAAAAACCCTGGTCAGCGTCTTTACCCGGTCATAGTCCTTTGCACCATAGTTTGTACCGGCGGCAGGCTGGAATCCCTGACTGATCCCCCACAGAGGAACGAAAGAGAAATTCCAGAAGCGGAGCGCCGCACCTAAAAGAAGCTGTGAAGTTTCCCCGCCATAGTTCGATGCCACACGATAGATCACTGTCTGCTGTACCAAGGTCAGAATCTGCATCAACAGAGCAGATACCCCGACAGAAAGAACCTGGGGAAGCAGTTCTCCGTCAATGCGGATGCGCCCAATCTTCACATGAGGACTTTTTTTCTTGAAATACCACAGCGTAATTGCAGCCTGGACAAACTGGGAGAAAATCGTTGCATAAGCAGCCGCCTCAATGCCCATACCGTAGGGATTCAGGATACTGATAAAAATAGGGTCAAGAATGATATTCAAAATAGCGCCGCTGGCAATAATGGTCATTGCCCTTTTGAGCTGGCCTTCTCCACGGATGACCATGTTGGCGCTCTGGAAGAAGTTTACGAACAGAGAACCGGCGAATACGATCCGCAGATATTTCTCAGCGTAATTCAGAATGTTATCGCTGGCTCCGGTCAGGGACAGAAGCTGGCGGGTGAAAACCATACCCACAACAGTGTAGATGACGGACAACAGAAGAACCATCGCAACCAAGTTGCCCATGATCTTCTTAATTGTGTTCTCGTCCTTCTTGCCGATAGCGCGGGACAGTACCGATGCAGAACCCACGCCCAGCATGGCCGCTGAACCGGCATTGATAAGCGTCAAGGGATAGGATACCGATATGGCTCCCATCTGCACGTCACCGACCATCTGGCCGACAAAGATGGAATCCATCATGTTATAAAGCCCAACGACCACCATGCCAAGAACCGCAGGGATGCTAAGTTCAATCATCAGCGGCCAGGGGCTTTTTGTTAAGAGCTTTGTTCTTGTGTCAAGTGCCTGTTTCATCACTCTATTCCTCCTGGTCTATTTTAATTTCGAGGTATCCAGCAAAGCGCGCCAGTGACGTGCCTTGCTGGATTAGCCATATCTAACTAACCACTTAAAGTATATAAAATCCGGGCTTCTTTGTACGCTCCCAACCGCAGGATTTACAATCCAATCTGAAACGAATTTAGGAGCGGAAAGGACATAAGGCCCTTTCCGCTCCCGTTGTTACTGTATCATTTTTTCCAGTAGTTTCAGGGCTTCTTCCAGTTTTGGATTTACGGCGTCCGTTTGCAGGGCCTCCCGGACGCAGCTTCGTATATGGGCTTGCAAAATCTGCTGATTGGCGCTTTTTAATAACGCCTGCGTAGCAAGAAGCTGATTGGAAATATCCACGCAATAGCGATTTTCCTCAACCATTTGCAGGATACCGTCTAACTGTCCTCTGGCGATTTTTAGCTTGTGAACAATATCGCCTTTCTTGGCCTTCATAAACGGCCCGTTACTGGATACTGACGAGCTGATAGCCAGCGTCCTCGATAGCAGCTTTCAGCACAGCATCCGGCACATCCTGGTCAAGCTGCACCTGGGCCGACTTACTCTCCAGGGAAACATCCACATCCTTGATGCCCTGGATGTCCCGCAGCGCCTTATCAACGTGTTTTACACACATTCCGCAAACCATTCCTTCGATGTTCAATACTTTTTCCATGTGAATTGCTCCTTTTCGTTCTTGTTTAATCGTTGTTTGTTCATGCATAGGGACTGAATCCCGTTCTGTATTGGCCTGATGCTTCGCCTTGAACCACCGCAGACGCAGGGCATTGGACACCACGAATACCGAACTGAAACTCATAGCAAAAGCGCCGATCATGGGGTTCAGCTTCCATGCAAAGGGAAGATAGAATACGCCTGCCGCCACCGGAATACCGATGATGTTGTAGATAAACGCCCAGAACAGATTTTGCTTGATGTTGCGGATAACCGCCTTACTAAGCTGGATTGCCGTGGACACATCCAGCAGATCGCTTTTCATCAAAACAATGTCCGCTGACTCAATCGCCACATCCGTTCCGGCCCCGATAGCGATACCAACATCCGCTCTGGCAAGGGCCGGAGCATCGTTGATACCGTCACCGACCATCGCCACCTTCTTACCGACGCTCTGCAAACGGCGGATTTCCTTCTCCTTATCCTGGGGGAATACCTCTGCCACGACACGATCCACGCCGACCTGACGCCGAATCGCTTCTGCGGTCTTTGCATTGTCGCCGGTCAGCATGACCACCTCAATGCCCATGCCGGTCAATTCCGCTATGGCCTGCTTGCTGGTGGGCTTAACTACATCCGCCACGGCAATGACACCAATAAGCTGACCGCCACGGGCAAAGAACAGAGGTGTTTTCCCGTCAACCGCCATTTCCTCGCCCAACTGAAGGAGTGCGCCGCCATTGATGCCATTTGCCGCCATCAGTCGGCGGTTTCCGGCAAGGCACGTTTCGTTTCCGATCTGACCCACAAGGCCCTGACCGGGAATCTGCTTGAAATCATCCACCGGGAGGAAGGAAAGTTGTGCTTTTTCGGCCTCTGCCACAATCGCGTCCGCCAGCGGATGCTCGGACAGCTTTTCCAGCGAAGCAGCGATTTGCAGCATCTCCTTTTGTGGAACACCCTCTTTGCAGAGCATATTTGTCACCACGGGCGTACCCTGGGTAATCGTGCCGGTCTTATCCAGCACAACCGTATCAATGTTATGGGCCGTTTCCAGGGCCTCCGCCGATTTAATCAGGATACCGTTGCTTGCGCCCTTGCCGGTTCCGACCATAATGGCCGTAGGCGTTGCAAGGCCCAGCGCACAGGGACAGGAAATGACCAGGACAGAAATGCCGATAGATAGGGCAAATTCAAAGCCATATCCCAACAGCAGCCAGACAATGACTGCAATCAGCGCGATGCTGATAACCACCGGAACAAACACGCCGCTGACCTTATCAGCCAGTTTCGCAATAGGGGCCTTGGAGCTGGTCGCTTCATCCACCAGACGGACGATCTGTGCCAGCGTGGTATCATCGCCCACCTTGGTGGCCTGCATCTTGAAATAGCCGGACTTACTTGTGGTCGCGCCGATCACTTTGTCCCCGATATGCTTCTCCACGGGGATGCTCTCGCCGGTCAGGGCAGATTCATCAACGGAGGAAAAGCCCTCGATGACAATACCATCCACCGGCACAGACTCACCGGCCTTGACAATCAGGGTTTCGCCCAACTGCACTTCTTCCACAGGCACCTGAAGCTCTTTTCCATCCCGCTCCACGGTAGCTGTTTTGGGAGCCAGATTCATCAGCTTTGTAATTGCATCCGAAGTCTTACCCTTTGCGCGGGCCTCCAGGGTTTTGCCCAAGGTGATAAGGGTCAGAATCATGCCTGCGGATTCAAAATACAAATCCATCATAAAGCTGTGAACCGTAGCCATATCCCCATGACCGAATCCGATGCCGATTTTGTAAATGGCGTAAATGCCATAAACGATTGCGGCGCTGGAGCCTATCGCAATCAGCGAATCCATGTTAGGCGAGCCGTGGAACAGGGTCTTGAAGCCCATCCGGTAATATTTGAAGTTGATGAACACCACCGGGATCAGCAGCAGGAATTGGGTAAATGCAAAGCTGATTGCATTTTCCATCCCCAGCAAGGAGCTGGGGATCGGCCACCCCATCATGTGACCCATAGAAATATAAAACAGTGGGATCGTAAAAAGGGCAGAAAGCAGCAGCCGCTGTTTCATCTGCTTGTATTCTACCTGCGCCGTACTGACCTCCGGTTTTGCTGCCGGTGTGGTCGTGCGGCTCTTGTTTTGTGCGGAGGCTTTGGGAATCGCGCCATAACCGGCCTTTTCAACGGCCTGGACGATTCCCGCCGTATCCAAAACGGATTCATCATAAGAAGCAACCATGCTGTTTTTTAACAGGTTGACGGACACTTCTTTGATGCCAGGTAGCTTTGCCACGCTCTTTTCCACTCTGGTAGAGCAGGCCGAGCAAGTCATACCCGTAATGTCAAATTGCTCCTTTTGCAAAATCATCCCTTCTTTCTTATAAAGATTTGTGCGAGTACCCCTCCCCCGTAGGGAACTAAATACCGTTATGAAAAGGGGCGTTTGGCATCTTGGGGGAAAGATGCTAAAGCCCCGAACATAAAGTTTACGCACAAGGTCTTTGACCGTTTTTCATTATACTTATCCTGCTTCTCCTTTGTCTGCTCCAAAGTGGAGCTTTTTTTATCCAAAGAGAAATGAGGTTTTTTGCTGGAAATCCAATCGGCAGGTTCTCCAATCCAAAGGGCAGAACCGCTCCCAAATCCATTGACTTTGAGGGTTTTCGTGAATATACTGGCAGCATGAACGATTAAACAATCTTTTAATTGTTCAGCCATATCAAGCCAACCAAATACCAAAATGAAAGGGGGCTTTCTCAATGAAAAAGACCATTAAACTGCTTGACCTGGACTGCGGCCATTGTGCTGACAAAATCCAGAACGCCGTGAAGAAGATTGATGGTGTGACCAGCGTATCCGTCAACTTCCTGGGTCAGAAGATGGTTCTGGAAGCGCCGGACGATCAGTTTGACGCTGTTCTGGCCGAAGCAAAGACGCTGATTAAGCAGATCGAGCCGGATGTGACTGTTAAGGCGTAATGAAAAGCTGGACACCGGCTGCCACAAGGTAGCCGGTGTTTTTCATCAATAGACAGAAAAAGCGTGACACGCTTTATGCTGCAACGAAAGGAGAATACACTATGACACGAAAACAAAGGCACTTGCTCACACGCATTATCGTGGCGGCGGTGCTGTTTCTTGCAGGCAGCTTGCTCCATCTCCCTGAATTGGCGGAGATGGCGGTCTTTCTCGTCTGCTATGTGGTTGTCGGCTGGGATATTGTCTGGAAGGCAATCACGAACATCCTGCATGGACAGGTGTTTGACGAAAATTTCCTGATGACGATTGCCACCATCGGCGCACTCATTTTGGGCGAACATTCCGAGAGTGTCGCCGTTATGCTGTTTTACCAGGTGGGCGAATGGTTCCAGTCCTATGCGGTGTCCAAGTCCAGAAAATCTATCGCAAGCCTGATGGACATTCGCCCGGACTATGCTAACATCGAAAGGGACGGAAAACTGGTTCAGGTTGACCCGGACGAGGTTCAGATCGGAGAAACCATTGTTGTGAAACCGGGAGAGCGCATCCCGCTGGACGGTACGATTCTCAAAGGCTTCTCCACCCTGGACACTTCGGCCCTGACCGGAGAATCCATGCCCCGCGAGGTGGAGCCGGGAATGGAGGTCATCAGCGGCTGTATCAACCAGACCGGCATCCTGAACATTCAGACCACAAAAGAATTTGGGGAATCCACCGTAGCCAAAATCCTTGACCTTGTGGAAAACGCAAGCGATAAGAAGGGCCGTATTGAGAATTTCATCACACGCTTTGCCAGGTATTATACCCCGGTAGTGGTATTTGCTGCTCTGGCGCTGGCAATCCTGCCGCCGCTGATTACCCAGCAGCCATTCAGCACCTGGATTTACCGGGCCTTGACCTTCCTGGTGATTTCCTGCCCCTGTGCGCTGGTCATCTCCATTCCGCTTAGTTTCTTCGGAGGCATCGGCGGCGCGTCCAAGATCGGCGTTCTGGTAAAGGGCAGCAACTATCTGGAGGCCCTGGCAAATACCGAGGTCGTGGTCTTTGATAAGACCGGCACACTGACAAAAGGCTCCTTTGCGGTCAGCGAGATCCACCCTGTCGGCATGAAGGAAGCGCAGCTTTTGGAGCTGGCCGCATACGCTGAGGACTACTCCAACCACCCGATTTCTCTTTCTATTAAAAACGCCTATGGACAGAAAATCGACAACAGCCGAGTTTCCGATGTCCAGGAAATTGCCGGTCACGGCGTGCAGGCCGTGATTGACGGGAAAACGATTCTGGCCGGAAACACCAAGCTGATGGAGAAAGCGCATATTAAGTACACGCCATCCTCAGCTGTCGGCACCGTGGTCTATCTGGCCTGTGACGGGAAATACGCTGGATGTATCATCATTGATGACGAGATCAAGGCCGATGCTCCAGCCGCAATCAAGCTGCTGAAATCTGCCGGTATCCGCAAAACGGTCATGCTGACCGGCGATGCAGATGCCGTTGGAAAGAAAGTCGCAGGGCAGCTTCATCTGGATCAGGTTTATACTGAACTGCTGCCCGCTGATAAGGTTGACCGCGTGGAAAGCCTGCTGAAGCAGAAAAGCGAAAAAGGTATGTTGGCCTTTGTTGGGGATGGTATCAATGACGCTCCCGTACTGGCGCGGGCCGATGTCGGTATTGCTATGGGCGGCTTGGGTTCCGATGCGGCCATTGAAGCTGCTGACGTGGTTCTTATGACGGATGAACCGTCCAAAATTGCCGCTGTTATGAAGATCGCCCGTAAGACTATCCGCATCGCAAATCAGAATATTGTGTTTGCCCTGGGCGTGAAATTCCTGGTTCTGATTTTAGGTGCGCTAGGCTATGCAAATATGTGGGCGGCGGTGTTCGCGGATGTAGGCGTTTCCATTATTGCGATTCTCAATGCCATCCGCGCCATGCGGGTCAAGCTGCCGGATATGCCAGCGGGCAGCACAAATCAGGGTTAAGCGCAATAGAAATGCGCCGCAACTTTCACACGCTGCGGCGCATTTCCTTATTGTTCAGTCGGGCATGATACTTCAAACAACGCATCTATGGCATAATGCAGGAGCTTTGCCTGCGGCGTGTCCGATAGCGAATAATAGACTTCTTTTCCGTCCCTGCGGCTTGAAATGATCCCGCTCTTTTTTAATATCCGCAGATGATGTGACACAGCAGGGGCGCTCATATCCACAGCCGCCGCGAGATTGCATACACATTCTTCACAATGGCACAGCAGCCACAGAATCCGCAGCCGGGTCGGATCGCCAAGCTGCTGAAATAAAAATGATATATCCTTAAACCCTTCCGCAGAGGGCATCTTATTTAAGACTTTTTCAATATTCTGTCCGTGGTTATGGGGTAGATTGTAATGCGGCATAAAAATCAGCTCCTTCCTGTGACTATGATACTGACATAATTCTTGTCTGTCAAACAGCTTCATTATAGATTGGAGAAAAATACATGAACGAAACAGAGAAAAAAACTTTTTCCGCTCCAAGCCCTGGCGAATTGGAACAATTAACCGAGCTTCACAAAGCGATGGGCGATTACACACGGATGCGGATACTTTGGTATCTGATGCAGAAAGATTCTTGCGTCAGCGAACTGGCACAAAAGATGGAGGTCACAGAATCGGCCATATCCCACCAGCTTCGTGCGCTTTGGATTGTCCGGTTAGTGCAATCACGCAAGGCCGGGAAAAACGTGATTTATTCCTTGCAGGACGAACATATCCGGTGGATTCTTGAAGAAACCTACGCTCATATTTCAGAAAGATAAAAACGCAGCCCCTGTGCTGTTTTGCAGGGGCTGCGCGGGTATTCAATTACAGCGTTTCGTAGGAAACCAGCTGGCTCATCGGGATGCGCTGCTTATTGAAGCGATTGGGGTCGCCGGTTCCTTCATCGGAATAGCCGACAACCAGAATGTTGACCGGCTCCAGGTTGGCCGGGAGGTCAAATTCCTTGCGCAGAACATCGGGCTTGAAGTAGCATACCCACACCGTTCCAAGGCCCAGCTCTGTGGCCTGGAGCATCATGTGGTCGGTCAGGATGGAGGCGTCAATGTCACCGGTCTGCTTCTGATCGAAAGGCCGTACCCACGCCTTATCGTGATCGGCGCAAACAATAATAGCCAGGGGCGCACCGTAGATATTGGCCGCTTTACTGATCTTCGCAAGACCTTCCTCGCTCTGAACGGCAATCAGGCGAATCGGCTGAAGGTTGGCAGCGGTCGGGGCCACATGAGCAGCCTCCAGAATCTGCTCCAGCTTCTCAGGTTCTACCTTCGTTTCCTTGTAATCGCGTACCGACATACGCTGCTTTGCAATCGTGATAAAATCCATAATATATAGTCCTTTCAGTATTTTTATTTTGAGCATATCAAATCAACCATTGACCTAATTGTAGCACTAGAACACAAAACCGCAAGAATGCACTTTTTCGGAAGATACTTCCCAAAAAGATAGCACCTTGCGGGAAAGGAGAGCCATTTTATGAAATGTGAAAAAAATCAATTCAACTGCCCAGTTGAGGCAACCCTGTCTTTGATCGGCGGCAAGTATAAGCCGTTGATCCTCTGGCATCTGATTGACCATCCATTACACTATATGGAGTTACAGCGGCTGATTTCAAACGCCACGCCGAAGATGCTTTCGCAGCAGCTTCACGATCTGGAAAACAACGGCATGATTCATCGTGAAGTGATTCCAGAAAAGCCGCCCAAGACGGTATATTCTCTTACCCCATTTGGACAGAGTATTGTTCCTATTCTGGATGCAATGTGCCAGTGGGGAAACAACTATCTGGACGGCCTGGATGTTCAGCCGCCATGCTGTCAAAGTCGCAAATAAAAGGCTGGGCATAGCTGACGAAAAACGGCTATGCCCAGCTTATATTTTCTGCTCTAAATTTGTGACTGCCGGACGTAATTGCACAGCGCGGCAAAGTCAACATGGGGATTCTTACTTAAAATCTGTTGCAGGCTTTCCCCGGCCTTTTGATGCAGCTTCGGCTTTTTCAGATCGTCCAAGCGGAAGAAGATATTGAGCCGCCTGCCGACAGTAAACAAAAGCCTTTCATCCGGTGGCAGGGTCAGAAAGCGGTCAATCGTAGAGAGCATTTCCTGTTTCTCTGTTCGCAGATTTCCCCTGACCTCCAGAAGCAGATTGACGATGTGTTCATTCACATAGTAACTGTCCATCTCATGTAGCTGCTGCAAGAATAACTTTTGCTCTATAACGATTTCTTCCTCCGATTGCAGAGTAAACGAGCCATCCCTGACAAACTCGCCCAGCTTGGACTCTAGCTTAATACCCGTGGCGTGGACACGGATAAAATCAGGCTGGATGATGTTCAACGCCTTTGCTGTTTGAGCAGCATTTTCTTCAGACAGCTCCTTGCCGCCGATCCCCAGCAATATGAACTCCGACAAGATCATGTCCGCATCTTTTGCCATGCAGCCGCTTCGTACAACGGTAGCGGAACCGTTCATTGCTAAAGCGGTTGCTATTGATTACCCGAAGCAGATAGTCGGTAAACTTTGGTGGCATGATGCTCTCAATACTTACCACAACTTTTCGCTCCGGGCTGTTATGAATTTGAGTAATCAGGGAAGAAAGCACCTGCGGAGATAAGATGATAAAATCCATTTCTCCCTTGATAATTAGCGTGTACTCTTTCATTTTAGGTCCCTTTTTCATACGGCCAGTGTAACCGACACTGGCCGTATGTTAGAATACATCAATCAGTTGCCCGCAGTCTTTCCACGATACTTTGCTTCTCCAA